>Ga0079996_114192_pt1 | contig 61694 bp, 50 predicted proteins | sample PerSpoAPS_AMetaG_FD_69199 | JGI IMG/M metagenome (GOLD analysis project Ga0079996, IMG submission 69199) | Thermal spring microbial communities from Yellowstone National Park, Wyoming, USA - Perpetual Spouter A (PS_A) MetaG (SPADES assembly)... | ecosystem: Environmental > Aquatic > Thermal... | reverse complement strand
TCCTCCTCTAAGATCCCGCCCGTCCCATCCGCCAGACCGTGCCGTCGGGTCGGTCCTCCAGGAGGATCCCCAGGGCCCGCAGGCGCTCGCGGATCTGATCGGCCCGGGCGAAGTCGCGCTGGCGGCGGGCCTCCGCCCGCAGCTCGATCAGCAACTGCACCAGCCCCGCCACCAGGTCCGAGGGGACGTCCGGCCGGATCTCATCGGGGATCAGGCCCAGGACCTGGCCGCCGAGCTCCCGGTAGACGGCGTCGATGGCCTCCAGGACGGGACGGCCCACGGTGGCCCCGCCGAACAGGAGGCCGTTGACGGCCTTGGAGAACTCGAAGAGGACCGACAGGGCCTCCGGCGTGCTGAAATCATCGTCCATCGCCTCCAGGAAGGCGCGCCGCGCCCGCTGGATCTCCTCCATAAACGCCTCCGGCTCCGCCGACTCGGGGGCGTCCCCGCGGGCCAGCCGCTCCCGCACCTCGATCACCGTGTTCCAGAGACGGTCCAGGCCCTTCTCGGCCGCCTCCATCGCCTCCTCGCTGTAATCGATGGGCGAGCGGTAATGGCTGGAGAGGATGAAGAGGCGGATGGCCTGGGGACGGTAGCGCTGCAGGGCGTCCTTGATGCGCACCACGTTCCCCAGGCTTTTGCTCATCTTGACGCCGTTCACCGTGAGCGAGCCGGTGAGCAGCCAGTAGCGGGCGAAGGGCACCCCGTTGGCAGCCTCGGCCTGGGCGATCTCGCTCTCGTTGTGGGGGAACAGGTTATCGATGCCGCCGCCATGGATGTCGAAGGGCTGGCCCAGGTATTTGGTGGCCATCACCGAGCACTCGATGTGCCACCCCGGGTAGCCCCAGCCCCAGGGGCTGGGCCAGCGCAGGATGTGCTCCGGCTCGGCGCGCTTCCAGAGGGCGAAATCGGCGGGATGACGCTTCTCCTCCCGCACCGGGACCCGCACGCCCTCCTCCTGCTCCTCCAGACGGCGGCCCGACAGCTTCCCGTATTCCGGCCAGGACTCCACCGAGAAGTAGACGGAGCCGTTGACCTCGTAGGCATGGCCTTTCTGGATCAGGACCTTGATCATCTCGATCATCTCGGGGATATGGCATGAGGCCCGTGGGGAGATGTCCGGCCGGACCACGCCCAGGGCGTCCATATCCTCGAAGTAGCTGCGCATGTATTTCTCCACCAGCTCCATCGGCTCCAGGCGCTCCCGCGCCGCCCCCTTCAAGATGCGGTCCTCACCCGTGTCCAGCAGGTGCCCCACATCGGTGATGTTCTGGACGTAGCGGACCTTGTAGCCGCGGTAGCGGAAGTAGCGGACGATGACGTCCATGGAGACATAGAGCTTGGCGTGGCCGACGTGGGCGTGGTCGTAGACGGTCGGCCCGCACACATACATGTGGACCCGTCCCTCATGCAGCGGGATGAAGGGCTCCTTGCGGCGGGTGAGGAAGTTATAGACGACCAGGCTCATCGGGCGATCTCCCTCCGCTGGATGTGCTGGATCCGATGGTTTTTCCTTATGAAGCGCTGCGGGCCGGCTCCTCCGGGCGGGCAAAGATCATCCGCCCCGCCGCGGTCTGGAGCACCTTGGTGACCACCACCGGGATCTCCCGGCCGATGTAGCGCCGCCCCTCCTCCACCACCACCATCGTCCCATCCTCCAGATAGCCCACACCCTGGCCGGGCTCCTTCCCCTCCTGGATGATGGGGAGGGTGAGGGTCTCGCCGGGCAGGAGGATGGTGCGCACGGCGTTGGCCAGCTCGTTGATGTTCAGGACCCGGACGTTCTGCAGCTCCGCCACGCGGTTGAGGTTGTAATCGTTGGTCATGATCGGGCAGCGCAGCCGCCGGGCCAGGGCGATGAGCTTCTCATCGACCTCCCGTCCTTCCACCTCCATATCCACGATACGGATGGGGACGTGGCCCTCTTTCTGCATGCGGTTGAGGATCTCCAGGCCGCGCCGCCCCCGATTCCGTCGCAGGGGATCCTGGGAGTCGGCAATGTGTTGCAGCTCGTTCAGGACGAAGCGCGGCACCAGAAGGGTGGCCTGGATGAAGCCGGTGCGGGCGACGTCGGCGATGCGCCCGTCGATGATCACGCTGGTGTCCAGGAGGATGGCGTGCTCGCCGTCCCGCTCCCGCAGGTGGCGGGGGAGCAGAGCCAGGAGATCCTTGTAGCGGGTCCCGGCCACGGTGAGGCCCAGGTAGCCGAAGAACACCGCCCCCAGGGAGGGCAGGACCCGGCCCAGCGGGTCGGGCAGCAGCGAGAGGGGGTAGGAGACCAGCCCGGCCATGATCAGGCCCAGGATGAGCCCGGCGGTGCCGGCGAGCAGCTGCTGCAACGGGATGGGACGGATCACCTGCCGGATCATGGCCGCCGGGCGGATGGTCAGCCAGGGGGTGAGGACCAGGCCCAGGATGGCGCCGGCCAGGGCGAAGGCAAGGGCGAACTGCCACGCCGGCCGGGAGTCCAGCCCCATCCGGGCGGCGTCCATCCCCAGGCGCCATCCGGCGATCCCCAGCACCACCATGCCGATCAGGCGGAGAAAGCGCTCGAAATCCATGAATCCTCCACTGATGAAAACGATGCGCCTGCGGATAATTGCAGGATTCATCTTACACCCGGCGGCATGGGGAGAGCAAGGGGAGCCGGGGAGGGGCAGGACCTTCCGGTTTTTCCGGATGCAGGATGGATCAACGAAACGAGGGGCGACCGGCCAGTCGCCCTTACCGGATTTTTTCCACCACCAGGAAGTGGGAGAGCCCCAACCGGTTCAGGGGGGTGTGCTCCAGGCGGTCGGCGAGGCGGCGCAGCCAGCGGCCCAGGTGGGGATGCCGGTCCGCGATCCGATCGAAGGCGGGGAAGATCCGGGTGTGGTGCACGATGCGCACCGGGAGGCCGGCGAAGAGGCGGCGCAAGGCCCGCCCGCTGTAGGTCCGCACGTGGGGAGCCAGACGGTTGCGCAGAGGATCCGGCAGGTAGTTGATCAGGGGGGTGTTCCCGAAGTAATACCGCCCCCGCCAGTAGTGCCCGTGGGTTTCAAAAGGGAACCAGCGGTTCGGGCAGAAGAGGAGGATCCGCCCGCCGGGGCGCAGCACCCGCACCATCTCCGCGACCGCCCGACGGTCATCGGCCACGTGCTCGATGACCTCGTGGGAAAGGATCACATCAAAGCTCCCGTCGGGGTAGGGGAGGGCTTCGGCGGCGGCCTGCACCAGGCATCCGAGGCCGCGCCGGCGGGCCTCCCGCAGGTAGTCGGCGTCGATGTCCAGCCCGTGCACCTCCGGGGAGAACGCCCGCAGGGCCTCCACATAGACCCCGATCCCGCAGCCGTCCACCAGGATGCGGGCCCCCTCCAGGATGGCGTAACGCCGCATCAGCTCCAGACGTCGGGCCTGTCCCGGCCCCCAGATCAGGCTGGGCAACCCGCGTTGGGCCGCCTTCTTATGGAGCTCGGGGATCGCCATCCTGCTCCGGCCTCCGGTTCAATAGGCGTTGGGGCTTCGGAAGGTCAGGGTCTGAACCAGGGTGCGCAGCAGGATCTTGATGTCCAGCCAGAGGGACCAGTTCTCCACATACCAGAGATCGTATTTGGTGCGCTCCGTGATGGAGGTGTCTCCCCGCAGGCCGTTGATCTGCGCCCAGCCGGTGATCCCCGCCTTCTCCCGATGGCGCTCCATGTAGCGGGGGATCACGCGGCGGAACTGCTCCACGTAGACGGGGCGCTCCGGGCGTGGTCCCACCAGGCTCATGTCCCCCAGCAGCACGTTGATCAGCTGGGGCAGCTCGTCCAGGTTCAGCCGACGCAGGATCGTTCCCACCCGGGTTCGCCGCGGATCATCCGGCCGGGTCCAGCCCGGCCCCTCCTTCTCGGCATCGGCCCGCATGGAGCGGAACTTGAGCATCAGGAAGGGACGCCCGTCCAGCCCCATGCGCTCCTGCACGTAGAAAACCGGCCCGGGGGAATCCAGCTTGATGAGGAGGGCGATGAGCAGCATAAGGGGCGAGAGCAGGATCAATCCCACCGCGGCCCCTGCGATGTCCATCGCCCGCTTGAGAGCCAGCTTCCAGCCCCGCTGGGCGACATCCCGCACGGTGAGCAGCGGCAACCCTCCCAGGTCATCCAGGGAGGGCTGGGTGGCGATCAGCTGGAAGATATCGGGGTAGATCTTGATGGAGAGGTTGCTGCGCTCGCACAGGGAGATCAGGCGCAGCACCTCGCTGTGGGGGGCCTCCGGGACGGCGATCAACACCTCATCGACGTCCCGGGCGTAGACCAAATCCGGGAGATCCTCAGCGGTTCCGATCACCGGGACCCCGGCCACATGGGTGGCGCCGTTGCCCCGCAGGGCCACCACGCCGATGGGCTCGTAGCCGAACTCGGGCGCGTTCTGGATGCGACGGATCACCGCCTCCGCCGCCTCGCCCGTCCCCACGATCAGCATACGGCTGCGGTCCCAGCCCCGGGCCCGCAGGGCGCCCCACAGGCCCCGCACCAGCAGACGGCCGATCGCGACGAGGAGGATCCCCAGGCCCCAGGCATACAGCACCATGGCCCGCGGATAATCGAAGCCGAACAGGGTGTCTTTGAACGCCAGGGAGACGGTGGCCACGGTGAAGATCACCGCGAGGGAGAAGGCCGCAGCAGCCCGGGACAGCTCGTCCAGACGGGAGGTGGCCCGGCCGAGATGATAGAGCCGGTGGAGGAAGAACAGGATGGCCACGTAAAGGAGCAGCACCCCCAGCATCGGGAGGTAAGCCGGGAAGCCCGGCAGGTTCTGGGGGGGATAGGGCCAGGGGAGCCGGGCGCGGATCGCGTAAGCGGCGTAAAAGGCGAGGGCCGTCATCCCCAGATCGTTCAGCAACAGGAGGGCGCTGTGCAGCCACCGGGCACGCTTCCGGTTCATCCCGCACCTCCTTTTCCCATCACTGCTCTGAAGCGGAGAAGGCGGGGGCCTCGCGGCGCTCCCGCAGGTCCCGGCGCATCTCCCGCCACAGCCGCCAGCCTCCCTTCAGCACCAGCCCCACCCGCACCAGCAGATCCAGCCAGGCCGGCGTGGTGGCCTGATAGTGCTTCCGATAGAAGATCCACATCGCCCGGTTGAACTCGTAGCGGGCCCGCGGGCTCATCCGGCTGGAGGCGCGCTTGACGTGCAGGACGACCACCTCCGGGTAGTAATAGATCTTCCAGCCGGCCTGCTTGATGCGATACGCCCAGTCCAGATCTTCCCCATACATGAAGAACGATTCGTCCAGCAGCCCCACCTGCAGGATGGCCTCGCGGCGCACCATCATGAACGCCCCGACGACGGAATCCACCTCATAGGTTTGATCCGGGTCCAGGAAGGTCAGATTGTAGCGGGCGAAGCGAGGGCTCTTCGGGAAGAGCCGGCTCAGGCCGGAGAAACGGTAGAAGGCCACCTCCGGGGTGGGGAAGCTGCGCCGGCACGCCAGGTCCAGGGAGCCATCGGGGCGAACGATCTTCGGGCCTGCCGCCCCGGCCTCCGGGTGGGCGTCCATGAAGGCCACCATCCGGGCCAGGGCGTCCGGCGGCACCTCGGTGTCCGGGTTGAGAAGCAGGGCGTAACGGATTCTGGGCGTCCGCCCCGGCTCCCCGAAGCCGAAAGCGCGCAGCCCCAGGTTGTTCCCATAGGCGTAGCCGCCGTTGACCGGGCTGCGGATCAACCGGACCTGCGGGAATTCCTGCTCCACCATCGCCGCGCTGCCGTCTTCCGAGGCGTTGTCCACCACGCACACTTCAAAGGTCACGCCCCGGCTGGCCTGCACCGTCTGCAGGCAGCGCCGCAACAGCTCCCGCGTGTTGTAGTTCACGATGACCACCCCGACGTCCAGCTCCGCCATCGCCTCCCTCATCGCAATTCCCCCACCACCACCAGCCGGTGGGTGTCCACCTGATAAGGATAACACGTGATCAGGGTAACCACCGGATCGCGGGTGGGGGCCATCACCTCCACCTGGGTGGGGAGGACCACCTGTTTCTGGACCACTACGTAGCGATAGGCCCGGCTTCCGGCGTAGACCCAGATCTCATCGCCGATGCGGAGCTTCTCGAGGTCCCGGAACACTTCCCCGTAAATGTCGTTATGGCCGGCCAGCACCATGTTCCCGGGCTCCCCGGGGTTCGCCGTCCCCGGGTGATGTCCCACGCCTTTTTTCAAGGCTTCCCAATCCGTCCCCGGGACCACCGGGGCGTCCACCCCGATGGCGGGGATGACGATGCGGGTGGGGCTTCGCGGGCCCGGGGTGATGGGCACCGGGGTGGGGAGGGAGGCCACGAGGGCCCGCAGGTGTTCCGGGATCTCCTCCGGGTTCGGCGCGGGCTCCCCGGGGGCGGTGGGCGGTCGATGCCCGCCCGGCAGGACGAGGACGGGGATCAGCGGCGTGGGCGTGGGGGTCGCCCGGGGCCCTTCACCGGAGGCGGCCGGGCGCATCGCCTGCCAGGAGGAGAGCAGCAAAAGGATGGCCCCCAGCAGGGCCGCGATCTCCACCCCCAGCAGGAGGCGGTCCCGCCAGGTTGCCCACGAGATGCGCGGGCGAGGCAGCCGGAACCGCCATCGGGGAGCTTCCCACTCCACCTCCGCATGGAGGTGAGGATCAGGGGGAAGCGCCGGTGGCTCCGGGGGGGTGGGCTCCCCGGCAGGGGGCGGCGCCTCCAGCGGAAGGCGTCCCTCCCGGATCCATCGCTTCAAGCGGACCTCGCGGCGCTTCAGGGCCAGGGCCCGCTCCAGGTCCTCCAGGCTCGGCTCCTTGCCCATCCCTTAACGAACCTCCCTCATGGGCTTGCCGGCCCGCGATCCAGGATCCGATCCTCCAGGCGCATATACCCCCGAATGAGATGTCCGATGGCGAAGCGCAGCGGCTCCGGCGGCCATGGGATCACCCGGCGGTTGACGAAGAAAAGCTCCGTGAGAGGGGTCCGGCGCTCCAGGATCAGGTCGCGCACGATCTGGCCGTTCATGGTCGTCAGGGCCACGCCGTGGCCGATGCAACCCAGGGCGTAGACCGCCCGGCGGTCCCCCACATACCCGAGGGCCGGGGCCATATCGACGGTGACCGAGACCGGCCCGCCCCATCGATATTCGATCCGCACCCCTTTCAGGGAGGGGAAGACCTCCGGGATGTAGGCTTCCAGCTCCCGGAAGATCCGTTCGTTCTCGTCGAGATCCATCCGGCTTCCGAAGGGGACGCCGACATCCCCTCCGCCCATCAGCAGACGGTTGTCGGGGGTCAGGCGGTAGTAATGCACCAGGTTGCGGGCATCCTCGATCCCCTGCCGGTTCCGCCAGCCGATGGGGGCCAATCGCTCCGGGGAGAGAGGCTCCGTCACCACGATGTAGGTGAAGGCGGGGACCTGCTTGCGGCGGATGAAAGGGAGTCGGTGGGAGTAGGCGTTGGCCGCGAACACCAGCTTCTCCGCCCGCAGGATCCCCTGAGGGGTGCGCAGGAGGAAGCCGCCCGGCCAGCGCTCGATGGCCCGAACGGGGGTGTGCTCATAGATGTGGACGCCGAGTCCCTCGGCGGCCCGCTTCAGCCCCCGCACATATCGGAGGGGGTTGAGGAGGGCGCAGCGGGGCTCCCACCAGGCCCCCAGGTAGCGGGGTGAGTTCACCTGTTCCCGCACGGCCTGGGCGTCCAGCCACTCGATCCCGGTCAGCCCCAGGCGATGGGCCAGCTCGATCTCCTCCCGGATCCGTCGGACGTAAGCCGGGGAGGTGGCCACGCGCAGGAACCCCGGCCGCTCGTAATCGCAGGCGATGCCGTAGCGGGCGATGAGCTCCCCCACATAGTCGACGGCCTGCTCCATATAGCGATGGGCTTCCGCGGCGGCCTGGCGGCCGAAGCGAAGCGCCGTCAGGGAGAGGGTGAGCCCGAAGAGGGTCATGGCGAAGCCGGCGTTGCGCCCGCTGGCCCCATAGCCGATGTAAGCCTGCTCCAAAACGGCGACCTGGAGGCCCGGCTCCGCCTCTTTCAAATGCAGGGCGGCGGAGAGGCCGGTGAACCCCCCGCCGATGATCGCCACGTCCGCGCGCACCTCCCCCGTCAGGGGCGGGTTCGGCGTGTAGGGATCCGCAGTCCCCAGCCAGAAGCTCTTCAGCTCCATTCGGGCGAACCTCCTGAGGCTCACGGCCGGACCGCCACTGCGAACACCTCTCGCTCGAAGAACCAGCGAAAGGGGATCCAGTGGAAGGCGATGTGGCGCAGCATGCGGAAGAAGGGCCCCTCCTGGCGGTTTTGCGGGGGGGTCGAGAGCCAGACCCGCACCGGGCGGAAGCCTGCCCGGCGCAGGGCCCACCACAGGCCGAGGGGACCCTGTTCGTTCACGTGGACGGCCTCGTTGACCGGGACGTTGAGGGCGCGCGGGTTGGGCGGGTAGAGGTGGCCCAGGCCCTGAAGGGTGCGGACCAGGCGGACGAGGGGATAGGCGTAGGCGTCATACCAGCGGTTCGGAGCGGTGTGGATGACCAGCATCCCGCCGGGCTTCAGCACCCGGTGAGCCTCCCGCAGCGCCAGGCGGAGCTCCCATGGGAAGAGGTGCTCGACCACGTCGAACATCAGCACCCGGTCGAAGACCCCTGCCCGGAAGGGAAGGTATTTGGCGTCGGCCTGGGCCAGGGCGGCCGGGGCCTGCAGGTCGACGGCCTCCCGGAGCAGGCGGGCCGAAAGCTGCACGGCGGCGGCGGCGTAATCGACGCCGATGGCCCATGCGCCCAGGCGGGCGCAATGACGGACGATCTCCCCACGCCCGCAGCCGACGTCCAGCACCCGCATGCCGGGGCGGACCTCCGCCACGGCGAAGGCGGCCTGGAGGCGCCGGGAGAGATGTTCCCCGCGTGTGCGGAGGAACTCCTCATAGCCCTCGCAGGCGGAGAGGAAGTATTCCTCCCCATAGAGATCGGGCGGCAGCGAGGGTTTCGAACGCGTTGTCGGTTTGCGGATCACGCGACCTGCGCTCCTGTTGAAGGTGAGCTTCCGGGCGGGCCCATCGGCCGGCCCCTTCCCATCTTAACCCGGGCGGAGCTCTTCCGGAAGGCGGGCGGGCGCGGGGGTCCCCCCGCTGATCCGCCAGCCGGCGGCGGCCACCATCCCCCATCCGATCAGGTAAAGCCATGCGGGGAAGGCGGCGGGACGGGCTCGGGCGACCGCCTCGAGGCCGCCGGGGAGGGCGTGCAGGCCCGGGGCCAGCACGGTATACAGCGCCAGGAGAGATCCCAGCACGCCGAGGAGCAGCACGGCCCGGTCGATGCGGAGAACGAACCCCTGCTCGCTGCGCCGGGCCATCCGGGCTCCTACCACCATCATCATCGCCGCGGCCAGGACGGGAGCCCAGACCGGCCCCCACCAGGGCAGGGGGATCAGGAAGAGGAGATCCCAGTCCAGCAGCGAGGCGGGCCAGCCGATGAAAACCCGGAGCCAGACGTAATACAGGATGTCCCAGAGCCCCCACGCGTAAAGGAAGAACCCCCAGCGCGCGGCGGGGGTTCGCCCGGTCAGGGCTCCGACCGTTCCCAACATCACCAGGGTGGCGATCTCCCGTCCCAGCTCGATGGGGGTGAGCGGATCCGGCTGGGTCGGCGCGTCTCGAAGCAGATCCGTGATCCCATAGACATGCCGCAAGTAGACCACCACCGCGCTCTCCACGTAAGCCATCGCGGCCGCGAAAAGGCTCAGCACCAGCAGACGTCCCATCCATCCGGACATCGGCGCTCCTCCCATCCATGGTTTCCGCGAAATCCCTCCCGGGCGTGGAAGCCGAAGGGGCCTTGTCATGAGATTTTGCTGAGAATTGGGGAGGGGGAGAAGGGGACGGCGCCGCGAGATCAGCGTGCGGAAGCAGGAACGTCCGAGGTCCCGGCGAGGTCTCGGAAAAGCGAAGCCGGGGCGGTAGGGGGGACCAGGATGCGCAGGGAGCGGGGGACGACTTCGAAGACCATAGGGGTGTGGCCGATGGGTTCCCCGTCCACCTGCACCGGGACCACCGGCCGGGTTTCGACCAGGACCTGGCGCCCGGTGAAGAATTTGACGGCCGGATCCTGGAGATGGCGTCCTCCGAACACATTGATGAAGTGCCGCAGGGCCCACGGCAGCCCCATCCCCCGGAACACACAGATGTTGAGGTATCCGTCGTCCAGCAACGCCTGGGGGGCGATGCGGACCAGCCCGCCGTAGAGCTGGGCGTTGGCCACCAGCACCACCAGGGTGCGGCCTCGGATCCGGCGACGGCCGTCGATGAACACGGTGGCCCGCATGGCCGGGAAATCCCGGGCGATGAGGGCGGCGGCGATCAGGTAGGCCAGGGCCCCCAGGCGCTTGGTGCCCCGATCCCGGGGCTCCATCTGTTGCGCCACTTGAGCGTCCAGCCCGATGCCGGCCCAGAGCAGGAAGTAGCGCCCGTTCGCCCGTCCGACATCGATGAGGTGGATCCGCGCGGCCTCCAGGAGCTGGGCGGCCACCTGGACGCGCAATGGATGCACCAGGGGATAGGTGGGCAGGCCCAGCTGTCGAGCCCACACGTTCCCGGTGCCCACGGGCAGCACCCCCAGGGCGCTGGGCAACCCGACCAGGCCGTTGGCCACTTCGTTCACCGTGCCGTCTCCGCCGGCGGCCACCACCCAGTCGAACCCCTCCAGGGCGGCCTCATGGGCGAGCTCCGTGGCCATCCCGGGGCGCTCGGTGATCCGTATGATCACGGACCATCCCCGGCCCTCCCATCTGCGCGCGACCGCCTGGATCTCCCGGGTCATCTCCCGGGGGCCCGCGGCCGGGTTGTAGATGATCATCACCCGTCGAGGCGGCTGCATCCGGGAACTCCCATCCGATTTGCCGAATGAATTCGGCCTCCAGAGGCCTTCGGCCGATGGTCGGCCTGCGCCGACCGGAAGAGCGTTCTTTGCGTCGGTGGAGGCCGACGCCTGGCGCGGTGCGCCTGGGAAGGCCGATTTCAATCGGCGTGAAGGCCTTCGGCCGATGGTTGGCCTGCGCCGACCGGAAGAGCGTTCTTTGCGTTGGCGGAGGCCGACGCCTGGCGCGGTGCGCCTTGGAAGGCCGATTTCAATCGGCGTGAAGGCCTTCGGCCGATGGTTGGCCTGCGCCGACCGGAAGAGCGTTCTTTGCGTCGGCGGAGGCCGATGCCTGGCGCGGCGCGCCTGCGAAGGCCGATTTCAATCGGCGGGAAGGCCTTCGGCCGATGGTCGGCCTGCGCCGACCGGGAAAATCCTTTTGCGTCGGCGGAGGCCGACGCCCGGCGCGCCAGCGCCTGAGGAGGCCGATTTCAATCGGCGTGAAAAGATAGGGTGTTCTCCCAGGGCTATCCCTTGCGGCGGGGGCGGTTGCGCCGCCCCGGCGGCGCGGGCGCGACGGGGGTTTCGGAATCCGGCTCCTCCTCCGGCTGCTCCATCTCCACCAGGCGCCGGATCCTCGCCTCCGGCGGGGTCTCCGCCAGCTCGATCACCCGCAGCTGCTCCCGCAGCTCGAAGATCTGGTCCCGCAGGGCGGCGGCTTTCTCGAACTCCAGGGCCTGGGCGGCCCGCTTCATCTCCTTCTCCAGGGCGCGGATCAGCCGCTGCAGCTCCTCCTTCGGCATCGCCGGCGGCCGTCCGGCCGTCCCGGCCTCCTCCGCCACCATCTCCCGAACCCGATCCGTGAGGTCCCGCACCGCCTTCACGATAGAGCGGGGCTCGATGCCATGGGCGCGATTATAAGCCTCCTGGATCGCCCGTCGCCGGTTGGTCTCCTCGATGGCCCGGCGCATGGATTCGGTGATCCGGTCGGCGTAGAGGATGGCCGTCCCGTTCACATGGCGGGCCGCCCGCCCGATGGTCTGGATCAACGCGGTCTCGCTGCGCAGGAAACCCTCCTGGTCCGCGTCCAGCACCGCCACCAGGGAGACCTCCGGGAGGTCCAATCCCTCCCGCAGCAGGTTGATCCCCACCACCACATCGTAAACCCCCAGGCGGAGATCCCGCAGGATCTCCACGCGCTCCAGGGTGTCGATGTCCGCGTGCAGGTAGTGGGTGCGGATGCCCATCTCGTTGAGGTAATCCGAGAGCTCCTCGGCCAGGCGCTTGGTCAGGGTGGTGACCAGGGCTCGCTCCCCCCGGGCGACCCGTCGGCGGATCTCGCCGATGAGGTCCTCGATCTGCCCCTTCGTCGGGCGCACCTCCACGATGGGGTCCAGGATCCCGGTGGGCCGGATCAGCTGCTCGACGACCTGCTCGGATTTCTCCAGCTCATACGGGCCGGGGGTGGCGGACATGAAGATCACCTGGCGGACCCGCTGTTCGAACTCCTCGAAGGTGAGGGGCCGGTTGTCCAGGGCCGAGGGGAGGCGGAAGCCGTATTCCACCAGCGTCTCCTTGCGGGAGCGATCCCCGTGATACATCCCCCGCAGCTGGGGGATGGTCATGTGGGACTCGTCGATCACCACCAGGAAATCGTCGGGGAAGTAATCCAGCAGCGTCCACGGGGGCTCCCCCGGGGCCCGTCCGTCCAGGTGCCGGGAGTAGTTCTCGATGCCGTGGCAGTAGCCCACCTCCCGCAGCATCTCCAGGTCATAGAGGGTGCGCTGGCGGAGCCGCTCGGCCTCCAGGAGCTTGCCCTGGGCCCGCAGCTCCTCCAGGCGCTGGTGGAGCTCCTGTTCGATGGAGGCGATGGCCCGACGCAGCTTCTCTTCGGGAGTCACGAAGTGCTTGGCCGGGTAGATCTCCACCGCCTCGTGCAGGCGGAGCACCTCCCCGGTCAGGGGGTCGAACTCCACCAGGCGGTCGATCTCATCCCCCCAGAACTCAATGCGGATGGCCGTGTCCTGATAAGCGGGAAACACGTCCACCGTGTCCCCCCGCACCCGGAAGGTCCCCCGCCGGAAGTCGATGTCATTGCGCGTATACTGGATATCCACCAGATGCCGCAACAGGTTGTCCCGACGGCGGACCTGGCCGCGTTGCAAGCGGATGACCACCTGGCCCCAGTCGTGGGGGTTGCCGATGCCGTAGATGCAGGAGACGGAGGCCACGATGATCACATCGCGCCGGGTGAAGAGGGCCTGGGTGGCCGCCAGGCGCAGCCGCTCGATCTCCTCGTTGATGCTGGTCTCCTTCTCGATGTAGGTGTCCGTCTGGGGGATGTAGGCCTCCGGCTGGTAGTAATCGTAGTAGCTGACGAAATACTCCACCGCGTTGCGGGGGAAGAACTCCCGGAACTCGGCGTAGAGCTGGGCGGCCAGGGTTTTGTTGTGGCTGATGACCAGGGTGGGCTTCTGAACCCGGGCGATGACGTGGGCGATGGTGAAGGTCTTGCCGGTGCCCGTGGCCCCCAACAACGTCTGGTAGCGATAGCCCCGGCGCAGGCCCTCCACCAGCTTCTCGATGGCCTGCGGCTGATCCCCTGTGGGCTCGAAAGGCGCCACCAGCTCAAAGCGTGTCATCCCCGCTCCTTTTCAATCTGTAGACCGAAATTCATTTCGGCCACAAACTGCACGAAGCCGCGACCCCGCGTCATCGAAGACCGAGAGTTTGGGGCTGAAACCCCTCCTACACAGGGCCCATCCTTCGCTTCCTCATTGCGCCATCGAACCCGTCGTCCCCTATTAGGGCGGGCGCTTCTTCCCTCACCGGGAAGCATAGCGGGCCGCCAGAACCGCGAGCACGAAGCGGGGCAAGGCGCGCATCCGCCGCCACCGCCACGGCTGACGGATCAGCCGGTAGAGCCACTCCAGGCCAGCCTCCCGCATCCAGCGAGGGGCCCGGGGCACGACGCCGGCGATGAAATCAAAGGCCCCGCCGACCCCCATGGCGACCGGGATCCGGAGCGCCGGCTGGTGACGGGCGATCCAGAGATCCTGTTGCGGGGCCCCGTATGCGACGAAGAGGAGATCCGGCCGGGCCTCCTGCAAGCGCTCCCGGATCGCCGGGGCCTCCTCCGGCCGCGGGGAGCCCGCGAAGGTCCCGGCGAGGATCCAGCCCGGGTAGCGGGCCTGCAGGACCCTTGCCGCGCGCTCAGCGACCCCTTCCGCAGCGCCCAGCAGGAACACCCGCCATCCCCGCTCCGCGGCCCGGGCGATCAGGGCCTCCATCAGGTCCACCCCCGCCACCCGCTCCCGTAGGGGCTGTCCCAGCATCCTCCCGGCCCAGAGCAACCCGACGCCGTCCGGGACGTTCAGGCTGGATCCCTCCAGGACCCGGAAGAAGTCCGGGTTCCGACGGGCGTGCATCACGAACTCCGGGTTCACGGTGCAGACCTGATGCGGCCCTCCCTCGGCGATGAAGGCCTCCACGAGCTCTAAGGCCTCGGCCAGGGTGACATCGTGCACCCGGACGCCCAGAATGCGTCGGACCGGCGGCTCCATCATCTCACAGATCCCGGATCTACGCCGGAAGCCCGCTGGAGCCTCCGGCAGCACGGGGGTTCCGCGCAAATAATTTAGGACTTACGCCGTTTTCTGCGTGTTCCGGTCGTGGCCTTGGGTTTTATCCCAAGGCCAGAGGACCGGCCACCGGGGTCGCCCACCGACCCCTGCCCCAAGGGCCCAGGCCCTCGAGGAATTCCACCCCCCTGCGGGCGATGTTCACTGCCGCCGCTACGTGACGGCCCGTCTTCGCTCCGCAAGGGCACGCCAGGACGTGTCCCCTTAGCCTTTCACCTACCCTGCCGCATACCGGACACGTCTTGGACGTGTTTTGCGGATCCACAAAAATCAGCGGGACGCCGTAGAATCTTGCCTTGTGCTCCAGGATGCGGTGGAACTTCATAATCGACCAGAAGTTGAGCAACCGTTGCCGCATCCTCTTGGACTTCCCCTTCCCGATCCGCTCCTTCATTCCCTTCAAGCCCTCCAGCACCAAGGCCGCCTTCATCCCCAGCGCCCAGGCGATCAGTGCCAGGGCCAAATGATGCCAGAAATTCTCCGTCTTCTCCTGGCGGATCCTCCGATACTTGGAGGCGATCTTCTTCCTGGCTTTCGGATTCTGCTTCCCCCTTGTCCCCTTGATCTCACGCCGCAGATGGTCCCGGTTGACCTTCCCCACGTAGCTGGTGTCAATCTCCCGGATCTCTCCAGTGGACGTCGCGAAAGCCGTCAGATTCCCCTCGTTGCTGTCAATCCCGATTACCCCATCCGGCTTATAGGGGGTGGGATCTGGGAACTTCAGGGGGATGGAGAGGGAGTGGGCCGTGAGCATCGGCTCCCCCATCTTTGCCCGCCCTGCCTTCCACTCATCCAGCAGCCGGCGATACTTGTGGTGAGGGCGGAAGGCGAGGACGATGGGCTCCGGATCCCGGGGGGAGACCGGAATCGTGACGGTCAGGGTCTCGCCATCCCATTCGATCTTCACCGTCTGCCGGACCAGATAGATCGAGGGGCGCCGGATCTCCGGCCGGTCCGCCCGGGTCTTCCCCTTCCGCTGCTGGTTTCGGAAACCGTGGACGACCCGGGCGCCGGATCGGATCGCTCCGTAGATGAGGTGGGAGTGGAGATCCGGATGCTGCGCGCGCAGGGAGGGGTAGAGGGCTTTGATGAGGGTGAAGGTGGCGGTTTTGCCGTTTTCCAGGGCGTAGTCGACGGCCTGCCGCTGGATGTCGGCGCAGGCCTCCATCAGGGCGCGGATCCTGGGATGCTCCTCGAACCGGAACCGCAGGCAGACCGTCGGCATCTTCGCCGCCTCCATCATAATGATAACCCATCCGTTGCATGGGGAAGAGGAAGAATCCAGCTGCGTAACTCCTATGATTATATGGAGCGGAGGGATGACTGTCGAAGGTTGCGCTTCGGGATCCGGGGGGACTCGGCGGGGATTCGGTGGATGGGGTAACATAGCGAAGGTGAAGCCGCCGGGCCACAGGAGGGAGACGGCGCAATGCGGGTGAGCTTCGGAGTCCTCCCCGGGAACCTCGTGGGACCGGGATCCGCCTGGGGATGGGGATGGACGGTCCTCGGCTTCCTGGCCCTCTTCGCGCTGTGGGGGTGGAGAGCGCAGGATCTGCGGGGGCTGCGCCGGGTGGGCCCCTCCTCACTGGCGGGGTTCGCGCTGCTGGCCCTTCTCACCGCGTTGACGCCGACCCTCTCGTGGGAGCGCTTCTCCGGCCTCCCCTTCCGGGTGGGGTTCCCACTCTTCCTCTGGCTTCCCTATCTCATCTGGGGAGGGCAGCTGGGCCCCGGTGCGGTGGGGCTGATCGGTTTGCTGGCCGGGGCCGCGGCGGGGTTCTTGCAGGATGGACGTTTCCTGCACCTCCCGTGGATCGTGGCTCTGGATGCCGCCCTCATCAGCGCGCTGCTGTTCCAGAACGATGTAGGGCGTCCCTTCCGCATCCTCCGGCAGCCGCTGGTCGCGGCGGGGATCGGCTGGGTGGGGTGGTGGCTCCTGCAGGCCATCTCATGGGGAGCGTTCTATCCGTCCTGGCCGGAGGCCCTGGATGGGATCTGGACGCTTACGGCCGTGATGGCCCTCCCTGCCGGGCTCAGCGCGCTGGTCTGTGGGGGCATCGCCCAGGCCCTGCATGCCCGGTGGCCGGAGCGCTTCCGAACCCGCCAGCCTCCCCGCTGGCCGTTTTATGCGCGCCGCATCCAGATCCGCTTTCTCGTCTTCTTCAGCCTCTGGGTAAGCGCCCTCATCCTTGCCCTCTTCGGGGTGGTGTCCGCCCTGGCGATCCGGCAGGCCTACGAAGAGCGCGCCCAGGCGCTGGACCGCGGGGTCCGGCGGGCCGCGGAGCAGCTGACCTATTTCCTCCACACCGGGGACACCCTGCTGATGGACCTGGCGGCCCTGGGTGTGCCTCCGGATGCGATGCCCGTCACGGTGGCGCTGATCCTCCAGCGCTTCGTCCAGACGGGGCCGATTTATCAGACGGTGTTGTGGGTAGATGAGAGGGGGGAGGTGCAGGCGGCGTATCCGGTTGAGGAGCAGGGGCGAGGGCTCTCGGTGCCGGAGCGGGCGGCCATGGCCCAGGCTCAGCTCGCTCAGTCCGTGGTGCACACGGCGGTGCACCGCCTGCCGGACGGACAGGCTGGCCTCTCGTTCGTGGCCCCGCTGGCAGGGGAGCCTGTGCGCGGCTTCCTGATCGGCCGCGTGCGGGTGGCTCAGCATCCGGCCCTCCGGGAGGTCCTGGCCTCGCTCTCGGAAATCGCGCCGGCCGGCCAGGCGTTCCTGGTCGACCGGGAGGGGCGGATCCTCCTGCATCCCGAGGCGGGGGTCCTTCTGGATCTGTTCCCGCTTCCCGCGGCGCTCCCTGCCGGGACGCTTGTGCAGCCCATCGTTTCTCCCTCCGGGACTGTGGAGGAGGTGCTCCTCCGGCGGCTCCCGGGCACCGACTGGTGGGCGGTGATCCGGTATCCCCGGGCCGCCCTCATCCGGCGGGCGGCGGAGCGGGCGCTTCCCGCCGGGGGGATCCTGCTGGGGTTCTCTCTCATCGGCGCGCTCCTTTTCGGCATCGTGAGCCGCCTCCTCGCCCGGCGGCTGGAGGGGCTGGCGAGGGCGGCCGGGCGCATGGCCGGCGGAGATCTGGAGGCCCCTATCCTCAGCGACGGGCCGGATGAGATCGGGCAGCTGGCGGAAGCGATGGAGCACGCCCGGCACGGCCTGCGGGCCCGCATGGCCGATCTCTCCTTGCTTCTGGAGCTCAACAGGCGGCTGATGGAGGTGGAGGACCTGGCCCGGGGCCTTCCGGAGGTGGCCCGTGCCCTGGAGCGCGCCACTGCGGCGAGCCTCGTCCGGCTCCTGCTCCCGGGCCCGGGTGGCTCCCTGCGGGTGTTCACCGCCGCCGGGGAGGTGCCGCCGGAGCCTCTGGATCATGCATGCTGGGAGCATGTGGATGCACACACCGAGCCCGTGTGGATCGGCCCTGGGGTCTGCCCGGACGATCTCGCTCCCGCTCTCCGGTCGGAGCGCGCCCCTCGCGTCCTGGGAGTTTTCCCCATCCATCTCGGCGAGGAGCGAGTGGGGGCGGCGTGGTTGGCGTTTCCTTCCTCCCATCAGGTTGGTTCCTCGGAGCGACAGCTGACCCATCTGATCCTGAGCCAGGCGGCGGTGTTCATCGCCCGGGCCCGTCTGTATGAGGCCATCACGGCCGAGCGGGAGCGGCTCCGGGCCGTCCTGGAGAGCAGCCCGGATCCCTTGATGCTGGTGGACGCGCGGGGGAACCTGCTCGATCTCAACCCGGCCGCCGAGCGCTTCCTGGGGACGCCTGCCTCCAGGGCCCTGGGCCAGCCGCTCGCGGCGTTGCTCCGGGACACTGAGCTGCTCGCCCTGCTCCAGGAGGCGGTCCCACCCGGCCAGGTGCGGAGCCGGGAGCTCCACCGGGCGGACGGCCGCGTGCTGTGGGCGGGCCGCTATGACCTGCGGCTGCGGGACGGACGGGAGATCGGGCGGCTTCTGTTCCTCCGGGACATCACGCCGTTCAAGGCGCTGGATCGCCTGAAGTCTGATCTGATCAGTGCCATCTCCCATGAACTACGTTCGCCTGTTACGTATATACGTGGCTTCGTCACCATGCTCGGCATGGCCGGCCCGCTGACCTCCCGCCAGCAGGAGTATGTGGAGAAGATCATGGGCGGCATCGATCAGATGACCCGCATGATCGAGGACCTGATGGACCTGCGGCGGATCGAGGAGGGGATCGGCCAGCGCGGGATCTGCCGCCTGGGAGATCTGATCCGGGACGTGTTCCATGAATTCCGACCCCAGGCGATGGCGCGGGGGCTCCGCATGACCATGGAGGTGAAGGCCCCGGGGGTCGTCCATGGAGATCCGGCGTGGCTGCGACGGGCGATCGCGAACCTGGTGGACAACGCCATCAAGTATACGCCGGAGGGGGGGACGATCACCATCGGGCTCACCGAAGCCGGCGGGGAGGCGGTGATCTGGGTGCGGGACACGGGGATCGGCATCGCCCCGGGGGATCAGGCGCGCATCTTTGAGAAGTTCTATCGGGCGCGTCGGCAGGAGACGGCCCATGTGAAAGGAAGCGGCCTGGGGCTGGCCCTGGTGAAATCGATCGCCGAATGGCACGGCGGACGGGTCTGGGTGGAGAGCCGGCTGGGCCATGGGAGCACGTTCTATCTCGCGATCCCCCAGGCCCTCCCTTCGGATGCCTCTCAGGGCACCCGGAACCGGTAACCTACCTGGCGGACGGTCTCCAGATAGCGGGGGTGGGCCGGGTCTTCTTCGAGGATGCGGCGGAGCCATCGGATGTGCACATCCAGGGTCCGGCTGCTGGATGGGCTTTCGGTTCCCCAGACCCAGCGCATCAGATCCCGGCGCGGAACCACATGGCCGACCCGTCGCATGAGGATGGCGAGCAGGCGGCACTGCTTGGGGGTCAGACAGTAAATCGCGTCCCCGCGTTGCAGCACCCGGCGCACGGTGTTCAGCCGGAAGGGCCCGACCTCGATGATCCCCTCATCCTCCATGGGGTGTTCCATCAGCATCGCCCGCACCCGGTGAAGCAGGCGCCGGGAGGAGAACGGCGCGATCAGGATCCCATCGTCTTGACGGCCCCACAGCGGGGCGGTCTCGCGCTCCACGATCAGCAGAACCGGCGCCTTCATCCGCCGTCGCAGACGCTGATAGAGTTCCATTCCATAGGAGGGGCTCGGTCGGTCCAGGAGGATGAGATCCGGCGGGGCCCATGGCCATGAATCCGCCGAGCGCCGCGCCCGGAGGGCGGCGAGCAGATCTTCCACCGCCAGCGTCTCGGCTCTAAACCCGTGACGCTGGAGGACCCGAAGCAGGTGAGCGTCCGGGCCGGTGCCTTCAAACACCACCCAGAGAACCTTCATCCCTCCGCCGGGTTGCATCCCAGGATGCTCCTGTTCCGCGTCGATCTTGAAGGCGTGGGAAGCCGGGACAAGCTCCACGGGCGTTCGCCGCCCCCCGCGTTCATCGGGGGCGCGATCGCGTGAACCAGGCTGGGGAGGATGACGCCTGCTCCGGGAACAGCTCTCGCTCGATCGGCTCCCCCGGTCGGAAAGGGGGGATGGCCCGATGGAAGGTTTCAAACCCCCACAGGCGGCGCCGGAGGAACCGGGGAAGGCGGAAGGACCGCATCCATCCCCCGCCCTGGCTGCGGTGGCAGGCCATGGCCTGCTCCTTGCGATCCAGCACCGCGCGGATGTCGATCCGCGTGGTCACCGGGAGGGCCGCCCGGAGGGCGGCCTCTAAATCGATGTCCCGGTTGCGCCCGAAGCGTTGCGGATCGTAACCCAGAAGCCGGAGAAGGGCGAGAAGCGGGCGGAGCGGCCTCAGAGGGAAGACCGTGTAATACAGGCGGGCCGGGCGATGCGGTAGAAGCCCACGGGCGAAATGCTCCGGGAAAGCCGTCGGATCGCCCGCCCGATGGAACGCCTCCACCATCGCCCGATGCATGCGGATATGGTCCGGGTGCCCATAGCCGCCGTAAGGATCGAAGGTCACCACCACATCCGGGCGGAGCTCCCGGATGAGGGCGACCAGTCGGCCGACGACCTCCTCCAGGGGCGCGCGGATGAAGGCCTGCGGGTGCGCCGCATCCGGGGAGCCGGGCATGCCGGAGTCCCGGTAGCCGAGCAGGTGCAGGCCCTGGAGGCCCAGGATCCGGGCGGCGCAGCGCAGCTCCTCCTCCCGCAGCGCGCCCAGGTCCCCCACCGGGCCGATGCGGGGGTCCGGGGTGCCTGCCTCCCCTCGGGTGGCGCAGATCAGATGCACCGCATACCCCCGGGACGCGTAAAGGGCCAGCGTCCCTGCCGGCCCGAAGGACTCATCGTCGGGATGGGCGAAAGCCGCCAGAAGAGTCCCGCGCGCGATCATCCCAGCGACGTCACCCGTTGCAGGATCCGTTGAAGGAGCGGCAGGCTCTCCCGGATCTCCGCCAGGCCGGGCATCTCCAGGATCAGCATCGGGCGGTTCAGACAGCGGGCCAGCCGGCTGAGCACCGGCTCCACCGGGATGACCCCCTGGGTCAGCGGAAGGTGCCGGTCCTGGGATCCGCTGGTGTTGTGAAGGTGAGCGTAGATCAGCACCGGCTCCAGCACGTTGATCCAGGCCTGGATCGGCACCCGCGAATAGAGATAAGCGTGGCCGATGTCCAGGCAGGCCCCGACGCCGAAATGGTTCACCTGCTGGATGACTTCGACTTGCAGGAAGGGATCGGGCTCCCACATGTTCTCCAGGGCGATGCGGATGCCGGCCTTCTGGGCCTCGAAGGCCAGCTCGGTCCAGAAGGCAACCTGCCGCTCCAGCCAGCGCGGACGGTAAGAAGGCTCGTCCACCAGCGGGTTGTAGTTGAGGTGGAAGTTCACCAGCCAGGCCCCCAGCTCCGCAGCGATGGCCAGGGAGTGACGGTAGCGCTCCATCGTGACGGCGGCGATCCGGGGATCCACGCTGCCGCTGAAGAGATCCACGAAGGGGCCGTGGAGGGAGATCGGTCCGGTGAACCCGCTCAGGGCCTGGCGGTAGCGCCGAAGCAGGTCCCTCCACTCGCCATCCAGGACCTCCGGGAGGGCGAACTCCTGGAGCTCCAGGCCCAGGCCATGAGCTTCCGCAAACTCCCGCAGGGCCGGAAGATCGGGACCCATCCTTCCGGAGCGCGAGTTTGCACAGGAGGGGACTTCGACGTAGAATTGTGAAAGCAAGAACGGATTCCGGCTCATCCTGGTAAGGAGGGAGCGAGCGGCCATGGAGACGAGCCCTGTGATCGTGGAGCAGCAGGAGGAGACAGAAGGCTCCGTCCGAGTTCCCCTTCGATCTCTGCGTCCGAAAATGCAGGTGGAAGGCATCGTCACCGCTGTGACCCCCGCCGGCGCTTTCGTTGACATCGGCTCCGAGATCCCTGGCTTTATCCATATCTCCCAGCTGGCCCCTCAACCGGTTTTACGGGTTTCCGATGTGCTGAAGCCCGGAGATCGGGTGACCGCCTGGGTGAAGCAGGTGAACCGGAAGAAAGGCCTGCTCAGCCTGACGTTGATCCGCCCGGCGTCCTACGGCTGGGGGCAACTCCGGCCCGGGCGGGAGTTCACCGGGCGGGTCACCCGGGTGGAGCCCGATGGGTTGTTCGTGGACATCGACGCGCCGGTGGAGGGCTTCGTCCCCGCCTCCCAGATCCGGAAGGAGGGGCGGGTGGATCCGACCGGGCTGTTCCATCCCGGCGATGAGGTCCGGGTGTGGGTGGTGAGCGCCAGCCGCCGCGAGCGCCGCCTGCGCCTGACGATGATCCCGCCGCCCTCCGTGAGGTGGGAGGACCTGAAAGTGGGGGAGCTGATCCGGGGGAAGGTGACCCGGGTGGAGAAGTTCGGGGCCTTCGTGGACATCGGCGCGGAGCGGGATGCCCTGATCCACATCAGCGAGTTCGGGGTCCGCAACCTGAAAGACCCCGCGGAGGTCCTTCAGGAGGGCCAGGAGATCGAGGCCCGCATTATCCTGGTGGATCCGGAGAAGAAGCAGATCCGGCTGAGCTTGCGCGGGCTGCTCCCGGTGAAGGAGGTGGAGCCGGAGGTGCCGGTGCGCAAGACGGTGCCCTCCCGTCCGGCTCCGCCGCCCGAGCCCGAGCCCGTAGAGGGAGAGGAGGAGCTCACCGTGATGGCTTATGCCCTGAAGCGGGCGCTGGAGGAGGCCCGGGCTCGCGGACGCTCCGTCCCGCCGCTGGAGTCGATGTCCACGAATTAACCGGACGTCTGAGAGACCTCAGGAGGTTGGGAGATGGACGGAGCCGTCCCATCCCAACCTCCTTTTCGTTTCGGAGCGCCCCGCGATTGAAGAGGGAAGGAAGATGGGAGCCCTGCATGGGGCCGAGCGAATGCCGGTGTTGCGGTTCGTGCCGGTGGCCGATCTGATCCCCCACGAACAGGCGGATCAGGTGCGGACGGAGCCGCTGGTCCAGCGCCTCCGCACGGAGGGCGTTCTGAAGAACCCCCCGGTGGTGGCGCCCATCCCGGGCGAACCGCGCTACGTGGTGCTGGACGGCGCCAACCGGGTGGAGGCCGCCCGCCGCCTGGGCCTTCCCCATCTGGTGGTCCAGGTTGTGGATTACGAGGACCCTCGCCTGGTGGTGGAGGCGTGGACCCACGTGATCAGCGGGGAGGATCCCCAGGCGTTTTTCGAGGCGGTCCGGGGGATCGAAGGGATCACGCTGGAGCCTTCGGAGCGTCTGCACGCCCGCGCGGAGCTGGCCCGCCGCCAGGCCCTGGCCTATCTCAGCTGTCCGCGCGGGGAGATCTATCTGGTGCGGGCGGAGGGGGATCTCTACCGCCGGACGGCGCTGCTTAACCTCCTGGTGGACGCTTATAAATCCCGCTTTCGGTTCTATCGGACCGCCACGGATCAGCTGGAGCAGATCCTGTCTTACTATGATCAGGTGATCGCCGTGGTGGTCTTCCCTCGTTACGAGCCGGCCGAGATCATCGAGCTGGCCCGCAACGGGGCCCGGCTCCCCGCCGGCATCACCCGCCACATCATCCCCTACCGGGCCCTGCGCGTGTTCATCCCCCTCGAGATCATGGCGGCCCCCCTCTCGCTGGAGGAGAAGAACGCGTGGCTGGCCGACTGGTTCCGGCGCAAGCTGGCCGCGCGGGAGATCCGGGTTTACGAGGAGAGCGTGGTGGTTTTCGATGAGTGAGCGGGAAGGGCGCTCCTCCCTCCCGACTCCTCCGCGGAAGCCTGAGCGTTCTCCAGGAGCTCCAGGACCCCGGCCAGATCAGCGGGCAGGGGAGCTTCGAAGGTCACTGGCTCCGGCCGGGAGGGGAGGCGCACCGTGATCGAGCGGGCGTGCAGGAACAGGCGCGGGCAGGGGAGGGCGGTCCGCCGCCCGTAGACCGGATCCCCCACCACCGGGTAGCCTACATAGGCCAGGTGCACGCGGATCTGATGGGTCCGCCCGGTCTCCGGATAGACCTCCAGGAGGGCGTAGCGCCCCCAGCGCCCCTCGTAGGTATGGACCACCCGATACCGGGTGCGGGCCGGCCGCCCGGTGGGGACCACGGCCATGCGCTGGCGGTGGCGGGGATCGCGGGCGATGGGGGCCTCGATGAGCCCCTCCGGGGGCGGATGCCCGATCACCAGGGCGTCGTAAACTTTCCGCACGGTGCGGGCTTTGAACTGCGCCTGCAGGAAGCGATAGGCCTGCTCATGCTTGGCGATGAGCAGCACCCCGGAGGTCTCCTTGTCCAGGCGGTGCACCAGGCCCGGCCGCAGCACCCCTCCGACCCCCTTCAGATCCGGACAATGAGCCAGGACGGCGTGGATCAGGGTGCCGGAGGCATGCCCCGCCCCGGGATGCACGACCATCCCGGCCGGCTTGTGGATCACCAGGACGTCGGCGTCCTCATAGAGGATGTCCAGCGGGATGGGCTCCGGGGTTAGATCCATCGGCTCCGGAGGCGGGATGTGCACCGTGATCCGATCGCCGGGGCGGACGCGGTGGGCAGGCCGCTGGATGGGCATCCCGTTCACCTGCACATGGCCGGCCTCGATCAGGCGCTGGGCCGCCGAGCGGGAGAGCTCCGGACAGCGGGCGGCGATGACCCGATCGAGGCGATCGGCGGTTTCGACGACGAACGTCTCGATCCGCATGGCGTCCACGCTCATGCTCGACGGCGCCGTCGGGGCGGGCGCGCGCGATCCTGGATCACCGCCCGGATCTCTTCGTCTTCCTTTTCCTGCTGGGCGATGAAGGCGGCGATGAAAGCGCTGCGACGCTGGCGGAGGGCCATCGGCGCCACCGCCTGCAGATCCTCCCGGGTGACCGTTTCCCGGCCGTCGGCGGCGGCGTAGGCCCGGGCGGCCTCCAGGAGGGCGACCTCCGCGCGGCTGGATTCGATGCCCAGCCGGTGGATCCAGCCCATGGCTTCCTGCTCCAGCTCCGGCGGGATGGCCACCCGGGGCAGTCGCTGGCGGGCCTCCGCGATCTCCGCCGCGGCCGCCGCGGTCTCCTGAGCCCACTGGGCCACCAGGGCGTAGGGATTCGTCCGGAACAGGCGCACCCGGCGATACACCTCCAGCCGGTCCCGCGGGTCCGTCAAGCCGCGGACCACCACTCGCAGTCCGAAGCGATCGTGGATCTGAGGGCGCAACGGCCCCTCCTCCGGGTTCATCGAGGCGATGAGGATCAGGCGGGCGCGGTAGGTGGCCGCCAGGGGTCCCCGTCGGACCGTGTATCGGCCCAGGGCGGCGGCGTCCAGGATGGCGTTGGCGATCTCCGGATCCAGAAGGTTCACCTCGTCCACGTAGAGCACGTTCTGATCCGCCTGGGCCAGGAGGCCGCGCCGGATCCGCACCTTCCCCTCCATCGCCGCCTGCTCATCCAGCCCCCCGATCACGTCCTCCAGGCGGGCGTTCAGGGGGAGCTCGATCAGCCGCATGCGATCCGGCGCGGTGATGGGCTCCCCCTGGCCCAGCTTGCGGGCGCAATCCTTGCAGATCATATGAAAGCCCAGGGTGTAGGCGGCCTTCGGCTCGCAGCCGTAAGGGCAGAGGGAGCGCTCCACCGGCGGGAGGAGATCCAGCAAGCCTCGCACTGCTGTGGTCTTCCCGGTGCCCCGGGCACCCATCAGCAGCACCCCTCCGATGGCCGGGTTGATCAGGGCCAGGACCAGCGCCAGCTTCATCTCGGTCTGGCCGACGATGGCCAGGAAGGGAAAGCGAACGGTCTCTTCCACCGGCCGGTCGACGGGGGGGCGCGCCCGCAGCACCCGGGCCGCCGGGCTCCGTTCCTCCAGAAGCCGGAGCAGCAGGGAGGTGCGAGGGGAGACCTCCGCGGAGATCTCCGGGCTTACCGTCGCCCGCTCAGGATCCTCTCCCATAGCTCCCGATCCTGCAGCCGGAAGGGTTGATACAGGATCACCCGATCCAGCAGGCCTTCGTAAGTGGCTTTCAGGCGTTCCCAGACCCCTTCGGGCGGGGCGGTCAGGGCGAAAGCCTCCAGGACCTCATCGGGAACCTGCGCCGGCATCTCCTCCCAGCGCCCCCGGGCGGCCAGGGCGGAGAGCTGCTCCCCGATGGCTTCCCAGCCGTGGAGGGCCCAGACCCGCCGATAGGAGGGCGTGGAGCCGTAGAAGGCGACCTGGGCGCGGACGAGCTCCCGGGCTTGCTGCATCTCCGCCTCATCCCGGCCGGTGATGACGAAGACGCTGCCCACCCGGAGGATCTCCTCGGGCCGCCGGCCGGCTTTGCGCGCGCCGGCCTCAATCGCTGGGATCAGGACCTCCCGAAGGTAGCGAGGGGTATGGAAGGGATGGACGAAGAAGCCGTCGCCCACCTCGCCGGCCAGGCGGGCCAGCGGCGGGTTCACCCCCGCCAGGAGGATGGGGATGCGCGGATCCGGGATGGGGCCGGGGTTGAAGAAAGGGGACATCAGGGTGAGCTTGAAGAAGCGGCCCCGGTAGTTCAACCGTTCCCCGTTCTGCCAGCACGCCCACACCGCCCGGATCGCCTCCACGGTCTCCCGAAGCTTGGGGACAGGGGGATCCCAGGTCATCCCGAAGCGGCGCTCGATGTGCGCTTTCACCTGGGTGCCCAGCCCGAGGAAGATCCGGCCGGGCGCCATGGCCGCCAGATCCCAGGCGGTGTAAGCGATGACCGTCGGGCTGCGGGCGAAGGCGATGGCCACGCCGGTCCCCAGGTGGATGCGCCGGGTGTGTTCCGCGGCTAAGGCCAGCGGCAGGAACGGATCGTGGCGGGTCTCGTGGGTCCAGATCCCGTCGAAGCCCATGGCCTCCGCCGCCCGGGCCAGATCCGGAACCTCGCTCAGCCGGTCGTAGTGGAGCGCGGCGTCCAGATGCATGGGATCGCCTCTCGGTGGGATCATCCTTCTGCCATTATAATCCGGCTCGACAGGTTCCCTGAGGGAGAGGATCGTGCGGTCGTATATGGCCTGGTATCTGGTGGCGGGCTACCTGGGGGCGTCGTGGGTGGCCGCCCTGGGGGTCCTCCTCCTCCGCTGGGGCCGAGGCCGCGCCTCGTGGGAACTCCAGGGTGTGGGGGTTCTCCTCCTGCTGGCCAGCGGCATCGGCTTCTTCGCGGGCGTCCCGGAGATCTGGACGCCGGGGCCGGCAGGCACGGAGCTGGCGGCGATGAGCGGGCTGGCCATGCTGGGGGCGTGGGGGGTCTTGCGGGCGCTGCAGGCCCTGACCGGATCCCGGCCCGCCTCCGGTGTGGCGATCTCCGATCCGCATCCTTCACGGGGCGAGGGGCCGGAGCCGGGGGCTGAGGGGATGAGGAACGCCGGGCTCCGGCCGCTTCTGTGGGGTGGGCTCCTCGCGCTGTTGCTGATCCTCTGGCGCTGGGATGTGCCGCTCTTCTTCGCGTTGAACGCCTATGCCGGCCGGGTTCCCTGGCTGGACGGGCTGGCCCGCTTGCTGATCAACGACTATGCGGTGCCCACGGCTCTGGCCATGCTGGCATGGTGGATGTGGTGGAGCGGCGATCCGGTGCAGCAGGCGGCCGTCCTGCGGGCCGTCCTCGCCGTTCCCCTCAGCGGCGCCCTCTTGGAGGCGATGAACGCGGTGTATTTCCGTCCTCGCCCCTTCACGGACCATGAGGTGCATCTGCTTTTCTATCATCCCTCAGATTCCTCGTTCCCCAGCAACGCCGCGACGGTGGCCTGGGCCATCGCGGTCTCCTTGAAGACGGGGAACCGTCGGGTCGGGTGGGTGGCGATGGGGCTGGCGGCCGGGATCAGCCTGGCCCGGGTTTATGGCGGGGTGCATTATCCCCTGGATGTGGTCGCGGGGGCGCTGCTGGGGGCCGGGCTCAGCGGAGCCCTCTTCCGCTCCCGGATGTTCCGCGCCGCAAGCCTCCGGCTCGCCCGCCGGATCGGAGGGCGCTTTCGCCTGTAGCGCCTCGGGCCTCTTTGCGCCCCTTGCGCCGATTGAAATCGGCCTCTCCGGGCGCTGCGCGCTGGGCGTCGGCCTTCGCCGACGCGAAGAGTGTCTTTCCGGTCGGCGCAGGCCGACCGTGGGCCGAAGGCTTTCACGCCGATTGAAATCGGCCTCTCCGGGCGCTGGCGCGCCGGGCGTCGGCCTTCGCCGACGCAAGCGACGCTCCTCGGTCGGCGCAGGCCGACCGTTGGCCGGAGGCTTTCACGCCGATTGAAATCGGCCTCTCCGGGCGCTGCGCGCTGGGCGTTGGCCTTCGCCGACGCGAAGGATGCCTTTTCGGTCGGCGCAGGCCGATCGTTGGCCGGAGGCTTTCACGCCGATTGAAATCGGCCTCTCCGGGCGCTGCGCGCCGGGCGTTGGCCTTCGCCGACGCGAAGGATGCCTTTTCGGTCGGCGCAGGCCGACCGCCGGCCGAAGGCCCTTCGAGGCCGGATTCATCCGGCGTGCCCCGCGCCGGGCGTCGGCCTTCGCCGACGCAAGCGACGCTCCTCGGTCGGCGCAGGCCGACCGTTGGCTGAAGGCTTTCACGCCGATTGAAATCGGCCTCTCCGGGCGCTGCGCGCCGGGCGTCGGCCTTCGCCGACGCAAGCGACGCTCCTCGGTCGGCGCAGGCCGACCGTTGGCCGAAGGCCTCTCGAGGCCGGATTCATCCGGCGTGCCCCGCGCTGGGCGTCGGCCTTCGCCGACGCGAAGGATGCCTTTTCGGTCGGCGCAGGTCGACCGTTGGCCGAAGGCTTTCACGCCGATTGGAAATCGGCCTCTCCGGGCGCTGCGCGCCGGGCGTCGGCCTTCGCCGACGCGAAGAGTGTCTTTCCGGTCGGCGCAGGCCGACCGTTGGCCGAAGGCCTCTCGAGGCCGAATTCATTCGGCGCAGGCCGACCGCCGGCCGAAGGCCTCAGCGGGTCGAATTCGTTCGACTCGTAAGGTGTGCCTCTCACGGGTTCGGGAGGAACACGGCCACCCGCGTCCCCCGGCCGGGGGCGCTGGTGATGGAGAGCTGCCCGCCCAGCATCTCCACCCACTGGCGGATGGAGGTCAGGCCGATGGTCTTGCGCTGAGGCGCCTGGGCCATGGCCTCCTCCACGTCGAACCCCACCCCGTTGTCCTCCACCTCCAGGCGCACCCCCTGCGGGGTGAAGGCCAGCCGCACCGTGGCCTGGGAGGCCTGGGCATGCAGGCGAACGTTGGTGAGCAGCTCCTGGACGATCCGGAAGAGCGCGGCCTCCTGATGGGCTGCCAGACGACGCTCCTCGCCGCTGATCTGGAGCTGGAGGGAGAACTTCACTTTCTCTTTCAGGGTCTCCACATAGCGTCGCACGGTGGGGACCAGCCCCAGATCGTCGAGGCTCATGGGGCGGATATCGAAGAGGAACTCCCGCATCCGCTGGAAGGTCTCGGCGACGGCGTTCTTCAAAGCGGCCAGCTCGGCCCGGGCGCGCTCCGGATCCCGCTGGAAGAGCCGCTCGCAGATCTCGGCCTGCAACACCAGGTTGGTCAGGGCCTGGGCAGGGCCATCGTGCAGCTGGCGGACCAGGCGCTGCCGCTCCTGCTCCTGGGCCTCGAAGAGCCGCACGATCAGGGTCGGCTCCACGCTCGGGCGGGCGGAGGCGCTCTCCGCTTCCAGCGCGGCGAGGGTTGAGAGGATGCGGTCGAGAGCCTCCACATACCGACGGAGGTGGGCTTCCAGGCTCTGGAACTTCTCCAGCTGGCCCCGCATCAGCCACAGACGCTTTTGAATGTCCATGGCGGACTGGTAGCTTTCAATGATCTCCTCAGGCGGGGTGCTCCCCGGGCGGCTTTCCATCTGCTTGATCTGATTCGTCAGCTGGAGGCTGCGCTGGGCCAGCCGCTCCACGTCCGCGGAGGTCTGTCGGATGAGCGCCTGCACCTCTGCGAGCTGCCGTCGCGCGGCTTCCTGCTCCTCGCGGCAGTAGGCCAGCAGATCCTGGAGCGGGGATGTCGGCTCGCTCACGATTTCTCCTCCGGAGAGATGGGCTCTTCAGGCAGACGGACCCATCCGCGGCGCACGGCCAGGATGGCGGCCTGGGTGCGATCGCTCAGATTCAGTTTACGCAAAATGGCCGTCATGTGGTTCTTCACCGTCTGCTGGCTGATCCCCAGCCGCTCGGCGATGGCCTTGTTGCTGTAGCCCAGGGCGACGTACTGCAGGATCTCCCGCTCCCGAGGGGAAAGGCTGAGATCCTCTTCCGCCTCCGCTTCGCCGATGATCTGTCGAACCTCGGGGGCGGTCAGCACCCGGGATCCCAGGACGTAGCGGCCGGAGAGCACGTGACGGATGTTCTGAAGGAGTTGCTCGGGAGGGATGTCTTTGGAGCAATACCCGTTCGCGCCGATGCGAACGGCATACCGCATCTGCTCCTCGCTGTCATAGGCGGTGAGGACCAGGATGGCGCCTTCGAACCGGTGGGCGCGGGCCTGCCGGATCACGTCCAGGCCGTTCCGGACCGGGAGATGCACGTCCATCAGCACCAGGTGAGGGGCCAGACGCACGATCATCTCCAGAGCGGCCTGGCCGTCCGCCGCTTCCCCGACCACCTGAAAGCCCGGTTCCAGGGCCAGGGTGTCCCGGACGCCTTTGCGGAACAGGGGATGATCGTCCACAATCAGGACCCGATACGACATCGCCGCGCCTCCTTTCCAGCGGCTCCGCGGCGTCTCCCCCTCCGGGTTGACGAAGCGGATCGCCCGCTTCTGGGGAGTTTGCCCTCATCGGGTTCAAAATATTTTTAAAGTAAAACCGTAGATTTGACAAACCGGGATGCGAGAGGATCATGGGAGATGTCCTGCGGATGCTGGGATGGCTGGTGATGGCCTTCGGAGGGCCGGCCCTGGCCCTCTGGGCGAGGGGGCGCTGGGGTCGGCCTGTCGCCTGGCTGGGGGTGGGGGCGCTGACCTTCCTCGGGGCGCAGGCGGTGCGGTTGCCGCTCCTGGCCGGGCTGACCGCTCTTTTCCGGCAGGGCCTGCTTCCGCCACCCCGGGATCCCCTCGCGTTCAACTGGGTCGTCCTCAGCCTGTCCGCAGGCTTGTTCGAGGAGACCGCCCGCTGGTGGGGGATGCGCTGGGCCCAGCGCCGTCAGGCCCGACACGGACAGATCCTGGGGTTGACGGATGCGGTGGTGTTGGGATTGGCCCATGGCGGGACGGAAGCCTTTGCCCTCGGCCTGGTGGGGTGGACGACCCTGATGGGGATGCTCCTGATGCGCGAAGGGCTGATCCCGATCCCCCCGGGGATGGAAGCCCCCGTCGCCGCTTACTGGGCCACGCCGCCCGGCTGGGTGTGGGTGGGGGTCCTGGAGCGCGGGATGGCCATCCTGCTGCACGTCGGGCTCTCCCTCGTGATCTGGGACGGCGTCCGTCGGGCGCGCCGGACAGGCTGGGCGGCGGCCGTGCTCCTCCACGCGCTGGTGAATGGAACAGCGGTCGCCGCCATGTCCCGATGGGGGATAGGAGTCGCCGAAGGCCTGATCGCCCTCTGGGTAGGGCTCTTCCTGGGAGGAATCTTCATCCGGTTGCGCAACGCCTGCGGAATAACTCCACAAAGTTGAGAAGCGGATCATCGGCCGGGCGGAGGGATCCAGAGCCTCCGCCCGGCCGATGTCTGCCGATTAGGAAACGGAGACTGGAGCCGGGGTGGGGATGGGGGCGGGCCGTGTGGGGGAGCTCCGGCGGGCGGCCAGGTAGGCGTTGACCACGAGGTCCATCAGCCCGCTGACCCGGACGCCGAGCTGGTAGTAATCGTTCAGATCCCCGAGCTGCAGGCGGCAGTTGTCGCACGAGGCGACGACGATGCGGGCCCCGGTTTCCCGGATCTGCTCGACCTTGCGGCGCCCGGCCCGCATGCGCTTCTCATACCATTCCGGAACGGCGACCAGACCCGCCCCGCCGCCGCAGCAGAAGTTCTCCGCCCGGTTCGGGTTCATCTCCCGGAAATCCTGAACCACCGCCCGCAGGATCCGCCGCGGCTCCTCCAGCAGCCCCCCGTTGCGGCCCAGGTTACAGGAGTCGTGGTAGGTGACCGGCTCCGGGTTCGCCGCGGGATCCAGGGGCAGGCGGCCCTGCTCGATCCACTCCGCGGCGACCTCGATGATGCTGCGCACGCGGAAGGGGAAGTCCTCGAACCAGTTCGGGGCTTCCCAGCGCAGGACCGTGTAAGCGTGCCCGCACTCCGCCAGGACGATCTCCTTCACCTTCAGGCGTCGGGCCTCCTCCACAATCCGCCGGGCGATGGCCTTCGCCCGCTGCAGGTCGGCCAGGAAGTAGCCGTAATTGGCCGCCTCGAACATGCTCAAGGTCCAGTCAGCCCCCACCGCGTGGAAGAGGATGGCCGCGGGCAGGATGGTGTGGGCGCCGGAGAGGGCCACGTAGAGGATCTCCGCCCCCTCCTTCTCCACCGGGATGCGAGCGGCGGGATCCCCGGTCTGCTCTTGAAGCTCCCGCTCCAGCTCCCGGATCTGGTCGATGTAAAATTCCCGGAAGAGCTCCAGGTTCTCCTCCCGGGCGATGGCGGCGTCGGCCAGCTGCACCAGCATCTCGGGGGCCTTCCCGGCGGCGGTCAGCATCGCCCGGGCGGCCCGCATGATCAGGGCCGTGTCCACCCCCATCGGGCAGTTCATCGTGCATCGACGGCAGAGGGTGCAGGCGCCGAAGGCGAGCTGCGCCAGCTCATCCAGGTCCGCCTCGGTGAGATCTTTCGCCCCCACCCACCAGGGGAAGAGACGCCCGATGGGGTCATGGTGGCGCCGGTAGAACCGGCGGACCGCTTCCGCCTTGGCGGCGGGGGCGTTGCGGAAGTCCGGCTCGGCGGCGAACACGTGACAGGATTCCGCGCAGATCCCGCACCGCGCGCAGACCTCGAGGGCCGCCAGCAACCGCCGGTCCAGGGATTTCTCGAAGGCGGCTAACGCCTGCTGCACGAGCTCGCTCATCAGGTTCCTCCTGTCAGCGGGAAGGAGATGGTTCCCCACCGGATCTTCCGGCCTCCTAACCCAGCACGGCCCGTCGGCCGTAGAACCGTCCGAAGAAGAAGCGCGAGAAGAAGAAATACAGGCAGTGCCGGATCTTGGTGAGCGGGATGGCGACCAGGGTCAGGGCGGAGAGCCCGTAGAAGAAGGGGAGCGCCCCCGGATCCGCCCAGAAGGCCGTCCCGGCGGCCTGCCACGCAGTCACCAGAACCACCGCCGCATAGTCATCGGGATGGCTCAGGGCCCGGAGCCGTTCATCGAGGATCCGCATCAGGACGCCGATCAACCCTCCCAGGGCGCCCATCAGGGTGAGCCCCAGGCCGACCTGGGCCAGCGTTGGAGGGAGGGCATGACGCCATGGGCTGACGATCAGGGAGGCGAAGGTGGCGAAGATGCCGATGTGGAAGAGCACCCCCCGCACATAGGGGAGGAAATGGCGACGGGTGCTCTCCTTCGCCCACGGCATCATGCCCCAGGTGAACGCGTAGAGGATGCCCCGCCACGCGGCGCCGCGCGGGGGCGCCCGATCCGGACGGGAGGGATGGGCCAGCAGCCGCCGGAGTCGCCATCCCAGGCCCACCCCGCACAGGGCCAGGGCGATGAGGACGATCCCGCCCCACAGCGCCGTCGTGCTCATTTCAGCCTCCGCACCACGAAGCGGATCACCTTGTCCTGCTTCTCAATCGTGACCAGCTCGTTGCCGGTGCTCCGGCACCACGCCGGGATGTCGGCCATGACCCCCGGGTCGGTGGCGTAGGCCTCGATGAGGCCGCCGACGGGGACGTTCTTGATCGCCTGATTGATCTTGACCACCGGCATGGGGCACAGCAGCCCTTTGAGATCCAGGGTGAGATCCGGCTTGAGCTCCATCGGGCACCTCCTCGGCAGATCGGATCAAATGAACAGGGTGATCTTCGAGCGGGACGCTTCCTCCAGGAAGGTGGCCACGCCCACCACGTCCTGGACCTCATCGATGAGATCCTCGCGTCGGATCTCCATGACCTCCATGCTCATCTGGCAGGCCAGCATGCGGACGCCCAGCTCCGCCGCGAGGCGGCGCAGCTCGGGCAGCGGGGTCACGTTGTGGGCCTTCATCATCTTCTTGAACATCCAGCGGCCCAGGCCGCCGAAGTTCATCTTGCTGGGGCCGACCCCCTGGATGTCCCGGAGGAAGACGCCGAGCATGCGCCCGAAGAGGCTGCGCCCGGTGGGGCTGGGCTTCTTGATGGCCTGCAGCCCCCAGAAGGTGAAGAACATCGTCACGTCCATGCCGGAGGCCGCAGCGCCGGTGGCGATGATGAAGGCCGCCATCAGGCGATCCATATCGCCGCTGAAAACCACCATCGAGAGGCGGTTCTGGACAGCGCGCTCCGCCTCCGCGGCCGGAACTTCCGCAATCTGCTCCAGAGCCATGGGGGCCTCCTTTCAGGACTGGGCGATGTGCTGGTAGAGATGGATGCGATCCAGCATGACCGCCCGCATCAGGTCCAGGGCCTGGATCACCCGGTGATCCGCCAGGGCGTATTCCACGACGCCGCCCCGGCGGGTGGCGATCACCAGCCCCTTCGAGGCCAGGACCCGGAGATGGCGGGCGATCGTGGACTGGGGAAGCCCCAGGGTCCGGGCTAAGGCCGTGCCCGTTTGCGGGCCTTCCGCCAGCTCGTAAAGGATCAGGATCCGGGTGGGATCCGCCAGGCCCGCGCAGATCTCCGCGTGAAGCTGATAAATCTCCTGCCGGGTCGGCCGCTGCATCCCCCACTCCTCTCCGGTTATCCGGTTAACAGGATAACCGGAGACCCCGCTCCGAGGTTGTGTCTCCTGTCACAACCTTTGGTGCGGAAAATCACAAGCTTGGGGGGCTTTGGGATCATATAGGTGATCGAAAAGGGACGAAGCGTTCGGAGAGGGGATGGAGAGACGGCTTCGCTGTCGGGCGGCGTCCGGCGGCTCGCTCATGCCCGGTGGATCCCGGATCCGCCTTTCGGGCCGGAGGCCATTCCCCAGGCCGAAAGGCCAAGGTCATGGGATGCGGAGCGGGGCCTTGTCGGACCGGGAGAGGCCCGTTATAATCCGGGGTGTGCCCTGGCCGGCCGTCCAGAAAGTCACGGAGGAGAGGAGGTCACGATGTCGAAACGGATCCGAATCTGGGCTCTGGCCACGCTGGTTTTCACCCTGCTTCTAACGGCGTGTGCCCAGCCGGCGACGCCTGCCCCCACCCAGCCTCCCGCGCCCACAGCCGCTCAACCCGCGGCCACATCTGCTCCCGCTGCGACGCCGACGAAGAAGCCCTTCCGGGTGGGCCTGGTGACCGATGTGGGCAAGATCGATGACAAGTCCTTCAACCAGGGCACCTGGGAGGGCGTGCAGAAGGCGGTCAAGGAGCTGGGCGTGGAGGCCAAATACATCGAGACCCAGGACCCCAACGATTACATGAAGAACATCGCCCAGTTCGCGGACGCCGGCTATGACGTCATCGTCACCGTGGGCTTCGCCCTCGGGGAGGCCACCCGCGAGGCGGCCCAGAAGTATCCCAACGTCAAATTCATCGGCGTCGATCAGTTCCAGGAGAGCACCATCCCCAACGTCGCCGGGCTGATCTTCGAGGAGGACAAGGCGGGCTTCATGGCCGGCGCCCTGGCCGCCCTGATGAGCAAGACCGGCAAGATCGGCGCCGTCCTGGGCACCGATGCCGTCCCGCCGGTGTGGCGCTTCGGCGAGGGCTACCGCGCCGGCGCCAAATACGTCCGCCCCGACGTCGAGGTCCTGGTGGTCTACCACAACGACGTGGGGCTGGATAAGACCTTCACGGATCCCGAGTGGGGCAAGTCCACCGCCCTCTCCCTGGTGGACAAGGGCGTGGATGTGATCTTCGGGGCGGGCGGCAAGACGGGCAACGGGGCCCTCATTGCCTGCGCGGAGACCAAGAAGTGCTTGGCCATCGGCGTGGACGTCGATCAGTATTACACGGTGCCGGAGGCCCGCAGCGTCCTCCTCACCAGCGCGATGAAGGACCTCACTGAGGGGACCTTCAACCTGATCAAGGCCGCTTATGAAGGGAAGTGGCAGGGCGGCAACGTGATCGGCCCGGTGCGCCTGGCGCCCTTCCACGACCTGGAGAGCCAGGTCCCCCAGGAGGTCCGCCAGAAGCTGGCGGAGATCGAGAAGGGACTGAAGGACGGCACGATCAAGACCAACGTGCCGCCGGCCAAGCCGCAATAAGCCGTCGCCGTCCATCGCCATTCCGGCCCAGGGCACCGGATCGGGGCAGGAGAACCCTGCCCCGATCTTGTTTTGCCTCTCTCTGTGGAAGCGTAAAATCGCTATAATCCCTCTCTGGGGGCGGTTGGCCTCTGGTGAGGCCCCCGGTCTTCAAAACCGGTGTCGGGCCGCGGCGCGGCCCGGGGTGGGTTCGATTCCCATCCGCTCCCGTCGCCGGCGCGCTCAGAGGCCGTTCGGAGCGCGCTTTCCCCGGCGGGCCCGTAAAGGCGCCCACCGAGGCGGTTCATCCTCACGCGGAGGCAGGAGACGATGCGCGCGGTTCGGATCCATCAGTTCGGCGGCCCCGAAGTCCTCCAGGTGGACGAGATCCCCACCCCCACCCCTGGCCCCGGCCAGGTCCTGGTCCGCCTCCGGGCCATCGGGGTGAACTTCATCGATACCTATCACCGAACCGGCCTCTACCGCATCTCGCTCCCCTTCATCCCCGGGCAGGAAGGGGCGGGCGAGGTGGCCGCCGTCGGCCCCGGGGTGACGGAGTTCCGGGAGGGGGACCGGGTGGCCTACGCCGGGGTCTCCGGCTCCTACGCGGAATACAACGTGGTGCCCGCGGATCGTCTGGTGAAGCTCCCCCCCGCCATCGATTTCCCGCAGGCGGCGGCGGTCCTCCTCCAGGGCATCACCGCGCAATTCCTCACCGTCAGCACCTATCCCCTCAAGCCCGGGGAGACCTGTCTCATCCACGCGGCGGCCGGAGGCGTGGGGACGTTGCTGGTGCAGATGGCCAAGCGAAGGGGCGCCCGGGTGATCGCCACGGTCTCCTCCCCCGCCAAGGCCGAGATCGTCCGCAACCTGGGGGCGGACGCGGTGATCCTCTACACCGAGCAGGACTTTGAGGCGGAGGTCAAGCGCCTCACCGATGGCCGCGGCGTCGATGTGGTCTATGACTCCGTGGGAAAGGACACCTTCGAGAAGAGCCTGAACTGCCTGCGCCCTCGCGGCTATATGGTGCTCTTCGGCCAGTCCAGCGGGCCGGTCCCGCCCACCGATCCGCAGATCCTGAACCAGAAGGGCTCCCTGTTCCTCACCCGTCCCTCGATGTGGCATTATCTGCTGACCCGTGAGGAGCTGCTCTGGCGGGCCGGGGAGGTGCTCCATCTGGTGGCGACCGGCCAGCTGAAGGTCTTCATCGACTCCACCTTCCCGCTGGAGCAGGCGGCGGAGGCCCACCGCCGCCTGGCCTCCCGCCAGACGGTGGGGAAGATCCTGCTGATCCCATAGCCTGAATCCGCGCTCCCCGGAGGCCTGTTCATCGATGTTCACCTTCCTGGACCCCTTCGGCCTGCGGTGGACCGCGGGGATCGCCCTTGAGGCGGTCGACGGTCAGACCTGGCCGTCGACCGTTTGGCGTCTGGTGGAGGAACAGCGCTCCCCTTTCTCCGATCTCCACGGATCCGGCGAGGAGCTCCGACAGGTCTTCCAGGCGCCCGGCTGGGAGGCGATCCGTCTCTTGCGCCGCTACGGGGCGGCGACGGCTGTCCGGTTGCAGCTGCGCCGGCGCGCGGCTTCCTCCATCGCCCTGCGCCGGGCGGCGGTGCTGACCGGGCCGGTGGCGGCTCCTCTGCCGCCTTCCCGCTGGCGGTTCTACCGGAACGGGTTTCACTCGTGGAGCTTCGCCGGAACCACCCCGGTGGAAGGCCGGGACGCCGGGACCCTTTTCGGACCCCTGGGCGCCCCTATGACCTTCGATGTGGCGGCTCCTCCCGGACCCTCGGGTGTGCGACGCAGCGATCTGGTTGCCGCCCTGATCGTGGGGGAGCGGGCGCTGATCGTCGGCCAGATCACCACGGCGGATCAGTTCGTCAAGATCGAGCTGGACGCGCGCGGGATGCCCCAGCTGCACGTGTATGCCGAGCTGGACGGGATCTCCGTCGACCCGGAGGAGGAGGTTCCCTCTGAGTGGATCTGGGTGGAAACCCGGGAGGCGACCGATCCTGATCCGTTCGGGGACTATGCGGAGGCGGTCGCCCGAGCGATGCAGCCCCGGATCCCGCCGCACGCTCCTTCCGGCTGGTGCTCCTGGTATTTCTACTACACGCGCGTGCGCGATGCCGATATCCGTTCGAACCTGCAGGCGCTGGCGGCATGGCGGGAGGTCCTCCCTGTGGAGCTGATCCAGATCGACGACGGCTTCCAGGCGGCGGTGGGGGAATGGACCCGGTTCAGTCCTCGTTTCCCCGAGGGGGTGGCCCCGCTGGCCCAGGAGATCCGGGAGGCAGGCTTCACGCCGGGCCTGTGGCTTGCGCCCTTCTTAACGTGGCCGGAGGCGGCGGTCGTCCGGAGGCATCCGGACTGGCTGCTGCGGGATGCGCGGGGCCGTCCGGTCTCCGCCGGCTTCAACTGGTATCGCTGGCTCCGCGCCCTGGATCCCACCCATCCCGGCGTGGAAGAATGGCTTCAGGATCTGATCCGCACGGTGGTCCATCGCTGGGGGTTCCCTTACCTGAAGCTGGACTTCCTGTATGCGGCGGCGCTGCCCGGTCGCCGCTATGATCCGAAGGCCACCCGGGCGCAGGCCCTCCGCCGGGGGCTCCGGGCCATCCGGGAGGCGGCCGGGGAGTCCGCTTTCCTGCTCGGATGTGGCTGCCCCTTAGGCCCCGCCATCGGCCTGGTGGACGGCATGCGAATCGGCCCGGATGTGGCGCCCCACTGGGAGCCCCGCATGTTCGGCCTGAGCCGTCCCTTTCGGGCCGAGCGCAGCCTCCCGGCGGCGCGGAACGCCTTTCGGAACACCCTCACCCGCTCCTGGATGCATCGCCGATGGTGGTGGAACGATCCCGACTGTCTGCTGCTGCGCGCCCGTGCCACCTCCCTCACGGAGGATGAGGTCCGCCTGATGCTCACCGCCGTTGCCTTGAGCGGGGGGATGGTCCTGGTCAGCGACCCGGTGGCGGAGCTTCCGGAGGAGCGGCGAGCGCTCTGGGCGGCGTTGCTTCCCCCCACGGGGGAGCGGCCCGAGGTGCGGGATCTCTTCGAACGGGAGTTCCCCCGGGTGATGCGCCGGGCGGGAACTCTTTGCGGCGCTCCGGCGGTGTGGGTGGGTCTCCTGAATCCGGAGGATCGGCCCTGGCGAACGGCGCTGCCCCTGAGGGACCTCGGCTTGCCGGAGCTGACTTGGGGCTTTGAGCGCTGGTCCGGCCGCGCCCAGCGGCTGACGGGGAACCTCCCGGTGGACCTGCCGCCGCATGGAGCGGCCCTCTGGCTCCTGCGGCCGATCCGACCCGGACCGCAGTGGGTGGGCTCCACCCTTCGGATCCCGCCGGGTGCGGAGGTCGTGGAAGGGGAGGAGGAAGCCTCCTGGGGGCGCTGGGTGCTCCGCCGGGAAGCCCGCGCGCGGGGGTTCGTCTGGCTGGGGATCCCGGATGAGGGAGGCGTGCCGGAGATCCGATGGAACGGGAGGCCGTGTCCAATCGAGCGGGCAGGGGAGGGCCTCTGGCGGGTCGAGCAGGCGTTTCAGGGGACGGGGGTGCTGGAGGCCCGTCGGGCTTCGATATGATCGTCCGTTGGTCGAATCCACTTCAAAACCCTATGTGGACGGAGGCGCTTCATGGAGCGGACGCTGGTGCTCATCAAGCCGGACGGTGTGCAGCGTGGGTTGATCGGGGAGATCATCTCCCGTCTGGAACGCCGTGGATTGAAGATCGTGGCGCTGAAGATGATGCGGATCACCCCCGAGCTGGCCGCGCGGCATTACGCGGTCCATCAGGGCAAGCCTTTCTATGAGGGCCTGATCCGTTACATCACCTCGGGGCCGGTGGTGGCGATGGTGGTGGAGGGACCCCAGGCCATCGAGGTGGTGCGCAAGACGATGGGCGCCACCGACCCGGCCAAGGCGGAGCCGGGGACCATCCGGGCGGACTTCGGCCTCACCATCGGGCGCAATCTGGTCCACGGCTCCGACGGGCCGGAGACCGCCGCCTTTGAGATCGGGCTGTTCTTCCGCGAGGACGAGATCCTCTCCTATGAGCGGGCCATCGACCCCTGGGTCCTGGAGCGCTGATTCAATCGAGGGCCTGCAGGGCCTGCGTCAGCGTCTCCGGATCCTCCACCCGGAGGGTGCGCACATGCGGGGCGATGCGGCGGATCAGGCCGCTCAGCACATCCCGGGGGCCGAACTCGATGAAGATCTCCGCCCCTTGCTCCACCATATAGCGCACGCTCTCCGTCCAGCGGACGGGGGCGATGAGCTGGCGGGCCAGCTCCGCCCGCAGGGCGTCGGGGTGGCCATCGAGGGGGCGGGCCTCCACGTTCCCGATCACCGGGACGCGGGGCGGGAAGAAGGGGATGGTCTCCAGCACCGACCGGAAGGGTTCCACGGCGGGGGCCATCAGGGGGGAGTGCGCCGCGATGCTGACGGCCAGGGGGATCACCCGACGGGCGCCTCGGGCCCGGGCGAGCTCGCCGGCCCGGGCGATGGCCCGCTGGCCTCCGGAGATCACCAGCTGCCCCGGGCAATTGTCGTTGGCGACCACCACGGCCTCGCCGGTCTCGCGGTGGGCTTCCTCGCAGATCTCCTCCAGGGCCGCCCGTTCCAGGCCCAGCACCGCCGCCATCGCCCCTGGTTGCTGCTCGCCGGCCCATTTCATCCATCGTCCGCGCTCCTGCACCAGCCGCAGGGCGTCGGGGAACGCGAGGGCCCCGGCGGCCACCAGCGCCGAGAACTCCCCCAGGCTGTGGCCGGCCACCCAATCGGGGGGGAGCCCGCCCCGGGTTCGCCACGCCTCGTAAGCGGCGATGGAGACGGTGAGCAGCGCCGGCTGGGTGTAGAACGTGTCGTTCAGCTGCTCCTCCGGCCCCTCGAAGCAGAGCCGGGAGAGGGCGTATCCCAGCCGGCGATCGGCTTCCTCGAAGATCGCCCGGGCTTCGGGGAAGCGCTCATACAGCGCCCGGCCCATCCCGACATACTGGGAGCCCTGGCCGGGGAAGACGAAGGCGAGCCGCGGAGGCATCCTCCATCCCTCCTCGCTTAGGATTAGGAGTTCCCGCTCCTCGGGTTGGGGGTGAAGGTCTGAACGATGCGGTCGATGAGCTCCAGGAAGAAACGTTGCCGGAAGCCGGCGATGAAGGCGATCAGATCCATGAAAAGCGGGTTGGCCGGCGCAGGGGTTCCCTGGATGGTGAAGAACCCCACGGTGATGATCATATAGATGATCATCCCGATCATGCTCCCCAGGATCGGCTGGACGAGATACCACATCACATACTGGCGATCGAAGTCCCGCCGGATGGCCACGTGCCAGTAAAGGCTGTAGAAGATCCCGCAGACCCCGCCCAGGCCGCCCCACATGATCGGCTCCCAGATCCCCTCATAGCCGGGCGGGACCACCCAGGCGCTGTAGCCCCGCCCGGCCGTGAGGGCCCAGAGATACGCCCCCAGCCAGGCCAGCCCCCACAGGAACACGAAGAGCCCGTAGGTGTATGACCAGCGCCAGAGCCGGCGGGCGATGGCGTATCGGGTCAGGGCGAGGCTGTAATAATATTCCGCCTCATCGTAGCCATCGGGCTTCAGGAGCGCCTCGCGGGCCTGCTTCAGCCAGCTCAGGGCTTGCTCCGCGGAGCCCGGGTCCGGGATCGCCCCGCCGGCGATGCGCCGGTAGAGCTCATCGATCCGCCCGTGGAGCTGGCGGGTCTGGGCTTCGTCCACGGAACGAGGGCGGGAAGCGGAGAGCCGCTCGGGGGAGGAGGTGGGCACAGGTCCCATCGATGCCTCTCCTTCTTCAGGGGTCTCCATCGATGTCTCGAGAGAAGGCGCGATGGGGCCCACGGCCTCGGGCTCCAGCAGGCCCGGGATGCGCAGCGCCCGCATCGGCCCGTCCGGGTCGATTTGAATCCCCTCCGAAGCCGGAGGAGGGGCCTCCCAGCGCCAGGAGGGGGGAGCGGCCTCGGGAAGCGGCGAGGCCCTCACGGCCGCCGCCCGCGCCGCTTCCATGGCCAGGAAACGAAAGCCGTCTCCGTCTCGCCCCCCTGCGGGAGTCGGAGAGGGAAGGCGCTCCTGGGGATCCCGATCCCCGGACCCGGAGGCCCCGGCTTCCACATCCGGGACCGGTGGCGCTTCCGGCACCGGAGGGGCCGAGGAGGGTTCGGCCGGAGGACGCGAAACCGAAGGCTCTGGCGGGGCAGGGGGCGACTCCGCCGGCTCCACCCACTCGGCGAGGCCAGCGAACAGCGCCCGCCCTTTTCCGCGCAACGAGATCTCTGAGCGCCCTCGTTTCCCCATCGCTCCCTTCGCTCCGAATCCGGAGGCAAGGATCCGCTCACCAGAACCCTTCTTCCTGCGGCCCGATGGGTTCCAGGTATTCCATCTCGACGACGTGACGGGACCAGAGGCGCTCCCCCTCCCAGGCCTCCGCGATGACCGAATAGCGTCCGGGCGGCAGCTGCCGGAGGACGGCGCTCGCCGCATCCAGGGCCTCCCGCTGGTCCAGCGGGGCTTCGAAAAGCTCCATCACCTCGAACACCCGACGGACCTCGTGGGGCGCCAGGGTCACGGTCATCTCCCCCAGGGGGAAGGCCACCGGTCCCTCCAGGCGGAGGGAGACCCGCAGGGAGAGCGGCCGGTCCAGGTCCGAGATCACCCAGACCTCCCGCAGGGGCGGCTGGCCCACCCCTGCCCGCTCCACATAGGGGACGATGGAGACCAGGACCGGGGTGGAAGCCTGCTGCAGGGCGAAATAGCCCTGCTTGGGGACGCGTTCCACGTCCAGCACCGCCCAGGTGATCCCTTCCCAGGGCTCGACGAACATAAAGTGGAAGTAACCGGTGATCTGCCCCTTGGCCCGGCGGTAAGTGTGGATGGCGAACTCGATGAGGCGGGCCTGGTAGCGCTGGCTGTTCTCCACGAAGGCCTCCAGGCTCTCCCCCATCTCCACCCCTGCCACGCGGAAGGTCTGCTCCGGCTGGAAGTTGTGATACATCCACGTCTCCCATTTCGGCGGCCAGGCGTCGGGGCCGAGGACCCGTCGGAGGAGCTCCGCCCGGGGCAGCGCCTGCGCCCCGAACTCCAAGGGCAGCGGCGCGCCGGGCAACGCCTGGAAGTCCCGCATGTGGCCCCAATACCATCCGGGATACGCGTGCTCCCGGAAATCCGAGGCCTCTTTCACCGGACGGGTGGGATCCGCGGCCCGGATGGCCGCCGCCACCAGGGGCGCCAGGGTATACCGGTTGTGGGTGGGCTCGTTGTGGGCGCACCACAAAAAGATCGAGGGATGCGCCCCGAAGTGCACCACCATCGCCTGCGCCTGGCGGACGGCCTCCTGGGCGAACGCCTCATCGTCGGCGTAGCCCCACTGCAAGGGGAAGTCCTGCCAGACCAGGATCCCTTCCCGATCGCAGGCCTCGTAGAAAGCCGGGTGGGTGAGGTGGGCGTGCACCCGCACGGCGTTGAGGTTCGCCGCTCTCAGCAGGCGGACGTCCCGCGCCGCGTCCTCCGGAGTGTAGGCGGCCAGCCACTGAGTGGGGATGATGTTGGTGCCCCGCAGGAACACCCGGCGATCGTTCAGGAGCAGCCACGCGCCCTCCTGGCCGAGGGTCCGGAAGCCGATGGGCGCCGCCGCCTGTTGATCCCCCAGGGCGGCCTCCAGCCGGTAGAGATGGGGGAAGCCCCGCTCCCAGATCTCCCAGCGCGGGAGCTCGGGGAGATCCCAGATCAGGGAGATCGTCTGTCGTCCGGCCTCCAGGTCCAGCGTCCGCACCGTCGTGAGGGAGGGGCCTTCGAAGTTCTCCGGGCGGAGGGCGAAAGTGACCTCCGCGCGGCCGGCGGCGAGGGCGTCCAGGGTGAGCTGGATCCGGAGGCGCCAGCCCTGGGGGCGACGGAAGGTTTGATGGGTGAGATGGAGCAGCGCCACCGGCCCGGTCTCGAAGATCGTGACTCCTCCCCACAGCCCGCCGGTTCCCCGCTCCTGCCCGCGGGCGGTGGTGCCGCCGGGGCGGCAATCGTGCTGGCCGAAGATCCCCTTGATCTGCCGCTTCAGGCGGGGCCACACGGTGCCGTAAGGCTCCTTGGGGGCCGCTACGCGGAGCCAGAGGGTGTGGGGCTCCCGGGGGAGCTCCAGGAGCCAGGGCTCGAAGTACCCCTCGTGGGCGCCGAGGAGCCGCTCATCCGCCCACGCGCGGCCGAAGTAATCCGCGCGCAGGCGGGCCCAGCGGCGGGGCCCCGTCGCCGCCGGCAGCTCCAGCCGATACCAGCCCACCTCCGCCTCCATGCCCTCCAAAGCCCATTGATGGGGAAGGGAGACCTCCCGCCAGCCCTCGGAGGGCAGCCCGGAGGGGGTTTCCGCAGGATGTGGAAGGAAGTGCGCTCGCATGATGAAGAGAATCTCCAGCCCGGGATAGACGTGGATCGCCCTCCAGTATACAGGCGGCGGCTTGAGAGGAACAGTCGGAGCGGACGGTCGACCGACCGCGAGGCCTGTGGTATCCTGGGGCCGATCTCTGAGGATATCCGACGGATGAGCCTGCGAGCGCGCATCAAGACGATGGCGATGCGACGGGCGGGCGGATATGCCCGGTGGCGGGAACGGCTGGCCGTCCAGTCGGCCCTCTGGGGGATGGCGCTGGCCTGGTCGCGGTTCCTGGGGTTCTTTCAAACCCTCCTGCTGGCCAGCTGGCTGGGCCCGGCCGATTTCGGACGGTTCAGCGCCCTCCAGAGCTGGTTGCGCTTCGGCCACGAGAGCGGCGAGTCCGGCCTCTCGATGCTCATCATTCGCGATCTGACCCGCGGCGATACCCCTCGCGTGAGCACGTATATGATCCTGCGGGGGCTCTGGATCGCGGGCCTGTGCGGGCTGGCCGGGCTGGCGGCGTGGGGAGCGGTGGCGCCCCCGGCGATCCGACCGGAGCTGCCGGCGCTGACCCCGCTGCTGTTCCTGATGGTGCTCATCCCGTTGCAGGGCGCCCGCCTGGCGGCGGCTGGCCGGCTGGACCGCGCGGCGGCGGTGGTGTTCCTCACGCGCACGGTGGGGCTCACCGGCATGACCCTGGCGGCGCGGTGGGGATGGACGGCGTTGTGGCTCGGCTTCGCGGGGGCGATGGCCCTGGACGGCCTGGGCCTCTGGCTGGCCGCCCGACGGGTGGGGCCGCCGCTCTGGCCGGCCGCCGGGCGGCGGTGGGCGCCCGAGGCGATGGGGGAGGGGCTCCAGATGCTGGCCTTTGGGATCCTGGGATCCCTCTACGCGCGGGCGGACAGCCTCCTGCTCTTGAGCTTGCGGGGATCTGTGGAGGCGGGCTTTTACAGCCTGGCGTATCGTTTTTACGAGGCCGGGCTGTTGCTCAGCAACGCCCTCGCCGTGGCGCTGCTTCCCCGGCTGGCCCGGGAGGAGTCCCCGGCCCATCGGGCCCGTCGCCTCCTCGGCGCCTACCTGGCGCTTCCTCTGGGCATGGCGATCGGGATGGCGCTTCTGGCGGAACCGCTGATCCGGCTTCCCTTTGGCCTCCGCTATCTCCCGGCGGTCCCGATGTTGCGGTGGCTGGGGCTGTCCTGGATCCCCGCCTTCCTTTCCAGCCTGGGGGCGACGGTCTGGATCAGCGCGGGCCGGTCGGGGAGGCTGCTGATCGTCTTCGCCATGGGGGCGGCCCTGAACCTGAGCTGGAACCTGATCCTGATCCCCCGCTGGGGCGGGGTGGGGGCCGCGATCGCCATGCTCGTTTCCACCGCGGCCATGGCCCTCGCCTTCCTTCCCTCCCTGAGGTCCCGCTGAACTCCTTATCGCACCGGGCGCTCCGGGCCGCGACCGCGAAAGGCGTCGATTCACCGCTTCCTCCATCCCGAGGCCGGAGGCTCCCCCGCCCGGGAAACCGAAAGCCCTAAGGGACATGCGGAGCGTGGAGCGCCGGAGATCTCTCCTTCGCAGCCCAACACGCCCGCGCGGATCCCCGGTTCCCGAGAGGGCCGCGTCCGCCCTTCATCCCGAACCGATCCTCATCAATCAGGTTATGTAAAGATAAACCCTATCGCATCAAGCGGTTATAAATTATAAACCAGTGTATGAAAACGGTAGGAGCGTATCCGGATAAGGATGATGTGCGGTATAGTGAATGAGAGAAGACCCGCGGGAGGATCCCGGAGGGCATCATGCGGCGAAGGGGACAGGGGTTGGTGGAGTTTGCCCTGGCGTTGCCCTTGTTGCTGTTTCTGGCGATGGCGATCGCCGATTTCGGGCGGATCCTGCTGGTCTATGCGGAGCTGGGCGGGGGCGTGCGGGAGGCCCTGCGGTATGCCATCGTCCAGGCCCCCACCGGCAGCATGACCAAAGCCCAGTGGAGCAGCTTTTGCTATGGGGATCTGCTGGATCGCCTGAAGGCCACGCTGGTGCTGACCCCGAAACAGGCGCTGGTCCCGCAGCGCACTTACTTTGTGTATTTCGAATCCTTCCGCTACGACACCGGACAATTCCAGCCGGCCGTGGAGTGCGCCTCGGTCGATAAGAAGTTCGTGCTGAAGCGGGAGGATCGGGTGGTGATCGATGCTCAGGTGACCGTCTCGCCGGTGACGCCGATGATCCAGGCCCTGCTGCCTCAGGTGACGATCCGCTATCGGGCCGGGCGGACCCTGTTCCCGCCGGACGGGGTGTATTTCGGCCCGAGCCAGCTGCCGAGCCCATAAAAGGGAGGGGATCCATGGGGCGAGGACGCTCCGGTCAAACGCTGGTGCTGGTGGCGCTGATGCTGACGGCCCTGATCGGGCTGGCGGCCCTGGCCATCGATGGCAACCAGGCTTATGCCCAGCGACGGCGGGCTCAGAACGCCGCGGACGCAGGGGCGCTGGCCGGGACGCGGGCGTTGTGGTTCGCCCAGCATGGGGTCGGCGGTGAGACGGCGATCCTGCAGGCCATCCATTCCGTCGCCGAGGCCCAGGGGATCCCGGACGCCGGCGGACAGCCGGGGGATGCCCAGAACGCGAACGTCCAGGCTTTCTACTACATCTCGGAGGCGGAGCAGATCCCCATCCCGGCGGGCGCTGTCCCTCCAAACGCCCGGGGGATAGCGGTGGTGGTCCGGAACCCCTTCCGGTCCTTCTTGGCGGCAGTGATCGGCCACGCCTGGCTGGAGGTGCGAGCCCAGGCCACGGCGATCTATTCCCCGGGCTGGAGCTCGGGCGAATACGCCCTGACCGCCCTGTGCAAGAATGAAAACACGAACGGGCCCTGCTATCAGAACGCCCTGAACCTGAGCGGGAGCGACATCTACATCAACGGGGGGATTCACTCGAATGCCGGCCTGAACCTCACAAGCGCGGATCCCCGCAAAGCCCCTCACGTGGTGCTGGAGAACGGGGTGTGCGAATATGGAGGAGAGGCGTATGGCCTGAACGACGCCGGGCTGGGATGTGAAGGAGCCCCGCCGATCATCCTCGAGCCGTTGTATACCATCGACCAGTTCCAGCCGGGAGGGACTTACTGGCGGGATGCTGGGCAGAAATTCTGTCTGCAACCCTCCTCCGCCCAGGGGGTGACCCTGGACCCGACGGCTCCCTATACGCCCACGCAGGGCTCCTGCGGTTCGAACACCCTCAGCACTTACCGGCTGGTGAACGAAGCGCTTTATTTTGTGAACGGGGATGTGACCGTGAAGATCCCCAGCGGCTGGACCACGCCCATCACCATCACCGTGGCCGCGACCGGGCGGATCAATGTGGACATGAAGAACTGCCCCGACATCAACGGGGACAATCTCCCGGATTGTTCCCCGCTGTATGCCTACACCGCGAGGAACCTCCTGTTCTTCAGCCCGGTGAAGGATGCCTCCACGCCGGTGATCCAGGTCAGTTCCCCCAACATTTACTGGAACGGCCTGATCTACGCGCCCGTCGGACTGGTCCGCATGTCCAGCGCGGGCAACATCGTGAGCGACGCGGGGGCCATCCTGGCCTGGCGGATCGATCTCTCGGGCAGCAAGATCTCCATCATCGCTCAGCAGGGCCTGGGCCCGCTGGGGCGGCCGCGGATGAAGTTGATCCGATAGGAGGAATGGATGCGGCGAGGACAGGGGCTGGTGGAGCTGGCGCTGAGCCTGACGGTGTTGCTGCTGCTGGTCATGGGGTTGATCGATCTGGGGCGGGCCTTCGTGGCCTGGCTGGCGATCCACGACGCCGCCGCGGAGGGGGCCCTCTACGCGGCGGTGAACCCCTACTGCCGGAACCCCAACGATCCGCTCCCACCGGACGCGGACCCGGACGTCCAGTGCACGGATCCGAACAACGTGCAGTATCGGGCCTACACCCGGGCCCTGAGCGAGACCCGCTGGATCCCCTTCTCCCTGGTGGATCCCAGCCGGATTGCGGTGGTCGTGGAGCCGAACCAGGGGTCTTCGGCCACCCCGGTGATCTATGAGGGGGATCCCATCACCGTGACGGTGATCTACACGATGCCGCTGATCACCCCGCTGATGCAGGGCATGCTGGGCCCGGAGCTCATCATCCGCGCCCAGGCGGTCCAGATCGCCCTCGAAGCCAAGCCGAGGAACCCGTGAACGCATGCTGGCCGGGCATTGCCTCTGGCGTGTGATCGACTAGGGCGTATCCATAGGTTGGGGTGAAGATCGCCGGTTTGATCCACACATCCGTGTCCTATCTTGGGCCCGAATCCCGGCGAATGGTGTTTGCATCAATGCGCGCATTGGGAATACGCTGAGCCATGGGAGACCTCCGGGAGCAGGGTTGCTGCCCATGTCCATGCAATCCGACGAGGAGGTTTCCCATCCCCCCTGTCCCCATTCGCGTTTCGCGTTCGAACTCTTGACAACTTGGACCATTGCCTCTATAATCTAAGCGGTTAGTCTAAGCGGTTAGATCTGAGGTTCATGCCCGTAAGGAGGCATGGCGTGGCCACGATCCGGGATGTAGCCCGTCGGGCGGGGGTTTCGGTGGCCACGGTCTCCTATGTGATCAATGGGGGGCCGCGTCCGGTTGCGCCGGAGACCCGCGAGCGGGTGCTGCGGGCCATGGAGGAGTTGGATTACCATCCGAACGCATCGGCTCGACGCTTGGCCTCTCGACGCACCCGTTGTATCGGGCTCCTCCTCGCTGGCTTAGCCGACTCCAACTTCTCTACCCCGTATTTCCTCGAATACATCCGTGGAATTAGTTACGCCGCAGAAATCCAAGGATATAACATTATTTTGTTTACGACCCGTCAGTATATAGAACCTGAGTTTCGTCGAGTTATAATTAAATCTTCTCTTGTAGATGGTGTTTTGTTGCTCGGTAGTTCGATTCCTGATGATTTTGTTCTGGATTTGTGGTCCAAAGGGTTTCCGGCTGTTCTCATTGCTCGTCGAATTTCTGGTTTCACGGGCTATTGTGTCTTTCAGGATTATGAGCAGGGTGCCTACGAGGCGACGCGTCATCTGATCGAGCGAGGTTACCGACGAATTGGTTTTCTCGGGCAGGCCCTTCGGTTCAGCTATGGTCAGGAGCGTCTGAGGGGCTATCAGCGCGCCCTTGAAGACGCGGGCCTTGCCTATGATCCTTCTCTGGTGAGCATCCCCGAGCATCCCCGGGATGATCCCTCCCCTCAAGAGGTAGCTCAGATCCTGAATGCGGCCCCTCCTCCGGATGCGTTGCTGACCGATCGGGATCTCGTCACCCTGGCGATCTTGCGGGAGATGGGCCTGCGTGTCCCCGAGGACATCGCTTTGGTAAGTCTGGATGAAAGCGAGGCTGCCGCGTATCAGGAGGTCCCCTTGACTGCTGTTCGTCCCCCCAAATTCGATCTTGGCGTGCAGGCAGTGGAGATGTTGTTGCGATTGATCGGAGGGGAGAAACCTCAGCCCCCCGAAGTCGTGCTGCCGATGCCCTTGATGGTCCGTCGCTCCACTCCTCCCAAATTCATTCAGGAGGGATTGCCATGAAGACCCGGAAGATATGGATCACGCTTGCGGTTCTAGGGCTTGTGCTGGCCGCGTGTGCGCCACCGGCCACGCCAACACCAGTGGAGAAACGTGTGGAGGTTACGCGCATCGTTGAGGTCACCCCCACCCCTATCCCGACACCTACCCCCCGATTTATGGGTGTCACCTTGACATTGATTGATAACCCGGAGGGACAAACCGAGGCAATGATTGCCCTTCAGAAACGCTGCGAGGAGCAGACCGGCATTCGGCTGAACGTGGAGGTGGTTCCCCATGAGCAAGTGCGACCGAAGCTGCTTGCCGCTCTGTCCGCCAAGCTGCCTACTTATGACTTGTTCTACGTTGATATCATCGACCTGCCTCAATACGCTGCAGCGGGCTACGTTCATCCCCTTGATCAATTCATCACGCCAGAAATGAGGGCGGACATCTTGCCTTTCGCCGAGAAGGGAGTGATCTACGATGGAAAGTGGATGGGCCTTCCCTGGAAGGCGGAGTGGATGTCCTTTGTTTACAACAAGAAGATGTTGCAGGATGCCGGCTATGATCATCCACCCCGCACTTGGGACGAGCTCATCGAGATGAGCATGACTCTGAAGAAGAAGGGGATCGTCAAGTATCCGATGGTCTTCAGTTGGGGTGCTAACTATGAACAGATCACTGTGGATTACGTCATGTTGGTCAAGAGCCTCGGTGGGGAGCTTTTCGACGCTCAAGGCAACCCTGTTTTCAACCAGGGTGCTGGGGTCAAGGCATTGCAGCTGATGTATGACATGATGCATACCTATGAAATTGTCGATCCGGCGGCCCTTACTCTGATCGGCGGTGGCAAGCGGCGGGACATCATGATGGCCGGCCAGGGGGCCTTTGTCTTCCTGTGGGGGACCCCCTTGCTGGTGATGAACGACCCGAAGAAATCTCCGCGGGCTGGGGAGTTCGACATCGCCCTGGCCCCGGCCGGTCCAGGTGGACCTTATTCCGTTGCAGGCCCGATGGGCTGGGCCATCTCGGCTTATTCCAAGAACCCGGAAGCCGCGTGGGAGTTCCTCCGGTGCATCGCCGGTCCTGAGGGCGAGAAGTTCATGTTTCTCCAGGAGGGCGCTCCGCCCGGATGGAAGAGTGTTCTGAACGATCCTGAGGTGGCCATGAAGCTAAAGGAGGCCGGCGGGGATGTGATGTTGCAGCAAGCCGCCTTCCTGGCCCTTCGTCCCGCCCTGCCATACTACTCGGAATGGTCCGCAGGAGTTCAGAAAGCTGTCCATGAGGTGCTAACCAAACAGAAAACGCCCCAGCAGGCCCTGGATGATCTCGCGGCCTACACCCGCGAGCTGAAGGCCAAATACGGTCGATAAAGCGGCGAAAGAAGCGGAGGGCCGGCACAACAGGCCTCGCTGTGGAGTTGTGCCGGCCCTCCGCTTTCGGAGGCTTCCATGAGCGAGACACTGGTTCATGCCGAGCAAATGGTGACCACCAGGAAACAGAGGCGATGGATTCGTCGCCATGATCCTCGGCTTGTGGGTTTTTTAATGGTTGTGCCGAGCGGGATCCTGGTGGTGGGCCTCTTGTTCTATCCTCTCCTTCATTCCCTGGTGATCAGCCTATACGACCTGAACGTCCGGGCTCCTTGGATCGGCCCACAGTTCGTAGGTTTGGCCAATTACATCCGGGCGTTGACCTCTCCGGATGTCCGGGCTGCGGCGGGTCGTTCGCTTTACATGGCGGCATTAGGGATCGGTCTGGGTATCCCCATCTCCCTGGGTTTCGCGCTTATCCTGAATCGACCTTTTCCGCTGCGAGGTCTGGTGCGAGGGATTCTGATCATCCCCTGGATTATCCCAGGCACTGTCCAGGGTTTGCTCTGGGCTCGCATATACGATCCACACTATGGGGCCCTGAACGGGTTGCTTTATCAGCTGGGGATCATTCGAGATTATGTTCCATGGCTTCTGGAGCCTAAGCGCGCCTTATTGCTGGTTGCGTTAGCGAACACATGGGCTACGGTCCCGATGATGACGCTTCTCTATTTGGCAGGCTTGCAAAGCATCCCGGAGGAGATCTATGAGGCGGCTCAAGTGGACGGGGCCGGATCATGGGCACGCTTCCGTCACATCACCTTCCCCCTTTTGATGCCGATCACCCTCATCAATCTAATTTTGAAGACTATCGATGCGCTGACCTTGTTTGATTTGGTCTATGTCCTCACCGGCGGAGGTCCGGCCAACGCTACCCAGGTGATCGGTTACTATTTATATGATGCGGCTTTCCAGCGCCTGGAATACGGCTACGCTTCCGCGCTGGCTTGGCTGATCGCTCTGACGACTTTGGGTCTGACAGGGCTTTACAGCCGGCTCACTCAAATCGGCGAGTTGCGTTCTTAAGCCCCGAGGAGAACTCCTATGGTTCGCATTCAATTCAAACGGGCGCTTCTCCGCAGGATGACCGCGACGGCGATCCAGGCCGCTCTTGTGAGCTTGGTGGTGATCTTTATCCTCTCTCCGATCGCGTGGCTTGTTATCAGCAGCGTTGCATCACCGAGGGATTTGCTGACCAGGCCACCCCGCTGGCTTCCGTGGCCACCGGATCTGTCGAATTACTATCAGCTCCTCTGGGGAGCCGGGGAGAAAGGGACGACGTTAACCGCCTTCACCCTGCGCGCTTTTCGATTCTCTCTGCGCAACAGCATGATCGTAGCCAGCGGAGTTACGCTGATGTGCCTCGGCCTGGGGACTCTGGCCGGCTATGCGTTTGCTCGACTTCGGATGCCCTTCGGCCATCGACTTCTTTACCTCTTCCTGCTCGTGCAAATGGTGCCGGTGATTGTGTTGTTGATTCCGATGTTTCTGGTTATCACCCGCCTCGGCCTGTTGGATCGCCTGGAGATCGTCATCCTCTTGTTGACAGCCTTCCATCTTCCTTTTGTGATCTGGATCCTACGAAGCTACTTTCTGAGCCTCCCGGTCGAATTGGAGGAAGCGGCCCTGGTGGATGGAGCAAGCCGGCTCCAGGTGATCCGCCACGTCATCCTCCCACTCGCCATCCCTGGATTGTTCGCCGCGGGCGTCTATACGTTCATGCAAACATGGAATGCCTTTATGATCCCACTTATTTTCACTTCAAGCGAAACAAAAAGGACTGTTACAGTAGCAATTGCGATGTTCGTGGGGCGTCATTATACAGAATATGGGCTGATCAGTGCAGCAGGAGTTCTGGCCAGCCTTCCCCCTGCGCTCTTGGCGATCTTTTTCCAACGTTATCTGCTGGCTGGCCTCACGGCAGGTGCTGTGAAAGGCTAAAGTCTGTATCTATTTTATCGGATCGATACTAAAACACGATATGAGGTAAACTATATGGGCGGAAATCGGCTTTCAATAGGCCATCATCGACCGATTTATCTCTGGGCAGGGCCGGGAACTATTCGTATGAATCGACTGAAGTTTATGGGTGCGCCGGTGGACGAGCGAGCCCATCTGGAGGCCTATGCGGAAGAAGGGGCTTATCGCGTGGCTTCCGAGCTGGGATGCAATTGGGCTTACCTGACTTATAACTGGGGTTTTCCTCCCGAGATCGAGAAAGAGGATTGGATCGTTTTCCAACAAGCAAGCCAGATTTACCACCAGCATGGCATTCGGGTTTTTGCTTATATTCAAACTTCGAACGCGGTCTTTGAAGGAAGCTATCGTGCCCGAGATTGGTATGCTTGGGATCCCGCAGGGCGACCGATTTACTATTACACAGGTCGTTATATGACCTGTTGGCTTCACCCGGAGTGGCAGGCTCACTTGCGGGAGCGTATTCGTGACGCGATCCGCTCTGGAGCGGATGGGATCTTTTTTGATAATCCTTGGCATGGGGCTCAGCCGCTCTATATCGGAGGCCGGTGGCTGGGCCCGGCGGGCTGTTATTGTCCTCGTTGCCGGGCCACTTTTCGCCAAGCTTGGGGCCTGGAGATCCCTCGCCGGATGGATCCACAACGGGATGAAGGGTCCCGTCTTTATCTCCGCTGGCGTGCGCAGACGGTGAGCCGCGTTCTCGCGGATCTGGCGGAGGAGGCGCGTTCCCTCAAGCCGGACATCGTGATTAGCGCGAACGATTTCGATGCTGTCATGCGCCCAAGCTTCCTGATCTATGGCATCAATCTGGCCAGCCTGTCTCGGATCCAGGACATACTGATGATTGAGAGCTATGGCCTTCCTCGCTGGGATGGAGTCCGCCTGGTGAACAACGCCGTGACGGTGCGGACGGCCCGGGCCCTCGCCGGAAACACCCCGATCAGCACCATCGCTTATGATCGGGGGATCGGCTTCGACGAAGTATATCCCCCGCGTCGCTTCCAGCAAAGCATGGCCGAAGCGATCGCATGTGGGGCGATCCCTGTGATCAAAGGGACCGAATTTGTCTCCCGGGGGATGTTCACCGTCCTGACAGCTCCGGATTACGCGCGAGAGCGAAAAGCCATCGGAGATTACCACCGCTGGCTGGCTGAGCATGTGGATCTGTTCGCCGGGAGGGAAAACGCCGCTCCGGTGGCGTTGCTATACCCGGGGGATGCCCTCTGGATCGAATGGCCTCAGATAGCACCCCTCTACTTCGGAGTTGCGCAGACGCTGCTGGCAGCGGGTATCCCCTGGCGGGTGGTCCGCTCCTCAGAGGAGGCGGCGGACGCGGCGGTGCTGATCAGCGTGGAATCGCTTTCGCAGGCTACAGGCTTCCCAGGACGCTATGTGGTTCTACGGGAGCTGCCGGAATGGCGAGGTGGGATCAGGGGGGGCGTCACGTTTTCTTCTTCAATGGCCGCGTTGTGGGAAGGCTTTTTGTTGCGCCTTTATCGCTCTTATTTCCGCTCCCGATGGACGAGGCGATGGATCGATCGACTGGGGCTCGTTCATTTCTTTTTGCAGTCCCCATATTTTCAATTGCCTTCAGCTTCCGCAAGGGAGAGGCTCCTCGCCATGATAGGACCCATCTTTCCTCGGGTGGCGGCTGCCCAACCTGTTCTGATCGAGGTGTGGCGCCGCGGATCGGAGGAACAGATCCATCTTGTGAACTACGCCGAAGCCCCTCAAGAGATCACTCTATACTTTGAGGGACCTCGGAGGGGCGTGCGGCTCTCGCCCGATGAGCCCACTACTACTTTTGAAGGAAGCCAACTGACTTTTGTGTTAGATGTTTATGTGATTTTAGTATCGGAGCTTACGAAGCGATGAAATTGGCCTATTTAACGCTGATAATCTTATTCTTTGCGAATTTTCTAAATTTCATGGATCGACAAATCATCTCGGCTCTGGCTCCTCTTCTCCAAAAGGAGTGGGGGCTCACGGATTTTCATCTGGGCTTGTTGCACACCGCCTTTGGGGTGGTCTATGCTTTGGCTCCCTTCCCGATCGCCTATTTGGCGGATCGTTGGTTGCGGCCTCGCGTCGTTGCTTTGGCGGTGGGGATATGGAGTGCGGCAATGGCCTGGAGCGGATCGGCGATTTCTTATGGAATGCTGCTCCTGGGACGAGCGGGGCTTGGATTTGGGCAAGCGGGTTATGGTCCTTCTGCTCTGGCTTGGATCAGCGATGTGTTCCCACCGGCCTATCGCTCCCGGGCTGTTGGGATTCACGATCTGGGGGTGCTGTTGGGGGCTGCGGCGGGCTACGGGATCGGCGGGGTCCTGGGCCAGGCGTGGGGTTGGCGGACCGCCCTCTGGATCGCAGCTCTTCCGGGCTTCTTACTCGCTGCCCTTATTGTGCGAATGCAGGAGCCTGTGAAGGGGCAGAGCGATCTGGAGACCATACGCGGCGGGGTAAACCTTATCTCCACATCGTCCCTTCCACCTCTTGAGACCATTCGGACCTTCCTTCGGATCGCCACCCTTCGCTGGACGTTTGTAACAGGCATCCTGATCTCTTTCGCAACCGGGGCCTTAGCCTATTGGCTGCCGAGCTTTGCGGTTCGGGTGCACGGGCTCTCCCCCGGACAAGCGGGCTTACTGATCGGAGCGTTGACTGTGCTCACCGGTTCGCTGGGTGTGCTCTCCGGCGGTTTCCTGGCTGACCGATGGTGGAAACGAAATCCTGGCGGACGGTTACAGACGGTTGGGCTGGGCTTTGCGCTGGGCTCTCTTCCGGCCATGGGGGCGATCCTCACTCCCAACTTTCATATTTTTATCCTGTTTTCGGCTCTTGCTCTCTATTTTTATTCGTTTTACTTTCCGTGTATGGGACCTATTATGCACCAGGTAACGTTGCCGACAATGCGAGCTGCTGTCTTTGGATTTTACCTCTTTCTGGTGCATATTTTAGGAAGTGCGCCTGCCCCGGCTATAGTCGGCTGGGTTTCGGATACGATCGGAGATCTTCGATTCGGAGTGATCGTGGCTCCTCTTATCGCTCTGGTGGGGAGTGCGGTGGCTTTTTGGGGAAGTCGATACATTGAAGAAGATGAGCGCAGGATGCTGGAGCATCTTCGGTCCATCCTTTGAAGCGGAGAATCCTCATGGAGATCCGCCGCATTCGCGGTCCTTACCCGTTTGGCTATACTCGAGTGGCTGAGCCAGGGCCGACGCCGTTATGCTATCTCCGGATCGGAATCGTGCGTCTGCGTCCTGGATCGGAGATTCGATTAATGTTCCCAGAGTGGGAGACGATCCTGATCCTGCTTCGGGGAAAAGGAGATTTGGAGTGGCCAGAGAGAACTATAAAGGTTCATCGTCTGGATGTTTTCCGAGAGCTGGCCACCGCTCTTTATTTCCCTCCAGGGATGGGTGTGCATCTGAAAGCAGAGGAAGAGATGGAATGGGCCGTAATCCATGCCCCAGGCGATCCGGAGCTTCCACCTCGATTGATTACACCAGACCTCCTCCATCCTCGTGTTACGGGAGGAAAAGGATTTCAACGTCAAATTGTGGAGATCTTAGGACCGGATCTCCCAGCTCGTCATCTTTTGGTTGGGGAGACTTTGACTTTTGAGGGGAATTGGTCCAGTTACCCTCCGCATAAACACGATGAAGATCGACCTGGAGAAGAAGTTCCTCTGGAAGAAGTTTACATTTACAAGATTGATCCGCCCTTTGGTTTTGCTTTGCAATGGATTTATTCTCCTCGACAGAATGAAGAACATCTATTCGCGGTTCGATCAGATGATATTGTGATTATTCCGCGAGGCTATCATCCCGTAGCTGCTCCGCCAGGCTATTCGGTTTATTATTTATGGGCTATGGCAGGCGAGCGTCGAGTCCTTCAGGTGTCAACCGATCCCGCCCATCGATGGTTGTTGGATCACTATCGACTTTCCAGTCCTCGCTAAACATTGTGCGAAGGAGGTCTCTCTTCCCATGAATGTTATGCCACAACAAGACGGCTCTTTGTTGATTAAAAATCCCCAAAAATCTCATTTGTATGACATGGGAAATCCTTATATTTTTGCTCGTTTTGACGGGCAAGGAAATCTCTCGCACGTGCTCTTCATAGAAGGGTTTTACGGCGGAGCCTGGGATTTCTGTCTAATTATTGATGGAAGGTCTTTTCAATTTCGTGAAGGCCAGGGGATCGGCAGGTTATGGAGGCTTTTTGGAGAAGAAGGCGATCTCGAGGTCCAACTTGAGAGCTTTATTTCCGAAGAAAACCCTTCCGTATTTCAGATATTAACCATAAATTCTCGGTCGGCAGAGAAAAGGGCAATATTAAAACTTCGCCTGAGCTTTTATCCCCCTTTCTCCTGGCGCCAACGGGGGTTGTCTGCATTATTTCGAAGGCTTCCAGCCATTCTTGGTCAGCCGCACTGGTGGTCTGAAGGGTGGGCCAAAGTGTTGCTCCCTCCGGCTCCTCAGCAGGTGATCCTCCATCCCGGGGGGATGGTTCGGGCGAAAGGCATCCAACCGCTCCAATGGGTGACGGATGTTCCCCCTCAGTTGATGAAAGTTCGTGGAAAAGAAGTGACTCTTGAATGGGATTTTCGAATCTTGCCCGGCGAGACACGACAGCTGCGTTGGGTCTTGGCCGCTGGATTAGGTGGGGATCCGATTACAAGCGTGGACGAAGCCTACATGGCAGCTGTCCGTTATGCCGCTTGGCTCTCACACGGGTATCCCGGGAAGGATCCTCTTTTGAAGTCTCTTTTTGTGGCAGGATTAAACACAGCGATGGCGATGTTTAAGGTTTTTCCAGACGAATTTGCGGGTTTTGTTGCTGGAATAGATTATTCTTATCCTCCTCGATTGTATTTTCGGGACGGCTATTGGACTGCTCAGATCCTTTTGGTCTTTCGGCCGGATCTCGTGCGGCGGCATTTGCTCTCCATCGCACGAGGTGTTCATCGGAGCGGGAAATGTCCCAGCGGGATTTTTGCGCCTCATCTTCTGAAGGTTAAGGAAGCGATGTTCGGAGGGTTGCCGGATTGGCTTCCGGATCACCTGGATGCTCCAGCGTTTTTTGTCCTTCTGGTGCGCGACTATCTTCGGGCAACAGAAGACAAAGATGTCTTAAAAGAGCGCATTATTTCGTTAAATGATGGTATAGAAAGATCTTTATGGGACATTCTTCAGTCTGCTGTGCGATATCTAATTGCCCAAGATCGAGATGAAGATGGTTTGATTGAAAAGCCAAATGCCCCAAACGATTGGGCCGATAACGTGCGTCGGGGGATCTGGGTGACATATGATCAAGCGCTCTATGTCGCGGCTTTGCTTGCGGCCTCTGAGATCGCCCGCGTTCGAGGGGAGATGAACATCGCCAGTGCGCTGAGAACAAAGGCTGCGGCCGCTTACCGTGCCCTGAAGAGTGTTTTGTGGGATCCATATTCTGGATATTATGTGAATTATCGTCGCCCCGGATTTTCTGAAAATAATTTCTCTATAGACACCTTAATCACTTTGTTATATGGGTTAGAAAACGAAGAGGACGCCCGACGTATTTTAGAAGCCGCGCGCCGTCTCCAAACTCGGTATAACCAAGATCAACCCTATGGAGATTGGGGAGTAATGTGTGTTTATCCTCTCTATCGAAATAAAAGGGATCTTTTTGGTAAATCAGCGCATCCTTATTGCTATCACAACGGATCAGACTGGCCGTATTGGGATGGGATCTATGGTTGGTTATTGCTTCAGCGAGAGGATCCGGACTGGGAGTATGTGTTAACCCGTTGGTGGACCTATAGTTTGGATAAGGGATGGTTGACTCCTGTGGAGTATTATTCGCCTTTGTATCCTCGTGGTGGATTGCTTCAAGGATGGAGTTCCATGCCTGCTACGGCGTTGATCTGGGCAAAAAAGCTCATCCCGCCGATTTCCTTCTCTCCTTTCGAGGATCATTAAGTTCTTTGCTGACCGGAGGGGAATTGCCCTGACGGGGATGAAGGGATGAGCGCGCATCCGCTGATCACTCGCCCTCCCGTCCTGGAGGAGCCTCCGCCGTTCCTGCCCACCGGGAACCTCTGGATCTCCCTCCCGCTGATCGATCGGCGGGATGGGAGCCTGTGGCGCCTGGGCGTGCTCCACGAGCATCTCAACGGTCTGCTGGAAGCCGAGGGGGATCCGCTGATCCGTCCCTTCCTGACGGTGGACGGCCAGGCGGTGGACTGGGGGGGCCGTCTGGAGTGGTCCCGCGAGGGCTTCTGGATCCCCACCTGGCGTTTCCGGGCCGAGGACGTGGAGGTCGAGGGTCGCCTGTGGGCCCCTATCGCCGAGCGGGGGCTGGTGTATCAGGTCCGCGTGGCCCTCCGCAGCGGCTCCCCCCGGCAGGTCATCCTTGGCTTCGAGGGGCGATGGATGAAGGCGCTCCTCTCCCGCTTCGCCTCCCGGCCCCTCCCCGGGACGTGGAGCGGCGGGCGGGATCCGTGGACCGGAAGCGGGGTGGCCGAGTTCCAGGCCGGCCTTCCGCTTCTGGCCCTGGGCTGGCAGGTGGAAGCCCCCCTTTCCCTGGAGATCACCTCGGAACAGCCCTTTGCCTATCGATGCTTTCAGACGCGGGATCTCCATCCCGGGGAAAACCTGGAAGCCGTCCTTTATGTGGCGGTGGCGCCGGATGGGGACGGCGCCCGGACGGGTGGGCTGCATCTGCGGCGTCGCGGTGCGACGGCGCTCCTGCGCGAGACGCGGCGCTGGCTGGAAAGCCGGGCCCTTCCCCTGGAGGACCCGGAGCTGGCCGCCCGCCTCAACGAAAACCTCTTCTTCGCTTACTTTTTCAGCCAGGGCGACTGTCTGGACACAGGGGCTCCGGTGATGGTGACCTCGCGGAGCCCCCTGTATTACGTGAGCGGGGCCTTCTGGAGCCGCGATGCGTTCCTCTGGTCTTTCCCTGCGATCGTGCTGGTGGACGCGGAGCGGGCGCGTCAGTTGCTGCGGCGCTGTCTCCCCCGTTATCTTCCGCATATTGCGGACCACGCCCTGTATCTGAACGGTGTCCCTCTGTATCCAGGGTTCGAGCTGGATCAGGCCGCCGCGCCCCTCTTGGCCCTCTGGCGATATGTCCGTGATACAGGGGATGTGAACCTCCTCCGCGAGCCGGCGATCGCGGAGGCCATCCCCCTCCTCCTGCAGGAGATCACGGCCCATCGGGATCCGGAGACTGGTCTGTATGAGACCTTCCTGCTCCCGACGGACGACCCCACGGACTATCCCCTGGTCATCTACGACAACGTCCTGGTCTGGGCGGCCTTCCGGGCGGCGGCGGATCTTCTCCGGCGCCAGGGCGCCGAAGTGGAGGCGGCGCGCTGGGAAGCGGAGGCGGAGCAGCTGGCCGAGGCGATCCGCCGACATGGGATCGTGGAGGGGCCGGAAGGGCCGATGTGGGCCTGGGCGCGGGATCGCCAGGGTCGGTGGGAGCTGCGGGAGGAGCCGCCCGGGAGCCTGCGCCTGCTCGCCTATTATGGGTTCTGCGATCCGGAGGATCCGATTTACCGGAACACGGTGCGCTGGTTGGCCTCGCCGGCGAACCCCTATTTCTTCCCCGGACCCTTCAGCGGGCCGGGCTCGCCCCATTTCCCCTTCCCGGGGGTCTTCGACCTGGCCAACCGCCTGCTCACCGATCCGGATCCGGGGATCCTGGAGGTGGTGCGGCGCGCGCCCCTGGACGGGGGCCTGGCATGCGAGTCCATCGATCCGCAGACGGGCATCGTGCGCACGGGGGCGGCGATGGCCAGCCTGGCCGGCTTCCTGGCCTGGGCCCTGTGGGCGCGCCAGCGAGGCCATCGCCGGTTCTTCGAGGGTCCTCTCCGCTGAATGGCTCAGGAGGTTCCCTCTTCCATTCGGCTCAGGAATTCCAGAAAGCCTTGAAGATCCGCCTCCAGCAGCGGCTCCAGACGGAAGGCGTCCTGCCGCGCCCGGGCCACGCGCTCCGGATCCAGGTCGAAGCGATAGAGGGTGCGGAGCACGTGCCGGAACCGCCGCAGCTCATCCAGGAGGCGTCAGGTCTCCTCCCGGAGCACGCGGGGGCGGATTCCCTCGATCTCCCGTCCCATCCGCTCCAGCAGCAGGGCATGCCCACGCGTGGGGTCGGGGATCTCGTTCTCGAAGGCCTCTGCGATCCGGCGGAAGATGTTCTCGCATGCGTTGTAGAGGTTGTGCAGATAATAGCCGGCCACGATGGCCTCTTTGGGATCCCGGAGATCGTCAGGGGTCTCCCGAAGGGCGCTGTAAATCCGGCGGATATGGGTCCACTCCGCCTGCAGATCCGATCGAAGCACCCGAAGGCGTTCGCTCATAGATCAGTCGTCCTCGCTCCTGCACGCGCTGGGAGAAGGGATCCTCTGGATCCAGCGG
>Ga0079996_108399_pt1 | contig 62060 bp, 60 predicted proteins | sample PerSpoAPS_AMetaG_FD_69199 | JGI IMG/M metagenome (GOLD analysis project Ga0079996, IMG submission 69199) | Thermal spring microbial communities from Yellowstone National Park, Wyoming, USA - Perpetual Spouter A (PS_A) MetaG (SPADES assembly)... | ecosystem: Environmental > Aquatic > Thermal... | reverse complement strand
AAAGCAGGTTAAGAATGCTTTTAAACCTCTTCTTCTTAAGACATCTTTTTAATTATCTCAATTTCAGATTTAATTTCTTCTTTACTTGCTCCATTTATGAATTTTTCAAGAATGAAAATTAAAGCTTGATTTTGATTTTTTAATCTCTTGTTTTCATCTTCTAAATTCTCAATTTTTTGCTCAAGTTTCATTACTAATTCCTTATCTGCTTTCTTCTCTTCAACAGGCTTTAAATATGTTCTTCTGTCCCATAAACCAAACCCAATTATAAATCCTATTAAAATTGTTATAAATCCCATAAATATCCAAAGATAAGTTATTAAATCATCCATTCTCTTGTTTAATTTTTTGTCTAAATCATCTATTCTTTTATCTAAATCATTTATTCTTTGATTTAGGGCTTGGATTTGTGATCTTAATTCTTTTATTTCACCTTTTATTTCGGCAAATTGAACTTCCGTTTGTCTTTTAAAATCCATAAACTCATCCCTTGTTATTTGACTTAAAAGTAGTAAAGTTATCATATTAAAATTTTAAGGCATAATATAGCTAACCTTTAAACTTATCAAAAGAAAAGATGCGTGATGTAATTTTTAGTGCTTTGGAGGAATTATTGGAGCAACCAGTAAATAGGAAACTTGATGAGTTTGAAATTTTAAATTTTAGAATTACATATAAGGAGGCAAAAGGAAAGTCAAAAGTTATAATTCAAGAAAAAAATTTTCCACATTTATTGCCTCATTTTATTCTTGAACTTGATGAAAGAGGTATATTTAAAGGTTATTATAAATTTTCAAGTTTAAATAATCATCCCGTTCCATATAAGCCATTTTTAAGATTTTTCTATAAAACTGATAAATTTAAGTTTTTAAGAACAATTCAACAATTTAAAAATGATATTTCCATTTACTATGCAAATGGACCAAAACTTGAAAACCAATCACTTGAAGAATTTTTCCAAAAAACATTATTCCCAGATGAAATTTTTGAAAATAAAGTTTTAATAATTGAGATTTTTCATTCAAATAGGATAAATAAGGAGATTTTTAAAGAATTTAGAATTTTAAGAACTTTAAAAGCATTTGCCGAGGATTTAAACGCTAAATTAAACATTTTAATTAACAACATATTTAAAAAAACGGGGATTAAGTTTAAAAGTTTAATTGGATTTGAAAGGCTTTTTTATGAAATTGAGGAAGGAACATTATTTCTTTCAAGGATTTACGATAAATTTGGATATTTATTACATTTCAGACCAAAATCTGAAATTAAAGAATTTTTTGTAAATAAATCCCAAAGTTATATATTAAATGTTTTTGCTTGTAATGGAGATTATGCTGATGGAACGATTAAAAGTTTTGATGATGACCCTTATTTGCCAACTTGGACAATTGGAATAATGCATGTTTTTGAAGATAATTTAGATATTGTTAATGATGAAATTGAAAAATTTTTGAAAATTGAAAAGAATTTTTATGTAAGTAATGAGCTTTCTGAATACAGTAAATTGGTTTTGAAATATAAAAATGTTATTTTGTATGGACCGCCAGGTGTGGGAAAAACTTATATTGCTATTAAAATTGCTAAGGAAATTTCTCAAAGAAATTGGACAATAATTCAACTACATCCAAGTTATAGTTATGAAGACTTTATAGAAGGTATAAGACCGAGAACTGATGGTGGTTTTTATATTAAAGATGGTATTTTTAAGAAAATTTGTAAGAATGCTTTAAATAGTGATGGAAATTTTGTTATTATTCTTGATGAAATTAGTAGATGTAATATAATTCAAGTTTTTGGTGAGCTTTTATATGCTCTTGAATATAGAAATAAGCCTATTATTTTGCCTTATTCAAATGAGGAATTATTAGTCCCTGAAAATTTATATATTATTGGAACTATGAATAGTGCAGATAGAAGTGTTCATAATCTTGATATTGCTTTAAGAAGAAGATTTATATTTATTGAAATTTTGCCTGATTTTAATGTAATTAGGGAATTTTACATTCAAAATAATTATGATTTTGAAACTCTTGAAAAAATTGAAAAGTTTTTTAACTTTATAAATGATTTAATAATGAGAAAACTTGGCAGTGAATTTCTAATAGGACATAGTTATTTTCTATTAGAGCCATCTGAAATAAAAAATGTTGTAAAATTTAAAATTTTGCCAATTTTAAATAGCATTCTTTCAAAAGAAGATTATAAGAAAACTGAAAGTTTTTTAAAAGAAATTGATTTATATTAGTCCCAAAATTTTCTCTATAACTCTTGGATAATAATAATGCTCAAGCTCATGAATTCTTCTTTCAACACTTTCCAAACTTTCTCCTTCTTCAATTCTTAAACACGCTTGCTCAATAATTTCTCCTTCATCAACCTTTTCATTTACCCAGTGAATTGTTATACCTGTTATTTTAACACCATATTTATACGCTCTTTCAATAGCATTTAAACCTTTAAATGCAGGAAGCAGAGATGGATGAATGTTAATAATTTTCTTAAAATATCTATTTACTATAAAATCGGGGAGAATTCTTAAATAACCTGCCAAAACTATTAAATCAAAAGGCTCAAAACTAATTAAAATTTTCAATAACTCCTCATTATATCTTTCCTTCCCAAGCTCTTTATAATTTAAACAAATTGATTTTATATTGTAATTTTCTGCTCTCTTTAAAATAAAGGCATTTGGATTATCTGAAATTACTGCTAAAATTTTTAAAGGTTTTTCTTTAAAGTATTGATAAATTGCTTCAAAATTACTCCCGTAACCTGAACCCATTACAATAATTTTTTTCAAGTTTGAAATTTTAATGGATGCTTTAAAATTTAACATTATGGAAAACTTCCTTAAATTAAAAAATGATCTCCTTTCAAAACCTTACCTATCAAGCTATGATATGGAAGACCTAAACAAATTCATCCAACTACTAAATAAAGTTCTAATAGATTATAATTACCAGCTTGATTTTTATGACTATTTTATTCTTGGTGTTAGATATTATTTTAGAAAGGATTGGACAACCTCTCTAATTTATGCTGAAAAAACTATTGAGCTTGCGCCAGATTATCCAAGAGCTTACAACTTAAAAGCACTTATTTTAAGGGAACTGAAAAGATATAATCAAGCACTTGAATTTATGGAAAAAGCTATTGAATTAAATCCAAATTTATCGTTTTTATGGGATAATAAAGCAATTATTTTAGCTGATTTAGGATTTTACAAAGAAGCACTTGAATGCGAAGATAAGGCTCTTGAACTTGAAAGTGATAATATATTTGCTTTAACTAATAAAGCAAGTATTTTAAGAAAAATGGGGAAATTTCAAGAGGCTTTGGAATTACTTGAAAAGGCTTTATCTATTAAACCAAAAAGAATTCCAGCTTTACATGAAAAAGCAATTTGCTTAATTGATTTAAAAAGATATAACGAAGCAATAAAAACCTTAGACGAAATTTTAGAAATAGAGCCTAACGATTTTACAGCTTATTATAATAAAGCTTGCGCTTATAGTTTATTAAATGATAAATTAAATGCTATAAATAATCTAAAAAAAGCAATTGAATTAAATCCAGACTTTAAGTTTTTAGCTATGGATGATAAAGATTTTAATAATATAAGGAATGAAGAAGAATTTAAAAATCTGATAAAGTGATAAGGATAATATGTCCAGGAAAGACTGAGCCAAAGGAATTAAAAATTCTACAAGATTACTATTTAATGCTCATTAAAAAATGGACAAAAATTGAAATTATTGAAATAAAAGCAAAAAGCTATAAAGATGAATGTGAAAAAATTTTAAAAGCTATCAAATATAAGCCAATTTTGTTAGATGTAGAGGGAGAATTATTTTCAACAAAAGAATTTACAAAATTTTTATTAAATAATTTAAATTTTGGTATTGATTTTATTATTGGTGGTCCTTTTGGTGTTTGCGAAGAAATAAAAAAATTTAAAAAAATAAGCTTGTCAAGAATGACCTTCAATCATAACTTAATTAGAATTATGTTTCTTGAGCAAATTTATAGAGCATTTAATCCAAAATTTAACAAATAAATTTTAACTCCAAATAAATCATTATTTTCTGAAAAATAATCAAAACTTCCTAAATTCCTAATTCTTTTAAGATAATAAATTTTCAAATTCTTAAACTTAAAGCCTAAATAACTATCAAAATCTCCATTAAAAACTTCATAATTTAAATTCACAAAAAAAATGGACTTTTCAAGTTCAAGGAAAATTTTCAAATAAGGCATTTTTAAGCTATCAGATTTAACCAATCTATATTTAAAATCAAAAGATAAGAATTTAAATTTTTGATTAAAATTTAAGAAAATTTCTTCTCTTCTAAAAAATAAATCATTATCTGAAACATTTGTTGTCCATAATTCACTAATTCCAAATCCAAATCCTTTATATAAAATTTTTGAGCCTAAAATTAGCCATTTTGGATAAATTAGTTGAGTTATACTATTGGCATTTAAATATGAATATATTGTTAGCTTTTCTTTTAATGTGAATTCAACTTCATAATTGTAATTGAAATTATAAATGTAATCATTTATTGGGATGAATTTATTTATTTCAAAATTGGCACTTTTTGATATTAAGCCTAAGCTACTTCCAAAAAGAAAAAGTTTTAATGGATTTTCAGAAGGAATTTCTTTCAAATTTAATGTATCTGCACTATTTGGATTGTAAAATGTTTCAAAACCCGAGATATTTAAAAGCCATATTGAAAGAAATGGATAAAATTTTTTAAAGTTTTCACTAATTCCAAAATAAATTTCACCTTTAAATAAAAAATAATAAAAATTAAAAATAAGCCAATACTCATAATCCACATATCTTTTATTGAAAGTCCATCCAAGACCAAAATTTTTGTAATTAATTCCAAGAATATCGTATCTTTTAATATCATAAGGCTTGTAATTTATGGTATTTTCACAAAAATGCTCAACAAAAAATGAAAAATCATCAATTTTATATTTATAATAAAACCTTGAAGATAGTTGAGTTGGTGAAAATGAGCTTACATCATTTCTAAAAAAATAAATTCTTCCTTTATAAATGACTTCAAAATTCTTAAAATTGTAAGAGTTTTCAGATAAAATTAAAAACTTATAATTATAAACTCCTGATAATAAAAAGTAAAAGGACAAGTTTGAGAAAAACAAGCTTTAAAATTTTAAACTTGCTGAAAGGAGGGGTGCGCCGAATTGGTAAGGCAGTGGATTTGAAATCCACCGGGGCATTGCGCCCCTTAGGGGTTCGAGTCCCCTCCCCTCCGCTTAGGAGAGGTGGCCGAGCGGTCGAAGGCGGGGGCTTGCTAAGCCTTTTCCCAGCCTAAAAGCTGGGACGAGGGTTCAAATCCCTCCCTCTCCGCTTAATAATTAAATTTTAAAAATTTATAAACTTTTTCAATTATTTCAATACCTTTTGATATTAAAATATAATCAATAGTTAAGCTTTTGGCTATTCTAACCGCATCAATAATATCAAAATGCTCTTTTATTGCATTCATATTCAAATCATCAGTTATTATTTTCCCTTTATAAGATAATAGATTTCTTAAAAGCTCAACTATAAAAAATCTTGAAAGAGTTATTGGTTTTTCCTTATCAATTGAAGGAACAAAAACATGTGCAGTCATAATATAATCAATGCCCATTTTTATAAAAAACATAAATGGCAATAAATCTTTTTTTAAATCCTTAAAACCACCAATAAATATACTCTTCTTATAATGAGGATCACCAATAGCTCTACCTTGACCTACAAAATGTTTAATACAATTTTTTATACCAACATCACTATGAGCCTTAATAAATAAACTTGAATAAAAAATTACTTTATATGGATCTTCTGAAAATGCTCTATTTTTCTTACCAATTACAGCATTTATAGGGTCATATAAATCAACAACAGGTGCGAAATTTAAATTTATATAATGTTCTTTTAGTTTCAAAGCCATATTGTAAATAATTGAATAAAAATCATAAGGATTTAAATTTGAAAGTTCCTTTGGACTTGGAATATCTTTTACGATCCAACTTGCATAACCACCTTCATTATCTGTTGCGATAATGCCTTTATAATTACTTTCTCTTATAATTTCATAAACTTTTGGCTCATTTGCTATCCAAGAACCAATAAAAATTCCAGGAATATCTATTTTAATTAGATATTTTAATTCATCTATATTTTCAAAACCCGCTATTAGCATTAAATTTCCGTTAAAATCTCTGCTTTGTTTTTTCTTACTACAACTGTGTGTTCAAAATGAGCTGATGGAGAACCATCTGCTGTTTTAATAGTAATTTTATCTTTATCATCAATTGTTTTATGACTTCTTAATGTTATCATTGGCTCAATTGCCAAAACCATCCCCTCCTTTAAAATAATTTCATCATCAGCTTCATTATAATAATTATGAACATTAGGCTCTTCATGAATATCATATCCAACGCCATGACCAACTAAATTTCTTGGTATGCCAAAACCATATGGTTTGACTGTATTTTCTATTGCTTTTGAAATGTCTGATAATTTATTTCCTTCAACTGCTTTTTCAATTCCTTTATATAATGCTAATTTTGTTATTTCAACAAGTTTAAGCACCTTAAATGGGACATTTCCAATAATATATGTCCAAGCACCATCAGCAAAATACCCACCATATTTAACACCTATATCAATTTTCACAAGTCCATTCTTTGGTAATTTTTTACCTTTTCTTGGAATTCCATGAACAATTTCATCATTAATAGAAACGCACATATAACCTGGAAATCCTTTATAATTTTTAAATGCTAATTCACCTCCTCTTTTTCTAACAAATTCAATAGCAAACAATTCAATTTCATAACTATCTAAATCTGGTTTTAAAATTTTTTCAACTTCTTTTAAAAATTCTGCTATTATTCTTCCTGCTATTCTAATTTTGCTAATTTCTTCCTCAGTTTTTATCGTTATCACTCTTCTAAAATTTCCCTTTCTTTACTTGATAAAATTTTATCTACTTCTGATATGTACTTATCAGTTAATTCTTGTATTTTCTTTTCAGCAGATTTTCTATCATCCTCAGATATTTTCTTCTCTTTTTCCAAATTTTTAACTTTTTCCATTCCATCTCTTCTTATGTTTCTTATTGCAATTCTACTATCTTCTGCTAATTTCTGAACAAGCTTTATTAGTTCTTTCCTTCTTTCTTCAGAAAGTGGAGGTATTGGAATTTTTATAACACCTTTTTCTACTTGTGGATTTAAACCAAGTCCTGATGATTTTATAGCTTTTTCAATATCTCCAATTGCATTTTGATCCCATGGTTGAACAATTAAAAGTCTTGGATCTGGCGCTAAAATTGATGCTATTTGATTTATTGGTATTCTGCTTCCATAATAATCCACCCTTATAGATTCAAGAATAGCAGGTGTAGCTCTACCTGTTCTTATCTTTGTAATTTCGGATTTAAAGGCTTCTACCGCTTTTTTCATTCTTTCTTCAACTTCTTTATAAATATCATTTAACATAGTGCCAAAATTTTAAAGTTAAGCTTTATAAGTTATTGATTTGTCTAATAATTCTGAAATATAGATTATTTCTTATTTTCCCCGCCCACCCTGAAATTAAGCCTCCGGCTTTAAAAAACCCATTTTTCGGCAGGGGGCTTTCGCCTCCTTCAATGAACCCCCAATAAATTCAACAATTTCTTAAAATTTTTATAGGTTATTGATAGTCAATTACTTAACATTATTTATTAGACAAAGCATAAGTTATTGATTTGTCTAGTAATTCTGAAACTATTTATTTTTCTTTATTTTCCCACCTACCCTAAAAATAAGGCTTCGGCTTCAATAATTTCCTAAAATTTTCATAAGTTGTTGATAGTAAATTACTTAACACTATTTATTGGACAAAACATTATTTATAGCATATATAATAATTTTTATAATTTGAAGGATAAATTTTTAAACATTCTAAATTACAATTTTTTCTTGAAAAAATAATACTATCAACATTTAAATCAAAACTAAACTTTAAATACCTTTGTGAAAGTGCTATTAAAACCCAATCATTTATCAAACTTTTAGGACAAACACCAACAACCTTTTGACTTGATGGCTTAAAGTTTTTAAAATCAACGTGAAACTCTTGATATTTTATAATTTTGCCATAATTTTTAATGGAAATTAGAACAGAAAAAATTAAAACAATAATTGAAAGAATTTTTATTAATTTTAATTTGAAAAATTTTTCAATTTCCCAAAGACTATCTCTAAAAATCAGAGAAATCGTTATAGAAAAGAATGGAAAAGAAGGATAGACATACCAATCCATTTGCTTTGGACTTATGGTAAGTGGTAAAACTCCAGATACAGAAAGAATAAAAAATTTTTTAGTTAAATCATCAAAATGAACTTTTAAATGTTTTGAAATAGAAATTATAAAAAGAAACAAAGAAGGAACAATAATTTCCTTAATTGTTTTTAGAATTGGATCATATCTATTTCCTACAATTTCACGGTGTCCGAGAATACTATTCAAAACTTGATTTTTAAAGTAAATTTTAAGATAATTTAAAACATCTTCATTAAGAAGTAAAACTAAAAATCCGCTTATTAAAAGCAAAAGAATAAAGAGAATTTTTATAAATGGAGTTTTTCTAAAATATAAGAATGGAAGAATTATAATAAACAAGCAAACAGAACCTTTTGTAAAAAATGAAAGAAATAAAAATAATCCTGAAATTAACGAAAATAAGGGATTTTTGTAAATTGAAAGCAAAAGAAAAATAAAAGATAATAATAGAAAAAGAACAAGTGTATTTTCAAGCATATTATTCAAAATAATCCAAGATGTTAATGGAGTTGAAATAAGGACAAATGAAGCAGAAAAAAGAGGCAATTTTAAATTTTCAAATTTGTTAATTATCCTAATAATAATAGAACAGCAAATAAGACTTAAAAATCCTACTAATGCTGAATATAACTTTTCAGTCCAAAAGTGATCTTTAAAAATTTTAAAAAACCAACTTTCCAAAATAAATTGAAGTGGTGGATGCTCATAAAATTCATTATAAATTGTAAGTGTATAAAGTGGCTTGAAATAAGAACCATAGCCTTCTGCTAAATTTCTTGATATACTTGCATAAGTCATTCCATCAACAAAAACACCAATAGTAAATAATTTCGTAATAATTAAAATAAAAAATAATAAAAGAAATGGATAAATCAAGGAACTTTCACAAAGTTTTTAAATTTTTTAAGTTCATCATATAAAATGTTTTGATAATAATCTAACTTTTCTTTGGTTTTTGCCTCAAATCTTAAAACTAAAACAGGTTGAGTATTTGAAGCTCTAATTAATATAAAACCATCATCAAATTCTATTCTCGCTCCATCAATATCTATTACATTAAATTTTTTTTCCTTAAAAATTCTTACCATTTCATTTACAATCTCAAACTTTTTACTTTCAGGCTCAACTTCAACCCTAATTTCTGGTGTTGAATAATAAAATGGAATTTCCTCAAAATTCTCATAAAAACTTTTATTTGATATTTCAATTTCCTTTAAAAATCTCAAAGAGCTATATATAGCATCATCATATCCAAAGAAATCGTCCTTAATAAATATATGACCACTCATTTCACCAGCAAGAGGACTATTTAGTTCTTTAAGCTTAGCTTTCATAAGTGAATGTCCTGTTTTATATAAAATTACCTCTCCTCCTAATTTTTCAATATATTCAACAACACCTTTTGAGCATTTTACATCAAGAATAATTTTAGGATTTTTATATTTTTTAATAATTCCTTTTGAAATAATAGCAGTTATTTTATCACCAAAAACAAGATTCCCTTTCTCATCAACAACTCCAATTCTATCACCATCTCCATCATAACCAAAAGCTCCATCATATTTATTACTTTTTACTTCATCAATTGCCCATTTCATATAATTTACAACTGTTGGGTCAGGAAGATGATTTGGAAAAGAGCCATCAGGCTCAATAAAAATTCCTTTAAATTTTATATTTAAAGCTGAAAAAATATCTTTTATTATTGGTCCTACAACACCATTACCTGTATCAACTACAATGTTAAAATTTTTTTGAAATTGAAATTTCTTTTTTATAAAATCTATGTACATTTGAGTTATATTTAATGTTTGGTAATTTCCTCTAATTTTTGACTTTACTACATTGCTTTTCATAATTTCCTTTAATTTTTGAATTTGCTCTCCATAAATTGTTTCTTTTCCAACCGCAATTTTAAATCCATTATATTCTTTTGGATTATGACTTGCTGTTACTTGTATTCCTCCTATTAAATCTAAATGAAATAGAGAAAAGTACATAAGTGGTGTTGGAACTATTCCAATATCTATTACATTTAATCCACTATCTCTAAGTCCTTCTATTAAAGCTCTTTTATATTTCTCAGTAGTTAATCTAACATCTCCCCCTACACTTACATTACCATTTCCACCAACATATAAACCATAAGCAAGTCCAAGCTTATAGGCAAAATCTTCATCTATATCAACCTCAGAAATTCCCCTTATATCGTACATTCTAAAAACTTCCTCATTCCATTTCATAGAACGAAAATTTTAAAGTTATTTTAAAATGCACTTATTCAAGCTTTTTGTTGATTAAGAATAACATAGTCTAAAAATAAGTCTTTGGCTTGCCTTAAAATGGCAGTTTTAAATGTACTTTAAACTTTTATCCCTTGCTAACATTAATTTTAATTTTTCAAACAGAAGATTTACCACAATTTTTTACTCAGCAATTTGTTTCCCATCCTATTGATGTAAATAATGCCACTTTTGAAGAACTAAAACAAATTCCATTTTTAAGCTCTGATGATATTGAAAAGATTTTAAGATATAGACCTTTTAAAGGTTATGCAGAATTTAGAAGAACTTTAAATTTAAGTTATAGAGAATTTCTATTGATTAGACCTTATATAATAATAGTTCCAAGGGCGTTTAATGGTTATTTTAGTGCTTATGGTGGTGTTCAATTTCTTTCAAATGTAAATAGAAATTTAAATAATAATACCATTTTTGATAGTCTTTTAAATAAAGTTTCAGATTATGGAATTGATATTCAAATGTATTATAAACATTATGCTTTTAGGGTGAAGGACTATAACTTAACTGATACGATTTTTTCAAATAATAATGACACAATAATAAATTATCAAAATCGTTTTAGATTCATATTTAATGCGTTTTCAAATGATATGGCTTTTAGGATAGGTAATTTTGCCCCAAGGATAGGTTATGGTGCAATAAGTTATAGACCGAGATACTATTTTTTATATTTTCCAAGTTTTAATTTCCCATCATCAAATTTATCTGTTGAGTATAGATATAAGTTTTTAGGTGTTTTTATTGATACAACAAAAAATTTCTTTATCTATTCTAATTATAAAGATTTTTATGTCGGATTTATAAAGGGTTATTATGAGAGCTTTTGGTCATTTTGGGAATTGAATCCTATTTCAAAGTTCTTCTTATCACTTGAAGGCTCTTATGGTAAGGAAGGTTATAGTTATGGTTATTCTTTGAGTTATAGAGATAGGGGAATTTTTATTTTTTATAATCAAAATTTTTATAAGGGTTCTCAGCTTTGGAAATATACTTATTGGGCTGATAGCTCATTCCTATATATTTATTTTTCATTTTTCCCATTTGATTTGAGAATGAACATGAGAGGTGATAGAGGCTCAATAAATTTATCATATGAATTATCAAATTATTCTTATATCATTTTAAGGCATTATAGGCATCCATTTTTTAATAGCTATCAAATTTCCTTTAATCAGACAAGAGGAATGTTTTTATCAGCTGAAAAAATAAAAAATGGAGCAATTTTGACAATTGGTTATAATTTACAAATTGGTAAAAAATATGATGATCCTTATTTAAAATTTAGGGTTTATTATTTTAATACTTGTATGACTGACAAGAATTGCTTTATAAATAATAGCAATTTATATTATCAACCTTATGACCCTGAAAGTTATTTGAATCTATACTATTGGAGTGCATATGAGGGATTCTTTCCTTATATTGATTCAAGAATTCAAGTTTATGGAAGTGGGACAAAACTATCTATTTCTTTAAGATATAAAAGATTTTATTTTAGATTTGTTGATGGTGGAAGGTACGATTTGGGTCTGGAAAAAAGTTTCTTTTTTTAATTTGTCAATTTGAAGTGTTTTTTCATATGCTTTAAAATTTTAACACTTAACCATAAACCTACTTGTTGTATACATTCTCGTCTTAGTATTATAAAAGAAAGGCAACCAAGCTACTAAGGGTGGCAGGTGGATGCCTCGGCAGGGGAAGGCGATGAAGGGCGTGATAAGCTGCGATAAGCCTGGGGGAGCCGCATATGGGCTGTGATCCCAGGATGCCCGAATGGGGAAACCCGGCCTGCTGATAAGGCAGGTCATCACTTGGGGAAGGGTTAAACCCGAGTACCCAAGTGAGGCGACACCCGGGGAAGTGAAACATCTCAGTACCCGGAGGAAAAGAAAGAGACATCGATTCCCTGAGTAGCGGCGAGCGAAAGGGGAACAGCCTAAACCACTGCCATGTAAAAGCCCGTGGGCGTTGTGGCAGTGGGGTAGTGGGGGTAAGACGGAGAGGGCCACGGACCTCTCGGGGAGTTAAAAAACCATACCTTAGCCGAACCACCTGGGAAGGTGGGCCATAGAGGGTGATAGCCCCGTAGGCGAAAAGGTATGGTCTCCCTGGTCTTACTTCCCGAGTACCTCGGGGCACGTGGAACCCTGAGGGAATCTGGGCGGACCACCGCCTAAGGCTAAATACTACCCCCTGACCGATAGTGAACTAAGTACCGTGAGGGAAAGGTGAAAAGAACCCCGGGAAGGGGAGTGAAATAGAACCTGAAACCTGCCACTTACAATCAGTCACAGCCCCGTTTGGGGTGGTGGCGTGCCTTTTGCAACATGAGCCTGGGACTTGCCGGCGTCGGCGAGGCTAAGCCCTTCTGGGGCGGAGCCGTAGGGAAACCGAGTCCGAATAGGGCGATTTAGTCGGCGTCGGCAGACCCGAATCCGGGTGAGCTACCCCTGGGCAGGGTGAAGGTGGGGTAAAACCCACTGGAGGCCCGAACCGGTGGATGGTGAAAAATCCTCGGATGACCTGGGGGTAGGAGTGAAAAGCTAACCGAACCCGGTTATAGCTGGTTCTCCCCGAAATATATCTAGGTATAGCCTCGGGTGGTCCTTGTGGGAGGTAGAGCACTGTTTGGGTTATCCGCCTCTGGTGGGTAACCCATGCAAACTCCGAATTCCCACAAGGCAAGCCCGGGAGTCAGCCTTCGGGGGATAAACTCCGCAGGCGAGAGGGAAAGAATCCCAGACCACCAGCTAAGGCCCCTAAGTGGAGGCTAAGTGAGGAAGGAGGTGGGAGCGCTAAGACAGCTGGGATGTTGGCTTAGAAGCAGCCATCATTTAAAGAGTGCGTAATAGCTCACCAGCCGAGCGCTCCTGCGCCGAAAATTTAACGGGACTAAGCCTCCCGCCGAAGCTGTGGGTCTATCACCTCTCCGGAGGTGGTAGGCGGTAGGGGAGCGTTCCTAGCCCGATGAAGGTGAGAGCGTAAGCTCCGCTGGAGGGCTAGGAAGTGAGAATCCGGGCATCAGTAGCGATAAAGGGGGTGAGAATCCCCCTCGCCGTAAGCCCAAGGTTTCCGACGGCAGGTTCGTCCGCGTCGGGTTAGCCGGTCCCTAAGCCGAGGCCGAAAGGCGTAGGTGAAGGGGAAGTGGGGTTAATATTCCCCCGCCACTACTGGGGACTCTATGTGGTGACGCCCTTCCAAGGGGTGGTGAGCCTGCTGGATTAGGCTCTCCCATTCCGAGGAGGGGACGAGAAATAACCACATAGGGGATGAACCAGTAGTGACCGTACCGCAAACCGACACAGGTGGGCGGGCATAAATGTGCCAAGGCGCGCGGGTGACCTCTCCCCAAGGAACTCGGCAAGTTAGCCCCGTAACTTCGGGAGAAGGGGTGCCCTAGTAGGGTTAAAAGCCCGAACGGGCCGCAGTGAATGGGGCCTGGCGACTGTTTACCAAAAACACAAGGCTATGCATAACCCGTAAGGGGATGTATATGGCCTGACGCCTGCCCAGTGCCGGAAGGTTAAGGGGACCCCTGCAAGGGGGGAACCGAAGCCCCGGTAAACGGCGGCCGTAACTATAACGGTCCTAAGGTAGCAGATTGCTGCCTGAACTCGGCTATATGCGGGAAAGCCCTTAGAGCCCAACCTACGTTTTCAGCCCTTTTGGGCTGACGTAAAAATGGTTGGGATTGGGCAACCCGCAGGAAACCTTTCGGTGTTAATGCTGAAAGGGTTCCTCAGAGGCCGTACGCCGAGCAGCCTGGCCTCCGGGAAGCTGTAAAAGGAGGTTTGGATATGGACTTATCTCCTGACTGGGTTGTGGGATTCACGGATGGTGAAGGGTGTTTTCATGTTTCGGTTGTAAGAAATTCTAAAACTACCCTTGGGTATCAGGTGATACCGGAGTTTGTAATTGTACAACATAAAAGAAATATACAAATTCTGTATGCATTGAAAAGGTTTTTCAAATGTGGTGTTATTAGAAAAAATCACGAGGATAGATGGGCTTTAAGGATTAGGAAAATTTCTTGTCTAAAAGAGATATGTGATTTCTTCACTAAACATCCGCTGAAAACTAAAAAGAATGTGGATTTCATAAGGTTCAGGAGAATAATTCATAAGATGAAGGAGGGTAGGCATTTGACGCCAAAGGGATTGATTGAAATCATAGATATTGCCCTCCAAATGAATACTGAAAAAAGAACATCCTTAATAGATATAAAAAAAGAAATAATTAATCGCTTCCCGGAAATGGGCCGTGGGTCAGGCTGAAGATATGGCCCACCCCGCGGTGAAAACCGTGGATGAAGGTGAGCGAAATTCCTTGTCGGGTAAGTTCCGACCTGCATGAATGGCGTAACGACTGGGCCACTGTCTCGGGGAGACACCCGGCGAAGTTGTGTGCCGAGCGAAGACACTCGGTACCCGCCGCAAGACCGAAAGACCCCGTGAAGCCTTACTGCAGCCTGGTGTTGAACCTTGGTTGTGCATGCGCAGGATAGGTGGGAGCCTGAGAACCCTGGTCTCCGGATCAGGGGGAGGCGCCAGTGAGATACCACCCTTGCACAACCGGGGTTCTAACCTGATCCCCTGAAACGGGGACAGGGACAGCGCTTGGTGGGCAGTCTTGCTGGGGTGGCAGCCTCCTAAATAGTAACGGAGGCGCCCAAAGGTCCCCTCAGAGCGGACGCTGCCGCTCGTTGAGTGTAAGGGCATAAGGGGGCCTGACTGTGAGGCCGACAGGCCGAGCAGGCGCGAAAGCGGGGCCTAGTGACCCGGCGGTCCCGTGTGGAAGGGCCGTCGATCAGCGGATAAAGGTTACTCCGGGGATAACAGGCTAGTCCCGCCCGAGAGCCCACATCGACGGCGGGGTTCGGCACCTCGATGTCGGCTCATCCCATCCTGGGGGTGAAGGAGCTCCCAAGGGTTGGTCTGTTCGCCCATTAAAGGGGTACGTGAGCTGGGTTCAGACCGTCGTAAGACAGGTCGGTCCCTATCTGCGGTGGGCGTAGGAGCCTTGAGGGGGGCTGTCCCTAGTACGAGAGGACCGGGATGGGGGCACCTCTGGTCTGCCGGCTGTCCCGCCAGGGGCAGAAGCCGGGTAGCCATGTGCCTAAGCGATAACCGCTGAAAGCATCTAAGCGGGAAGCGCGCCCCAAGATAAGGGCTCCCACCCATTAAGGGGTAAGGGTCCCGCAAGACTAGCGGGTTGATAGGCCACAGGTGTAAGCCCCGCAAGGGGTTGAGCCGAGTGGTACTAATAACCCGAGGGCTTGGTTGCCTTTCTTTATAAAAAATAAAAAAATGAACGAAGCTCAAAAAGGGGAGTAAAACTATGTTAAGCTTTATAATGATAGCTTCTTTGGAAGATATATATTACAAAATTTTGAGCTTAAAAGATGAGATCCAAACTTCTAATGCTTGTCCTTCTAATGAAGTGTTTGATAAGTTAAATTCATATTTAGAGCTTATGATTAAGGAAATAGATGAGAATGTTTCATTTAAAGACACCTCCTCTATAAAATTTTATATTCAATCTAACATAGTAAATCTAGAAAAACTAAGCAAGGAGCTTGAAAATATAAGAGATTTAATTCTTTCAAAATGTATTCCTTTTTTTGCTTTTGTAATATCTCCTAACAAACAAGATAAGGCAGTTTGTCAGTGTGAAAAATCAACTTGTAGTGGTATATTTTGTAAATGTAATTCTGATGGAACATGTTGGGCTATTTTAAAGACAAAAGAAAATTCTCGTTCATTTCTTATAAAATCTGAAGTTGAAAAGCTATCAAATAATGAAGTTATACTATATGATATATCAGGGAAAGTTTTATTTAAAGGTAAAGCTGAAAATCTTAAAAGTTTAAGGTTTAAAAAGGGAATTTATTTAATAAAAGCTGAAAATGGAAGTTTTAAAAAGCTTGTAATATATTAGTTTTTAATTTCCCGGGCTACCATGCCGGTGGGGAAACACCCGGCTCCATGCCGAACCCGGTCGTTAAGCCCACCAGGGCCGATGGTACTACCCTCGCAAGGGGGTGGGAGAGTAGGTCGTAGCCCGGGTTTTAAAATAATAAAAAGTTTGTTTATTAGCTTCCGTCAATACTATAAATTTCTACTTCTTTAAAACTTATATTTTCGTTTGTTTTAAATGTTAAGATAATTGTATTGTGGGCTTTGTTCTCTATTAACCCTTATTGATAATTTATAATAATTTTGTAATTTCCGTTTTTTGATTTTAAAATATAAACGCCTTTTCTAAGCTTCTTAGTTGATATATTCTTTCCTATTAATTTACCATCAACATTAAAGACTTCTACTTCTTGAAAATCTATATTTTCCTTTTTGTTTGAAGAGCCTCCTGCTTGTATCCATCTTTTATTAAATTCTTGAAAATAAGTATTAGCTAAAAATTTAGAATATATAATAAGTATAACTTCATCATTATTATTAGCTCCACTATATGTCCAATTCATAGAACCTGTAAGGACTATATATTTATCAAAAATAGCGAATTTATAATGAAGAATACCATTATTTGGAATGTTATCTTTTAGAATGTTTCCAGGAGGGTTCCAAGGTTTATTTTGGCAATAAGCATCAGGGGTAATGTTTTGTCCTCTTATATTTAATACAGGTTTATCATTCCATGTGCCATTATCAACTAAAATAAAAGTATAGTTTTTCTTTGGAAATAATGAATCTCTATAATCGCATAAAGTAAATTTATTCATAGCTAAATATATTGAATTTTGTGAATTATGAATGAGATTTGAAATAACATTATATGTTCCATCTTTTGGTGAAAAGAAAACCTTTATAGAATCTAAAATTTGGCTATTATAATAAAATGTATGCTCCATCAAATCATATTTATAATTTTGGAATTTACAATTTGATAAATTTGGGATGTTTCCATTACTTCCCCACATCATCTCAAATTGCTTTATAAATCTGATAGCTAAATTTCTATCATTAATTTTTAATAAGTCATTTGCATCTCTATTTAATGCATTATAAGTTAGGTTAAATGAACCAACTAAAACAATTTGGCTATCAACAATTATAAATTTTTGATGATTTAAATATCCATTATTATTTGGACATCCATAACCAATAGAAGATAAACTATCAAAAAGAACAGGAATATTATTATTTATTAAAGATAATATGTAAGGATAACTTTGAGAATTTGGATTTGAAGTGCTATTCTCTGCTATTACTCTTATTCTTACATTTCTGTTTTTAGCATTTATTAAAGCGTTTTTTATATTATCTGCTGTTGGACTACCCCAAAGGATAACTTTGAGAATTTGGATTTGAAGTGCTATTCTCTGCTATTACTCTTATTCTTACATTTCTGTTTTTAGCATTTATTAAAGCGTTTTTTATATTATCTGCTGTTGGACTGCCCCAAAAGCTATATATACTAATATCTATTGTTTTTTGAGCATTATTTATAGCATTTATTATTACACTTTCGGGAGGGATAAACCCCCCGCTAAAATAAACTTCAATTATCATAGACTAATTTTCTTTCTTAAAACAACTTTCTTATCATCATAAACAATAATGAAATATAACCCCTTTCTTAAAGATAGTAATTTTCTTTGATTAGTATAGGTAGAATAAATGATTTTGCCATCTACTGAATATATTTCTAATTTCAAAAGCTTTTGAGTAGGATTTATTTCTATTAGGTTTTTCTTTAATTTTATTATTTCATTTTGACTTTCAAATGTTTTTGAAACTTTTACCGCTATGAAAACAGAATCTATATTGAAATATGAATTATAAGCATCTGTTGAAGATGTCCTATCTATAAAAATCCATCTAATGTAAATGCTTGAATTTTGATAAGCTGAAATATCAAATAATTCTTTCTTCCTCTCATTACCACTACTTACACTTGAATATAAGCTTGCTGAATCCCAGACTATTAAATCATTCCAATTACTGCCATCATTTGAAATTTGAACTTTTAAAGTATCTGTTGATTTAAATCTTGTATCAAAACCACCTCCAACAGATGGAAGTCTATAATAAAATGAGAAAATAATTGTATCATTCGGAGTTATTGATGGAAGATTTATAATTGGTGTTTGAAGAATAGCAGTTCCTGTATCTGACGATGTTTGAGCAACTGCAACACCAGCAGAGCCATTTCCAAAAACAGTACCACTTGTTCTTTTTACCCAAAGAGCATTTCTTGTTCCTGTATTTGTCCATCCAGATGGAGGGAAAGTTCCCTCAAAGTCTTCATACAAAATTTGTGATATTATAAAGAGCATCATATCACCAACCTCCTTTTTAAGATAAGTTTATTTTGGTTGTAAATAAGCAAAACATAAACACCTCTTTTAAGGTTTATAAAATTTTTGTTTTTTATAGTTGATTGATAAAGCTTTGAGCCATTTACAGAATAAATTATAACTTTTATTGGTTTATTTGGCATAATTTCAAGACCATTTATATTAGTTCTAATGTAGTTAATATATTCATTAAATTGATATTCAACAACATCAACAGGAGTTAAATTTCCTACATAACAATAAATTTTAAAATTAACACTATCTACAAAAATTGTTCCACCATCTTCCGCATTAGGTAGTGCACCTTGATTATAAAATCTTATTCTAAAAGCAATTGAATCAAAATTATTTCCACCAAGTCTTGGACCTATAAATTTTGCGTTATTTTGATATAATTGCCAAATTGATTGATCTGTTGTATAATTATTAGGATAATTTGATTGAGTATTATTGGAGTAATACCAAACGATTCCTGTTCTTGCTTTCGCTTTTGTATCATTATCATAAAATCTTACACTTGAAATTACTACAAAACTATCAACTTCACTTAAAGGATAGCCAGCACAATTGCTAAAAGGATTAGAAAATTTCTGCTCAATAAATGGATTTAAAATCGTTGTAAAGAATGCTCTTGTTGAATAATTACCACTATATCTAAATGTATCTCTTTTTATCCAAAGTTGAGCAGTTCTTCCATTATTCTCGGGTGCTGTATTATTCCATTTTCTCCAATAATTAGGCATCATATCTAAATTTGTTAAAAGCCAATTTTCAAATGAATTATTTGTAAGTCTATTAAATCTTGAAACATATGAATTTTTAACTTTTATAGAATCTATATTAAAATATCTATTTGAAGTTGTTGAGCTACCACTTGTTGAATTTTTATAAAATGCAAATCTAATTAAAACCTGCTCAAATCCATTAAAACTATCAAGTGGAATTGAAACTAATTGAGCAGTTGTTAATAAACTTCCATTCCATTTCCATAAACTATTCCAACTATTTCCTAAGTCTGTTGATATTTCAACTTTTATAGAATCAGTAGAAGGTATGTTTTGTCCTGTTGTATTTACTCTCCAATAAAATATGAGTGTTTCAGATGGTATTGATGAAAAGTCAAGTGTATCACTCATTAAGTAAGACAATCCTGTTATTGTAGAATCAGCATCTTGTTGTCTAAATTTTATTCCAAAGCAACTACTATCTGAGCTAAATGGACAAGCATTTGTTCTTCTTTGTAATAGTCCATAAGTAGTTATACCCAAATCTACTTCTTTCCACTGACTTGGTGGATAAGTATTAAAACTTTCAATTAGCTCAGAAGGAGATGCACCTGTTGTTAAACTTGCTCCATCAATATAAACACTACCTCCAGGACTTCCTGTATCATAAGTCCTTATTTGAAAATCCAAATATGAGCAATTATTAGGTGTCGTATAAGTGCCTGAAAGTTGTTGCCAATTAGCCTGGTCACTACTTGAACTTCCTACAAAAGAAGCACCAACTAAATTATTATTATTATCATAGCACTGAACATAGATTCGGGCATATATGTTTGGATCATTATCATAAACCCAAACGGATAAATTATAAGTAGTGCTTGGACTTACTCCTTTTGCCTGAGCAATAGCACAATCATAACCAGAAGCATTATTATTTATTGTAATTTTAATGGAGTATTTTCCAATTCTATAATTTGAGCTATCTCTTTGCCAGGAGCAGTTAGCATTTGAATTTTTTACAGTATCCCAAGCAAATGGGACATTATTTGTTATATATGTCCAACTTTCAAAATTAGGGTTTTGAATTTGTTCAATTAGAAAAATTATCATAGTTTTTTCACCCCCTTTTAAAGTTTAAAGCATAAGTTTTTAACATCTAGGCTCAAAATTTTAAAGCATAAAAAATTATTTTTTGGTTTAACCTAAATTTTAATTAAAACTTTCATAAATATATTTTTTAGTAAATAGTTTTAATTTTTTGACAATCATTTTTTTCGGGAGGATTTAATGGGGGTTTCATTTAAGGGGGCGAAGGTTTTAAGGCGAAGCCTTATTTTTAGGGTGGGTGTGGAAAATAAAGAAAAATAAATAATTTCAGAATTGTTAAACAAGGCAAGAATTAGTTGCTTTGTCCAAATAAATAGTGTTAAGTACTTGATAATCAATAAGTTATAAAAAATTTTCTAAAATTATTGATTTAATAGGGGGACTATTAGGAGGGCGAAGTTTATAAGCCGAAGGCTTGATTTCAGGGTGGGCAAAATAAAGAAAAATAAATACTTCCAGAATTATTGGACAATGCAAGAATTAGTATGTACTCTACTTTAAAATTTTCATATGTTATTTTTTGTCCTTTCTCAAATATATAAAATAGCTGATGAAAGACAAGTTTATAATGATGATGAGCTTCAAGTTGTTGCATATAGCCAAGATGATATAAAGAAAATTTTTTCTGTTATTGATAAAATCAATATAACTAATGATATAAAAAGAAGAAAAACGGACTTTGGAAATATCCATTTAGAATACTCAAATTTTATAAAAGTTTATTATAAAGGTAAATTTACAGGTTGTGCATTTGAAAATAAGGATGATTTTAATGCAGTTTATTATTCTTATAATAATGCTGAAATTCTTGTTATAGATAATGCAGTATTTTTGTTTAATGGAAATCAAATTGGCTGTTATAATCTTCTTGAATATAAAGGCAAAAAACCAATAATCAGTATTGGAATTGCTGAACATAGCATACGGTTAGAAGGGGGCAAGGATAATTGGACAAAACTTCCACACTTTGTAGTTTATTTAACTGATAAACCTGATTATTCAGAGGGTTATAGATTCCTATTCCCCATAGGCATAAATGATAATAAACTTGAAAAGAGGGACATTACAAGGTATAAGATGAAGAAGTAGTGGGAATTTTAATTTTTTTCTCATTTATCTTTATTTCTTACTATTTGAGGTTTATAAATCAAAGTAGAATTTTATATTATTTATTTGTTTTCGTTTTAGTTCTTTCAATTCTTGGTGTGCTTTCTTATAGTCCAAATCAAGAGCCTTATTTAAATTTCTCAGGTGTTATTGGTTATGAAGTTTCAAAGTTTTTAACACTATTTTTTACTAAATTTTTTAGCATAATTTTACTTCTTTCATTAGCATTATTTCCAATAATTCCACAAAATTACATTAAAGTATTTTTAAATGCAATCCTTTCAATTTTTTTCATTCAACTTCCATTTAAATCTCCAACTTTCATTAATGAGCATTTTGGATTTCTAAAATATCCAATTTTCTTTATAATTGGGCTTTCTATTTTATTTATTAGTTTAAAACCAATGATAATTAGGAAAAAGGAGCAAATCGTTAATAGTGAAAATGATGAAAAAGAGGAAGATTATGAGGTTATTGTTGAAGAAGAAAGTAAAACTAATTTTAATTTTAAAGAAAAAAGTGAAACAACAAAACCTCAACTTGTATTTAGAAAGGACATTATTGAAAATTTTCAAGTTGAGGAAGAAAATGCTGAACTTGAATTTGAGGATTTATCTAAGCTTATTGAAGAAAAATTTTTAGAATTTAATATAAAAGGTAAGGTTATAAATTGGACAATAGGACCTGTTATTACAAGGTATGAGTTTGAGCCTGCTGCTGGCATAAAACTTTCAAAAATCCAATCATTATCTGATGATTTAACATTAAGATTGAAAACTTCTGATGTTAGAATTACGCCTCCACTTCCAAATAAAGGCTTAATTGGTATTGAAGTTCCAAATAAAAAAAGAAAAATTGTTTATTTTAAGAAACTTATAGAAAATGAAGAATTCATAAATTCAAAAAAACCACTATTATTTGCTCTTGGTGTTGAAGTTGATGGAAAGCCAAGATATGAAGATTTATCTAAAATGCCTCACTTATTAATAGCAGGTTCAACAGGCTCTGGAAAATCAGTTTGTATAAATACCATTATAGCAAGCTTAATTATTAAAAATACTCCAAAAACAATTAGATTTTTATTAATAGATCCAAAAATGGTTGAATTATCACTTTATGAAGGAATTCCACATTTACTTATGCCTGTTGTAAAAGATAGGAAAATGGCAGTAAAAGTTTTAAAAATGGCAGTTGCTTGGATGGAATATAGATATAAATTATTAGCAAAAGTTGGTGCTAAAAGTCTTGAAAGTTATAATAGTAAAACAGGTGATTACAAACCATATATTGTTATAATTATTGATGAATTTGCGGATTTAATTTTAACACAAGGAAAGGAGGTTGAAGGACCAATAGCTAGACTTGCTCAAATGGCAAGAGCTGTTGGAATACATCTAATTGTTGCAACGCAAAGACCATCAGTTGATGTTATTACGGGAATAATAAAAGCTAATTTTCCTGTTAGAATTGCTTTTAAAGTTCCATCAAAAGTTGATTCAAGGGTTATACTTGATACTATTGGAGCTGAAAAATTACTTGGTAAGGGTGATATGCTTTATATTCCACCAGGCTCATCTGAGCCTCAAAGATTACATGGAGCATTCATTTCGGAAGATGAAATTATTAAAATGGTTAATAAAATAACATTTGATTATTTAAGTCAAAAGTTCATAGAAAAATTTTCAAAGACAAATGATGAGCTTATTTATAAAATTATTAATGATGGATATGTTAGTGTCTTTTGTAGAGATGATGATATTGCTCTTGAAGAAAAGCAAGCTATTGTTTCTAATTTAATTAAGCATCATTTGGTTATTGATATGAAAGAAGAAGAAATTATTCAATCAATTGAAGAAATTAGAAGTGATTATTATCAACCGATAGAAGAATTTTCTGCTTATGTTGAAGAGGAAGAAGAAAGTGAATTTTTAGAATTTTCAGGAAATTATGACCCATTATTAAAGGAAGCAATTAAGTTAATTGCAGGCAGAAAAACAACATCTGCTACATTTTTACAAAGAAAATTAAAAATTGGTTTCGCAAGAGCAGCAAGAATAATTGACCAACTTGAAGAGCTTGGAATTGTTGGTCCAGCTGATGGTCCAAAGCCAAGAGAAGTCAGGATAACACCTGATAAAATTGATGAAATTTTAAAGAAAATAAAGTAAAAGAAGAAAAAACTCTTATTTATTAAAGAACCTGCAAATTGATTTAAGATGAAAATTTCAGTATAAAAGCAAGAGTAAAACCATCAAAAAGGCTTCGCCCTTCTAATAGTCTCCCCATTAAATCAATAGTTTTAGAGAATCTTTCATAACTTATTGATTATCAAGGACTTAACATTATTTATTAGACAAAGTACTTAAAAATTCTTCAATGGCACTTTTGTAATCTCTTAATGGCTCTAATGGATAATTATCTAAGGATGAGAATTTTGGTCTTTTTGCTTTTGATGGAAATTCATCTACTAAAATAACTTTTCCCTTATAATTAAACTTTTCAAGAATAAACTTTGCCAATTCATATCTTGAAACTGATAAACTTCCTGTTAAATGAAAAAGTCCATTATAATTTTCTTTTATCATTTTAATAACTCTTAATGCCAAATCTTTAACATAGGTTGGATTTGAAATTTGTCCTGTCATATAAATAACATCTTGATTTAATAAACTTAAAATTTTTGTTATAAATGAGCTTCTACCTTTTCCAAACAACCAACTTGTTCTAATAATTAAATAATTTTCATATCCACTATTTAAAATAATTTTTTCACTTAGAAGCTTGCTAATACCATAGATATTTATAGGATTTGGAATATCATAAATTGTATATGGAGCGTTTTTATTTCCATCAAATACATAATCAGTGCTAAAATGAACAAATAGAGCTTTTATTTCCATAGCTGAAATAAGTAAATTTTCAACACCAATAGCATTTACTAAAATTGCTTGCTCTATATTTTCTTCGCAATAATCAACATTACTAATAGCAGAGCAATTTATAATTACATTTGGTTTATATTCTCTAACAACTTTAAGAACTTCACTCAGTTTTGTAATATCAAGCTCATTTCTTGAAAGTGATAATTTATTATTATCAATAATCCTATCAAATTCACTACCAAGCAAACCATTTTTACCTGTTATTAAAATTTTCACTGCTTGGCTTTTGATAATTTTAAAGGTGGGTAAGCAATTCAACTTTAAAATTTTTATACATTATGAAAGTTTCTATTGTTGTTCCTGTTTATAATGAAGAAAAATTTATAAAAAATTGTATAGAATCTTTGTTAAATCAAGATTATGAAGGAGAATATGAAATTATTGTTGTTGATAATGGCTCTACTGATAGGACATTGGAAATTTTAAAGAATTATCCTGTTAAAGTAATTATTGAGCCAAGAAAAGGGACAGCTTTCGCAAGACAAACGGGATTTTTAAATGCAAGTGGAGATATTATTTTATCAACAGATGCAGATACAATAGTTCCAAGAAACTGGATAAGTAAATATGTGGAAGAATTTAAAAGAGATGAAAATCTAATTGCTTTAAATGGAGAAGTAAAATTTAAGGAAGTCTTCAATTTTACATCTTTAATTTTTAAAATTTTTACACCAATTGTTTTAAAAATTGAAAGAGTTATAAAAGGAAATAATAGTTTTGCAGGTTGTAATTTTGCTGTTAGAAAATCAGCATTTTTGAAAGTTGGAGGATTTAATTTAAATTTTATAACAGGTGAGGATATTGACCTTGGCAATCGCTTGAAAAAATTGGGAAAAATAAAAACCATTAATAATCCTGTTATTACATCAAGTAGAAGATTTAAAATGGGCTTTTTTAAATCACTATTTATATATGTTTTGCTAAATTACATTTTTTTAAATGTTTTTAAAAAGCCTATTATGAATAATTTACCACCAATTAGAGAAATAAAGAAAAGAAACATTTTAGTATTTATAGTTTTTGCTATTATATTGCTTGCCTTTTCATACTTTGAAGTCCATGCTCAACTAAACAAAAAATTATTTCAAAAACCCTACATTATATATCACTTAAATAGCAAAGATGAAGTTTTAATAACATTTGATGATGGACCAAGTCCATGGACAAAACAAATACTTGATACCTTAGATAAGTATCAGATAAAAGCAGTTTTCTTTTTAGTTGGAAAGAATATAGAAAAATATCCGAATGAAGTTTTAGAAATTTACAAAAGAGGACACATAATTGGAAACCATTCATATTCACATTCACCTGTTTTAATTTTTAAAGATTATAAAACGATAAGAAAAGAAATTGATACTACGAATAAATTAATAGAGAAATTAACAGGTTTTAAACCATTCCTTTTTAGACCACCTTATGGAAGATATTCTTATATTATGGATTCAGTAATTAGAGATTTAAATATGAAAGTAGTTTTATGGAACGATGATTCAGAAGATTGGAAACTTTTAAGTCCAAATGGAATTTATTTTAAAGTAATTAGTCAATTAAAAGGAGGTTCAATAATTCTATTTCACGAAAGAAAAAATACCCTAAAATCACTCGGAAATATATTAAGAGAAATAAAGTCAAAGAATTTAAAATTTATTAATCTTGGAGAAGAAAAAATTAAGTAAAATAGCTAAATTTTACTTGAATTTTGCCATCTTTATAATAAGCGACAGGCATGTATTCTGTATTATGATAAAATCCAACATTTCCATAATTATCAAGAGCTATAATACCCGCTGGCAAATTAACTTTTTGAGTTAAATAATCAATAGCACTTTTAACAGCATTTTCAACAGAAATTCCAATTTTAACCAAATAGCAAACAAATGAACTTAAATTTACTCTAATTATACCTTCACCTATTCCTGTTGCACTTGCTCCGCAAACTTCATTAGCATATATTCCAGCTCCAATTAATGGTGTATCTCCGACCCTACCTTTTAATTTTAAAGTTGTTCCACCTGTTGAAGAGCCACTTACAATAACTCCTTTACTATTTACAACAACAGCTCCAACTGTTCCAATAAAGTAATTCGGATATTTTTCCATAAATTGCTTAATATGTTTTAAACTATTAATGTTATCAAAATTTTCTTTTGCTTTTTTATATTTTTCAATACTTTCATTTGTAATAGGATTGTATTCTTCAAATCCAAAAGTTTTAGCCAATTTTTCAGCACCTTCTGAGATTATTAAAACATGTTCAGTTTCCTCCATGATTTTCCTTGCTAAACTAATTGGATTTTTGATATTTTTAATGCCAGCTACCGCTCCTGCTTTTAAATTGTCTCCTCTCATAATACTTGCGTCCATTTCAACTTCACCAAATATATTTAAAACGCTTCCTGTTCCTGCATTAAAAATAGGCTCATCTTCAAGAATTTTTATTGCTTCTTCACAAGCACTAATAGGGTCATCATATTTCTTTAAAATCTCTAAACCTTTTTCTACTGATTTTATTAAACTACTTTCAGCAATTTTAAGTTTTTCTTCATTCCATTCACCAGCACCACCATGGACAATTATCATATTTTAAAAAGGGGCAAAAGCCCCTTAGAACTTTCCAAGAATAGAAATGCTTGGAATAAATCCTGATGGAACACCTGTTAAGAAAAATGGACCATTATATATTAAGTCAGTAGAAACAGCAGCATCAAGTCTTATAAATCCAACTTCATAACCAAAGCCAAGTGTAAGATTTCCAACAGAGCCTAATCCAGTTCCTCTTGTTCCAACATCTGCTGTTCTCAATAAATCATAGGTAAATGAGCCTCTTAATTTAAAGTAATCTCTTAAAGCCTTTACTTCACCACCAATTAAAATTCCTAAAGAAAAACCAGAGGATTTGGTTTCAGTGTTTCCCTGACGTGTTGTCTGACTAAGTGAATTGACAGTTAGACCCAATATACCAAATCCAATATCAGAAATTGGTAAGTTTAAACCACCACCAGCAGAAAATTGAGTGGTATTGGTCGAAAAATCAGTACCATTTGTGTTTGGATTGTCATATTCTTCACTTCCCGTTAAAAATAAGGCATAACCTATAAATATAGGATTATAAAATCTTCCAAGAAAACCAAATGAATTGGAGCTGTAGTTTGTATTTACAGTTGTCCCTGTTTTATCTGAGCCATTTCCAAATTGAAGTGGAATAGAAATATCAAAAGCTGTTTTTTCGGAAATATAATAACTTAAAGAAGGTGTAAGACCTATTATTGAGGCTGTACGGATTGTAGCTGGTGTTCCCTTATCATCAAAAGAAGTTGTTCCAAACCTTAAATTCAAGCCCAAAGAAACATTGTTGAAATTCAATCCTCCCACAAGGTCTAAGGGAGTAACTGTAAGATCAGCTGTGCCGTTTCTGTTAAAATCAATACCTACCCTCTCCCTTCCAAGATAAGCTCCAAATCCATAATTTTGATATTTCCCAAAAGCAGAAGCATAAGCATATGTTCCATAAATTGTATCTCCCCTCATTGGTATATTAGGAGCTTCAATAGTAAAGTGAGCGGGAAATTTAAATAGAGCAGAAGGATAGAATTGGATTATATATTCATCATCCAAGAGGAAGTTCGCATAGCCAAGTCTGTTTGAGTTTTGTGTTAGAACATTTACTCTTGTTTCTGTTGCGAAAGCAACCCCCAAGGTCAGAGCGATGGATATCGTTATCTTATTCATATTTCCCTCCTTTTTTGAAAAGCTCAAAAGTTTAAAGCACTTAATGTAAAACTGAAATAATTTTAGTTATTCCCTCTGATTTTAATATATAAACACCACTTTTTAAATTATATGCCCTTTTTCCTTTTATTTGGTCAGATATTATTAACTTTCCATCAACTGAATATAAATTTATTTTTCCTTCACCTTCAAAAATTAATTTTGATTTCTCTATATGAAACTTTATTTTACCTATTGAAATTTCATTCTGTTTAACTGCACTAACACATATATAATTTGTTTTCGTTATCTTGTCTATTGGTAAGTCAGCAGGAGAATTTATTTTATTATTTTCATCAATATCAAACCATATCATAACTACTAAATCATAGCACTTAGCTGTTATATTATTAGGTGTTGTAAATTGTCTTTGATAAGTTCCATTCCCTGACGTTACATTTATCTTTACATCATGAGCAGGATCACTTATCCAATTAGCTCCATCATATAAACTTGCTCCAAGCATAATTTGATTGTGTGAATATTGAGCACCAGAATAAATACTGGCATATATTGTAAATGTTTGACCAGGTTGGATATTGGTTGGATTAGCAGACAGATTTGTAAATCCCATAGGTGTTGAAATATGCCAGTTTTTTGAAGAATAATAATGAATTGCCATCCAATCCCAAAATTTTCCATTATCTCCCCATCTCTTAGTTCCCCACTGACACATTCCTCTACCATGTCCAAAACAAGCCTGTCCAGAACAAACATTATCACTTATACAGGGCCAACCTGCACAAGGAGAACCTGCATAACCATCTCCACAAGGACAGCTATTAACACAACTTAATTGACCAACAAGTCCATTATTTTCAGCGGAATATTCAGCTCTTGCTACATTATTGGCACTTGGTGATATGGCAAAACCAGATGTATAAATTGCAGCATTCATTGTGCTTGTATATTGGTCTGAATTCCAAACTTGACAGCAAGTAGTAGAGCATATATCATAATTGTTAGATATAGGATTTAAAACATACCAAGAGCCATAAGCTCTATAAGCAAGAGAACCAGCCCTCAAAGATTGGGCATTCCAACTTGCTATCCATTCATCATCTAATCCTTTTCCAACATAGTCCTCTAAACTCATTACTGAAACACTTGAGCAACTTGTACAAGAGCAATTTGTTCCAACTCTTATTGAATTTGGAGGGTCAAAAAACGGCAAGGGAATTACATCAGTTTCATTAATAGTATTATCATTTTTAATTTTTTCTAATTTTTCTTTTGGATAAATGCCATTTTCAGTTGAATTAAAACCATCCTTTATAAGATATTCATCAGGTTTTCTATCAATAAGCCCATGCTTATATTCACTAATAATAGAGCCTTGCCCTTTTTCCAAACTAATCCTCATAATTTTCCTTCCTGGAACTATCAAAACATCTTTTAAAACATAATCCTTATAACCAGGCTTTGAAAAATATATGTCTTTTCTATTTGAAATCACTTTATATTCTTTTGAATTTTCATCCTCATAAGGACTAAAAGTAAGCATTTTTATTGAAAAGAAGCCATCTTTATTAGTAAAAGTCTCTAAATTTCCTATTTTAACCTTTACCTTAGATAAAGGTTTAAGGTTAGAATTATCTGAAACATAACCTTCAATTAAAACCTCATCAGGCATTAAATGAATATCACTTAAATTAGTATTACCACGAGAAAGTAGAATATCTACATCTAAGTTAGAATTTTCACTAACTATAAAGTAGGTTTCTAAAGGCTCATATCCGTTAGCTATAAATTCAAATTCATATTTACCTTTCTCTTGGGTTTGAAACTTGAAAATAGGCATATTTGAGTTATAGTTTATAGTAGAGCCAGATGGTGTTTTTACAATAACAATATAATCATTTATTCCAAAAAATGTCCAAGCATCCTTAACCTTAAAGGTTATTAAAGAAATCGTTATGAAGAGCATAAAATAATTTTAAAGCATAAAAGGTTTTCTTTCAAAGGCATAAAAACTAACTTCTCAAATACAAATAAATTTTCCTTGCTAACTTTTCACCAATACCAGGAACTTTCTTTAATTCATCTACACTTGCTTTTCTAATTCTTTCAATACTTCCAAAGTATCTCAAAAGTTCTAATTTTCTTTTATTTGAAAGTCCTGGGATTGTATCAAGAATTGAACTTTTTATTTTTGGCTCTCTTAATTTTCTCTGATAACTTAAAGCAAATCTATGAGCTTCATTTCTAATATGTTGAAGTAATCTTAATGAGAATGAATAAATTGGAAGACTTAAAACTTTACCATTTTCCAAAATAATTTCTTCATTTCTTTTAGCAAGACCAATTGCTTTTAGATTTAATTTAAATTCTTTTATTACTTTAATAGCACTTTTTAACTGACCAATACCACCATCAATTAAAATTAAGTCAGGAAGCTCCTTATTCTCTTCTAATAATCTTCTTATTCTTCTTCTTAAAACCTCTTCAATTGCCTTATAATCATCTATTTTGCCCTCTTCAATTGTCTTAATTTTATATCTTCTATATTCCCTTTTATTTGGCTTACCATTTACAAACACAACAACTGAACCAACCTTTCCCTCGCCATAATAATGAGATATATCAATTGCTTCAATTCTTTCAAGCTTTTCTAATTTTAAAATTTTTTTTAGCTCTTCAACACCAGGATGTTCCCCTTTCTTTGAAATATCATTTATAAATTTCTTTAAGTTTTCTTCGGCATTTTCCATTGCTATTTTGTATATTTTCATTTCATCAATAGTTGGCTTTCTTATTTCAATTTCCTTATCAGTTCTAAATTTTATAAGATTTCTGAAATCATTTAGAAACTCATAGGAAAAATCTAAATCAATTACAATTGCTCTTATATTCAAAAATGCACTTTCATAATGCCTTAATAAAAATTCTTCAATTGGCTCATTTATAGAATCCGTAATGATATAATCTTCCTTACCTACAATTCTTCCATTTCTCCAAATAATTTTAGAAATGCTATAATAATTGTTAGCTTTTGAATAACCAATAAAGTCTCTATCCTCTGAACCATCAATCCAAACACCATTTGAGCTACCAATTTCCAATATACTTCTTAAAGCATCTCTCAATTTAATTGCTTTTTCAAATTTAAGCTCACTAACCGCTTTATCAATTTCCTCTCTTAAATACTTTTCAACACTATAAGTGTTTCCTTTTAATAATTCTATTGCCATTTTTACATTATTTTGATAATCTTCTAAACTAATGAGCTTAGCACAAGGACCTAAGCATCTGCCAATATGGTATTCTATACAAACTTTATGAATTTTATTTGAAGGTAATTTTAAACGACAATTCCTTATCTTAAAAATTTCTCTTGTTATAGAAAGTAAATTTCTAACAAAACTTGGATTTACAAATGGTCCAAAGTAAATTTTATTTTGGTCATTATTATTTCTCGTTATCTCAATTCTTGGAATCTCTTCTTTTGTAATAGCAATATATGGATATGGTTGTCCTTTCAATCTTATGTTATATGGAGGGTCATATTTCTTAATTAGTGATAATTCCAAAAGTAAAGCAGATTTTTCGCTATCAGTAATAATGTAATCTAAATTATTCGCTTTTTGAAGCATCTCTAAAACTTTTAAATTGTTTTTCTCATTTAAATAAGAGCTTAAACGATTTTTTAGATTATAAGCTTTACCAACATAAAGAACATTATTATCTTTTTTAAATAAATAAACACCAGGCTTTTGGGGAATTTCTTTTATAATTTCTTTTAAATTTATCATTTCAAAAATTCAAAAATGCTCTTAAAAATATAGTATCCATCTTTTGAGCCTTCTCCAAGAATCCCTTCACTTCTTCTTTCAGGATGGGGCATAAGTCCAAGAACATTAAATTTAGAATTAAAAATTCCTGCAATATTCATTACTGAGCCGTTAGGATTATCAACATATTCAAAAGCAACCAAATTTCTTTGATATAATGATATTGGCTCATTATGAAAAAATCTACCTTCTGAGTGTGCTATTGGAATTTTAATAGTTTGATTTTTTTGGAAAAATTTTGTAAAAGGTGTACTATTGTTTATAACTTTAAGCTCAACTAATTTACATATGAATTTATTGTTTAAATTTTTCGTTAAAGCACCTTCAAGAATTTGTGCCTCTGTTAAAATTTGAAATCCATTACATATTCCAATAACCAAACCCATTTCATTTTCCACAAATTTATATATACTTTCCATAACAGGTGAAAATTTGGCAATTGCACCAGCTCTTAAATAATCACCATAAGAAAACCCACCAGGAAGAACAATTAGCCTATAATTAAATATATTTTTATCTTTATGAAAATGATAATAAGGTTCAAATCCTAAAATTTTCAAAATATAAAATACATCCCTATCACAATTTGAGCCAGGAAAAACAACAATTCCTGCTTTTATCATATATTAAAACCGAATGTTCTTAAAACTTCTCTACCTTCCTCCGTTATTCTATCAAGTGTCCAAGGTGGATCAAATGTAATTTCAACTTCAACATCACTTACTCCTTCAATTTGTAAAAGTTTATCTTTAATCTCAAAAGCAATAGTATCACCAATTGGACAACCAGGAGCAGTTAAAGTCATCAAAATATGAACCTTTCCCTTTTCATCTATTTCAATACCATATATAAGTCCCAAATCAACGATATTAACGGGAATTTCAGGGTCATAAACAGTTTTAAGAACTTCAATTATTTCATCTCTTGAAACATTAGCCATAGTAAAATTTTAAAGCAGGATTAAATGAAAAAAGTTTTATCCTTTAAAATTTTAAAACTTGCCCGGGTGGCGGAATCGGAAGACGCACAGGACTTAAAATCCTGGGCCCCGAAAGGGGCGTGAGGGTTCGAGTCCCTCCCCGGGCATTTGAAACCAATAAAATTTTATTTTTTTGTATTTATAATAGGTATTATTATAGGAGCTATTTTAGATTGGGCAATAAATAAATACTTTCCACCTCATCCTGCAAGTGAATTTTTAACTCATAAAATTAAGTTTGGAATAGAGAATGTAAAAGTTGATTTAGTTGCTTTAAATTTCTCACTCTCTTTAATGTTTTCATTTTCTCTAATAATGTTAATTTTTGGACTTATCTTTGTAATTCTATATAAACAGCTTTGAAATTCTCAGAATTATTTGAAGGTTATAAAATTGAGAATTTTAAAGATTTCATAGTTGAAGGAATTGCTTATAATAGTAAGGAAGTAAAAGAAAATTATGTTTTTTTCGCAATAAAAGGAGAAAAGTTTGATGGTCATAATTTCGTTTATGAAGCAATTAATAATGGAGCAAAAGCTATTGTTGTTGAAAAGAAATTAGATGTAGAAATTAATCAAGTAATTGTTGAAAATTCAAGAACTGAGCTTTCAAAAATTTCAGCAAAATTTTATAATTATCCCTCAAAAAATTTATTTGTAATCGGAATTACAGGAACAAATGGAAAAACTACAACAACTTATATAACTTATCAAGCTTTAAATATATTAGGATATAAAACAGCACTTCTTGGAACAGTAATAAATGATTTAATTTCAAGGAAAGAAGTGCCAAAATTGACAACACCAGAATCTTTGGATTTACAAAAATATATGTTTGAAATTATAAAAAATGAAGGGAAATTTCTTGTAATGGAAGTTTCAAGTCATTCATTAGCTTTAAATAGAGTTGATGATGTTGATTTTAAGATAGCAGGTTTTACAAATTTAACAATAGATCATCTTGACTTTCACAAAACATTTGAAAATTACAGAGAAGCAAAACTCAAATTATTTAGAATGCTAAATGAAAATGCTATTGGAATTATAAATTTAGATGATGAAAATAGTTCTTATTTTATAAATGCCTGTAAAGGCAAAGTTATAACATATGGATTTTATAAAAATGCTAATATAAGAGGAGAGATAATTGAAAATTCAAAAAATGGCTTAAAAATTAAAGTTTTTGATAAAGTTATTGAAAATGAGAATTTCATAGGTGAATTTAATGCTTACAATTTACTTTGTTCATTTTCTATATTAAATTTAATTGGATTTGGTATTGAAAAAATTATTGATGCTTTAAACCAAGTAAAGCCTCCAAAAGGAAGATTACAAAAAATAAAAAATGTATTTATTGATTATGCTCATACACCTGATGCCCTTGAAAGAGTTCTAAAAACATTAAAAAGTGTTTATAATAAAAAAATTATTTTGGTTTTTGGAGCAGGCGGAAATAGAGACCAATCAAAAAGACCAATTATGGGGAAGGTTTCAGAAATAGCTGATATTATAATTTTAACAAGTGATAACCCAAGAGATGAAGAGCCTATTGATATTATTAGAGATATAGAAAAGGGTATTAATAAAGCTCATATTATTGAAATAGATAGAAAAAAAGCAATAGAACTTGCGATTTCCATCTCAAATGAAGATGATGTTGTTTTAATAGCAGGCAAGGGACATGAAACATACCAAGAAATTAAGGGCATAAAATATCATTTTGATGATGAAGAAGTTATAAAAAGCTTTATTAAATAAATTTGGGGGTTTTGTTAGGAAGCGAAAATAAACAATTCAATTACAAAGTGATTTGTCCAGTAAATGATGTTAAGTTCTTCATAATCAATAAGTTGTGAAGGATTCTTAGGAACTATTGGTTTAATGGGGGGATTATTAGGGGGGCTTTGCCCCCCAAGGCAAAGAATAGGGTCTTTTAAAGCCGAAGGCTTAAATATAGGGTGGGTGGGAAAAATAGAGAAAAATAAATACTTCCAGAATTATTAGACAAAGCAATTACAAAGTGCTTTAAAATTTAAATATGAAACAGATTACTGAAAAAATATATACTTATGAGGATTTGGTTGAAAATAAGATACCAGAAGATGTCTTTGAAGTTATTGAAGGAATAGGAGTTGAAAGTATGGCTACAAGTTCTTACCATAATGAATGGGTTTCCGAATTATTTTATTATTTAAGAAGGATATATGGTAAGAGTTATAAGGTTCTAACAAATGAAACTTCCATTTTAGTTAGTAAAAATCCGCTTACTTATATAAATGCCGATATATTGATAATTAGCAAATCAAAATTAATCAAAACAACAGAGCATATATTAGAAATTCCACCTGATATAGTTTTTGAAATCGTAGTCAGTTATGAGCCAAATGTAGAATATAAAATGAATGCCTATCAAAAAATTGGCGTATTAAAGCAGTTTTGGGTATATCCAAAGGAAAGAAAAGTAATAGTAATTGACAAAGAAGGAAATAAAGTTGAATATCCATTTAATAAGAAAATTGAAGTTATTGAAGGAAAGAAAATTTTATTTTCAAGGTTTAAAATTTAATTCTTTTTCCACTCAAAGTGAATATCATTTCCTTGAATTTCCTTTAATGAAAGCTTTTTAAAATTAGAACTTAATATAGATGCTATATTTTGAGCATTCTCAGGTGTTATAATTTCTATCATTCCATAATCTCCAACATATTCCTTTATAATCACTTTTTGGACTCTTCTAATGTTATCCATTAAAAAATTCCTCAAATTATTATAAGTTTCAAATGGGGCATTATATAAGTGTATTCTTACAACATTAGATGTAGGGCTTTGCCAATTTTCTAAAATTTGAGCTTTTAAAATCCTAAATAATGAATCTATTAAATTTGACCTTAATTGTGGATTTATATTAGGAAATTGTTTCTCAATTCTATGAGAAGCAATAATTTCAGCAGAATGTGGGTCTATAACTCTTGAAGTAAGTGTAATATTCTTAACATCCATACTACTGTAAGCACTTTTTATATTCTTTAATTCTTCTCTATATTGAGCAACTACTAACATTTCAGCACCTTCTCTTAAAGCCATTCTTGAAAGCGCAGTATCATTAGCACCAGATAATTCAAGCCTTAATGCTTCTTTTTTCATTTTCTTTTTTAATGTTTGAGGGTCTAAAACAGGAAATCCATTATCCCTAAAACGATTTGTCAATTCATCCTCTAAGAAATCTTCATTAGATAAAATTAGCACTCTTGGTCTTCCTTTTTCTAAAATTAAAAGCTTTATAGCTGATAAATCATCTTTTAATTCACCTTCTTTTACCTTTGCTCTAATTTTTATTCTATAAAGACCATTTTCTTCCTTTTCAGAAATAATCATATATTCTTTTATATAGCCTTGTGCCTTTGAAAAGATGTTATCTTGTAATAATTGATAGTTTTCTATAATTGTTTGAGAAGAAATATAACTTCCTACCGCTTGCTCTATTGCATTTCTTAAAGCATCAGATAATGCTCTATCCCTTGCTACCCCTTTATCTACATTTACTACACTTGCTACACCTTCAGCAATAACTTCCTTTTCCAATTGAAAACATAATAATAATACCATTTCTTTCCTCCTTTTTAAAATAATGAGAATACAATTTTCTTACCAATTTTCCATAATGACTTTAACCACTTAATTTTTTCTGCCTCTTCCTTACCAACAACAAAGTCCCTTTGATTTAATACTGACTTAATTTTAATAACAAGTGGAGATTTTGAGAGTTCAGGATCAGAAAGTAATTCATTTAAATTATCTACAAATTTTATAACTTTTAAAGCTTTTGGGTCATTTGGGTCTATAATTTCTGAAGCATCAAAAATTAAATTCCCATTTTCATCGTAAAATTTTGGAAGAACGGAAGGTTTAGCACCTGTTCCAGAAGCATCTATAATAGCAACAGAATAATTTATATCTTCTTTCTTTATATCAGCACTTGCTTTATTCTTATTTATAATATATGGTAATATCGGTTTTATAAAACCACTATCACCAAACATATCTATTATTAATTCCACTTCTACAATACCCTTTTCCTTATCTACTTTTGGCTCACCTATCATTTTAGCCCCCTTTACAATGCCCTTTACCTCACTAATAATAAGATCATTTTTTAACATATAATCTTCTACAATTGTTTGAGATGTAATATGAACACCCTTTATAGTTTCTAATAAATTCCTTTGTGCTACAACCGTAGCAACCCTTGTTGCTTTTATGATTTCCAACTGAACATTTTTCGCATTTGGGTCAAAAACACCATATCCTTTCGCTATCACTTTTCCATTTGTCCAATCAATCTTCCCATTTTCAGAAAGCTCTATAAGTGAAAATATAATCGTTATCATCTTTTACCTCCTTTTTTTAAACCAAAAACTACATTTTTTACAGCTTCTTCTATTGCTTCACTCTTTGAATAACTCTGCCCTCTTCCCTTTCCATAATATAAAACTTCTCCTGTTTCTACACTTATAAGCTTTAAATAAACATTTACAATATAAGGTTTATAATTTATGCCAAATATATAAACTTCAAAGCTTTCATATCCTACTTGTATTTGAAAACTATACATTCCTATAATATCAGCATTTAAAATTTTTCCAAATTCACTAATTTTAGCATTTTCAGTTATACCAGTATATTGAAAATTTTGCTCATTTAAAACATTTTCTATATCTTTCCTTTCTACAAGTTTAAAATTACCAATAGATAAAAGTTGTAAGGCAATGTTATTATAAATCTCATCAAATGAAACATCTTTTAAGGGAATTAAAGCAATCGTGTAATGTTTTGAAAAATCAAAGTTTTTAGAAATGGAAAATTGAGCATCAGGATTCTCTAATTGAGTGCTTGTAGCACAAGAAATAAGAAATAAAAATAACAATCTTTTCATTTTTTCAAACCTTTAAGACAATTCTTTACTGCATCTTCTATCGCAAATTCCTTTCCAAAACCTTCACCCCTTCCCCTTGAATAGTACATAACTTCTCCATTTTCTACATTTATTAGTTTTAAATAAATCCCCAATCTATAATAATCCCCTTCCTTTTCAGCAGATTCTACATTATATATCGCTACCAATTCTGCTCCTAAAATTTTTCCAAATTGAACTGCTTGGGAAGGCTCTACCATTCCCGAATATTGAAAACCTTGCTCATTTAAAATTTTATCTATATCTTTCCTTTCAATAAGTCTAAATTTTCCTGTATTTATAAATTCCATAGATAAGGCTTCATAAATTCTATTTAAATCTTCTTTTTTAACAAGCTCAGATTTTTCAAGGGGAATAATAGCGAGCTTATATGTTTTTGAATAATCAAATGAAGGTGAAACAGCAGATGAAGAAGAATAGCTTTGAATAGAAGCACATGAGAAAAGGAATATAAAAATAAGGAATTTCATAATTGCTTCTCCTATAATCATTTACTTCTTCTTTTTCTTTTGTTTTTTGCAGTCTTTCTTGCAGTCGTATGATTCTGTATTGTTGTCAATTGGTATATCTATGCTGGGATAATTTCTTTTGCGAATGGGAAATAAAAACCATGACATTCCTTTCAAATCTCTTTCAGATGTGCTTTTAATGAGGTTAGAAATAAAATAAGCGAAAGCCAGATTTTCTATCTTGTAAATAGTATAAACGTTCTCTTTATCTTCTCTTTGACCAGGATACCAAAATTTAATGAAAATATTGTTTCCTATACAAATATGATTCATAATACCTCTGCTTTTTCGTAGAGCTTCTTCAAGTTGATTGTTGACATTTTTAAGTTCTCCACCATCAACTTTAAACCATTTCCTTCTAGTTTGATCATAAACTTTAAGTTTTCTACCATCAACTTCAAACCATTCACTTCTAGTTTGAACATAAACTTTAAGTTCTCCACCATCAACTTCAAACCATTCACTTGTATCTTGCTCATAAACAAAAATTCCAATAAATATCTTTTTATTATTACCATTTTGGTTTTCTTTAATCAATTTTCCATTATATGTAGCATTACGGAGTACTTCTTCAACACTTGGATTTCTCGAGGGATATAACTTTCTTTTAACCTCTATTATTGCCTTAACATTTTCCGGTGAGGTTATTACAAAATCACCTTCTCTAAACAGAACAGGATATGTGTTATCATAAATTATAATATCTATTTGTTTTGAAATTTCTTTCTTATCCTTTAAGATAAATCCTGTGCCTATATTTAAATTTTCCGGCAAAAACCTTCTTATAACATTTCTTAATACAACTTCTTTATATCTTCCTTCTTCTGCCCAATTAGCATCGCGAATAAGATTTCTAACCCTATTCTGAACCGCCTTTAATTCCTTACCTATAGATTCGTGAAATTCAATAATATCCTTAGTATATTTATCCATCCCCTACAGCCTCCTGATAAGTGAAACCCTACCACCCCTCTTCCTTATCAGTGCTTGTTTTACCTGATTCAAAATCATCTATCCACTTTCTTAATTCTTCTTTATCTGAATTAAATTTAAATACGCTATATACCTTAAAGAAATTATTTTTATCTACAACTTTTGGATATAGCATTTTCGCAGCTTCTAATTTATCCTTTTCAAAATCAAAAACACTTAAAATATCTACTACTTGCTCAGATGTAAAGTAATTTCCTCTTACAGCATCTTTTAGAATATTTAGCTTGCCTGATGAGAATGATTCATTTTTTAGATTATTTATAAGCTCCCTAAATGAGCTGGAACTCATTGGTTTCTTAACCTCCTCTTTTGGTTTTTCAACAGATTTCTCTTCTTTTGGTTTTTCAATAGGCTTTAAGGATTTTACATACAATATAGTCTCATATCCTCTTTTTATTTCTATTTTCTTTTGCCATTTACCATTATCATTATAAACAATAATTTTATAAAATCCAGGTGTTAGATAATTGTAAGATGTTGGAATTTCAGCTTTATGGATAGGCTTTGTACTATTTTCAGAATAAATCTCTGCTATTGCTCCTTCTGGCTCTAACACTTTTATTAGTGTTCTTCCTTCCTTTTTCCTTATAATGATATAATCATTAGTCTCTTCTTTTTCTTCATAACTTTGCTTTGTTTCAGAAGGCTTTTGAGGACCACCCTTTATTTCAATTTTTATTTCACCTTTTGGAGTATCAATATCTTCCGTTTCCTGAGCTTCTACATTTACTTTTACTTTACCCTCTGGTGTATCAAATTCCATAGAGCCTTGATTCTCAGAGCCTTTTATCTTTACATTTACACTATCATCCAATGCAAAAGAAGTTTGAGCAGTCAAAAATATAGTGCATATGGCACTAATCACAATCAGCATCTTTGAACCTCCTTTTTAAAAACATACCATAAAAAAAAGGTTATAAACATTATGCCGAAAATTTTGCTTTGTCCAATAATTCTGGAATTATTTATTTTATTATATTTTTCCCACCCTGATAATAAGGCTTTGCCTTATAAGTACCCATTTTTCGGCAGGGGGCTTTCGCCCCCTTCAATGAACCCCCAATAAAAACCATAATTTTTTAAAATTTCCATAACTTATTCATTATCAATCACTTAACATTATTTATTGGACAAAGCAGAAAATTTTAAAGTTTAAATTGGTACCATTTCAAGTCTTATAAGTTATTGATTATGAATAATTTATAAAGGCGATTTTTTAATTTACAAAATTTTTTTTGCTCACTTAAATCTTTTAATTTGTCTAATTAAGTTGGTATTATTTACGAAACTAACAATTAATTAAAATGACAAATTATGTAAAATTTGATTTTAAAATTATTTTAGAATTTTTTATATCATAAAATTTTCATTTTTTATATCAGTTAATTTTTTAATTTTTATTTTATAGAAAATTTGAGTATTATAAAACTAAATTTTTTATTGTAATTATCATATATCCACGAAAAATATAATTAAAAACAATTTGCCTTTTTATTGATTAAATGTTTAAAATCAAAAAAATTCATAGGGGGTATCTTTTAAATTAAAATTGACTTGACATTTTAAAATTTGATGCTTTAAAATTTTCACGCTGGATGTCAGGGCAGTGGAAGGGAAAAGGAAAAGAAAAAAACCTAAAAAGGAGGTGTGAGCTATGAACAAGGCACAACTTATAAATGAAGTAGCAAAAAGATCAGGGATAACCAAGAAAGATGCCAAAGCTGCTGTTGATGCTGTATTTTCAGCAATAAAAGATGCTCTTGCAAAAGGTCAAAGAGTTAGATTGATTGGTTTTGGAACATTTGAGGTTAGAAAAAGAAATCAAAGAAGAGGCAAGAATCCAAAAACTGGTCAAACAATAACTATTCCTGCAAGAAAAGTTCCTGCATTCAAAGCTTCAAGTGAATTGAAAAAAGTAGTAAAGTAACCTAAGGCATAGCCCTTCCACTGCCCACTAAAATAAAATAATTTTCGCAAGTGTAAAGTAAGTAGAATAAGTTAAAGCGTCCCCAATAGTAGTAATTAAGGGAATATCAGTTCCAGCAGGGTCTATATTCATTTTCCTTAAAATTATTGGTGTTATAAAACCAAATGTATTAGCTACTATTGAAGAGATAATTGAAGTTAATGCTACAACCAAAGCTAATTTGATATAAAAATCTCCTCTAAATAGTGCTATTATAAACATTCCTAATGCTATAATAGTAGAAATAATTAAAATTGTTGAAAATTCTTTAAAAAATAATTTTAAAAATGCCTTTAAACTTCTCTCTATTTCGCCTGTTGCAATTGCTCTTATTGTGAAAGCAGAAGCTTGTGAGCCAATTATTCCCGTTGTATTGGCTAAGTTTGGTAGGAAAAATGTTAAAATTGTTAAATGAGCAATAATTTTTTCATAACTATTTAAAACAAAACCAGAAATGTTCCCAAGTATAACCATTAAAATAATTGCTGGTAATCGTTTTAAAATTTTTTCCTTATATGATAAATCAAAATATCTTGCCTCTGGATCAACCAAACCTACAAATCTATATATATCTTCCGTTGCTTCTTCTTCAATAATATCAACAACATCATCTATGGTTATTACACCTAACATTCTATTCTCTTTATCTACGACAGGAAGAACTAATAAGTCATAATCTTTCATTATCTTAGCAGCAATTTCTCTATCATCATAAGCGGAAACTGAAATAATATTTTCAGAAATTTCAGATAATTTCATATTAAAATCACTTCTTAATAATTTTGTGATTTTAACATAACCTTTTAATTTACCTTCTTTTGTGATAACGAATATACTAACTAATGCTTCATCTGAAACATCACTTTTCTTAATAGTCTCAATAGCTTGAAATACACTTAAATCTTCTTCTATTGAAACAAAATCTGTATTCATTATTCTACCACAAGAATTTTCAGGATAATTTAGTAGTTTTAGAGCGACTTCCTTTTCTTCTTTTGGTAAAATTGAAATAATTCTCTGGACAAGATAGGGTGGTAATTCTTCAAATAACGCAACTTTATCATCGTCATCAATCTCTTCAAATAATTCCGCTATTTGTTTATCTGAAAAACTTTTAATAATTTCTTCTAATTTATTTCCTTCTAAATAAGTTAAAACATCAGAGCATTTTTCAGTATCTAAAAGTCTTAAAATAAGAACTGCTTTATTTGGCTCTAAATCTTCAATTATTTCTGCTATATCAAAAGGGTGTAAGCTTTGAACTAATGCTTTTAAAGACTTAAAATCTTTATTTTTTATTGCTTCAATAATTTCTGGAATTAAAACATAGGAGATTCTCAAAGTTTGAAAATTTTAATGGATTTTTGATTTTTCTAAATTTCTTACTTTTTAAGTCAGAAATTATGCTTTAAAATTTTCAATATGGCAGAGAAACTTATCATAAAAAACCTTAGAGTTGCGATAGAAGGGAAAGAGATTATAAAAGGAATTTCACTTGAAATTAAAAGAGGTGAAATTCATGCGATTATGGGTCCAAATGGCAGCGGAAAATCTACACTTGCTTATGCTTTAATGGGTCATCCAAAATATGAAATCATAGAAGGGGAAGTTATATATAAAGATAAAAATATATTAGAACTTTCACCTGATGAAAGAGCAAAATTAGGTTTATTTTTAGCATTTCAGCATCCACTTGAAATTGATGGTGTAAGACTTTCAACATTTTTATGGCAAAGTTATGTTAAAAAATTTGAAAACTCAAATAAAAAACCAAATATAATGGAATTTAGAAAAGAATTAAAGAATGCACTTATAAATGCGGGAATGAAAGAAGATATGATAGATAGATTTTTAAATGTTGGATTTTCAGGCGGTGAAAAGAAAAGAACAGAAATTGTTCAAATGGCTGTTTTAAAACCAGAAATAGCAATTTTAGATGAAATTGATTCAGGACTTGACATAGATGCAGTTAGAATTGTTGCTGAAAATGTAAATAGATTAGTTAAAGAAAATAATATGGGTGTTTTAATAATAACACATTATCAAAGAATTTTAAATTACATAAGACCTGATTATGTTTATGTATTAATTGATGGCAGAATTGTTGATAAAGGAGATTATAAGCTTGCGGAGGAGCTTGAAAGAGAGGGCTATCTAAAATACGGAATAGAAGAGAAAGAGGAGGCTTTAACATGGAAGAGTTAATAAATGCATTAAATGAGGATTTAGCATTTGAATATAGTGCTATTATTCAATATATAACTTATTCTGCTATTGTTAAAGAATTCTTTATAAATGAAGTTAATGATGAATTAGAACATGCCAAATTTTTGGCAGATAAAATAACAGCACTTGGAGGAAAACCAATAATCACTCCAAAACCTTTTAAATTAGTAGAAAATCCAAAGGAAATGATTGAAGAATTATTAAAAGCAGAAGAGGAAACAATTGAAAGATATAAAAAACATATAGAATTAGCCCAAAAATATAATCAAATTGACATTAAAGTTCAATTGGAAAATATAATAGTAGATGAGTCAAAACATAAAGATGAATTAAAAAAAATCCTAAAAAACATAGGAGGTTAAAGATATGGAAAAAAGTAGGATAGAAGAAGAGATTTTAGAAATAGCACCAAGTGAGAGAAAAGTTATAAAAGAAGAGGAATTTCAATTAGATATTGATTATAGTAAATATGGATTTAAGGATGAAGATGCTATTTATGAATTTGTTTCTGAGCCTGGGCTTAGTCCTGAAAAAATTATATTAATTTCAAAGTTAAAAAATGAGCCTGAATGGATGACAGAAATAAGACTTAAAGCTTATGAAATTTTCCTTAAAAAGCCTATCCCTAATTGGGGTGTCAAGCTTGATGATATAAATTTTGATGAGATTGTTTATTATGTAAGACCAACGAGTAAAATTGCTAAAAGTTGGGATGAAGTTCCAGAATATATAAGAAGAACTTATGAAAAACTTGGAATTCCAGAAGCAGAAAGAAAATATCTTGGGGGTGTTGAAGCTCAATATGATTCAGAAGTAGTTTATTCAAATATAAGAAAAGATTTAGAGGAAAAAGGTGTTATATTTTTATCAATGGATGAAGCATTAAAGAAATATCCTGAAATTGTAAAAGAGTATTTCGGAACAGTTGTTCCTGCAAGTGATAATAAATTCGCTGCTCTAAATACTGCAGTTTGGTCAGGTGGCTCTTTTGTATATGTTCCAAAAGGTGTTAAAGTGGATATACCACTTCAAGCATATTTTAGAATAAATTATGAAAGATTTGGTCAATTTGAAAGAACACTTATTATTGCAGAAGAAGGTGCTTATGTTCATTATATTGAGGGTTGTACAGCGCCAATTTATGATACCCATACCTTACATGCTGCTGTTGTTGAAGTAATTGTTAAAGAAGGAGCACATGTCAGATATACAACTATTCAAAATTGGTCAAGAAATGTTTTAAACTTAGTAACAAAAAGAGCAAAGGTTTATAAAAATGGTTTTATGGAATGGATTTCAGGAGAACTTGGAAGCGGTAGAAATATGAAATATCCAAGTGCTATACTAATTGGAGAGAATGCGAGAGCGGATATTTTATCTATGAGCTTTGCTAATACTGGAATGTGGCATGACACAGGTGGAAAAGTGATAATAATGGCTCCAAATTGTAAAGCTACAATAACTTCAAAAAGCATATCAAAAGGTGGAGGAATATCTACTTATAGAGGTCTCGTTCAAGTTCATAAAAATGGAGAAAATGCTAAAATTTCAGTTTCATGTGATGCTTTAATTATGGATGATTATTCAACAAGCAATACATATCCATATATTGAAATTGAAGCTGATAGAGTGAATATTGCTCATGAAGCAAAAGTTGGCAAAATTGGTGAAGAGCAAATATTTTATTTAATGAGCAGAGGTCTATCAGAAAAAGAAGCAACAACAATGATTGTTATGGGATTTATAGAGCCATTATCAAAAGAATTACCTATGGAATACGCTATTGAATTAAATAGATTAATTGAACTTGAAATGGAGGGAAGTGTAGGATAAAAAATCCTGATTAATACGCTATTTTATTATATTTCTCCTGCCTACCTTTAAATCAAGCTTTCGGTTTATAAATACTTATTTCTTACATTAGGAAACAAATCCCCATAAAAGCGATAATTTTTGCTTTGTCCAATAAATAATGTTAAGTGATTGATAATCAATAAGTTATAAGAAATTTTCTAAAACTATTTATTTCATGAGGGGACTATTAGGGGGGTGAAGTTCATAAGCCAGAGGCTTAATTTAAGGGTGGGTAGGGAAAATAAGAAATAATCGTAATTTTGGAATTATTGGACAAAGCATCAACATGGAGAACTATGCTTTCATATTCAACAAATTGGGGAAGTTCATTCTCAACACCTTCAAGAGTTTCAGACCATAATTACAAGTTTAATCAAAATCCAGCAGGACATGATTATAATGGATTATTTATTGATAATAGCGGTGTTTATGCAATATGGGCAAACGACTATTATACTGACGATGCTGGACTTGTTTGGTTCTCAAAAACAACATCATCAGTTCCTCTTGTTAATATAGATGAAAACAAAATCAATTATGAAAATGCGAAAATTTACTCTTAAAATTACTTTCCCCTCAAAATCAATATCAAAATCAGTAAAATAAAATTGATGAATTGTAAAATCAACAAAATTCTTATCCAAAATAAAATAACATTAAATTTTTCTATAAATTCTGATAACATTTTATCAAGCCTAACTTCAATACCTTTTACAACATCTAAAAAATTTTCATTTTTTTTATCTTCTTGAAACTTAGTAGCAATACTAACGGCACTTGGCAATAAACTTATTAACAAATCAAATAATTTTTTAAGCATCTTTCAAAATTTCAGCCAATTCATCAATTTCTTCTTTCTTTCTTTTCTCACTAACAGCTATCAATAAATAACTATCTCCAAGCAATTTAACTTCTGGACCAACCAAAAATCCTTTTTTAGCACATTCAAAAATAATTTCTTTTGCCTTTTTATTAGTTCTTATCACAAACTCCCTAAATGTAGGACTATTAAAAACAAGCTTATGTTTTAACTTCTCTTTTAAATATTCAGATTTATTAAAAATAAGCTTTGCTAATTTTTTTAAACCTTCTTTACCCATTAATGTTAAATATATACAAACAGCAGTTGCTATAAGCTGTTGATTTGTACATATATTACTTGTTGCTTTTGCCCTCCTTATATGTTGTTCCCTTGCTTGAAGGGTTGTTACAAACCCCCTCCTGCCGTATTTATCTTGTGTTAATGCTACAATTCTTCCTGGCATTTGTCTAATATATTCCTTTTTTGAAGTAAATAATCCAACATAAGGACCACCAAACGATAAGGGAATACCAAGCGATTGTCCTTCACCAACTGCGATATCACTATCGTACTCACCTGGTGGTGATAAAATTGCCAAGCTAACAGGATCAAAAACACTAATTAAAAGAATACCTTTTGACTTCACAATATCTTTAACTTCAAAAACCTCTTCAATAATTCCAAAATAATTTGGATTTTGTATTACAACACTTGCTGTAGAATCATCAATTAAATTTCTCAAATGATTTAAATTAGTTCTTCCATAGTCATCAAAATCAACCTCTACTATATTTGCTTCTATATTTTGTAAATAAGTTTTTAAAACCTCCTTATAAGATGGATTTAAATTTTTTGGAATTATAACTTTATATTTGTTTTTTATCCTAAAACTCATTAAAACTGCTTCCGCAAGAGCAGTCGCTCCATCATAAACTGACGCATTTGAAACCTCCATTTTCGTAAGCTCACATATTAAAGATTGAAATTCAAACATTACTTGAAGTGTTCCTTGACTTACTTCTGGTTGATAAGGTGTATAGGCAGTATAAAATTCACTTCTTAATAACAATTGATTTAAAGCAGAAGGTGTGAAGCAATCATAAGCACCACCACCAGCAAAAATTTTAAAAATTTTATTTAAACTTCCAAGATTTTCAATATATTCTCTTGCCTCTTCTTCACTTAAAGCAGGTGGTAGTTTTAAATCATCAAGTTCTAAATGTTTTGGAATTTTTGATTTATAAAAAGTTTCTAAATCGTTATATCCAAGATAATTTAAAATTTCTTTAATTTCATTATCACTAAGTCCAAAATAATGTCTTGCGAACAAGAGCCGTTGGCCGGACTCGAACCGGCAACCTGGGCATTACGAATGCCCCGCTCTGCCAATTGAGCTACAACGGCAAGTCTTAAATTTTAAAGTCTTAAAAAATATACCTTATCCAATAATTCTGAAATTATTTATTTTATTATATTTTCCCACCTACCCTGAAAATAAGGCTTCGCCTTAAAAACTTTGCCCCCCTATATTCCCCTGTAAAATAAATAATCTCCTGAAATTTTCATAAATTATTGACTATCAGTCACTTAACACTATTTATTGGACAAAGCAAATAACTCTGCCTTGTATGGCAATTCTAAAACTAATTACTTTAATATATAAGGCAAATAACTCAAAAATTTTCTTTCTTCAAGCTTTCTATTTTTTTAATGAAGTAGTCCAAAGAACTATTTCTTTGCCTTGCTAAATCAATATCAGAAACATTAAAATTTATTAGTATATCCTGTTTAAATACAGTTTCACTTTTATAGTTAGTTTTCCTCATAATATCTTCAAATTTTTTCTTAGTACAAAAACTAGTATCAATTAATATGTTGGGGTCTATTGATATTTCCTTTGCGAAATTTTCACTAATTAAAGCAAGATACCAAGACTCTATTTCTTTTTTAACAATAATTATTTTTTCTTTTTTTAATTCCGAATAAGAATTTATTAGTTGAATTTTCTTCTCTCCTATACAAGGACCATTTTCAAAATCTGCTAAAAATAAATAATCATCGTTTTTTTCTTCAATAGACTTTAAATATTTATTAACTTTTCCTTTTTCAAGTTCCCTATACTTAATTATTTCATAATCAAAAGAAAATTGAATTTTTCTTAAAAACCTACTAATTAAACTCTCATCATCATTGCCTTCAACAAAAAACCATATTTTTTTTCATTTTAAAAGATTTTCAACAAAAAGTTCATCAACACCTATTTCATTCTTTAAGAAAAATTTTATATCTTCAATTTCGTTCAATCTCTTTATGACTGAAAAACCATCTTTATTTCTTGAAATAACAATAATATCATCCAAATCAATATATTTTAAAAACTCAGGATTATGTGTTGTTATTAAAATTTGCTTTTCATTTGAAGATTCTTTAAATAAATCAATAACTATTGAAAGCAAAGAGGGATGAATATTTATTTCAGGTTCTTCAAAAATTAAAATGTTTTTATTTTCAAAATATAAGGCAACTATTAATGCAATAATTCTAATTGTCCCATCTGACAATAAGTATGAAGGAATATAATCATTACTAAATTTTTCTTTTACTTTTAGAAATACAAAATCCTTAAAGTTAGATCTTTCAGTACTTATTCCCTCAATAAAGTCCAGAACATAACTAATTAAATTAAGTAAGGTTTTTCTTTTTGCTTTATCTGAAAGAATATTTTCAATAACAAAGGCAATATTAGAGCCATCTTCTTCCAAATCATAACTACTTACAAAAGATGCAGTTTCTTTAATCAATTTTGCTTCAAAATCATAAATTCCAATGTATTCAGTAAAAAATTTTTGAAATATTGAATTATTTAATTCTCCAAAAAATTTTAAAACTTGAAGTGAAAGAAAATCTGGCTTAATTTGATTATACGGTAGAGATGGACGAAATTTAACATTGAGGTCGTCATAAATTGTAATATCTGTATTCCAAGAACTTTCTATTTGCCTCTCTAATATATTAAATTTTTTAATAACTGAGTTTTTAAAAGTAAAAGAAATAGATTTTTCCAAATTTTCATTGTTTTCATTTATTTGAAGAGAAAAACAAACATTACCTGACAATTCAATCCTAATTCTTTGCGGGATTTCTTCTTCATAACCATATTCAAAATCTTTATATTTATTCTTTAAGTTTTCAATGAAAAACTCCATTTCAATTAAAATTGGTTCATTAACTCCAGCTTTGAAATTCCTTATTGAATAAAAACCACCATGTAATGATATGGCATTATTTAATCCTTCACTTTCCAAGCTTCTTAAAAATCTGAAAACATTTATGAGATTTGTTTTTCCTCCTGCATTAGGTCCAATAAGAACATTTAAATTTCCAAGTTCAATTTCAACATCTTTAAAGCTTTTAAAGTTATTCAATTTTAATTTTTTAAGCATCACTTAATTTGAAAATTTTAAAGCATATTATTTTTGCCATTTTTTGCCTTACTATTCTAAATATCAAATATAATTAATGTTTCAAACTTATTGTTATTTTGCTTAATTTCCATCTTATAATATGTAGGACTTTTAACACCTGTCCCAATTTTATGTTTTTTTGGATTATAAAACTCACCCATTGCCTTATATTTTAGATGATTTTCAAAAATCTCAACCTCAAAACACTTTAATATAATTCCCTTAACATCAAACTCATAAATCAATTTTTCTAAAAACAAATATAATAATTCATTTAAATCATTAGCAAAAATTTCACCACTAATAACTTCTTTACATTCAACTTCATCCAAATTTTCGCATATAATTTTAAACATTCCATATCCTGCTTTTTCAAAAAGCTCATTTATGCTATTACTGACAATTCTAATTCCAATATCAGCAGTATGCTCAATAAACTCTATCATAAATTTCAGTTTTAAAAATTTTTATGTAATTTTCAAGATTTTCAATATCAACATTCGGATTTAAAATAACTTTTTTAAACTTCACATTAAGAATTTCTTCTTCTTCTAAAAGGAATTCATCTTGCCTTAATTCAACTATTAAATTTAGAATTGAGCTATCTTTAACAGCTTTTATACCATAAGTTTTAATAATATCAATAAAACCAAAATTCCTAAGATGAGCAATAAACTTACCATTATTAAAAGCAATAATTCTTGAAAAATTATCTTTTTTGAAAATAACAAGATCATCTGAAACAAAAAAATGCCCTCTATTTAAAAGCTTTAATAAAAGTGTTGTTTTTCCAATACCACTTTTACCCTTTATGAATAAACCTATTCCAAACACTTCAACGAAACTTCCATGAAGTCCAATCACTTTGAAATTTTAAAGCTTTAAACTTTGAAGGTGAAAAACATTTCCATTATTGGTCTTCAATGGGGAGATGAAGGAAAAGGCAAAATTGTTGATTACCTTTCAAAAGATTATAAAATAATTGTGCGATTTCAAGGTGGTCCTAATGCTGGTCATACAGTTTATGTTAATAATAAAAAGTACATTTTTCATCAATTGCCCAGTGGTCTTATTTGGGGTAATAAAAAAGGGATAATTTCAAGTGGTGTGGTTTTGGATTTAGAAACTTTGAAAAAAGAAATTGAGCAGATAAAAGATATAGATTTTAAGCTAATTATTGATTATAGGACAAATATTATTTTACCCTATCATAAGTTGGAAGATGAGCTTGAAGAGAAGTTAGGTGGTATTGGCTCTACAAAAAAGGGTATATCTCAGGCTTACAGGGATAAATTTGCAAGAATAGGAATAAGAGTTTTTGATATTTTAGATGAAAATAGATTAAGAAAATCACTAATTAAGAATTATGAATTCAATAAACATTTACTTAAATCAAAATTTAATTTTGAAATTATGCCTTTTGAAGAAGTTTATGAATATTTATTAAGTTATAAAAATTTCATTAAGGAATTTTCAGGAGATGCTCAAATTGAAATACTAAAAGAAAAAAAGGGTATATTATTTGAAGGAGCACAAGGGACATTATTAGATATAACATTTGGAACTTATCCTTATGTCACAAGCTCAAATACAATTACTTCCTCAATTGGGGTTGGATGTGGAATTCCTTTGAATTTAATTGAGGAGCATATTGGTGTTTTTAAGGCTTATACTACAAGGGTAGGCAATGGTCCATTTCCAACTGAATTAAATGATGAAATTGGCAATTACTTAAGAGAAAAAGGAAATGAATATGGCTCAACAACCGGCAGACCTAGAAGATGCGGATGGCTTGATTTAGTTCTTCTAAAATATGCAATTGATATAAATGGCATAAATAAAATTATTTTAACAAAAATTGATGTCCTCTTCGGTTTAAAAGAAATAAAATTATGCGTTGCTTACGAATATAATGGTAAAATTATAGATTTTCCACCAATTTACGACTTAGAAAATGTTAAACCAATTTATAAAAATTTGAAAGGATTTGATAATCTAAATGAAGCAAATCATTATATTGAGTTTATTGAAAATTACTTAAATATGAAAATTAGTTATATTTCTTATGGATTTGAAAGAGCGTCTATTATTTCAAGGTGAATTTAACATCCTTTAAAATTTTCAAAAAGGAGGTTAAAAGATGATGTGGTTAATAACTTATATAGTGAATGGTTATCAAGTTCATCAAATTATATATGGTCAAGGTGGTCCTGATGCTTATGGATATGTTTGGAAGGACCAAGCTGATGCACCCTCTTACAATTGGATAGATCCATCCTCACATCAAGTTATAAATGGTTTAGCTGATGATAATTTTGTAGGACCTTTTCCTTTGAATTTTAAATTCAAATTCTATTGGTATTCAACAGATAGAATTTGGATTCATTCAAATGGTGCAATAAGCTTTTCAAAACCAAGTACATTTTATCATCCACAAACCTCAGGAACAACCTTCCCATCCCCTGCTCTTCCAAACGATATAGCAGTTTTTATGGGAGCAGATTTGGATTTTACTGCTGGTGGAAATGCTTATTTTTGGACAAATAATAACGATAGTGCTATAATTACATTTGTAAATGTTAAGGAATGGTGCCCATCTGGTCCTAATACTTCTAGTCATACAGTTCAAGTAATTTTATGGAATGAAGTTGTAGGCTCTGACACAAATAGCCACATTACTATTCAATATGGAAACCAAAATGGTGGATTTACAAATTGTGGTCAAAGTCCAGGTTTGCTTGGAGTAGGAATTGAAGCTATAACAGGAAATGTCGGTTTAACTTATACTTCCAATCCTTCCCAATTAACAAATGGACTTGTTGTTCTTTTCCAAAGACCATTAAATTCAAGCTATCAAATAAAAGATTTAGCATTAAGTCAAATACTTGATGGTTATGGCATATTTTTACACAAATCAATTCATCCAACATTTAATCCATATATTGTAGTATATAATCAAGGAACTTTAAATGTTGATACATTCAGAGCAGTTATTATAATGAGAGATAAAAATAATGTTGTTGTTTATAGTGATACATTTTTCTATAAGACTTCTTATGGACCAATAACGCCTTCAAGCTCATATACAGTTAATTTTTCAAAACCCATAAATGTTAATGCTCTTGCTAATAATTACTATTCACTAAATTCTACAATCCTTGTTCCAGGTGACCAAGTCAATCTTAATAATTCATTTAATAATTTTGAAATTAGAATTATAGATAATTCAACAACTTACTTGGCATGGGATACAAATGCTACTAATCCGGGGATAACTTGGTGGATAGGAGGCTCTAATGGTAATGCTGGTTTTGGAAATAGATTTATTATTGATTTTCCATATAAAGTAGATTCTTTAAGGGCATTTGTAGGCTCTGCCAAATCTGGCGGTGGTCAAGTTAAATTAGCACTATTAGATTCACTATTTAATCCTATTGCTCAATCAAATCTAATAAATATACCTCAAAATCAAGCTTTTTGGGTTTCACTACCAGTAAATCAAGTATTCCCTGCAGGAACAAAATTATATGGAGCGGTTTATCAATGGACTGACTCAACAGGTGTTGGCGTAGAAAATGCAGGACCATACTCTTATAATGCTTTTGAATATACAGGTGCTTGGGCTTTATATAGAGATGCAAGCTCAGCAGACTTTTACATAAGATTATATGGCTCTCCACAAGTTTCAATTTCAGAAAACAAAGAATATAGCAATTTAAGAATTATTTCACTAAATAAAGGAATTTTACTAGTAAGCTCAAATAGCAAAACTTCAAAAGAAATTAAAATTTTTGATGTTTCAGGAAGGATTATATTTTCAAAGAAAGTTAACTTGGAAAAAGGTTTAAATAATTTAAACATAGGAAAAACAAATAAAGGAATCTACATTATAAAAATTGACAAATTCGTCCAAAAAGTCATTGCTCAATAGGGGGCTTTTTAGCCCTCGCCAAACCCATTATTGAAAAAATTAATAAATCAATAGTTGCCCTATCTAAATTTTTCTCAAAGAAACCACTTATTAAAATCATTACTATAATCCAACCTGCCGAAATTGACAAAAAGTTACTTTCCTTATAACCATTAACTAAAAAATTTATAGCAAAGTAAAAGTAAGTAATTAAAAAAATTATAAATCCGATTATTCCTGTTTCTGAAAGTGCATCAGTATATATATTATGCGTATGGAAAGCATTATCAATTAATCCCATTCTCATATAATTTTCTAAGTAATCAGAAACATGGTTATAACCAATACCAAAAATTGGACTTTTATAAAAAATTTCTATTCCCGCTTTATAAAAATTTAATCTTAAATTCAAAGAATTTTCAAAACCTTTGATATTTAAAGAAAAAAAGACAAAAGCTAAAAATAATAAAAACAAAACAAAAATCCCATAAAAATCCCTTCTTTTTAGGAAAAAAATCAAAACTAAAACAAAAATCGTAATGGGAATATAAGATTTTGAAAATGTTAAAATCAAACTCAAAAAACTTATAATAAATCCAATTAAGAAAATTCTTCTAAAATATAAAGAAGCACAAAAAAATAAAATTGTAGTTATTGAAAAAAAGCCACTTGCGACAAGTTTATGACCAAATGGTCCTATGAAATTATTTCCTTCATTCCAAAAATTCCTAAAATAGATAAATTCATTTGAAATTCTATCTTTTTGATAAATAAAAAAATAATCCTTTGAAGCAATTTCATAAGAGCCTTTTTCAAGCTTGAAAGATAATAAAAAATTAGAAGGAATTAGGAGCTTTTCATTATTTATTTGAATTTCAATTGGATAATTATTTGTATTTCTTATTAGAATTTTTTCCTTTTCGTTTAATAACAGCTTGAAATGGTTGGTTTGAACATAATGGAATTTTTGCCAAAATGTTGGAAAGAAGAAATCATATATGCCAAATGAAAGAATTATAAAGTTTGAAAATAATAAACTAAAAAGCAAATTATTTATCACTTTATCATTTAATTTAACATTTGAAAAAATTACATAAACAAACTTATCAAAAATTTCTTTAATTGGTGTAATTGAAAAACCATTATAAATTAGTGATATTAAACGCCAAATGTAAATAACAATTATAAAAAAAAATCTTTTGGAATGAAGAACTTTCTATTCAGTATAAAATAAGTGTAAGAAAAAAAATAAGCAAGAGATACCGAAAATGGCAAAATAATGTAATATAAATAAATTAAGATAATCAAGGGAGGGCGACGGGATTTGAACCCGCGACCTGCGGAGCCACAGTCCGCCGCTCTAACCAGCTGAGCTACACCCTCCTAATCGGGGTGCCGGGACTTGAACCCGGAACCTCTTGGTCCCAAGCCAAGCGCGCTACCATTGCGCTACACCCCGTGGGGCGTGCAGGACTTGAACCTGCGACCCGCGGATTAAGAATCCGCTGCTCTACCAACTGAGCTAACGCCCCAACGCCCCCGGCGGGACTCGAACCCACAACCCTCGGATTAGAAATCCGATGCTCTATCCAATTGAGCTACGGGGGCAAAATAAGGTTTTAAAATTTTAAAGCATAAACTAAATTGATAAAATCATTAAGACTTAATTCTTCTGGTCTTTTATTCTCATATTCTTTTGGAACAAGCTTTAATATATTTTTTAGTTTTTTTCTTCTGTTTTTAAATGAAATTTTTATTATTTTAAATAATTCTTCTTCTAAGGATTTTTCAAGAAAATTGTTTTTTGGTAATAGTTTAAGAAATGATGAAAAAACTTTGGGTTTTGGATAAAAGGCACTTGGAGGTAATACCAAAAGTTCCTTAATTTCAAAATGATAATTAATCAAATAACTGAGGTAATTTTTTTCTTTGATAATTTTATCTGCCACTTCTTTTTGAAGCATTATGTGAATATCTAAAAATTTTTCCTTATTTTGAGTAATTTTAAATAAAGCATTATGGGTAATATGATAAGGAAGATTTGAAAAGAATCTAAACTTATTCCAACTTAAATTATTTATATTGAATTTTAAAAAATCTTCATTAAACAAAAACAATTTTTTGTCCAAAACTAAATAAAATTTTTCTTTAAGAGCTTTAAATAAACTATAATCAATTTCAATTGCTATAACAATAGCTCCCTTCTTAATAATTTCTTTTGTAATTTCACCATTCCCAGGACCAACTTCAAGAAATACATCATTTTCCTTTATTTCTAAGAAATTTATAATTTTCTCAATAAAAATTTTGTCTTTAAGAAAAACTTGACTAAATCTCATAAAGTAGCAAAATTTTAATGCTTTTTGCAAGGCAAAATAATTATGCTTTAAAATTTTGAATATGCCTATTAAAATTTTTATTTCCTTAATTATGTTTATTTATGGATGTGCTTTAAACAAAAAGGTATATACTCCAAAAGATATAAATAAAAAAGAAAGTTCTGTTATCAAGGTTCATATGAAGAATGGCTCGCTATATGTTCTTAATTCTTGGAATGTTGATGAAAACAAAAGAATACTAAAAGGAAATGGAACTTATTATAGCATAGACAGAAAAAACTCAAATGTTAATAATTTTGAAATTCCTATTGATTCTATTGCTATTATTGAATCAAATGAAGTTGTTCCAAGCGGAGCGATAGCTCCATTAGTTTTAATAACGAGTGTTTCTGTTGCTATGACAGGATATTGTTCAGTTAATCAGAAGGCTTGTTTTGGCTCCTGTCCAACATTTTATATAAATAATCATTTAATAGCGGAAGGGTTTTCTTCAAGTATTGCTCCTCCTCTTGAAGAAGATGATATTGACATGTTATATAATGTAAAGCCTGAAAATGGAGAATTATCCATTAAGATGAAGAACGAGGCATTAGAAACCCATGTAGTACGATATGCTAATGTTTTGGCAGTTCCAAAGGAAGAAGGCTCATATATTTTTGCTACTTCGGATTTTAAGTTTTATAAGGTTAATAAACTTATATCTCCTATACATGCTAAATGTCCTCAAAAGGAATGTCTTAATTTAATAAGTAGTTTAGATGGAAAGGAATGGTTTGATTTAGCGGATGATAAGGACCTTGGAAAGCAAGAAGAAATAGAAATTATATTTTTAGCAGAAAAGGATAAGAATTATGGTCTTGTAATTGGTAAAAGACAAACGCTTCTACCTACATTTCTTTTCTATCAGATACTTGCTTATATGGGAAATAATGCAGGCTATTTCATTTCAAGAATAGGAAATGAAAATAATAGTAATGGAAAGTACGAAAAATTAAAAGAGATTGTTAAGAAAATTAAAGGAATAGAGATTTACATAGACAATAATAAAATTGATTATATGGATAGCGAAGGTCCTATTGCTATTGATTATAGTTTAGCAATGCTTGGAAAACTTAATAAAGATACTATTAAAATTAAACTTCGCTTTACAAAGGGTGCTGTAAGGCTTGATTATGTGGCATTAGCAGAGATAAAAGGAATTGCTGAGCCTATAACTATTGAGCCTTTTTTAGTTTTACATAACAATCAAGAAGATAAAGAAGCTCTTACATCATTATTAGATAAAAATAAAGTCCTTACAACACTACCAGGTGATGAATATATTTTAAAATATAAAATTCCAAGTGGAAACTTTGAATTCTTTTTACATACAAGAGGATATTATTTAGAGTGGATTAGAAAGGAATGGATAAAGGAAGAAAACTTATTAGCACTTTGGGAATTTATATCTTTTCCTGATATTACACTAAAAAACCTTGCTCCAAAATACAAGAAAATAGAGCCACAAATGGAAGAGGTATTTTGGAAGTCTAAATATGTTAAGCCTTAGATTTATAACGTTAATTTTCCTCTTTTCTTGCGCTTCCCTTACAGCACCTCCTGAATATGTGCCTTCATTCAGTGAAGCTAAAACATATCCTTATGGGTCGTATATTGAATTAGAAACGAAAGGAAAATTAAAAATTTCAGGAGAATTTATAGGAATATCGGAAAATAACATATTCATAAGAAAAGGGGATACAATATATTTTCTTCCGATAGGTGATATTAAAGGTGCTGTTGTTATATCTAATAGACCTGATTATTCCAGTATAGTATTAATATTTCTTTTTACATTATTAGGCACTTTTTCTACTCCTTTTACTCATGGAGTTTTTTTAATTTTTACAGCTCCTGGATGGGTTTTAAGTGGTATATTAAGTGGTGTAATGTTAGTTAATGAGCCAGTTATTAAGATAAAAAAATTAGATGATTTAAATAAAGTTATTTACTTTTCTCGCTATCCACAAGGAATACCTGAGGAAATTAAGCAAAAATCTATAAAATTAACAAATTAGCTTTTTGTTCTGGTAGAGTTAAAGGCTTTGGAAAGTGAAACTTACCTTAAATTTGTTAGCATTTTAACCCCAATAGCTTTAAGTCCCTTCTAATTCCAAGCAATAATTTTGCTATACTATAAACAAAATCCCTTATAATCTAATTTGGCAATTTGAAGAGGTTTTTGAGGAGGCGAAGGTAAGTTATGGGCTTATTATCCTTTAAAATTTTCATAATGGAGAAACTATCTATTGAAATTTCTAATGGTGCTGTTGGTTTTTCACTTCCTGAATTGGATTTGCCTGAAATTAAAATTGAGGAAAAAATTCCAACTCATCTATTAAGGAAATCAGAATTAAACTTACCTCAAATTTCTGAAAATGAAGCATTTAGACATTTTTTAAGACTATCGCAACTAAACTATAATATAGATAAGGGAATTTATCCACTTGGTTCTTGTACTATGAAATATAATCCTAAAATAAATGAAGAATTAGCAAGACATTATAGATTTATAAATGTTCATCCTCACACACCAAGTGAATTTTCACAAGGTTGTTTAGCAATAATTTACGAATTATCTGAATTATTAAAGGAAATATCGGGAATGGATGCTGTTAGCTTACAAGCAGTAGCAGGAGCACAGGGTGAATTGGCAGGTGTTTTAATTATTTCAAAGTATCATAAATCAAAAAAAGAAAAAAGAGATATTATATTAGTTCCTGATTCAGCTCATGGAACTAATCCAGCAACTGCCACATTAGCAGGTTTAAATGCCATTGAAATTAAAACTATTGAAACGAATGGAATTTTAAGAGCAGAATCTGTTAAGAAAGAAATTGAGAAATATGGAGAAAGAATAGCAGGTTTAATGATAACAAATCCAAACACACTTGGTATATTTGAAGAAGAGATATATGAAATCTCGCAAATACTCCATCAGATAGATGCACAAATATATATGGATGGAGCAAATATGAATGCATTAGTAGGAAATATAAAACCATCAAAGTTTGGAATTGATGTGATGCATTTTAACTTACATAAAACATTTTCTACACCTCATGGTGGAGGCGGTCCAGGAAGCGGAGCAATTGCTGTTAAAAAACATCTTGAAAAATTCTTACCAAATCCAAGAATTAAAAAAATTGGTGAAAAATATGAATTAGTTTATGAAGATGAGGAATATAGTATTGGAAGATTACATAGTTTTTATGGAAATTTTGGAATGTTTATAAGGGCATTAGTTTATATAAGAATGCTTTCAAGTGAAGGGTTAAAAATGATTTCATACTTAGCAGTTTTAAATGCTAATTATTTAAGGAAAAGACTTGAAGAAATAGGATATAAAGTATCCTATGAAATGCCAACTATGCATGAGTTTGTTTTAACATTAAAAGATATAAAAGAAAAGTACAATGTAAAAGCATTAGATATTGCTAAAAGAATTTTAGATTATGGTTATCATGCACCTACAATTTATTTTCCATTAATTGTTGAAGAAGCATTCATGATAGAGCCAACTGAAAGCGAAAGTAAAATTTCACTTGATAATTACATTGAAGTTTATAGAAAAATTTTAAATGAAATAAAGGAAAATCCTGGGATTGTTCTTTCTGCTCCTGTAAATACTCATGTTTCAAGGCTTGATGAGGTTAAAGCAGCAAAGGAGTTAATTGTAAAATGGCAAGATATTTAATCCTGTTTTTTCTTTTTAGCTGTTTAAACGCACAAACTTCTTTAAAGTTAAATGAAGAGAAATTAAATGAATTTATTAAAAAAAATTTAAAGAATTATCAGCTTTTTGAAAAACCTATTATAAGAAAACAATATAAAAATTTTATTCTTGTTGATTTTGCTTATGCTGGTGCGACTGGTAATTATTCAGTTTTAATCATAAATAGAAATAATAATTTTGAAATTGCGAAAATTAAAAATAAAGAAATTAAAGATGCGATATTTTTAATTGCATCAGGTGGAGCTGGAAGGTATAGCTCCTATGTGGAACTTGAAAATAAATTAAAAGTTTTTGAGTATTCAATTTATGGAAACGATGATGATTATTGTAAAGTTGAAGTTTATAATTTTAAAAAGGGTTATTTTATTTATGATGAAAATTTAAGCAATTTGGAAAGAAAAAATTATTGTAAAAAAATTTGTGAAATACTTTCTATTGAAAGCATAGCTTGCTCAGATTTTAAACCTGGAAAATAAAATTTTCTTTCCTTCAATAACTTCAATTTTCTTATTAAATGGATATTCTACTTTATTTCCTTCTTTGTCAATTACTATTACTTTTCTTTCCTTTGGATATACCCAAAACTGCTTTAATACACCAATTTCTTTATATGCTTTCATTTTGTATTCTACATTTGGCTCATAACTGACTACGATTTCAAAAACTATATCAGGTGGAATTTCTAATATATGCTCTGTAATTGTTTTAAGTTTCTCCTTACTAATCAAAACAATATCTGAATTTAGATAGGTAAGAGGATTTCTACTAATTAGGATAGATATTTCGCCTGAAAGAATCCAATAATTCTTTGAATAATTTTTAGTTAAATACCAAGATAATTTATTAACCCAAACACTATGGAAAACACCCCAAGGCATACTTTCAACTCCTATACCTTCAATAACTTCAAAAACCTCTTCTGGTATCTTATTTTCCAACAGGTCTTTATAAGTATAAATTTTTAAAATTGTTTGCTTCATATTTAAATTTTAAACCTTGAAAATAAAATTTTCTTTCCTTCAATAACTTCAATTTTTTTATTGAATGGATATTCAACTTTATTTCCATCTTTGTCAATTACTATTACTTTTCTTTCCTTTGGATATACCCAAAACTGCTTTAATACGCCAATTTTTTGATAGGCATTCATTTTATATTCTACATTTGGCTCATAACTGACTACGATTTCAAATACAACATCAGGCGGAACTTCTAATATATTTTCTGAAAATGTTTTTATTCTTCTTCTCTCAATTATAATTATATCAGCATTTAGGTAAGTAAGTGGTATTTTACTAATTAAAATTGATGTTTCATTTGTAAGGACTTCATAGTTTTTAGAAAAATTCTTTCTTAGATAAAAGAAAATCTCCGAAACCCATTTATTATGTAAGGAACTTGTGGGCATCCCCTTTACCCCCATTCCCTCAATAACTTCAAAAACCTCTTCTGGTATCTTATCTTCCAACAGGTCTTTATAAGTATAAATTTTTAAAATTGTTTGCTTCATATTTAAATTTTAAAGCGTGAAAAGAGAATTTTCTTTCCTTCAATTATTTCAATTTTCTTATTAAATGGATATTCTATTTTATTTCCATCTTTGTCAATTACTATTACTTTTTTGCTTTCAGGATAAATCCAAAATTGCTTTAATACACCAATTTCTTTATATGCTTTCATTTTATACTCCACATTTAGCTCATAACTGACTACGATTTCAAATACAATATCAGGTGGAATTTCTAATATGTTTTTTGTTAGTTTTGGAAGTCTTTTTTTACTGATTATCATTATATCAGCACTTAAAAATGTTAAAGGATTTTTACTTACAATTATTGATACTTCAC
>Ga0079996_113920_pt2 | contig 62482 bp, 66 predicted proteins | sample PerSpoAPS_AMetaG_FD_69199 | JGI IMG/M metagenome (GOLD analysis project Ga0079996, IMG submission 69199) | Thermal spring microbial communities from Yellowstone National Park, Wyoming, USA - Perpetual Spouter A (PS_A) MetaG (SPADES assembly)... | ecosystem: Environmental > Aquatic > Thermal... | reverse complement strand
TTTTTTGAAAATTTCTAAAATTCTTGGAAAATCCGGTTGATTTTTAATTTCTTCAATTTTTGTTACTTTCTTTTTTCTAAGTATTTCTTTTAAATTATTAACTAACAACTTCATTCTTCTTTCTTTTAATGCTTCGTTTATATATTTATTTATCTGATTTGCAAGATTATTTTTAGAACTTTCTCTTAATTCTTCTTTAACTTCTTTTAATTTATTTTGTAACTCGTCAATATTTTCTTGAATATCAACGTTTTCTAAGACTTTTTTAATTAAAACATCTTCGAAAAATTTTTCAGTGTTTATTATATTCTTTTCAGCTATAAAAGAGGAAATTCTATAAAGATTTTCATATTCTTGAAATTCTAAAATTTCTAATGAAAGATTATTTTCATATATTTCTGAAATAGCCTTTAATTTATTAATAAAGGAAAATCTTCCTCTTAGATCTTCAAAAATAAAATCTTCGTCATAACTTTCAAATAAGGTTTTTATAGCTAAATCTTCATCTTTACTTTTTAAGATGTTAATAATTTCCGCTAATACCTCTAATGTGCCGCAAATATTGTCTAAATCTTCTTTTGAAAGTATGTTTTTATCAATTTCTTCTTTTATCAGTTTTAACGTATTACGGAAGTAAGATGATATCTCTTCCTTACTAATAAAATCCTCATTATCGTAATTTTTTATTTTAGAATTTATTTCATAAATAAAACTCAAAAAATTTGTTTGTCTTAATTGATACAAAACGTCATTAATTTTTGCTATAACACCGTTTTTGTAGTTCTCATCATCTAACAATTTTTCTATCTCATTAATTTCTAAAATTCTAATCAAATTTCTGTTTTTCTGAAGAAACTTATATAAGTCTTCTTTCAAAGGCTCCTGGTTTCTATTTAAAATTTTTAATAATTGAAGATAAATCCTTTTTATAAAATTAGGAGACGATAATTTGTTCTTTAGTTCTATTAAAGAAGAATTCAGATTTTCAAAAGTTTTTTTAATATTTACTGATTCTTCAATTTTAAGCTGATTAATTTCCAATTTTTGCAACATGTCTTTTAAAAAATTGATGCTTCTAGAATACTCATTTATCAAATTAGAAAGTATTTGTTTAATATCAAGGATAAATTCATAAAATAAATCTAGCTCTCTATTACGTGATTGAAATTTTAACATGTTATCAAATATACCGTCAAACAAATTAAAACTTCTCAAGCTTCTGAAATGCCATTGACTACGTTCTAAAGCACCTTTTAAACTTTCTATATTAGATTTAAATACTCCTTTGGAGGTTTCTGTATTATGAGGGTTTTGATTATTTGTACTTTTTTCATCATTTTTTAAAAAAGTTAAAATTTTTTTAAGAAATATTATGTCATCATCAATAACCTTTTCTTCAAAAAACTTTCCTTTCTTTAATTTAACAAACAAATCTAAGTAAGAAATAAAGCTTTTGAAATCCAGGTTATTTATAACTATTGATTCTTTTAGTCTATCTAAAATGTTTTCTATTTGCTGGTCTATTTCTTCTTTTAAATTTAAATTTTCTATTTCGTTTAAAAATATATTTTTAATTTCATAGAGGTTATCAATTTGTATTTCTTTAATAAATTCTTCCAAACTTTCATTAATAGAATCAAGATCTTTATAAACTTTTTCATATAAATAACCGAATTTCTTTTGTCTCTCAATATAATCATTTATTTGTCTCTCTAATTCTTCTTTTTTGCTAATTAACAAATCAATTCTTTTTTCTTCTCTTGGGAATTGATAGTTTATATTATCTAACTTACGCATAATTTCTTCTTTCGCTTTCTTATCTCCTTTAAGCCATGATATATACAAATAGTCATGAATTTTCAATTTTTCAAAAAAATCTATCAATACTTTGAGAGCTTCCTCTTTATAACTTGTAATCAAAACACTTTTACCTTGTTTTAAAAGATAAAGAGCTAAATTTGCAATAGTGTGAGATTTACCTGTTCCGGGAGGGCCTTCTACTGGAATGATTTTATTTTTCAAAGCAGATTTAATAACAATTTTTTGCTCTTCATTAGCCGGCAATATTAAATCATAAAATTCATAATGATCTTGACTTTCTGTTTCTGAATAGTTCTCTTCTTCCGGCGCAAAAAGAGAATAAAGAGCTGATTCTTTCAAATCTTTATTATTAATTTCTAACTCAGATAGGTTTTTTAAAACCTTTTCTAAATGATAATCCTGTTTATTTAATAAACAAACAACTAAATTATTTGCTAAATATAAAGTATTGTCTTGTAAAGCGTTGATTTTGCCTTCATCAATTTTTTCTAACTTTGATAAATCTTTATTCTGCAAATTCTCTTTCTTCAAATGTGGGTTAATATTAAAAATAATCTTAATTGTGTCAAGAATATCATTTATATTAGTTTCTGTTAAATTGAAAAGATCTATCTCGCTAGCTTTGGAAATTATATTTTCCTCTTCGATTAGTTTCTCTAAAAATTTAGAAAGAACATAACGATTAAATTCAGTTTCTCTGATTCTTTAAATTTCTATACAATTTTTTTCTATATTATGGTTAAGTTTAACTTCAACTAACCAAATGGGTGTATAATATCGTTCTTTTTCATTTTTGTTAAAAACTATAAACGGATAACAAAGATAAATTTGTTTTTTTCCTTCTTCAAGATATTGTTGAAATCTTTCATGTAATTCATATAATCGTAGACGTTCTAAATATTCTTCAGAAGTTTTTGTATTTTCGTTTTCAATATTATCTTCATCAGTCGAGATAATTTTTTGTGGAATTTTTATAACTATTTTTTCTTCTTTTAAATCAAATAATGGATTTTTATCAGTAAAAATTTTCCCCAAATCTACTAATGTTTTTCTGTTCTTATATCTTATAAGATTATCCCTTTCAGAAAGTTTTGATGATGATAATTTTTTAAAAATTTCAAAATAATATTTACTTACTCGTTGCAAACTTAGCAAGACATCATTTTCAATCTCTAATTGTTCTGTTTCTTTACTCATATTTATACTTTTAAAATTAATACAAATTTAGCAGATATTAATTTTATTTTACCAAATTTTAACAAGGTTTTGGAGTTTTCTAAATTTTAGGGTTTATATTGGAGTAATTATTATAAAAGGTGATAACTCAATGAGCTTTTCAAAATTAATTTTAGTGTTCGTTTGCCTTTGGTTGTTTTAAAATATTTTTCCCGTCTTTGATCATCTACATTTGAGAGAAAATATTCACAAAAAAATCAATTTAAAAGATCTTAGTAGAGTATATAGCCGTGAACCGTACTTCGCTGTAGTTTGCTCCGGGGGCAGGATTCGAACCTGCGACATCCTGGTTAACAGCCAGGCGTTCTACCGCTGAACTACCCCGGAATATTTATATTATATATTATACATCAACTTTTCATAGCAAAGAAAGCAAACATTCTGCCAGGAACTTCTCCTTTTTCAGTTTCTTTTCTATGTGAAAATAAATTCTTATGACAATAGGTACAAATTTTAGATATTTCAATATTTCTATTTTTAAAGCCTTCATTCAAAAGAATTAATTTAGCAACTTCCCATAAGTTTAAATAATAAACTCCGAATCTCTTCTTATAAAAATTTTTGTTCAAAAATGGATATTTTTCTTTAAACATATTTACTCTTTCTTCCTCAACATGATAGTGACAAGGACCGATTGAAGGACCAATATAAGCTAAAATGTTTTCTGCTTTCGATCCCAATTTTATAAATTTTTTAACTACATTTTGAAGAAGTCCATCATAAAGACCTTGCCAGCCAGCATGAGCTAAAGCTATTATCTCTTTTTTAGGATCATAAAAGAAAATAGGAAGACAATCAGCAATAAATATTCCCAAAACAATGTTTTTTTCTTTAGTAATTAAGGCGTCAGCTGGTTTAAAGGGAGTTTCATTTTTTAAAGCAAGACCTAAATGTTTCTTTGAGGCAATTTGTACATTGGCGGTCCCTTTTTGCTCTAAAAGTACTACATACTTTAAGCTAAACCCAAATCTTTTTAAAACTTTTTCTCTTCTTTTAGAAATTACCTTTAGAGAGTCAAATTTTGAAGACATATTGCCATCTTTTTTATCTGTAATTCCATAAACTAACTTATCTTTATATTTTTCAAAAATTTTTGCTTTCAGTTTTAACATCTTATAATTTTAGTATATCAATGTACCCTTAAATTTTATATTTTCTAAATAATTTTTTAGATTTTTTAGTTTCTTTCCATTTAAAATAACAACTTTAAATTTGAATTTTTGTGCTAATTTTGAAGCAACAGGATCAAAAGGAGCTGACATTCCTGGTGTCCATTTTTGATCTATAAGTTTTAAATAATCTTTCCAAGAAATCTCTTTAAATGGTTTTGCATCTTTAAATTTGTTTGGATCTTTATCATAAACATAATCAACATTAGTTAAGTTAATAATCGTATCTGAGCCATATGTTTTAGCAAGTAAAACTGAATCATAGTCAGTGCTAAATCCTGGTTTCCATCCTGCAGCAACTAAAATTTTTTCTTTAAATTTAACTTTTTCTTTTGGATTTTTAATTATTCTATAATAAGCATATTTTCTAAAAATAGTTAAAAGAAGATGGGCGTTAATTCTTGTAGCATGTATTCCAAGCCAATCAAGATCTTCATTTGAAGCTTTGGTCAAACTTTTTGCAGCGTTTTGATAATTTCTTGCTGTTTTCCCTCCTCCGACAATAATAATAAATTTTTTACCAAATTTAATTTCTCTCTCAATAATGCTCTTAAATTTTTTCAAAAAATTAATATCTATTTCTCCGGGTACCAATAAACTTCCTCCAAGCGAGATTACAAAAAGATTTTTCATTTGATAAAATTTTATTAAATGAAAAGTAAAAAAACAATTTTTGGCTTAGGTTGCGGTCATCTCCATATAGAAGGGTTTAAAAACGGTGTTGAGCTTGTAAGATATGCATTTTTAAGGGGTATAAGGTATTTTGATGTAGCTACTTCTTATCCAGATTTTAAAGAAAATAGAGGTTTAAATGAAAAAATTTTAAGAGAGGGATTAGGTGAAAATATAAAAAGCGCTTTTGTTGCTACAAAGATAATTTCCAGAGATTATGAAAATGCTAAGAAAGAGTTTTTAGAAAGTTTAAATAGATTAGAAAAAATAGATATGGTTCAACTCCATTCTGTTGATGATAAAGAAACTTTAAATCTTGTTAAAAATGGGGCTTTAAAATTTTTGGTAGATATTAAAAAGAAAAAGAAGATAAAATTTATAGGCTTGACTAATCATTATGATCCTAAAATTACTTTATTGGCCTTAAAAAAATTCAAAGAGATAGATAGCTTTATGATCCCAATAAATATTTTTAATTTTTTAGTTAAAAGAAAAAATTTTGAAAAGATAATTCCTTTAGCTAAAAGAAAAAAGAAAAAAATTATAGCCATGCTTGTTTTCGGTTGCGGTCTTTTGAAAGATTTTCCTGACTTAGCTCTTAAGTATGCTTATACTAAAAAACCTGATGTTATTTTAATAGGAGCAAAAAATGTTAATGAATTAGAAAAGGACTTAAAAATTATAAAAAAGATTAAGAGGATAAATAAAAGAGAGTTTAATCTCTTAAAGGAAATTGGAAAGAAGATTTTAAAAGAAGATAAAAATAAAGCTTGGTGGTTAAACGGTCATATTGGAGCTTTTCCCTTTGGTAAAATTAATCTATGAAAGAAATTGATTTAGAGCTTTATAGTTATAACTTGCCCAAAGAAAAAATTGCTCATCAACCTGCTAAACCAAGAGATTTTTCAAAGCTTTTTGTTTACGATACTTTGGAAGATAAAATTTATTTTGACATTTTTTTAAATTTAGACAAGTATTTGCCTAAAAATTCCTTTTTAGTTTTAAATAATACAAAAGTTTTACCAGCAAAAGTGGAGATGCTAAAAGAAACAGGAGGAAAGGTTAAGATTTTATTTTTAGTAGATGAAGCGATTAACAAAAATTCTAAATTAATCAGAGGTTTAGTTAATAAAAAATTAAATTTAAAAGAAAAAATTTATTTTCCTAACAAAAAAGATTTTCTTGAGGTTGTTTCTCAAGAAAAAAATATTTTTACTTTTTCATTAAAAACGGATTTAAATAACTTTTTAAAACTTTTAAATCTATACGGCGAGGCACCTCTTCCTCCCTATGTTAAAAAAACACCATTAACTAAAAAAGAAGCTAAAGAAAAATATCAAACAATTTTTGCCAAAAAATTAGGTTCCATAGCTGCTCCTACGGCTTCTTTCCATTTTACAAAAAGGGTTTTCAAAAAACTTAAAAGAAAAGGTATTGAACATTTCTTTATTACTTTACATGTAGGTTTAGGAACTTTTATGCCTATAAGTGAAGAAAATATAAAAAAGAGGAAGTTACATAAAGAATATTGGGAAATCGAAACAAGTATTTATAAAAAGATCTTAAAATTAAAGCAAAAGAAAAAATTAATTGCTGTAGGAACGACAACAACAAGACTTTTAGAAACTTTAGCAAGAAAAAAATTAAATTTAAACAAAAAGATTTTAAGAGGCACTACAGAACTTTTTATTTTCCCTCCTTTTAAATTTAAAATGATTGATGGGTTAATTACTAATTTTCATCTTCCTAAAACTTCTTTAATGATGCTTGTTGAAGCTTTTTTACAATTTAAAAATTCTAAAAGACATTTAAAGGAGCTATATGAAATTGCCATTAAAAATGATTTTAGATTTTATTCATTCGGCGATGCGATGCTTATTCTTTAAAAATGTTTAAAGTAATTAAAAAATCAAAAAAATCAAAAGCAAGATTGGGAGAAATAGAAACATTTCATGGTAAAATTAAAACTCCTGCTTTTGTTCCTGTAGCTACAAAGGGAACTATTAAAGCTTTACCGCAAAAATTTTTTAAGGAAATCGGCATTCAAGTTGCTTTCGTTAATACTTACCACTTAGTTAATCACCCTGGAGTAGAAATTATAGAAAAATTCGGCGGTATTCACAGGTTTGCTAATTTAGAAATTCCTTTAATGAGTGATTCTGGTGGTTTTCAAGTTTTTTCTTTAGCTAATAAAAAGAGAGTTAAATTGAGAAACGAGGAAGAAATTATAAGTGTAAATATAGAAGAAGATAAAGTTATTTTTAAATCAAATTTTGATGGAAAAGAAATTGAATTTACTCCAGAAAAATCTATTGATTATCAAATAAAAATAGGAGCTGACATTGTTATAGCTTTTGATGAATGTATTACTTATCCGACAACATATGATTATGCTAAAGAAGCAACTGAAAGAACACATAAGTGGCTTTTAAGATGTATAGATTATTTTTATAAAAATAAAAAACATTATCAATACCTTTATGGCGTTATTCAAGGATCTGTTTTTGAAGATTTAAGAAAAGAGTCAGCTAAATTTGTTACTAAGCAAAATATTGATGGAATTGCTATTGGCGGAGTTTCTGTTGGTGAAAGTAAAGAAGAAATGAGATTAGCGGTTAGATGGGTTAGCGATTATTTACCTGATGATAGTCCGGTTCATCTTTTAGGAGTTGGAAGAGTTGATGATATTTTGGATTTAGTGATTTACGGAATAGATACTTTTGACTGTGCTGAACCAACAAGAATTGCAAGAACAGGAATGATTTATCAAATAAATAAAGATGATTTAAAAAACTTTTTAGCTACAATTGATATTCAAAAAAGTAAATATAAAGATAATCAAGAAAAAGTTGATGAAAATTGTAATTGTTATGTCTGTCAAAATTTTTCTAAAGCCTATTTACATCACCTTTTCAAAGAAAAAGAAATTTTAGCATATATCTTGGCCACTTATCACAATCTTTATGCAATGGAAAAATTTTTTGAAAAGATAAGAGAAAAAATAGAAAAAGATGAACTTTAAATTTGTTAATTAATTTGCTAAAGATTTTATAAATTCTATAAACAGTGGATGGGGGTGTAAAAATCGAGATTTAAATTCTGGATGAAATTGAGTACCTAAAAAGAAAGGATGGATAGATTCTGGAAGTTCTATTATTTCTACTAATAATCCATTTTCCGATGTTCCTGAAAACACTAGGCCATTCTTTTGTAAGATTTTATGAAATTTAGGATTAACTTCATAGCGATGACGATGCCTCTCAAAAATTAAATTTTTTCTATAAGATCTCCAAGCTATTGTTCCTTTTTTAATTTCACACCTCCAATCTCCAAGTCTCATTGTGCCTCCATATAATTTTTCTTTTAAAAATTTCTTTTGCTCTTCTAAAATATCAATCACTGGATATTTTGTCTTTGGATTAACTTCAGTAGTATGAGCATTTTTCAAACCACAAACATTTCTTGCAAATTCAACAGTCATAAGCTGAAGTCCATAACATAAACCTAAAAGAGGAATTTTATTTTTCCTGCAAAACTCAATAGCTAAAATTTTTCCTTCAACACCTCGAGAACCAAAACCACCAGGGATAATAATGCCATTATAATTTTTTAATTCTTCTAATTTACTTTTATTTTTTTCATATTCTTCTGAATTTAGCCAATCAATTTTTGGTTTATAACCCAAGTGCCAACTTGCATGTTTCACAGCTTCAATTACAGAAATATAAGCGTCAGCTAAAATAAAATCTCCTGTTTTAAAATATTTTCCTACAATGCCAATTTTTATTTCTTTATTTAAATTTTCAATTTTTTCAATTTCTTTCTTCCATAGCACGGATTCATTCGGATTTGGAACGGATTTATGCGGATCATTTTCTTCAACGGATTCATTCTGATATGAAACTGATATATGCGGATCATTTTTATCCGTTTTAATCCGTTCAGAATCCGCATCAATCCGTTGGTAATTTTTATCATTTTTTATCCGTTTAAAATCCGCAATAATCAGCGGTAATCCTAAACTTTTCAAAATCTTCTCTCCTAATTTTTCTTTTTCAAAATTTAAAGGAATTTTATAAATTATTTTTTCATCAGGAGCAGAAATTATATTTTCTTTAGGAATTCCGCAGTTAAAAGAAATTTTTTCTTTTCTTTTTTCATCTAATGGATAAATAGCTCTGGCTAAAACAAAATCTGGTTGAAGGCCAGCTGAATTTAAAGTTCTTATCGCATATTGAGTTGGCTTTGTTTTAAGTTCCATACCTTCTCCCTGATAAGGAAGATAACTAACTAAAATTAAAAGAACATCTTTTGGTTTTTGAAGTTTTAAAATTCTCACTGCTTCCAAAAATAAAAGATTTTGATATTCTCCTACAGTACCGCCAATTTCGGTTAAAACAATATCTGCTTTTGTTTTCTTTTGTGCTTGATTTATTTTTTCAATTACTTCTAATGGCACATGAGGCACAACCTCTACACATTTTCCATCAAAATATAAACTTCTTTCTTTTTGAATTAAAGATAAATAAACACTACCTGTTGTCATATAATTTTCTTTTGTAAGTTCTTGATTTAAAAATCTTTCATAATGTCCCATATCTTGATCACATTCAGTGCCATCTTTTAAAACAAAAACTTCTCCATGCTCAATAGGATTCATTGTTCCTGCATCAACATTCACATAAGGATCAATTTTGATGCAAGTAGTTTTATATCCATACCAAGTTAAAATTTTCGCAATCGAAGCAGTAGCTACACCTTTCCCTACTCCTGACATAACTCCTCCGCAAACAAAAATATATTTTGGCATTATTTTATTTTTCTTTTAAAAAATTTATAAATCTCACTGACAATTAAAACAAAAGAGCTTAAAATCATAATAATTGTAAACTCAAAAATATTAATTTCTGAAAAACCTAAAATTTCTCTTGCAGTAGGATTGAATAAAACAAAGTATTGCAAAAATAAAGATATAAAAATTCCGAAAATTATATAAGGATTTAATTTAAAACTTAAACTGAAAATGCTTTGATTTAATGATCTTAGATTTAAAGCATTATAAAGTTGAGTTAAGCTCATTACTAAAAAAGCGTAAGTCCTTGCTTTATCTAAATTAAACAAATATTCGGAACCGAAAATTAAAACTGTAAGCATCATCATCGTGCTTGCCATCATTAAGAGAAAAGGAAGTAAATCTAATCCAATTAAAGATTCTTTTGCTTTTCTTGGTTTTGTTAAAAGTTCTTGTCCGTGTTCTTTTTCAAAAGCTAAAGTTGTTCCAACCAAAGTATCAGTAACAAAATTTAAAAACAAAATATGTGTTGGTTTTAAAATAAATGGATAACCCAAAATTAAAGATGTCAAAATAGTTAAATCTTCAGCCACATTAGTGGTTATTAAAAAGAAAACAGTTCTTTTTAAATTATTATAGATTTTTCTTCCTTGCTCAAAAGCTGAAAGTAAGCTTTCCAAATTATCATCAATTAAAATAATATCGCTTGCTGATTTAGCAATTTCTGATCCCCGTTTGCCCATGCAAACTCCTACTTCAGCTTTTTTAAGACCTAAAACATCATTAACGCCGTCACCTAAATAAGCAACAGAAAATCCAAGTTTTTGATAAAGCTCTAAAATTTTAAGTTTTGTTTCTGGAGTAATTCTTGCAAAAATATAAGTATCTTTAATTTTTTCTAAAAGTTCTTTTTCGGAAAAATTTTCAATTTCTTTTTGGTCTAAAGCATTTAAATTTTCAAAACCAACTTCTTTAGCAATATAAACAGCTGTTTCTTTATGATCACCAGTTAAAATTCTTATATCAATACCAGCTAATTTTAATCTTTTAATTGTTTCTTTAACACCTTTTTTAGGTGGATCATATAAAGCAATAAGGCCTACAAAAATTAAATTCTCCTCTTTATCACCTTCGTTAAAAGCAACACCTAAAATAGAAAAACCATTTTTAGCATATTCTAAAGCTTTATTTAAAATTTCTTCTTTATTTTCAAAATTAAATATTCCATCTTTTCTTAAAATAAAATCTGAATTTTCAATAATTTTTTCAAAAGCACCAATATAATAAGATTCAATCCTTTCGTGCTTCACAATTACTCTTTTATGTTTCTTTATTCTAGAAAAAGGTTCTCTTTTTATTATTTTTTCTGTTTCTAAAATTTGCGAAGGTTTTATCCCTGTTTTTTCTAAAAGAACAAGTAAAGCAACATCTCTTGGATTCCCCTTAAATTTCACTTCTCCATCTTTTATAACTTCTCCCTCGCTTACAATAGCTGAAATGTTTAAAAGCTTTATAAGTGGATAATTTTCAAAAATATTTATTTCTTTCCCATCTTTCAAAAATTTTCCTTCTAATGAATGTCCTTCTCCGGTCACTTCAATTTCTTCACAGTCAACATAAATTTTTCTTACTGTCATCAAATTTTCAGTCAAAGTTCCTGTTTTATCAGAAAGCAAAAGATTTATTACTGATAAATTTTCTACTGCTTGGAAATTTCTTACAAAGACATTCTTTTTAATTAAACCGTAAGCGCTCACAACTAATAAAACAGTAATAATTATAGGTAAACCTTCGGGAATAGAAGAAACAAACGAAGATAGAACAAAAAGCAAACTTTCGGACCATAAATAATGTCTTTGAAAAGAAAAATAAAAAATCAAAATAGAAGTTGAAAGAGCAATCAAAAACATTTTCAAAATTAAATCTTTAGAAAGCTTCTCAAAATGTGGAGCAAATTGTTCAATCTTTTTAAACTTCTCATAAATCGATCCCATATAAGTTTTAACTCCTGTTGCAAAAACAATTCCTTTTCCCTTACCCTCAACAACATAACTTCCCATAAAACCGATATTTTTTCTTTCAGGAATTGGAGTATCTTTGTCAACTGGTTTTATATCTTTTTCAACAGGTAATGATTCTCCTGTTAAAATAGATTCATCAATCTTTAAATTTTCAACTTCAAAAAATCTTATATCAGCAGGTAAAATATCTCCTTCTTCGATAAAAACAATATCTCCTGGAACCAAATTTTCTGCGGAAATTTCAATTAATTCTTTATTTCTTAAAACTTTTGCTTTTGGTTTTAAAAGATTTTTTAATTTCTCTAAAGTTTTTTCCGCTCGAATTTCAAAAAAGAAACCTATAAAAACATTAACTAAAATAATTAAAAGAATAACAATTGAATCTGTAAATTTATTGAGAAAAAGAGTTAAAAATAGAGCAAAAACTAAAACAATGTTAAAAATATTTTTAAATTGTTTTAAAAAAATAAACCAAAAAGATTTCTTTTCTTCTGGTAAAATATTCTTGCCGTATTTTATTAATCTTTTTTCTGCCTCTTCTTGACTTAACCCCAAAAAATCTGTTTCTAAAATTTCCAAAACTTCTTCAATTTTAAGAGAATGAAAATTCATCATTTATATTCTACTAACCCAAAATCTTTTTTCCCTTTTTTAATTAAAATAAATTTTCCTTTTTCTAAAGTTTTAACGCTTGAAATTAAATTTCTTGCTTCTGATTTTGATTTTGCTAAATTAAGCTGAACTAAAATTTCTTCTAAAGGTAGTTTTTCTTTAATCTTTACTCTGGGAATAGCATTTTTTAAAAGCTTTATATCTTCTAAGCTAATTTCTTCAAAATTTTTTTCAAACAAAATTTTAGTTATTTTCAAAACTTCATCTAAAACTTTTTTGCCATAAAGATTGAAAATAACTTCTTCAGCTAAAGTTTTTTGAATTTTTCTTTCTTCTTTTTTCTTCTCTCCTTCTTCGATTATTTTTTCTATTTCTTCAAGAGATTTAAAAGAAAAATAATATAAAAGATTTTTTGAAAATTCATCATCCAAATTAATTAAAAATTGATAGATTATAAAAGGATGAAGTTTTTTAGGATCAAGCCATAAAGTTTCTCCTGCTTCAGTTTTTCCAAATTTTCTTCCTGTTTTTGGATCAATAAGTAAGGGATAAACTAAACCATAAGCTTTTTTATTTAATTTTTTTCTAATAAGCTCTATTCCTTGAACAATATTTCCCCATTGATCAGAACCTCCTATTTGAAGTTCGCAGCCGTATTTTTTAAAAAGAACAAAGAAATCATAAGCTTGAAGAAGTTGATAGGTAAATTCAGCAAAAGACATAGATTCTTGTGATGAAAGTCTTTGCCTTACAGTTTCCAAATCAAGCATAGAATTTATGCTTACCATCTTCCCTACATCTCTTAAAAATTCCATTAATTTTAAATTATCAAGCCATTTAGCATTATCAATCAATTTAACTTTTTTACCATCTATAGGAATAAACTTTTTTATTTGTTTTTTTAAACTTATTTTATTTTTTTCTAAAACTTCAAGAGGAAGTATTGGTCTTTCTTTAACTTTACCACTTGGATCTCCTATTTTTGCAGTGCCTCCTCCTAAAATAACAATAATCTTAAAGCCATGAAGGTAAAATCTTTTAAGAAGAGAAAGCCCTAAATAATGTCCTAAATGTAAAGAATCAGAAGTTGGATCAATACCTAAATATAAAGTTCCTTTCCTTTTGAAAAACTCTTCAATATCAGGTGTTGCTTGATAAATTAAGCCTCTTTTTTTTAATTCTTCTAAAAAATCCATTTGCCCCCGGCAGGACTCGAACCTGCAACCTTGGGCTTAAGAGGCCCCTGCTCTACCAATTGAGCTACGGGGGCATATAAAATGTCAAAATGTAAAATTCAAAAATCAAAAATGAATTTTACTTTCTTGTCTATAAAAAATTATACGATAATATCTGTCTTTATCCGCCTTGATATCTGTATTAATCTGTATTAAGAAAATTTATTAGAGCGCCGGTTGCCCAAGCCTGGGGATAATCTGGTTCTTTTTCCTTTAAACCTCTAAAAATTATTTTATCATCCAAAACGGCATAATACTCAGGAAGATAGCCGATTTCTTCATAAGCATGAATAATTGCTTCTTTTATTTTATCATATTCTTTTTGATAACCTAATTTTTTAAGACCTTGAGCAATAATCCAATTATCATGTGGCCAAACTGAACCTAAATGATAAGATAAAGGATCAAAATCTTCTTCTAAACTCGAATGAGTTCTAATTCCATAAGAAGTCCACATATCATCTTCAAAAAGTCTTTTAACAACAAAATCAATTTTATCTTCTTCAATTATTCCAGTAAAAAGAAGATGTCCAGGATTTGATGTTATTTTCTTAACTTGTTTTTTATCTCCATCTAAAGCCAAAGCAAAAAATTTTTTATCATACATCCAAAATTCTTGATTAAACTTTTCTTTTAGATTTCTTGCTCTTTCTTTTAATCTTTTTATAAAATTTTTATCTTTATTTAAAATTCCTGCTAAATAAGCTACTCCCTCTAAAGCCAAATACTCATAACCTTGAACTTCAACAATCTCAACTGGTGGTTTAATTTTAAGCCCACCAGAGTCTTTCCAGCCTTGATTATCTAAACCTTCTGGATTTTTCTTTTCATATTCAATAAACAAATTTTTATCTTTATCGCCATAATTAAAAATCCAATCGATTGCTTTTTCAATATTTGTCCAATATCTTTCAATAAAATTTTTATCTTTAGTTTTTTCAAAATAAAAATAAAAAAGAATCAAATAAAGAAGAGTTGAATCAATTGAACCGTAGTAAGGAAAAGGCCAATTGCGATAAGGGTGCTTTTTACTAACTAAATCAGTTTCGTGAAGTATCTTTCCGGGTTCTTCTTCTTTAAAGTAATCTATCTCTTTTCCTTGAAGTTCTGATAAAATTTCCAAAGTATTTTTCGCAATATTTATATCATAATCAAGAAGCTGCCAAGAAGAAATAATAGAATCTCTTCCAAAAAGTTTATCAAATCTTGGCATTCCTGCAAGTAAAAAAACTCTTGGATGTCTTAAACTTTCAATTTCTTTTTTCAGCTTTTCAATATCAATCATTAAAATTATTATAAACTAAACAAAAATTGGAGATGGCTTGATCTCAAAGACCGGAATTTTTTCTTTTTTAAACAAAATGTTTTTCAAAATTATTCTCTCCATTAAACCAAAATTTTTTTTGTAGTCAAATTTTGACAAAATTTCTTTTTTTATCTTAAAAATAATTTTTTTATATTTTTCATAATTTCTCAAAACATCTTTAATTTTTTTATAAAGCCCATTTTCATTCCCATCAAAGAAAAATTTCTCATTATTTAAGATTTCCTTAGGTCCATAAGTTTTTCTTGCTATAGGAACAAGATTTTGACTTAAAGCCTCAACAATTACTAATCCTAGGGATTCAATTTTTGAAGGTAAAATTAAAATCTTATGAGTTTTATAAAGAGAAAAAATTTCTTCTCTTTTAAGATGACCTAAAAATTCAACATTTTTCGCAAGACCAAATCTTTTTACCATTTTCTTTAATTTTTCCTCTTCCGGACCGCTTCCAACAAGATTTAACTTAATTTCAGTAAAATCATTTATTAATTTTCTTAAAGCCTTAATTAAAATTTGCACATTCTTTTCTTCGCTAAATCTTCCTACATAAAGCAAATCACCAAAAATTCCAGCTTTTTCTTTTTCAAAAATCTTCACTCTGGGATAAAAAGTAATTAGTTTTTCTTTTTCAACTAAATCATTGAGATAATTTTTGACTGCTTGGGAAACGCAAATTACTTTCTGACAAAGATCATCATTAAAAATTTCTTGTAAAATTCTGAATCTCTTTTCAAAATCTTTCTTTCCATATCTTTTTTTATAAACATCCCTATCTAAAACAATATGAAACCAAATAAAATAATGTTTATTATATTTTTTACAAAATTCAATTGTTTTTAAATAACTTTTCCAAAGATAAGGGCTTAAATTTATTAAAATCACATCAGCATCATAAACAAGTTTTTTTAAGTTTTTAAATCTCCATTCTAAATTAAAACAAGTTTTTTCTTTATAAAACTTGGCTAAAGGAGAAAAAATTGTTACTTGCCAATCTTGATTTGTTAAAAATTCGGCAAAATCATAATTTAAAATACTTACTCCGCCATTTTCAATCTCATAATTATGCACTAATAAACATTTTAATCGTTCCATATTTTTAAAATTTCTTCTAATCCTTTCAGTTTTAAAGGTGACCTAAAACCTAATTCAAAAGATTCTGCTGCTTTAGTTCTCATAAAAAATCCTCTATAAGTTATTATTGATAAAAGCAAATTTCTCATCCTTTCACTCATTTGTGAAGAATAAATATCCATTAACTTTTTAATTTTTTCTAAATAATCAGAAACATCAACCAAAATATCTCCTCTATTTAAATATTCGCCATCCATATAAAGAAAAAGGGGCGTTTTGTGTGGTTCTCCTAATTCTTTAGAAATTCCCCAACCTGCTCGATCAATAGCTTCAGTCACAATTTTTGAAACTTCGTTATGATCTCGATGGTAATCTTGATAATAATGAGTAATTACCAACACCGGCTTGTATTTTCTAATTATTTTCATAACCAAGTGGACAGTTTTTAAATCTCTTGTAAATTCACTATCCTTTAAACCCAAACCAATTCCTTCTTTAATCCCAATAAACTTTCTTGCCAAAATCCATTCTTTCATTCTTTGTTTTTTCAAATCTTCTTTTTTAAATTTTTCTTTTCCATACCAAACACTTTTCTCTCCAGAAGTAAAAACAACTTCAATAATGTAATATCCATTATCAGCAAGTTTCATCAATGTTCCAGCACACAAAAGATGATCATCCGGATGAGCTGTAAAAAGAATAATATTTTTATTTTTCATTTTGGTTTTTAAAAAATTAATTAACGAAACTTATTTTTAAAAGAAAGGAGTTAGGGAGATGGCGAGGTAACCCTCTCCCTAACTTTTTATTTTAGGGGAGCGGAATCTCGATCCTCCGCTCCCCAGAAAATATCCTCCGCGCCACTTCCTTTCGTACCCTCCGCCTAAAGGCGGCGGGAAGGGATAACCAATACCCCCACGGTGCTGGTGCCCATGATGGGAGCCCCAGCCGAGCCGGGGGGACAAACCTGACGAAGGGAGTGAGTATGAACGCCGGCCTCGAAAGGCCAGCGTATAAACTGTACACCCGCCCCTTCTCTTGGAAGGGGCAGGCGAAGATGACCCACGGTAGCTCATCCGCCTAAAGGCGGAGGATGAAATGGATACCTGAGCCTCCTAACCATCCCCCAGCCTGATGAAGCTGAGAGATGGTCATGGAAGCCCACCCTCCAGGCCACTTCCGAAACGGATCAGAAGTGGCCCGGAGAACAACCCCATGTGGCAGATGTGCAACAATTGATGGCTCCTTCCTAAAATGGAAAATCGCCCTTGCCATTTCCCCAAGGGTTAACTCCTTGGGAAGAATTGATTCAAGGGCGAAAACCCCCGGTGGGTTCACCCACCGTGGGTCTTCCGGCATGGGAATATTCCTCCCGTGCCGGTAAGTAAAAAAACTCCAACTTAATTGGTGGCGCTTGGCCACCAACTGGGTCAAAAGAAACTCGGCGGGGTTCGGGTACGGGTCGCTCGACCCGTACACCAAAACCTGCCCGGGCTCGGGTTTCTCAACCACAAGCCCGAGACTAAGCACAATCTCCCACGTCGTTTCAGAAATCATAGTAAACCTCCTTTCTAAAAAATTTTTTTTTGAGAGATAGGACAAGCCTTTTTGGCTTGCTCCGTAAGGAACCCACTTTGGGGTTCCCTACGCGACAAGCAAAGATCATTTTTTATTTTTGATCATTAGGAGGATTAGGTGGTAGGTCTTCAAAATGTACAGTGTTATCGAATGATTCTTGAACTCCATCTTCTGGTGTTTTGTTTTGATCGTCCATTTTTTAGTAATAGTTTCTAATTTTTCGACCTTAAAATAAAAATGGCCGGCTCGCGCCGGCCAGGTGATTTTGATTTTACAAATTTTTTTATATTAAATAAACCACCTAGCCGGCGTAGTTCCGACCAAGACAAACAAAATGATAATAATCCAATTTATTAATGAAAAATTACTCATTTGGTAATTAGCATTATATCACAAAAAATTTTTAATTGTCAAGAGGATTTTATTGATTATTTTCCTAAGAATTTTAAAGGTTCAAAATAGCCGTAATTTGTTGGATTGTGTGGAACATAACCGTAACAATTCATAAGCCTATTTTTAAAAAAGCATTTTGCAGGTTTTGGACTTTCTAAAAAAGGTTTTTCTTTAATTTCAAAATGTAAATGAACATCTAGCTTTGAATTTTTATCACAACCGTCTTCTCCTATTCTCCAATAATTACATCCATAACCAGTAGCTCCGACTTTACCAATTATTTCTCCTTTTTTAATAAAATCTCCTTCTTTTAATTTTGGATTAATTTCAGAAAGATGAGCGTAAAGAGAGTAAAAAGTTTTGTATCTACCAGAATCTTGACCGAATAAGTTACCCGAATTTTGACCGAATATATTTTCATTACCCGAATACTGACCGAATACTTTACCAGAATCAGGACCGAATCTTTTTATTCGGTTGTCATTCGAATAGATATTATCATTCGGTTGATATTCGTGTAGATTATTCGGTCGTGTAATTCGGGTAGATTCTATTCGGTCGTTTAATTCGGGTAGTAGATATTCAACAATTACTACATTCCCCAATCCATGATCTTCTTCTCCATTCCTTACAATTTTTACAACTTTACCATCATAAATGTTATAGACATTTAAATCTTTGGCATCAGGATTTGGTGCTAAATCAACTCCAGAATGTTGAAGATAATCAATGCTTCTATCTGGTCCGCTAAACCATGATGTTCTTAAAGGATTATTAAATCTTTGTCTTACATAAAATTCATTTTTATTTACAGGAAAAACAAAATCTTCTTTAACTTCAAAATCATCTAAATCTTTATAAGAAATAATTAAATCTCCTGGTTTTGCTAATTCAAAAAATTTTCTAGCAAATTTAGGCCAAAGACGAATGCAACCACCAGTAAAATCGCTGCTAACTCTTTCACCATTTAAATAATAAGGAATCTCGTGAATAAAAAAATCTTCATACATTTGAACAGCATAATTCATATAAACAGGAAATATTGAAGAAATATGTTTTTCTTTTTTAACTCCAACACGAAAATATCCTGTTGGCGTTTGATACCAAACCCCTTCAGTAGCCTGATAAGCAATAGGAATAATTTCTTTTAGTTTTCCATTTTCAAAAAAATAAATTTGATTTTTAGATAAATTGACTTCCCAAACGCGATCTTCATAAATTTTAGGTTTAAGGTTTTGATTTTTGATTTTAGAATCAAAATTAATATCAAAGTCATTGTTAAAGAAAAAAGTTTCCTCTTTAGCTAAATTAATAAAAAATCCCGCTATAAAAAATAAAACAATTATTAAATAAACAAGATTTCTTATTTTCATTTTTAATATCTATTATAATATTGCGGAATTTAAAAAATTTTAACTTTATAGATTTTTCATTTATTTTGATATAATTAATTTATGGCTAGGATGCGAATGGAAATAGAAAAAATGAAAGGAAAATATGTTGTTAAATTTAATGCGGAGAGATTTGAAAGGATGGCAAATGTTTTGGGATTTTTTGACCCCGAATTTCTTAAAACTTTAAAAAAATCTTTGTCTGATTATAAAAAAAGAAAAGTAAAGAGTATTAAAGAGCTGTATAAAAAGTTTAAATAGATGGAGATTATTTATACTGAAACATTTGAGAAATTGTTTGCTAAACTACCTAAACAAATTCAGCAAAAAGCAATAAGAAAAATAAAATTATTTGAACAAAACCCATTTTTGCCAATTTTACATGTAGAAAAGCTCTATACACCTTTAGGAGATTTTTGGTCTTTTAGAATTGATAGAAGTTATAGAGTTGTTTTTTCATTTTTAAAAGAAAATAAAGCAGTTTTTTATTTTATTGGTCACCATAATCAAATTTATAGGTTTTTAAAGTAAAATTTGATTAATACAAATTTGCAAAATCAAAAGGCATGTAAAAATTTCATTGTCCTTAATAAAAAATTACCAGATAATTTTATATTAAATAAATTTTGTTGCATTTTATGTTTATTATAATCTATTTTCTAAAAATAATTGTTATCTCTCCTTTTAATTTTCTTTTTTCTAAAATTCTTATGATTTCATCTAATTCTCCTCTTAAATATTCTTCATAAATTTTTGAAATTTCTCGAGCAATAACAACTTTTCCTTCTTTAAAAACTTCTTTCATAACCGTTAAAGTTTTCAAAATTCTTTTGGGAGATTCATAAAAAACTATGGTTGCTTCTATATCTTTCAATTTTTCAAAATAATTTTTAAGTCCTTTTTTCGGTAAAAAACCTAAAAATAAAAATTTATCAAGAGGAAGTCCGGAGCCAACTAAAGCAGTTAAAAAGGCAGAAGGTCCAGGCAAAACCTCGATTTCAATATTATTTTCTAAGCAAGCTTTAATTAATTTATAACCAGGATCAGAAATACCAGGCATACCAGAATCAACAACTAAAGCAGCATCACTTTTTTTCAAAATTTCTAAAAGATAAGGAATTTTTTCTTCTTCCTTAGGAGCAAAATAAGAAATTAATTTTTTATTTTTAATTTGATAATGATTAAGCAAAATTTTTGTCCTTCTTGTATCTTCACAAAAAATATATTCAACTTCTTTCAAAACCTCTAAGCTTCTTAAAGTGATATCTTTTAAATTTCCTATAGGCGTGGGGATAATGTAGAGTTTGCCCATAAAATTTCAATAAGACATTATTTTTAAAATTTCTATCACTTTTACATTTCGCATTTCTGAAGACGATTCTTTGCCTTCAATTTTTACAAATTTATTATTAAATGAATCTAAATTAAACTTTTCAGAAAAAGCAAAAAAGACCTCATTTGGAGTAAAAAAAAGAAATTCATATTTATTAAATGTTTTTGTTGGCATTTTAAGAAGATAACCTTTATATTTGTTTAACTTTATTTTTGCTTCATCAACAGAAATTATTGAAAAATATTGTGATGAAGCTTCTTTAATGATTTTATTGGAGAAAGCATTTTTAAGTTCTATTTTAAAAAAATAAGACGTTGATGGTGGAAAAGAAAGCGGGATTTTGAAAGTAAAATTATAATTTTCTCCAGGGGTAAATGGGATGGTTTCTTCTTTTAAGGGTGATGAAGTAACATTTAGATTATAAAGTTTTATATGCCAAAAATAAGGCAAAGCGTATTCAGGATCATTAGCTTCAACAGAGGTTATTTTTTCAGGAAGCTCTAATTTAAAACTAAGCCTTAAGTTATCTTCTGGCCTAAACTTAGATTTACTTGTAGGGAAAGTAACATTAATTTTGCTTCTTAAAAGTTTTTGATCAAAATAATTTATTTTGTGAATAAAAGAAAGAATTTTCAAAAAAACTTGATTAAGTTCTGGTTCTGGAATAGAAATCTGAGCGAAAGAAAAATGGGTAAAAAATAAAAGTATTAAAAAGGAAAGTAAAAATTTCCTCATTTTAGTTATATTTTAAACTTTTTTTAATATAAATCAAAGCTCCGTAGATACCTGCTTTTTCTTTAAGATTTGAGAAAGTAATTTTAGGCTTCAAATTAAATGGAAAAAGTTTTTTAAAGCTACTTAGAAGAATTTTTTTATTTAAACTTTGAATTAAAGAGCCATTTAAAATAATTGCTTCTGGCGACCAAAAAAGACTTACATTAATTAAAAAAGCACTTAAAACTTCTGAATAAAAACTCCATATATTTTTATCTTTTATTTCTTCTGGCTTTTTATTAAAAATCTTTTCTATAGCTTTTCCAGAAAAAATATTTTCAAATTCAAAAAATTTTTCTTCAATTAAAAAAAGTGTATGACCAGGTTCAAATCCGAAAAATTTTTTATCAATTTCTCTATTAACAATTCTTACACCTCCCACTCCTGTTCCTAAAGTAATATAACCAAAAATATTGAATCTTTTTCCTTTACCAAAATAAGCCTCTCCTAATCCTTCTAAAGCAGCATCATTTTCTAATAAAATCCTGCACTTTAAAATTTTTTCTAAATCTCTTTTTATGTTTTTATTTTCAAAATCTTTTAAATTAGGAGCATAAATCAATTTATCTTTATTTTGATTTAAAACACCAGGAAGACCGAAAGAAGCTGATTTTATTTTTAGTGAAGAAAATTTATCTTTAAAAAATTTTAAAAAATCAAAATAGTCTTGATAAGTATCAAAAATTTCTATTTTATCTATTCTTTTAAAATTTTTACTTAAACCTATTTTTGTTTTTGTAGCTCCTATATTAACCAAAAGAAACATTTAATTTTACTACGTAATTTGAGGCTCTCAAATTCTTCTAAAAATTTGATAATAACTTCATCGATAAATTTAAATATTATTCAATTAGAAAGAGATTGGTTAATTGATCATATTTTCTTTCTATTTTTGAATTAAATGCAAAAAACATAATTTCACAAGTAGGAAAAATAACTAATTTTTTCAAATGTCCGGAAATTGTTTTTAAATTTTTATCTCCTAAAGCAGCATGAATATGAAGGTAAAGATGATTTTCTTTCAAAGTTAAATTTCCTATTAAACTTGCTATTTCAAGTTGCTTTTTAAATTTGAACCAATCATAATCTTTTTTCTTTTCATTGTATCTTCCAATTTCACATTCTCTGCAAGCACCAATACCATAAAAAAATCCTGATTTAATTTTATTCTTTTCTGCAAACTTAATTAATGACTCAAAAACTTCTTCGTTAGGCTCTATTCTTAAAAGATATTGATTTTTGTTTATTTTTTTGATAATCATTTCTTTTTTTTATTTTAATTTTGACCTCATTAAAATTTCTTTTAAAATAACCGCATTATTATGTTTTTCGTCTTTAGCTGAAAAAACTAAAGTAACTATCTTTTTATCTTTAATGATACTAATTAACTTCTTAAAGCTTTCTTTATTTTGTTTAATTTCTTCTTGATATCTCTTCTTAAACTCTTCCCATTTAGAAATGTCGTGCTTGAACCATTTTCTTAATTTATCACTGGGAGCAATTTCTTTAAACCATAAATCAATCTTGGCTTTTTCTTTTTTTATTCCTCTTGGCCAAAGCCTATCAACTAAAATTCTAAAACCATCTTGAGGAGAATAATTTTCATAAATTCTTTTAATTTGGATTTTCATCTATCTACTTTTGGTAAGGTAATTCCTTTTTGACCCTGATATTTTCCTTTTCTGTCTGAATAAGAAATTTTACAAGGTTCATCTGCTTCTAAAAAAATAACTTGGGCTATTCCTTCATTAGCATAAATTTTTGCTGGAAGAGGAGTGGTGTTAGAAATTTCTATGGTCACATGTCCTTCCCACTGCGGTTCGAGAGGCGTGACATTAACAATAATTCCACATCTGGCATAACTTGATTTTCCTAAAACAATAGCTAAAACATTTCTTGGAATTCTGAAATATTCAACTGACCTTGCTAAAACAAATGAATTTGGAGGAACAATACAAAATTTACCTCTATGCTTTATAAAATAATTTTCTTTAAAATTTTTTGGATCAATTATCTCTGTTGGATAGGCATTATGAAAGATGTAAAATTCATCAGCAACTCTCATATCATAACCATAACTTGAAAGACCATAAGAAATTTTCCCTTTACGAACTAACTTTTCAGCAAAAGGCTCAATCATCTTATGCTTTCTTGCCATATGCTTTATCCATTCATCGTTTTTTATCCCTGCCATATTTTTTATTTTACTTTAAATTTCCATTCTTTATAACTTCGATTATTAAATTATCTATAATAAATGGCCACAAATTCAAAGGATAAAATGATAAAAACCTTAAAATAGTGTGAAGAGAAAAAATGGTTTTTTCATTAAAATTCAATAATAATTTTTCTAAGCTACTAAAAGAGTTATCAAGTAATATTTCTAAATAATCACCGATAATCTTTTGGATAAATTCTTCAAACTTTGAATTTTCTGTGGATAAATATGGAATTAATTCTTTAATTAATCTAATGACTATGTTTTTAACTTTGATGTTATCTTCTTCGGACAAAAATTGTTTATTTAGGAGACGCGAAATTAAAGATTTTATCTCTATCGTAAGGTTATTTTCAAAATTTTTAAAAATATCCGATATTTTTTGTGAAAAATGCTTTATAAAAAAAGATTTATAATATAATAAAAAAACTTCTTCTTTTAAATATTTTTTTAATTTTAACACCCACTCTTCTTTTTCTTCAATAACATTTTTGGGTATTGGCTTATAAGGAGATAAATAGATGTATACATAATAAATTGATAGTATTTTATCTATTATCTCATATTTTAATGTATTCGCTAATGTATAAAGTGTATTTATATAAGACATTAAAAAATTTAAAATAATGTTGTCAATAGAATTTAAAGATTCTTCCAAAGAAAAATCTTTTAACTTGAACTCTTCTATTATTATTCTTCTAACAAAATCTTCAAAATTAAGCTGCTTAGCATAAAAACTTTCATAATACAAAGAAAAAAAATTCCTCCAAAAATCACGTAATTTTTCTAAATAAAAAATTTCTAGTAAATGAAAGAATTCTTCTAAATAAGTTCTTTTCGTAAAATTATATAAATCTTCTTTTTTATAGTCTTGAGGTAACAAGATCGCTATAGATAAAAATCCCAGTTTACCAAATGATTCTACGTCATCTTGAACGAAAACTCTTTTTAAAAATTCTTTAGGTGCACTATCTTTTACGATAAATAAAAACCCTAATGGTATTATTTCTATTCTAACATTTTTTATAATTTCTCCTATTTGGTCTTTAAATTGTGAAAGACCAATCTCTAAATATTTCTCTATCAATGATTGGGGATTATTTTGAGAAAAATCTTTTAAAATTTCTTGCTGTCTATTATAATAAGCCTCGAGGAGTGATTTTATTAAATTTTCTTGTTCATCAGTAAACTTAAATACATTACCAAATTTTTCTATTATTTTCTCTACTTCTTCTTTAGAAAACATAGGGTCAATCAAAAATATCTTTATAAGAAAGTACTCTAAACTTGTTATTCCTTCCATTTTCATCATAAAGGAGGCGAAAGCTCTTTTTACTCTTTCATCTTGAAACACTATAGGATTTAAGAATCCTTCATACCATATGTTAAAATCTATTTGTAAATCATTTAATTTTCTTTCTTTTAAAATTTCTTCTCTAATTTTTAAATAATCATCAATTTCCCCTAGAATATAAGGCAAGCTCATTTTTCTCAAAATTCTTCTACCTTCTTCAAAATTTTTACAATAAAAAAGCAGATAATTTAAAATGGTTCGTAAAGAAATAAAATGTCTCTCAACCACTCTATCCGGTTTTTCAGGTCTTATAATTTCCATAATTATTTAAATTATTTTATAACCTCTATTACTTTATTTACTGGTTTTGGTGAGGTTATAATAAAAGGTTTTTGCGTTTTAATTATTGAAGGGAGATAGTCTTTTTTGATAATTTTATCCTCATCTAGCCAATAAACTTCCAAATCAAGATAAGTGTTTTGATTCCAAAAACTTCTTATTTGTTTATCAGGGAAAATAAAAATCATACCATCATAATCAACTGGTTTTTTAACAAACATTAGGCCTCTTTGCCATTCTTCTTTTGTTTTTGCTTCTCTAAATAAATATATTTTATTTTCAAGTTCATAAGGCACTAATTTTTCGCTCATGTTTTCTATTTGGAAATTATCATTTAAATAAAATTTTCTAAAATAAATGTTTTCAATTTTTTTATTTTTTATATAAACTTCAACACCGCCGCCAATCATTGTTTCTTTAGAAAAATTCTGATCAAAAACAAAATTGCCTAAAGAATAAAAAATAAATTTACCTTTATATTTTTCAATATCTTGTATTACATGCGGATGATGACCAATAACTAAATCTGCTCCAGAATCAATGGCAATTTTTGCTAATTTTCTTTGTCTTTCATTTGCTATTTTTTGATATTCTTCTCCCCAATGAAAATTCACAATTAAAATATCAACTTTTTCTTTTGCTTTTTTAATTATTTCAGGCAGATTATCATTTACCACCGAAATACCAAATTTATTTTCTTTGACATCTAAATGTTTTAAAAAGTCGGAAAAACCTAAAAAGCCTATTTTTGTTTCATTCTTTTCAATAATTAAGGGTTCGTAAGAAATTCCAAAATAACTTATTTTATTTTTTTCTAAATTTTTTAGAGTATCTTCAAAGGCTATTTTGCCATAATCAAAAATATGATTGTTAGCTAAATTTACTATGTTTATATTTGACTCATTTAAAGCTTTAGCGACATCTGGTTTCATCCTAAAAGAATATTTGCTTCCTACTTTAACTCCGTTTTCAGAAATAGGGCCTTCTAAATTAGCTGCTACATAGTCAAAACTTTTTAAATAATCAAAGATATTTATAAAAGGGAAAATATATTTTTTATTTAAATCTCTAATTTTTTTCTCTACTGATCTTGTCATCATTATATCCCCAACAAAAAGAATTTTTGTTTCTTGAGGTTCTTGATTTTCTTTTCTATCAAAATTAAAATTATATTTTCCTGTAGGCAAAATTTTAGGAATTAGAATTAAAATAAAAAGTAAAAGCAAAAATAATAAAAAAATTTTAAGTCTCATCTTAAATGATAATAAGAATAAAAACACATAAAAATAAAGAGGTGGTTGATCTTACAGAAATTATAAATGATTTTCTTAAAAAAGGAAAAGAAAGAGAAGGTTTAATTTATCTTTTTGCTTTGCATACAACTTGTGCTTTAACTACAGCTGATTTAGATCCTGGAACTGATTTAGATATGTTAGATGCTTTTAAAGAAATGATACCAAAACTAAATTATAGACATCCTCATAATCCTTTTCATGTGGGGGATCATATTATGTCTTCTATAATCGGAACCCATTTAATTTTACCTTTTGAAAATCAAAAACTTATTTTAGGAACGTGGCAAAGAGTTGTCTTAATAGAGCTTGATGGCCCTAGAGAAAGAGAAATTTATTTAAGAGTAATTAAATAAAAAAGTTTTAAAAGGGGAAGCTATTGATCCTTGTCTCTCTTGTTTTATGTTCTTTGATTTCTTCAAGTTGCTGTTCAATAGCTTTTTTAATAGCTTCTGATACGCCTTGCATTGATAAGAACTGATTTTTATAAGTTTCATTACTATAAAAAACATCTGGGGCTTCTCCCATAGGTATTAATTCAATCTCGTTAGACCATGTTTCTTTTTTTAGATTAATATTATCAGGAAAACGTACTTTAAGTGTATATACTTTCCCATTTATCTTTATATTAACTATTGTTTCTAACATTTTTCCCTTTCTTATCTTACTAATTTTCTCACAATTTTGTTAAATTTTTCTCCCCTATCGAATTCATTTTTAAATTTTTCAAAAGAGGCAGAGGCTGGAGAAAACAATATCACAGATGTATACAGATTCAGAACGGATCTATACGGATCGTTTTCTCCCATGGATTCATTCGGATTTTGAACGGATATATACGGATCGTTTTTATCATTTTTTATCCGTTTAGAATCCGCATTAATCAGTTCTGAAATCCGCATTAATCCTCTGTGAATTGCTTCCCTTAAATCCTCAAAAATATTTTCTTCGATCAAAGGATATTTTAATTTTCTGAGTTCTTCAATTAATTTTTTTGTAGCGCTACCATTAAGAAGTATTAAATTTTCTGGTTTAACTTCTTTTTTTATTTTCTTTGCTAACTCTTTGAAATCTAAGTTTTTATCAGTTCCTCCAGTAATTAAAATTAAGTTTTTATATTTTTTAAATCTTTCAATGGCATTAATTGTGGCATCAGGAGATGTTGCTGCTGAATCGTTAACTATCATTAAATTTTTATCTTGATAAATAATTTCTTGTCTAAATTTTGGTGTTTTTAAACTGAAAATAAAATTTTTTAATTTTTTAATTTTATTTTGAGGATTTTTTACATTTTTGGATTTTAGATAAAGATAAAGAGTTAAAAGAGCAAAAAGTAAATTATAAAGGTTGTGCTTACCGTAAATTTCTTTAAATTTTTTTATAGAAAAAATTTGGTATTCCTTTTCATCTTTTATAAAAACTTTATCATTTTTAATATAAATTCCTTTTGGTAGTTTTTTATTTAAAGAAACAAAATAAACTTGGCTTTTTGGTTTTAGTTTCAAAAAGAATTTTGTCCAATCATTGTCTAGGTTTAAAATTAAAAAATCTTCTTTCGTTTGATTTTGAAAAATTCTTGCTTTAACACTAGCATATTCTTCAAAACCAGAATATCTATTTAAATGATCATTATAAATGTTAGTAATTATTGCTATCTTAGGTGCTTTAATAAATCCGTGTTTATCCGTGTTGAATCCGTCTTCATCCGCTGTTGGATAAAACTCTAACTGAAATGAAGAAAGTTCTAAAACAGAAACAGTATTTTCTTTTGTTTTATCTAGAATTTTAAACAAACTTCTTTCTGGCTGATTCCCTCCTAATAAAATATTTCTACCCGAATTTTGACCGAATATATTACCCGAATGTTGACCGAATTTTAAGTCACTACCCGAATGTGGACCGAATGGGTTACCCGAATTAGGACCTAATCTTTGATTTTTATTCGATTGATATTCGGGTATATTATTCGGTCGTGTAATTCGGGTAAATTCTATTCGATCGCTTGATTCGGGTAGTCTATTCGGTCGGTTATTCGGGTAAATATTGGAAACTTGCGTCAATAACTCATATATCCATGTTGTTGTCGTTGTTTTTCCTCTTGTTCCTGTAATAGCAATAATATCCCCTTTAGCATATTTAAAAAATAAATAACAATCATTAACTACTTCTTTCTCTTTTTCTTTAGCATAGTTTGCCCATTCGCTTTTATTACTCACTCCAGGATTAAAATAAACAATATCGGAAGAATCAATATCTTCAAATCGGTGTTCCCCTAAAATATATTTTGCTTTTATTTTTTTAAGTCTTTTAATTGAAGGCAAAAGCTCTTTTTTCGTTTTTTTATCAGTAATAATAAGTTTAGCTCCATTTTTATAAAACCATTTTGCTGCTTCAATTCCTCCACCCAAAAGACCCAAACCGAAAATTAAAACCCTTTTACCTTTAAACAATTTATTTTTCATTTTCAAAGAATTTATCTCTTAACTTTTTATATTTTATTGAAACTTTCAAAAAATTACTCCTGTCTATTTTGAAATTTTTTAGAAATTTAATAAATTCTTCTTTTTCTTTCTTTATGTTTTCATAATTATTTAAAAATATTTGATTCCACATATAAGGGTTAGAACTTACAAGTCTAGTTACTGTTCTAAAACCTGTGCCAGCGTATTTTAAATAATTTTTATTTTTTTCATAAACATAAGCAAAAAAATAAAGAGCAAGTAGATAATTAAAGTGGGAAATTCTAGATGTGATCTTATCATGATCTTTTGAAGATAAAATAAAGGGTTTACTTCCTAAACTTTGAACAAAATTAGAAATTAGATTTATAGAAGATTTTTTATTCCTTTTATGCGGCGTTATTATCCATGGATAATTAATAAAAAGTCCTATTTTGCTATTTTCAAAACCTGATTTGTGCCATCCAGCCATAGGATGAGTCCCTAAAAATTCTGTTTTCTCATCTGACAAAATTTCAAACTCTTTAACAATATTTTCTTTGATGCTTCCTGTATCTATAACCAAAATTTCGTTTTTTAAATTTTCATTTAAATTTTTTATTCTCTTAGCTATTTTTAAGATTATTTCTATAGGAGTGCTTAGAATGATTAAATTAGAATTTTTGATAAGATTTTCTAGATTAAATATTTGATCTATAATTTTCTCTCTATAAGCTTTTTGAGAATCTTTATCATCAAAAATCCCAAAAATTTTTATTTCTTTGTTAATATATTTTAAAGTTTTAGCAATTGAACCTCCGATTAAACCTAACCCTATTATTCCAACATTATCAAAATTAACTTTTCTATTTTTCAAAATTCTTTCTTTTTTACTGATATCAAAAATATTCTCATAAATATCAGAAATAAAACCACGAATTAAGATATCTTTAGTTTTCAATGATAAATTTTTTATTATCTCATCTTCTCTTTTTTTAGAAGTTAAAGGAAGTTTCAGCTTTTCTTTTAATATATTGATTTTTCTTACAATAGATAGCCTTTTTTCTAAAAGTTTTAAAATTTTAAAATCAATTTTATCTATTTCTTTTCTCAGATTATCAAAATTATTCATCTTTAAAATTTTACTAAACAATTTTATAAGAAAGAAATAAAAAGCAATTAAATAGGATAGGATTTTAGATTTAAAAAGAATTAAATACGAAACCGCTTATTACTTCTTTACTCTTCATCATCAACAAAAATTTCGTAATAAGAAATAAAAGTTGGTGCACATAATCCAATCCAAAAGAAAAGCTCTTCAAATGGAAATTTCAATCCAAATAATTCAACGCTTCCAATATACTGGCCATAAAATCCCCATTGTCCTAACTTTAATGCTGTAAGTTCAAAAGTTAAATAAACAAATGAAAAGAACAAACCGAGTTTAATAAATTTATGAATAAATTCTGGTTTTCGATAAAGTATATAAAATAGAGGCAGTATTGCAACGCTGCCAAGAATTAAATAAGCGTAAGGAAATTTAAGCAAATTAGGCGAAATAAAAAATAAAATGATTGTTGTTAAAAATACAATAATGCTTGGAATAAGTGCATATTTTAAATGCCTAGATATTTCTGGATCCTTTTCGTCGTCAAGAAAATGTTCGTAAAAAACAGCTATAAAAAACACAAGAAAGAAAAACCATATCATATCATCAATAGGTACAACACCTAAAATTTTCCAAGGAAAAATTAATCTATGAACTACCCACGCATTATTGAAAGTAGCTAGAAAATCAAATGCAAATGCACAAATTAAACCAAAAATTACCGAAGCTATTAAGATTTTCTTATAATTTTTCTTTTCTCGCAAACAAAGATAAAGTGCGGGTATAATAAAATAGAAAATTGTTGAAATGAGAGCAGGAACATTAAATTTGAGTATTAAAAAAGTGGAGGTTAAGATTATAAAAATAATGATAAAAAGATCGATGAGTTTTTTATTCATATCTTATTTATGAAGTTTAATTACTACGATATAAAACTATTTAAAATTAATTTAAACAAACGAGCTTTTCTAGTTTAATAACAACTTTCTATATATTATTTTAAACCAGTGATTTTTAAATTTTAATCTAAAAAGGTTTGATTTTTGCAAGATCTCTTTTAATTTCTCTTTTAATATCTACGAGTAGGATTAATAAATTATTAACATTAGTTTTGGATTTAACTTCCCAAACTGGAAGATGTGTTTGAGTTTATTGCTAGATTCTTTGAAAAATAGGTATTATTTTTCTATCTTAGAATATTAAATTTTAAGTTCTTTTTTAATCATTCTTTCATTAAGTTTTTAAATTCTTCAACCATAGGTACTTCTTCTGGTTCAACTTTATATTCTTTGGCAAGATAAAAGGAGGTCCAATCAGCTAAAATTATAGAGGAAAAAATTTTATGAAATCTATTTTGACCTTCAAGTTTTAAAATTTCTACTTTTAAATTTCTTTCTTCATATAATTTTTTTAAAATTGTCATTCTTTTTTTAATCTTTGGATGATCTTCTTCATCAAACAAAATTAAAAAAATAAAATTTTGAGAAAGATGCTGAGTAGTTTCTTTTATGTCAAAACCTGTCATTTCATTATGATTGAGTTCTGGAAAAACATTATAAAAAGCAGGAATTTTGCTATTTTCATTAAATTTAATTTTCCAAATATAAGCGATAGCTTGATTTTTTTCTGAAGAATAAATTATAGGAATTTTGTCTTTTATTTTTTGAGCCAATTCTCTTCCCTGCTCTTCTAACTTTTCTGGTTTTAAGAGATGCGTAAGCTCGTTAATTTCTTCAAGTTCTTTTTCTCTATTTAAAATTTTTAAAAGTGCTTTAGTGTGAAAACCAAAAGCTAAACGGGGTTGAATTTTTGGCTCAGGTAATTTTATAAAAGGTACATTATATTGTTTGATAAGTTCAAGGAGCTTACCGTTATAAGTTATTGAAGCCATCTTAAGTTTTTTCTTTAAAGCCAAATTAAAGGAATCAATAACCTCCTCAGTATCTCCGGAATAAGAATTAAGAATGATAAGACTTTGCTTTAATGTTTCTTCAGGTAAATCGGGTAAACCATAATTTTTATGAACTAAAATATTTAAACTTGTATCATAAGAATTTAAAATATCTGCAGCTAAATGAGAGCCTCCCATTCCGACAGCAATAAAATTTTTCACTCCTTCAAGAGATAAATCACCTTCGAGTTTAGGCTCATACTCAAATTGTTTATTAAAATTTTTTATAATTTCGTACATTAAGTTTTAAAGTAAATTAATAAAAATATCAAAATTTCTAAGAATAATTTTATCATTATTAACTTTAAAAACTTTTACATTCTATTTCATGTTAAAATTAAATTATGAAAAATTTAAAAGTGTGGGATTATAAACTTTCCAAAAATTGGAGACCGAAAAATGATTTTGAATGGCAGTGGTATTTGATTAGAAGGATAAATTATGGAGATTTTAAAGGATTAAAAGCTCTTCTAATTAAAAAATATTGGCAAAAAATTAAAAAATATTTGACTCCTGGGAAAAGACTTTTGTTTGAAAATTTTTTTAAATATTATGGAAATATTAAATAAAATTCAAAAAACTGTTTTAGATATTTTTTCTAAATCAGGTTTACCAAAAAAATTTTACTTTACAGGAGGAACCGCTTTAGCTTTTTTCTATTTGAAACATAGAAAATCAGATGATTTAGATTTTTTCGCTGAAGAAGATTTTGGGTTAAAAGATATTGAAGATTTTATTAATGAATTAAAGAAAAAACTCGGTTTGCGATCTATAAGTGTCAAAAAACTTAACGGCAGATATGAAATAATAATCCAAAATAAAGAATTTTGCAGAATAGATTTTAATAAATTTGAATATAAAGCACTTAAAAAGAGAAATAAATTTAAAAATATTTTAATAGATTCACTAGAAGACATTGCTGCAAACAAAACACTATCTCTTTTTGATCGCAATGAGCCAAAAGATGCTTTTGATATTTATTTTTTAATCAAAAAAGCAAATCTGGGTCCTAAAAAACTTTTAAAGTTAGCTGAAAGGAAGTTTGGATTAAAATTTTCAGAAGATAATTTTTGGGAAGAATGTTTAAAAAAATCTAAAAATATTATTAGACTTAAACCCTATCTTTTAAGTAAGAACCAAAAAATCTTATTAAAGATAAAGGAATTTTTTGAAAAAGAATCGTCTCGTTATTTAAAAAAGATTCTAAAATGAAAATTTTAGTGACAGGTGGAGCAGGTTTTATTGGCAGTAATTTAGTAGATAAATTAATTGATGAAGGACATAAAGTTTTTGTCATTGATAATCTTTTAAGTGGCAAAAAAGAAAATTTAAATAAAAAAGCAATTTTTTATAAAGCAGATATTTGTGATTTGAATAAAATTTTACCCTTGTTTAAAGGAATTGATTATGTTTTTCATTTAGCAGCCAATCCAAGAGTTATTTTTTCTGTTGAAAATCCGATTGAAAGTCATAGAATTAATGTTGACGGCACTTTAAATGTTTTATATGCAAGTTATAAAAATAAAGTTAAAAGATTAATTTTCGCTTCAAGTGCTGCTGTTTATGGAGAGATTAAAAAATTACCGTTAAAAGAAAACACAATCCCTCATCCAGTCTCTCCTTATGTACTTCATAAATTAATTGGTGAATATTATTGTAAGTTATTTTCAAATCTCTATAATTTGGAAACAGTTTGTTTAAGATATTTTAATGTTTATGGGCCAAGAATGGATCCGAACGGACCTTATGCTTTAGTTATTGGCAAATTTCTAAAACTTAGAAAAGAAAATAAACCCTTAACAATTTATGGTGACGGCAAACAAACAAGAGATTTTGTTTATGTTGATGATGTTGTTAAGGCAAATATTTTAACAATGAAAAGTAAAAAAGTTGGCAGGGGAGAAATTATCAATATATGTTCAGGAAAAAATTATTCAATAAATTATATTGCCAAATTAATTGGCGGAAAGAAAATTTATCTTCCAAAAAGAATAGGAGAAATTAAACATACTTTGGGAGACAATTCTTTAGCTAAAAAACTTTTAGGCTGGAAACCTGAAATTAGTTTGGAAGAAGGAATTAAAAAATGTAAAGAGTATTTTTATAATCTAAATTAATGAAAATTTCCATAGTTATACCTTGTTATAACGAAGAAAAAACGATAGAAAGATTATTAAATAAGGTTTTAGAAGTTCAATTACCTGAAAATTGGAAAAAAGAAATTATTGTTGTTGACGATGGTTCTACTGATAATACGAAAAATATTTTAAAAAAATATAAAGATAAAGTTAAGATTATATTCAAAAATAAAAATGAAGGTAAGGGCGCTGCTCTTAAGGAAGGATTAAAACACGCCACAGGAGATTATATTCTTATTCAAGATGCGGATTTAGAATATGATCCTAATGATTATATAAAACTTTTAGAGCCCATTAACAAAAACGAAGCTCAAATAGTTATAGGTGTTAGAAAATTTAACAAATTTAATTTATTTTATGTCGGAGGAAAATTGTTGACAAAAATTTTTAATTTTTTTATTGGTTCAAATTTTTCTGATAATGCTACATGCTATAAATTGTTTCCAAGAAAATTAATTCCTCAAATTTTAAAATATAAGGAAAATGATTTTTCTTTTGATAATGTTTGCTTAAGTTATGAGCTTTTTAAATCTGGTTTGAAAATAAAAGAAATTGAAATAAGCTACCATCCAAGAAAAGAAGGTAAAAAGATAAAAATAAAAGATGGTTTTCTTGTTCTATTTAAAATTTTGGATATTTATTCAAAAACAAAAAGAGGTGAAAACCTTATAAAAATTTTATCAGTTGCGTTAATAATTTTTATCTATACCTTATTGGCACTTAGTAATATTGATACTCCATTTTTACATATTAGCGAGGACAATAATGGCTTATACGGAGTAGCAGTTATGAATTGGCTAAATAAAGGTATATTGAATTTAAAATTTGGCATGTATACAAAAGATTTTATAGATAGTAATTTTGACCCAAGCAATTTTTATACTCATCACCCAGCCTTCTTTTTAATTCCCACATATATTTTTTATAAAATTTTCGGAATTTCAGAAGCTATAACAAGGTTGAGTGTATTTTTTGTTTATTTAATCTCTTTAATAATATTTTACTTCGCCTTAATAAAAATATTTAATCAAAAAACTTTACCTTTACTAATATCTTTGGTATTTGCAGTTCTTCCTTCAAGTATATATTACGGGAAATTATTAGAGGTAGCAGTTTTTGGAGTTCCAACAGCATTAATTACATTCTCTTTATTTGTCTTTTATAAATTTAAAAATTCAAAATTAAATTTAGCTTTATTTCTAATATCAATACTAATTGGTGGATTGACAAATTGGTTTTATTACTTTATGCCTTTATCTATTTGGCTGTATGTGGTTTTTTTTGGTGATTTTAAAAAGAATGAAAAAAATAATTTACTAATCTTTATTCCAATTTTTACAATTTTTGCTTTTCTTTTAAATTTCTTGCATTTTTATATATTGAAGGGACAAATTTTTTATGAAGATTTAAAAAATGCCTTTTACTCAAGAAGTTGGAATGTTCCGTTCGTTCCATGGTTTTTATCAATATGGAGCAGATTAAATCTTAATTTTACAACTTTCTTTTTGGCGACATTTTTTACAGGATTCATTTTCTTTATTAAAAATTTTAAAAATTTTCATGTACTTTTACCATTAATTTTGTACCCATTATTAATTTTATTTGTTTTTAGACAATGGTCTACTCATCCGTATGGTGTTATATTTTTTTCAGGAGCAATAGCAAGCTTAACAGGACTAATTTTTTATGAAGGATTTAAGAAAAATGCCTTTATAGGTATAACTTTAGTAATTTTAATATTTTCTTTAGGTTACTATTTCTCTTCTAAACAAATGTATATTTTCTATAACAAACTTTGGATATTAGGCTCTAAAGATGTAGAGTTTTTAAAAAATATTAAAACAAATCTAAAAAATTATGATCTTTGTGAAGCTAAAAATGATATAGGGCTAGATTTTAGTGGCATAATTCAGTGGTACTTAAAAAAAAGTATTTTACGATCTCCTGATTGCATAAATAAATCAAAAATAGTTTTAATAGGAAATCCTAATTTTGGAAAATTTTATCAAGAAGAATTAAACAATTTTTTAAATAATGGATATAAATTTATTGGCTGCTTAGATTTTTGGTGTGTTTTAGAAAAATGAAAGGAGAAATAAAAAAATTTTTAGAATATGGAGTTGGCGGAGGAGTAGCATTTTTAATTACTTTTGCATTAACATATCTTTTAACTGAAAAAATTCATCTTTTTTATTTAATGTCGGCAATAATTGGTTATTTATCAGGATTTTTAATTAATTTTACTTTTCAAGCTTTTATAACTTTTAAAACTAAAACAGAGCTTTATTTTCGAAGATTTTTAAAATTTTGTTTCTTTCAAATAATTGGTTTAGTTTTTTATTCTCTTTTATTAGCCTTTTTTACCGAAGTTTTAAATATTTACTATTTGTATTCATTAATTTTATCTTCTGGTTTAACTTACATTTTAAATTTCTATTTAGCTAAAATTTTTGTTTTCAGTTAACTATTCTTATACTATAATATAAGTATAGTAGAATTACATGAATAAAGCAGAAAAAATTACAAGAGGAAATTTTTAAGAAAATGAGTCCTGATGAAAGATTGAAACTTTGGGCAGGACTTTTTATTTTAGCAAAAGAATTAGTCGGTGATGAATTAATTTATTATGACGAAAAAATTAGAAGACCCAAGAGAACTTTTAGTAAAAATCGCAAAAATTTTAGATAAACTCAAAATTTATTTAACTATTATCTTTAGTTCTGCTTTTTTAACATTAATTAATGGCCGATAGGATTCAATAACAAAATCTTTATCAGCAATAAATTCGACTTCTGTTTTTTGTCCGGGTCTAACTGGTTCAGTTTTGAATTTTTCACTTCTAAAATCTAAACCTCCATAATAAACATTACTTGATCTTACATAGAGATAAAGCTTAACTTTTGATCCTTTTGTAAATTCCAAGCTTGAAGAATAAAAACCGTAATCATCTGATTCAACTTTTGCTTCTGCTAGTTCCTGAGTTTGAATTGTTGGAATTTAGAGTGTTGGAGTTTTAACTGGACATTTCTCTGTCTTTACCCATCCTGAAGGAACATCGCAAGGGGTTGGAAATTCTTTACATTCTAAAGGATTTTGTGGATTATAAGCAGGAGTGATGACTTGAATGCAAAAGCTTGGTGTTGAGGTAGTCGGTAATTTCGAGTCAACTGATTTAATATTCATTTGAAGTATTGAACCCCAAAATTCTTCATTCAACTTTTCAAGAATATTTTTCTGATAAAAATCTAAACAATCGCTTTTAACATCAGATTCTAACCAATCAGCACAATTAGTTTCTTCTTGGAAAATAATGGCGAAACTGATCGGTTTTTCATAAATACCAAGAATTTCATTACCTCTAGTACCTCTGTAAAACTTGAAAATTTTTGCTTTTATTTTATCATTATCAATAATAAGATCTGGTTTTATTTCTTTTTTTTCTAATTTCATTCTATACAAATCACTCTTAGATGCTTCTGTTGCTTTTAAGACAAACCAAGAATCTTTAGAAAAATCATAAAAAGTTACATTAAACATTTCTCCTTCAACAGTTGTATTAAACCAAATTTGTCCTTTGGGCGCATAAATAAAAACTTTTACTTTTTGATAAACCCCAATTTTTCCTTCTCTTCTTTCTATATCACCTTTAGAAGGTAAATCAACGATTTTTGTCTTATTTTTTTCATAAACTACGCCTTCCCAAATTTTATATCTAACTAATTCTTTGACTTTCCCGATTTCAGAATCAATGTACTTAAAAATTTCTTTAATTTCTCTTTTAAGATCACTATCATAAATCTTTATGGTATAGCCACCAGGAAATGAAATATTAATAATAGTTCGCTCTGCTGATTTCGTTCCACTCAAATTTCTTACAATCAAAGCATCAATACCGTTACTATCTTTATCCATAAAACCATAAACATTTATTTTGTCTCCAACTTTAAAGTCTTCTAATTTTGCTTTTTGTCTATTCTTTTGAAGTAAAATAGTATCATTTGAAATTTGAATAGCTAATTCTTTTTGTAAAACTTTTCTTCTGACATCTAAAACGCAAGGTAAAGACTTTTCACTTTCTTCTGATTCAAAAAGCATACATTTCCAACCGATATCTCTTGCTACAAAAAATATAGCTTTAACATTTTGAATTCCTGGATCAAGTAAAATTCTTGTAATTCTTAAATTATTAATTTGTACAATGACATCATCGCTTCTATCTTCATCAGGCAAAATTGGTTTTATAACTTCTGGGGTGATTGGTTTTGTGTCAATATCTTTAGGTAATGCTGGTTTTACTCCTTTAGGAATTTCTAATTTTTGTGGTTGGATAATCTTTATTTCAGGAAATTCTGACGTTTTTTCTATTTTCTTTTCAATTTCTTGATTTTCTATCTCATTACGAAAAGGTTCACTTGACGTTCCGGATTGAATTTCGCTTTTTTGAAGTAAACCTTGTAAGATGGTAATAACCTGTCCTAGCGTATTAGGATCAACCTCAATTTTTTGTGAAAAAGCAAAATTAAAAGCAAAGAAAAATATAAAAATTATTGAAACAAATAAAGTTTTTTTCATCTTTAAAGATTTTTAATCCGACATTACTTTGATTATAAAATAAAAATCTAAATTTTAAACTTTAATTTGTGGAAGCTTAAAATTATCTGAAAAATACTTATGTTTTAAAAATTCTGCAAATGCTTTCATTTCTTTTCTAAAATCTTCTATCTTCTTAGCCAAAATTTTTTTATCTTTTTCAGAAAGCTTATCAACTCCTTTGCGTTCAGCCTTTTTATAATATTTTCCGCCATTATGAATTCTAAAACTAAAATCTGAAAAAATTTGAAATTCTAACTTTGAATCTGGATCTACTTTTCTATTTTTATAAAATTCATCTAAAAGTTTTTTGGCTTTCTTAAGAAGTTTTTTATTTTCCTTTTTCCACTTTTTATATTCTTCGGTCTCTCCGCTTCTTTTACATTCTTTCATAACTTCATCAAAAACTTCTGGCTTTAAAACATATCTTACTTCCCTCATAGAAACTTTATACTTTCTTGCTAAATTTCTGAAAACTTCTCTTTCTTTTTTATATTCAAACCTAGGTCTATTGGGAGCTTCTACATCTATCCAAGGTGCAGGTAAACCGTGATCCAAATGACCCTCGCAAGACATTCTTGTCTGTAAACCTACTGCATTAAACATTATTACTGGTTCTTTAATTTCTTTATCAATAGGCATACCTAAAGCATCTCTAATCTCTTCAGCTCTCTTTTTAAGCCAATAAAGCCAAGCTACTTTCTTATGATATAAATAAAGTTTACTATTTTTACCTCTCTTCATAACTTATATTTTACAAATCTTTCAATTCTTTTAATAATTTTTCAATGAATTTTTCTTTAGAGAATTCTTGGACTCTTAGGAGTGAATTTTGTGAAAATTTTTCTTTTAACTCTTTATTACTTAAAATTTCATTAATTTTTTCTGATAAAAGTTTAGAATTTTTTGGTTCAATTACAAAACCAGTAATTCCATCTTGGTTAATAAAACTTGTTCCTGTGCCAATCTCTGTAGAAATTAAAGGTTTACCGCAGGCCATTGCTTCTAAAAGAACTATACCAAATGCTTCTGATTTAGTAATTGAAGGCAAAACAAATAAATCGCAAGCATAGTAATACGGAATTAAATTTTCAACAGGAGGAATTAAAAAAACTTTATTTTCTAAATTTAATTTTTCAATTATTTTTTTGTATTTTTTCTTTAACGGACCTTCACCGATTATTAGAAATCTTGCTTCAACATTTTTAGCTGATTCAATTAAATACTCAAAACCCTTATAATAAACATATCGACCAACAGAAAGAACAATTGGTGGTTTATATTTTTTTTTAATTTCTTCAACTTCTTTTTTTGTTTCTTCATTTAACTTAAATTTTTCTAAATCTACGCCGAAGGGAATGACAACACATTTTTCTTTAAATTTTTTAAGATAATTAGAGCTTTCTATTAAATTAGGATTGGAGACAAAAATCTTTTTAGCTTTTTTAAGAGCATAAATATGAAATGGTCTAAAAAATATTTCTAAAATTTTTTGACGAACAATATTTGAATGATACCAAATAACTAAATCTTTTTTAGGAGAAAGCAAAGTATAAGCAACAAAACCTAAGGGAAAAGGATAATGAAGAAAGATTAAATCATAATTTTTATATAGTTTTTTATATAAAAGAAAAAAATCAAAAGAAAGAGGCATCCCCAAACAAATACCAAAACTTGAAGCTCTAAAAACTTTTATTCCATTAATTTCTTCAATCACTCTTTTTAGTTTATGATTACAAACTAAAACCTCAATTTCAAAATCATCTTTACCATTTAACCACTCAGTAATTTCTTGAACTATCGTCTCCACTCCCCCTATCCAAGGATAATATAATTTATTTACCTGGAGAATTTTCATAATAAGCTAAATAATAATCTCCATGTATTTTTTCTAATTTATAATCAAATTTTTGCAAAAAATCTGTTATAAACTTTTTATTTTCTAAACTATTTTCCCAAATTTCAATTATAAATTTACATCGTAATTTATTAAAGTTTTCTTCTAATCCTTTTATTACTAAATTTTCTGCACCTTCAACATCTATTTTCACTAAACTAATAGCTGATGGATTTATTTCATATTTTTTAAAGAATTCGTCTAAGTTTATGCATTGAACAGTAATTTTCTTATCGGTTTCTTTTTTAACTAACGAATGAGTCACTGAATATGGAGAAAGAAAAAAATCAATAAAACCATTTTTATCAGCAACTGCCAAATTTAGGGGGATAATTTTATTTTCTAAATTATTTATCTTGATGTTATCTTTTAAACACTCAAAGTTGTTAGGTTCTGGTTCAAAGGCATAAATTTTTTCAAAATAATCACTATATAAGATTGAATATTTGCCAATATGAGCGCCTATATCTAAAAAGATCTTACCATCTTCTTTAAAGAAATTATCAATTTTTTCATCTGCTAAAATTGTCATTAAATCAATATCATCTCTTATTTTAAATTTTTTATTGTTTAACTCAATAATTATATTCCTGTATAAAATAGAAACTACAGTATATCGCATTTTAAAGTATAAATTCTTATCAAATATTTGAATGGGTTTTAGAAATATTTTCAATAAAGCAAATATAGCAATTTTTAATCTATTAGAAAATTTAGTTTTAACCTTGATAAGAAAAAATTGATTCTTAACAAAATTAATATAATTTAAAATTCTATTTTTCATTTATCTTATTCTAAGAATAATAATTCATATTGATTAATCATTCTTTCAACATTAAATTTTTGAGTAACTTTTATAAACCCATTTTCTGATAATTTTTTTCTCATTTCTTCATTTTCCAATAAAATTTTTATTTTTTCTGCTAAATCTTTTCCATTGCCAAATTCAAAAAAAAGTCCATCTTTTTCGTTTTCAATTAAACTTTTAATTCCATGGACATTTGAAGCTATAACCGGCACTTTAGATGCCCAAGCTTCTAAAACAACAATCGGTAATCCCTCCCAGCGAGTAGATAAAATAAAAATATCTGCATCTTTTAATATTTCTTTAACTTCTTTTTTAAATCCCAAAAATTTAATTTTTTCTTGTAAATTTAAGTTATTAACCAATTCTTCTAATTCTTTTCTATCGGGGCCGTCACCGATTATGAATAAAACTAAATCTTCATCCTTTAAAAAGTTTATAGATTTAATCAAAGTTTTTACATCCTTCTGATAATGCAATCTACAAATTGTGAGAAGAATTTTTTTATTTTGCAAATTAAATTTTTTTCTTAAAAATCCTTCCGGTATATTTTGATATTCTTCAACGTTAATTCCATTCTCAATTAACAAAAGTTTTTTTTCATTAATCAATTTTATTTTTTTTGCTAAATCATAATCATCTTTACCTACACACACTAATTTATCAACAAAAATTCTATTTGTAAAAATTTCCCAAAATAAAAATATATAATTAAAAAGAAATTTTCTTCTAATAAAATGAATTCCATGCAAAACATAAATAAATTTAAATTTTTTCTTAAAAGAAAAAAGAAGCAATTTTAAATAGATAGAACTTCTTATACCGTGGCATACTATGATATCTGGATTTTCTTTGATAATTGTTTCTTTTAGATTTTTCGAAATTTTAAAAATAGAATTGTCTTTTGCAAAATAAACTTTAAAACCATTTAAAAACTCTAAAAATTCTTTTTGGGGTTCTTCGGGTAAATAAAAAATAAAATCAAATTTATTCTTTAATCCATTGGCGATATCTAAAGCAACTTTTTCACCCCCAGATAATTTCCCGCTGCTTAAAACAAATAATATTTTTTTCATTTAAATTGATCTTAATATTTGAATCGCTTTTCTATAGCTTTGAGGATATTTTAATCTGTAAATCAATGTTTTTGCTCTCCATAAAATTTTTCTTTGAATTTGTCTTAGAAAATATTCCAACTTTCTGTAAGACTTATAACCTGAAAATGAAAGTATAAAAAATAAAATTGAAAACCAATAAAAACCTAACGAAAGAGATTTTTTAAACGCTTCTCTCCCTTCTTTAATTTTATTTGCTAAACAATAAAAATTGCCCAATCTTGAATACCATATTTTTTTTATATTTTTTATATAATTTAAAAATCTTTCATTTTCTATTTTTTTTAAAACTTCTTCGTTATATTCTTCAATTAAACTAGATATTCTTTTTACAAAATTTAAAGCATCTTTGTTTTCTACATAGGATCCTTGCAAAGGATGTCTAGAATATAAAGTAATTGGCTCTAAGGGGAAAAGTTTTACTTTTTCAAATCCGTTTTTTTCTTTTAAAAAATATCTGTATAACATCCCTATTTCATCAACACCATTTTGTTCTGGTTTAAAATATTCTCCTGTTTCTATTACTTTTTTTCTAACTATCATATTTACAGGACCACCATGTTCAACATTAATTATTTTTTTACTATTTTCATCAAAGGACCAAGCTAAACTAAAAAGAATATCTACGTCAAAATTTTCCTCTAAATATTTTATTTTTGTTTCTAAATATTCAGGATAATATAAATCATCCTGATCTAAAAAGGCAATATACTCTCCTTTGGCTTCTTTTGAAGCGATCGTTCTTGGAATAGCCGGTCCTCCAGTATTTTCTTTTAATTCAATTAATTTAATCCTTGAATCTTGTTTTACATATTTTTTAATAATCTCAACTGTATTATCTTTCGAACCGTCATCCACAATTATCATTTCCCAATCTTTAAAAGTCTGCCATAAAACACTTTTTATCGCTCTTTCGATAAATTTTTCACCATTATAAGTTGGAGTAATTATACTAACTCTTGTATTTTCCATTTTATTCTTCTAGAAATTTTAATTATTATCCAAAAAATGTTTTTTATCTTTAATTCTATTTTTAATTTTGTGAAATTAGGATTTTTAAATTTTTCTTTCTTTAACTCTTCTACTTTTTCTAAAATAAATTTTACTCTATCTTCATACTTGTGATAATTAATTGCTTTTTGATATCCACTTAATGCTATTTTTTCTCTTTCTTCTTCATTTTTTAAATAGTAATCAATTTTTTCTTTTAAATCTTTCCAACTGTCGAAAATAACTAAATCTTTATTTTCTTCAAATAATTCGTTAAAACCGTTATTCTTTATTCTATTAGTGATAAGCATTGAACCAGACATTAAGGCTTCAAAAATTCTCATATTGATATCATTTTTTATAGAGTAATTAATTATTATTTTGCTTTGGCTATAAATCTCACCAATTTTTTTACAACCTGCCGGTCCTATAAAAGAATCTGGATATTCTCTTTTTAACTTAAGTAAAAATTTCTTTCGATTCCCCATACCTAAACCACCAACAAAACCTATATTATAAATTTTGTTTAAATTTTTTTTACCATGATATTCTGGATCACCTGCTAAGGGCAGCCAATAGACATATCTAAATTTTTTCTTTAATTTTTCATAATCTTCTTTTTGAGCAACAAAAATTATATCGAAACTCTTAGCCATTATTTCATCACAAATTAAAGAGAGATGTGTATCTATAAGCCATATTGCTTTAGGATGATAATCAATATCTAAAATGTAATGTGTACCATAATCTATCGCTAAAACAAAATCGGGTTTAATTTCTAAAATTTTATTTTTCTCTTGGGGTAATATAACCGTGATGTTATATCCTAATTTTTCCAATTCTTTTTTTACGTATTGTCCGGTAGTACAAGGATAATTTTTATCAAAAATCAAAACTATCATCTTTAAACGCTTGATTTGAAAATGAAATTATCAAAATCTAAGTTAATTTCTTTTCTTAAGTTTGGTGTTATTTCACGTTCTTCTAGACCACCAGAAAAATTTATATAAAAACTTTTATATCCTAATCCTTTTAAAATTTTCAAAACTTTCTCATATTCTCGAAACCTTTCATTTAGATAAATCTCTAAAGATAAAATTGGATGATGTGTTTTAATTAAATTTAGCCCCCCCTTAATAACTTCGTCTTCTATTCTTTCCACATCAATTTTAATAAAATCTGGTACTACTTTTTTCTCCGAACAAAAATTATCTAAAGTTATCATATCAACCTCAACATAATCTTCTTTATTTTCTTCTAAAATGATATTAGTTGCTAAAGAATTCATAAAATGACCTTTTTCAAATTTAATTTTTTTATTTTCGCCGCCAACAGCACATGGTATTACTATTATTCTTTCATTTTTATTCAAATTTAATATTTTTAGAGCATAAGGGTTTGGTTCAAAAGCATAGGCTATAGTTTCTCTATTTAAATTTGTTATTAAGAAAGAATAATACCCATAATTAGCTCCTATGTCAAAAAAGATTTTAATTTTTTCTAAATTCTTTAAGAAAAACTTAGTTAATTTATATTCCGCTAGCGTATGAATATAAGCTCCATATCTATAAATATCAGTATATGGCGGTATGGTGATATAAAAATCTTTATCAATAAATAATTTTGCTTTCTTAATAAAAGTAAGCTTATCTTTCAAAAACTGCCACAATTTATAACTAATTTTTTTAATAACTCTATCTAAAAAGAATATATGAAAAAACAAAATTAAGTATTCAGGAAAATGCTTTAAATATTTAATGATTTTTTGTTTAGGGTAATGAGAATAAGTTTGATCTAGTTTAAGAATATAGGTGTTCATCATTGTTCAATATTAAAATAAATTACTCCTATGCCTGCCCAATTTTGATTAATATCTTTGATTATTTCTTTAAAATTAAAACTATTTTTAATTTCGTTCCATAATTTCCCCACTTCACAGCCCGTATCAGGTGGATGTTTTACAATATCGTGAAAAGCAATAATTCCTCCTTTTCTAACAAGTGGTGAGTACATTTCAAAATCTTTTTTGACTCCTTCATAGGAATGATCGCCATCTATAAAAAGAAAATCTAAGTGGTTACCATTTAAGATTTTTTTAACTTCTTCTAGTGTTTCTTGTTGATGCGAATCTTTTCTTAATAAATAAAGTTTTTGATTTTTTTTTGCAAAGGCTTGATAAATTGGTATTTTCCATTCTGGATAGCCTCCACCAAAAGGTCCTTCTGGTAAATCAATGCTTATTATTGTAGCGTCATCCTCTGCTAATTTACAAAAACAAAAAAGGGTTCCTCCATTTGCGGTTCCAATTTCTAAAATATATTTTGGATTTAATTCTTTGAAAATTTTTAAAAGTTCAACAAATTCTTCTTTTATTTGCATAGGTCTTATTAAGCCATTATAAAAATTCCAAGAAAAATCAAAAACTTCTTCTGGTCTGTTAGAGGAAAATGATTTTAAAAGATTAATAACTTCTTGTGGATTTTTCTTTGCTTTTTCTTCTGCTTTTCTTTGTCTTAAAAGATTTAGTCTGTTTATTGGAAATCTAATTGCTTTCTTAATAAAAACTTTCAGCCCGTAATTTTTTAAAACAAAAATTGATTTTTTAATTAGATACATGTTTAACTTAAATTTCTTTGATCAAGCAAACAATGTTTTACCGAAAACACCTAAACCAATAATCCCCATTTTCTTCATTAAGATAATTTTAAATGCTATTAAGCTTAACTTATATTTTAACCCGAGAATTTTGAAAGTCAAGTTTGAAAAATCTCGTCATAAGTTAATAAAAATTTTATTTTTCAGATTTTAGAGCGTTATATAAAATTTTTAAATATTCTAAAACTTTTGGAAGTTCTTCGTAAATTTTGCCAGCTAGGTTTTCACTATAAAGATGGGCAGTTTGATTTCTTTAGGTGATCTACAAATTATTCCTCTATATTCTTCTAAATAGGTTTTTAAAGTTTTCCATCATTTAGAAATTTAATCTCTTTTTTAGCCATAATTTAATTTTATAACAAAATAAATTAGTACTTTATATTTGTTTTTTCCTCCTTAACTTTATTAAAAAATCTCCTTACCGATGTATTACGAATAATAACTTTTACTTTTTTTTCTTTTGTTAAAAAATTTAAAAGTTCATCAATAAAACTTCTTGATAAAAACTCTACTTTGGATAAGTCGAGGTAAATTATTTTTGATTTTTTTAAATTTTTCTTCAATAACTTAATTAATTTTCGAGCATCATCCCTAAAAACTAAGGCTTTTTTTGATAATTCTATTTTCATTTTAAAATTTTATAAATATCTAATCCTTTTATGGGTACTACGATTGAAATTTCTACTCCTTTTTTAAATAATATTTCTTTAAATCGGATTTTATTTCTAGTTATGGTTGCTGACGCTCGACCGCTTTTAATTATCATTTTACCATTCAAATACTCTACTAGTTTTCTTATAGAAAGATGATATTTTCCATATGTAAATTTTAAAAATCTTTTTTTTAAAAATTCTTTTTAGCCATAATTTAATTTTATCAGATTTTCTAAATTCTTCTAAAAATATAAAAACCAATATTAAAAGTTTACATTTACGAGTAGTTATGGTTCAAAAACTATACGGATAAAAACTATTAATTAGAATTTTCTCGTTTTTATAAATATTTCAATAAATTTTCTTCAATTTTATCCCAATTAACAACATGCCACCAAGCTTCAACATATTCAGCGCGTCTGTTTTGATATTTTAGATAATAAGCATGTTCCCAAACGTCAAGCCCCATAATAGGAATATCTCCGTTCATTAAGGGACTATCTTGATTTAACATTGAATAAACTTTTAATTTTTTATCAGAAGTTATAACTAGCCAAGCCCAACCAGAGCCAAAATGTTTAATTGCTGTTTCAGAAAACAATTTTTTAAATTCTTCAAAGCTTCCAAAATTTTTTTCAATTTCTTCTTTTAATTTCCCCTTTGGTTCACCTCCGCCATTAGGTTTCATTATTTCCCAAAACAAAGAATGATTATAATGTCCTCCACCATTATTTCTTACTGCAGCTTTTATTTCTTCAGGAAGCTGATTCAAATTTTTTAATATTTCTTCAAGTTCTAAATTATGAAACTCTGGATATTTTTCTAAAGCAGAATTTAAATTATTAATATATCCTTGATGGTGCTTAGTATGATGAATCTCCATTGTCATCTTATCAATATAAGGCTCTAAACCGTCATAAGAATAAGGAAGTTGTGGCAGAGAATAGGGATATTTCATTATTCAAGACTTAGATTATTACCCGAATTATGACCGAATACTTTACCCGAATGCTGACCGAATATTATATCATTACCCGAATCTATACCGAATTTATTACCCGAATTAGGACCGAATTTTTGATTTTCATTCGGTTTATATTCGGGTATATCATTCGGTCGTTTATTCTGGTAGATATCATTATTCGGTCGTTCAATTCGGGTAGTTTATTCGGTCGGTTATTCGGGTAAATATTGTACGCGTCAGTCTGCGTTTATTAATTTTTACGACCTTAATTTTTCCATATAAAATTTTAACTCTTCAAATAAATTTTTTAAAAATTCTTTATAATTTTCTTTTTCGTTTTCAAAATTTCTTACATTAGAGAAATAAACAGCATTTCTAAGTGGTATCATCATAAATTCAATTAAAACAAGTCTTAAGCTTTCGACCATTCTGGCACCACCTAGTTTTCCTACAGAAACTCCACAAATACCAACAGGCTTATGGTTAAATTCTTCATAAAATTCATCAAGAAAAAGTTTAAGTTCTCCTGGAAACGAATGGTTATATTCTGGAGAAACAATAATAAAGCCATCTAAACTATTTAAAATTTCTGACATTTTATTTCTTTTTTCTTCGCTCATACCACCAGTCCAAGGTTTATCAAGCCAATCTTTAACTTTTATATATTCAACTTCAAAACCAAAAATTTTTGCCTCTTCAAAAACAAAATTGGCAACCTTTTCGGAATTAGCTCTTTCTCTTCCTGTCCCTAAGATTATTCCTATTTTCATGTTATGATTAATTATAAAAGAAAGTTTAAATTAATCCTTCTTTTTTGAGTTCATCAATAATTTCTTTTGGTATAGGATTTGTTTGAGGACTTATACCCGGATATCTCCAAGCAGAAATTATTTTTATTAAGTCTTGTTCTCTTTGAATCATAATCCAAATCTCCTGTTTCCAAATTTTTCTTTTACCATCTTTTTTTATTTTGGCAGGTTGCATCAAAGCTAAAGTGTTGGGTGCTATTCCTTCTTCAATACGATATGGTTTAAGAAGCACTCTTTTAAGCCTTTGTTTAGAGAGGTTATAAAATTTAATTTTTTTCTCAGAGTGTTTGGTCCAATGAATTTTCATTTAGGTTTTAATTTTGTGCCGCGGGAGGGAATCGAACCCCCGACGCGTGGCTCTTCAGGCCACCGCTCTACCACTGAGCTACCGCGGCTTATATTATCTATTATAACAAATTTTAAGCCATTTTAACTTCTTCTTTTTTCTTTTCTTTTAGTTTTTTCATATTTTCTTGATGTTCAGGAGTATTTAGTAAACCACATTTTTTATATTTTTTTCCTGAACCACATGGACAAGGATCGTTTCTGCCAATTTTAGGAGTTTCTTTTCTAATTTCAATATTCATAAATATTTGAAAGAAGTGATTGATTAAAGCTTGATGAAAATTTAAAAAGGCTTTATAAGCTTCTTCCTTAAAGACTACTAAAGGATCTTTGTGAGCATAAGCTTGAAATTGTGAAGATTCTTGCAAATGTTCGAGGAAATGAAGGTGCTCTATCCAAAGAAAATCATAAATTCTTAAAAGCACTTGTTTGACTACTTCATAAAAATTTTCTTCTGCTTCTTCTTTAAGTAAATTAAATTTTTCAAAAAATCTTTTTTTAATTTCCTCTTTGTCACTCGTTCTAAAAATAAAGTTTAAAACATCATCAGAAGCATCATTTAGAAGCTTTTCAAAATTCTCTAAAACAAAATTTTCAAAATCTATTAAACCTAAAAGAATTTTTCTTCTTTCATGATAAATCTTTTCTCTTTGAGCATTAATAACTGTGTCATATTCAAGTAATCTTTTTCTAATATCAAGGTTATGTCCTTCTATCTTTTTTTGAACTTCTTCGATAGTTTTCGAAGCCAATTCTCTAAATTTCAAAAGAAAAGGGTGGTCAAAATCAACCTCTTCAAAAAGTTCACTATCTTTGTTAATGCCCAACCTTTCCAAAAGACTTATAAACTCATCGCTACCAAACATTCTCATAAGATCATCTTCTAAGGATATAAAAAATTGAGTTTCTCCTGGATCTCCCTGTCTTCCGGCTCGACCACGAAGCTGATTATCTATTCTTCTGGCTTCATGTCTTTCTGTCCCGATAACAAAAAGTCCTCCCAGTTCTTTAACTTTTTTATATTCTTCAGGATCTTGAGGGTTACCTCCAAGCAAAATATCTACTCCTCTTCCAGCCATATTAGTGGCTACGGTAACTGCTTTTAACTTACCTGCTTGAGCAATAATAGCTCCTTCTTCTTCATGATTTTTAGCATTTAAAACTCTATGAGGAATACCAGCTTCAGTAAGCATTTTTGAAAGTTTTTCATTATTTTCAATTGAAGTCGTACCTACAAGAACTGGTCTTCCTATTTCATAAAGCTCCTTAATCTTGTTAACTACAGCTTTCCATTTTGCTTTTTGAGTGATAAAAATCTTATCGGGATGATCGATTCTAATGCAAGGTTTGTTGGGAGGTATTCTCACTACTTCTAAATTGTAAACTTGCTTAAATTCTTCTCTTGAAGTCCAAGCTGTACCTGTCATACCAGCTATTTTTTTATATTTTTTGAAAAAGTTTTGAATGGTAATTGTAGCTTGAGTTCTCATTTCTGGTCTTACAGGAACGCCTTCTTTAGCTTCAATAGCCTGATGAAGACCTCCTGACCATCTTCTTCCATACATAAGCCTTCCGGTAAATTCATCAACAATAATCACCTCATCATCCTTAACAATATAATCTTTATCTCGATAGTAAAGATAATTAGCGATTAAAGCTTGTTCAATATGGTGCGCTGCTCTTAAATCAATTACTTCATAAGGATTGTAACCTAAAAATTTTTGTATTTTATTCAAACCTTCTTCAGTAAGAAAAACTCTTCTTGATTTTTCTTCTAAGGTAAAATCTATATCTTTCTCTAAGGATTTAGCTAATTTATCGTAGAAGTAATAAAGACTAACATCCTCAATTTGATAAGCTCCTATAATAAGAGGGGTTTTTGCTTCATCAATTAAAATGCTATCAACTTCATCAATAATAGCATAATTTAGATCTTTAACTTGTACAAGCTGGTCAGGACTAGTAGCTAAATTGTCTCTTAAATAATCAAAACCAAATTCACTATTAGTACCATAGACAATATCTGCTAAATAAGCTTCTTTTCTGGAAATAGGTCTTAAATATTCATGAAAAACTTTAAAGGTTCCTAAAATATCTCTTTCTTTATCTTCCTCTGAAGGCACAAAGGTTGGATCATAAATGTAACTTCTATTTTCACTTACAATACAAGCAACAGTAAGACCTAAAAAATGATAAATCTGACCCATCCAAACAGTATCTCTTTGAGCTAAATAATCATTAACCGTGACAATATGAACGCCTTCTCCTGTTAAAGCATTAAGATAAGCAGCTAAAGTAGCAGTAATGGTTTTTCCTTCACCGGTCATCATCTCGATTACCATACCTTTGTGAAGGCCAATGCCACCTAAAAGCTGAACATCGAAATGTCTTTGTCCTAAAGTTCTTTTTGCTGCTTCTCTAACAGCGGCAAAAGCTTCTGGCAAGATTTTATCTAAGCTTTCGCCATTTTTTATTCTTTCTTTAAACTCTAAAGTTTTATTTTTTAAATCATAATCGGATAATTTTTCAAAATCTTTTTCCAAGGAATTAATTTTTTCAACAATAGGTTTCCACTCATCAATATAATCTCTAAAAAGAAAAGAAAAAATCTTTTTAATCATTATTAAGCTTCAATTTTTTCAATTTTAATAGTCCAGATTTCTTTTTTATAACCCTTCTTTTTTCTATATCTTGTTTTAGCTTTATATTTCCAAACAAGAGTTTTTACTTTTTTCTTCTTTACTAAAGTACCCTCAACTTTTACTTTTTTAAGCTCATCTTTGTCTAAAAAAATTTTTTCTCCATCAGAAAAAAACAATATATCTTCAAATTGCAGCCTATCGCCTTCTTCTTTATTTAAATTTTTAATCTTTTCGATATCTATTTGACTTCCTTCTTTGACTAAGTATTGTTTACCTCCTGTTTGAATAATAGCTATTTTCATTTTTAGTAAAAATTAAAAAAATAGACCTTTAAAGTTAAGAGAAGATGAAAAAAAATAAAGACATAAATTATTTTACCAAAAAATTCTTTATTTAAAAAGAGAAGAAATAAATTTAAAAATTGAAGGAAATAAAGAAAAAGAACGAAAAAATGTAAACGAGATGTTGGCAAAACAAGTTCTCCTGATTTGCTTTTAAAAATAACAAGATAAGTTTCTCCTTGGAAAAAAATAAAAAGCCAAATAAGAAGAGGAAGAAAAAAATAAATAATGAAAACAAAAGCTTTTAAAAATTTCATCCTCTTTTAGCTAAAATAATTAATTCTTCCGCCAATTTTTTAGCTGAGCCAGGTTTATAAAATTTTAAAGCAGCTTCTTTCATTTTTTCTTTAATTTCTTCCTTTGTTAATATTTCTTTAATGTAAAACAAAAGAAGGTGTGGTTTAGCATTTTTTTCTTCTAAAAAGTAAGCAGCTCCTGTTTTTGAATAAATAAAAGCATTTTCTTTTTGATGTCCGCCAACAACATCTTCTGGAAGAGGAATTAAAATACTCGGTTTTCCTAAAGCAGAGATTTCGAAAATTGTCCCTGAACCTGCTCTAGAAATAACAAGATCAGCAATCTTCATAAGAATAAGTAAATCTTCATTTTTCAAAAATGGAAAAGCTTTATAACTCTTTTCTCTTAAAGGAATAGTAGTTCTTATTTTTCCCAAAGCAAAACTATATGTTTCTTGAAAAAATTTTTTTCCTGTAATGTGAACTACTTGAGAAAATTTTAAAAGTTCCGGTAAGCATTCTACGATAAGATCATTTAAAAACTGAGAGCCTTGAGCTCCGCCTAAAATCAAAACAATATATTCATCGGGATTTAAACCGAATCTTTCATAATCTTCTTTAGAAATAGGAGTATAAATTATTCTCTCATCAATGGGTTGGCCTACAACTAAAACTTCTTTATTTTTAAAAAATTTTTTAGCAGATTCAAAAGCTAAAGCAACTTTAGTAGCAAATCTAGAAGAAACCATATTTGTCCAACCAGGAATGCTGTCTGATTCATGGATCAAAATAGGTATTCTAAAAAGCCAAGAAACAAAAACTGGTGGAAAGGCACTTGTTCCGCCCTTAGAAAATAAAACATCTGGCATAATTTTGAATATATAAATAAAGCTTAAAAAGAAGGCTAAGGGCATTTTAATGAATATGTCTATGAAATTTTCAAGGGAAAAATATCTTCTGATTTTAAAACTTGGCAAAACGTAAATTTTAACACCTTCCTCTTCCAGAGTTTTTCTTTCTAGTGGTTCTACTCCTACATAAAAATACTTTAAATTTAAATTTCTTTCTTGGGCTATGTTTTTAAGCTCTCTTAACGTAAAAAGTAATGGATAAAAATGCCCTCCTGTAGAACCACCTGTAAAACATATTCTTATTTCCTCCATTTTTTAAAATTATAAACTCTTTTTTTGTATAATTAAATTAAACTTCATGAGTATTAAAACTAAAAATTTATTTTTTATACTCACGGATTTTTTGACTTTTTACTTTTCCTTATTTTTAGCTCTTTTAATAAGACACACCACGCACTTTAATTTAGAAATCTTAAAAATTCACATTTTTCCTTTTTTTGTTATTTTTCTTTTTTGGTTTCTTATTTTTTATATTTTTGATCTCTATGATTTCAAAAAAATAAGTTTTTTTAAAGAATATTCAGAAAACTATCTTTCCGCTCTTTTTATTTCTCTTTTTGCTACCATTTTAATTTTTTATTTGACCCCTCTTTTCAAAATTTCACCTAAAACTCTTCTTTTAATTTTTATTGTCATTTTTATCCCTTTAAACTTAGAAGCAAGAAATCTACTTTTAGAAAAAATTTCTTCAAAAATATCTAAAACCATTATTCTTATAGGAGATACGAAAGAAATTGATGAAATTGAAAATTATTTAAATTCTCATAAATCATTGGGTTTTAAAAAAATTATCAGATATAAGAGATTGGGCGAACTGGTTGAAGATGATTTTGATTATTTAGTAATTTCAGATTCTATTTTAAAAAATGCTGAAATGCCGTCAAGTCTTATTAATAAATTTTTAGAAGGAAAATATATTTTCAGTTCTTCTGTCTTTATAGAAAATTTTTTAAATAAGGTCTCTTTAGAAAATTTAACCGATGAATGGTTTTTAGAAAATGTTTTAAATAAAGATGAACTTTATGAAACAGTTAAAAGAATTTTAGATGTTGCTATCGCTCTTTTTTCACTTATATTAAGCTTACCGCTTTGGCCTTTTATTATTTTAGGGATAAAAATATCTTCTTCTGGACCTATATTTTTTAAAGATTTAAGAGTTGGTAAAGGAGAAAAAACATTTTATCTTTATAAATTTAGAACGATGCATTCTGCCGATTACAAAAATCCTGAAAATGAAAACGTTTTTGGAGTGAAAGAAGGTGATAAAAGAATTTTTTGGTTTGGAAAAATTTTAAGAAAATTACATTTAGATGAACTTCCTCAAGCTTTTAATGTGATTAAAGGAGATATAAGCATTGTCGGCCCCAGACCAGATTCAAAACCTTATTATGATTTTCTTAAAAATAAAGTTTATTTTTATAGATTAAGAACTTTAATCAAACCAGGAATTACTGGTTGGGCTCAAATAAATGAAAAAACAGGAGATTCATTAGAAGAAGCTAAAGAAAGGTTAGAATATGACTTGTATTATTTCAAAAATAGAAATCTTATTTTAGACCTCCTCATCGTTTTAAGAACATTAAAAATTGTTTTAACTTTTTGGGGAAAGTAAATCTTCAAAAAAACCTTTTTCTCCTAAAAAAGCATCTAAAGAATTAAATTTGTATTTAAAGCCATATTTTTCTATTTTAGAACCATCACAAAAAATAGGAAAGGTATAAGAATTTTCTGAACCTGGAGCTGTTGGAATTTTGCCCAAAGAAAGGTGCCATAAAAGAAAAAATAAAATTTTAAGAATTTTATAAGGGATTTTGATAATTTTTTTCTTTGTGATTTGAGCAATTTCCTTAAAATAAAGAAAACTGGGTGGAGCGATATTAAAAATTTCAAATTTTTGAGGAAAATCTTTTTCTAAGACAAATAAAAAAGCAGAAATAACATCATCTTCATGAACATACTGCCTTAAAGAATTTTCTGAAGACAAAAAAATAAAAGGTGTTAATTCTTTCATAAATTTAAGTAAACCGCTTTTTTTAAAATATTTTTGAGCAAAAGGACCAGTAACAGTAGCTAATCTTAAAATAATTATTCTTTTGTCTGGATTTTCTTCATAAAATTTCTTAGACCTTTTTTCCATCTCAATTTTTTCTTTACCATAAAGATAAACTCTTTCTTTAGGTTCATCATCTTCTTTAAATGGTCTTTTTTCACTATTTTCTTTATTAGCACCATAAACAGCAATGGAACTAGCGATGATTATTTTTTCAACATCATTTTTTAAGCAAAAATTTAAAAATTTTTCAAAACCGAAACTATTCTCATAAAGATGTTTTTGAAGATTAAAAAATGGTCTTCTAATCCAAAAAGCTAAATGAAAAGCAGCGTCTATTTTCTCTTTTATTTCTTCCTCCCAGTTTTCTACTAAATTTTTTTTAATAAAAATTATCTTCCCTCCAGGTTTCCATAAAAACTTAGGTTCTTTAACGTCAAGAGCATAAATTTTTTCGATATTTTCTTTTAAAGATAAAAAATAGATGAGCATTGAACCAATATAACCACTTGCACCTGTAACTAAAACTTTCATTTTTATTTTTTAAAACTACTTATAAGACCTAAGCTAAAATTTATAGCTATTTGGCTTGAAGCACCTAAACTAAAAAATGGCAAAACCACACCAGTAGGCACAAAAATCCCCAAATTGGAAATAATATGTAAAAAAGTTTGTATTGTCAGCCAAGTAAAAACACCTAAAGAAAAAGCTGTTTTTTCTATATTAGGATTTTCAAAACCTAAATATAAGATCTTTAAAAAAAGAAGGGAGAAAAGAAAAATAAGCAAAAGAGAACCAACAAAACCAGTTTCTTCAGCATAAATAGAAAAAATAGAATCAGTAAGCATTTGAGGAATCATAATTATTTTCATTTGTGATTTGCCTAAGCCTTTACCTAAAAGGCCTCCTGAAGAAATAGCTAAAGTTGTTTGCTTTAATTGATAAGTTCTTTCTTCATGAAGTTTTCCTTTAGTAAGAAAAGAAAGAATTCTTTCCTGCCTATATTCCCAAAAACTTACACCTAAAACAAAAAGGAAAATTACTAAAAAAGTAAAAATTGAAAAAAGTTTAAGATGTTCTTTTAAAGATTTAAAAAAAACTAAAGAAGAAGAAATCAAAGATGAAGCTAAAATAAAAGTATTGCTTAGAGCTGGTTCTAAAAAAATAGGCAAAAGAATAAAAATTAGAAAGGAGACAAGAATAAAAATTCTTGTGCGAAAAGGACTAAATAAGTTGCTTGACATTAAAAAAATCAAAGTTAAAAGAGCGAAGGGTTTGATAATTTCTGCTGGCTGAAAAGAAAAAAATCTTAAGTTTACCCATCTTTTAGCTTGGCCTGATTCTAAAGAAAAAGTAGGAATAAAAACTAAAAGAAGAAAAATATAAAAAATGACAAAAAGGATAAAAATGATGAATTTACTTTTATTCCAAAAATTCCCTAAAAGAACTCCTAAAAAGAAAAAAATAAAACCAAGAATAAAATTTTTGATTAAAAAATCATAAAAATAAGTGTAAGAATTTCCAGTTTTCACAAAAGAAAAATAAAGAGAAGTGCTATAAAAATTGATAAGTCCTAAGATGCTTAAAACTAAAACGATATAGAAAATTTGCTTGTCAAAAACAAAATTTTTTATTTTCATTAAAATTATCTCTTATGCCATTGAGGAGCTTTTCTTGCTTTTTTAAGTCCATATTTCTTTCTTTCCACCTCTCTAGGATCTCTAGTCAAAAAGCCAGCTTTTCTAAATCTTGGCCTCCATTCTGGATTTAATTTTACTAAAGCCCGAGAAAGACCAAGTCTAATTGCTTCTGCTTGCCCTCTTAAACCACCACCTTTGACTTTAACACTTACTTTATAGATGCCAAAAGCCTTTAATTTTCTCAAGGGAGCGTTAACAATTTTTATAAATTCTATAAGATTAGAAAAATAATCTTTATAATCTTTACCGTTTACGGTAATTTCAAAATCTTTAGTTTTTTTAGAAGCATCATAAATCCTTACACGAGCAACTGCTGTTTTTCTCCTTCCAATTCCTTCAATATACTTATCTTTTCCAATTTTTGGAAAATTAATAACTTCTTGAGTTTCTTCCTCTTGTAATTTTTCTTTTATTTCTTCAGTTAACGTTTGTGTCATTTCCTTCTAATATTTTAACTCTAAGAAGTCTTCTTTTTCTTAATTTATTTTTAGGAAGCATTCGACTTAAAATAAGCCTTAAAGTTTTTAATTTGTCTTTTTCCCATAAATCTTTAAGCTTAATTTCTTTAAGATGTCCTATATAACCTGTATGTTTATAAAAAACTTTTTTTTCAAATTTATTTCCTGTAAATTTTGCTTTGTCTAGGTTTTTTACAAAAACAAAAATAGGAAAATCCTTACTTGGATCATAACTAGGAAGATGCTTTCCTTGAAGATAATAAGCAATTTCTGTCGAAAGTCTTCCTAATGATTTTCCTTCAGCATCTAAAATTATTTCTTCTTTTTTCATAGCCTAAATTATACCAAAAATTATATCTTCTTTTCAATAGTCAAAAGAGAAAAGATTAAAGTGAGGACAAAATTTAAAAACTGAGCTAAGATACTTGAAAAAATTGCTCCGTAGGCTCCATAAGAAGGAACTAAAAAGAGGTTAAGAATAAGATTTAAAGAAGCAGGAATAATGGTAATAAAAAAATCAAGCCATTGTTTATTAAATGAGAAAAGAACGTAGTCTAAAAAACTTGTTGGCACCATAAAGATAAGAATTCCAAGAAGCGCATAAATGTAAGGCAAGGAAGATAAATATTCAGGGCCAAAACCTAAGTAAACAATTAAAGGACTTAAAACAAAAGTCAAATAGCTAATAAAAATTCCTAAAAATAAATGAAGAATAAGAAAAAAATAAAAATATTTTTTATATCTTTCTCTCTGATTAGTTAAACTTGAAAGAAAAGGAAAAATAGAAGTTGAAAAAATATAACCAACAAAACTCGAAGCTAAAATAACCTTAGAGGCAACCGAATATTCACCAAGTTCAGAAAATTCTCTAAAATGTCCGATAATAATTTGGTCAGTATAGAAAAAGACGTAAACTAAAAGACCAAAAAAGACCAAAGGCAGCCCATTGAGAATATAATATTTATAATCCTTAAAATAAGAGGAAAAATTTTTAATGATATCTTTTGCTTTTAATTTAGTTTCTTTCTCAAAAAAGAAAAGACTAAAAAGTGTTGAAAGAAGCGAACTAAAAAGATATGCAAGTCCTATGCTAAGTGAGCTTCGATGAAAAAGAGAAAAAAATAAAGATAGAGAAAGAATAGTTAAACTTTCAATTATATTAGAAAGAAAATTAAGAAATGTTTTTTGAATACCTATAAAAAAAGAAAGAAAATAACCTCTTAAGCTAAAAACAAAAAAATAAAGAATCAAAATAAGATACAAAACTGAGCTGTATTCTTTAGATCTTAAAATCAAATAACCAGAAAAAGAAATTAAAGTAATTAAAAGAGAAATAAAAAATTTAAAAGAAAATGTCTCTTCGACAACTCTTTTTTTATCCTCCTTTTGTTGGTAATCTCTTATAAGAAGTTGACTGACGCCGAAGTCAGAAAAAAGAAAATAAAAAGAAACTAAAGCTAATACATAATTAAAAACACCAAAAACCTCTTTTCCTAAAACACGAGCAGCGACAAAAAATAAAATTAAATGGAAAACTTTAGAAAAAATTTCTGAAAGATAAAGCCAAAAGGTATTTTTAAAAATTGGAAGGTGTGAAAAAAATAAGTTTTTAAAATAACTAAGGTCTTTTTTCATCTTAGATTTCTTCTACATCTAAATTTTTGTAAAGACGATATTCGTTTTTGTTTAAAATACCGTTTTGAGCACCAAGTTTTTGAATAACAGAAGAAGCATTAGCTGAACCCCACAAAAGAGCTTCTTTAAGGATATTTTCATTAAATTCTTTTTCTATTACAATTTTGCCAAAAAAAGCAGAAGCAAAAGCATCACCAGCGCCAGTTTTATCAACTATTTTTTTGGGCTTAAAAATACCTGCCTTTAAAATTTTGTTTTCTGTAAAAACCAAAGAGCCCTTTTCTCCTAAGGTAACAACTAAAGCTTTAACTTTGATTTCTTTTAAGGTTTCTTTTCCTAAGAGAAGAATGTCTTTTTTAAAATTTTGATTTAAAATCCTAAGTTCTTCATCATTTAAAAAAACAAAATCAGTAAAAGAAAGAGTTTTTTTTGCTAATTTTTCTTCTAAAAATTTTTTTGAAGGATTAATAGCAATGAATTTAACTTTATTTCTAATTTTTTTAAAAAATTTTAAGAAATTTATCGAAGGCGTATTTCCTGGAGTGACATAAAAATAAGGGTTTATTTTAACGCTCTTAAGTTCATTATTTTTAAATTCAGAAAATTTACCTCGGTGAACAAAAATGATTCTTTCTTTGCTTGGTGGCAAGATAATAAGCGAAAAAGTAGTAGCTTCTTTATGGTAAAAAATTTTTGTTTTTAATTTAAGTTTTTTAACTTTATTTTTAATTATTTCTCCAAGAAAGTCTTTGCCTAAGTGAAAATAAACTTCTGGTTTTAATCCTAATTTTTTAAAAGTAAGAGAAGCATTTAAAGCGCCGCCTCCTAAAGAAAATTCAAAATCTTCAACTTCTATTTTTTCTCCTTTTTCAAATTTTTCTTCGTTAACCTTCAAAACAATGTCTAAAACAGCGCTGCCAATAACGGTAATCATTTTATATATCGATAACAAATTCAAAGATAAGATAATTTTTATTTTTTTCTAATTTGGCTTGATGATAGGTAACACTTTTGATATCTTTTTTTAGACTTTCAAATTCAAAGCCTTCAAGTTCTCCTTCGATTTTCTTTTCTTCTAAAATTTTAGGCCGAAATTTAACGAAGATAGTTTTTTCAATATAAGTTTTTGCTAAAACTTCAGAAAAAAAATCTATAAGAGTGGAAAGAAGATCAAGACTTTCTACTTTTATTTTAACTTTTTTCTTTCTTTTTTTAAGTTTAGGTGCTAAGAAAGATTTAAAAGCTAAAAGAGTATTATTTATAAGAGATAAAAGATTTTTTCCGTAAATTCTTATTTTAAAATCTGCAGTATGAGAAAGAAATTCAAATTTTTTCATTTTATCTTTTTTTCAATTTTTTCAAAACCAAGGTAAGGTACTAAAACATCCGGAATCTCAATGTAATTTTTTCTTTGATAATTTTCTAAAATAGCAATAATGGCTCTTCCTATAGCTAAAGCAGTGGCATTTAACATATGTAAATATTCTACCTTCCCGTTTTTTCTTCTAAATCTAGCATTAATTCCTCGAGCTTGATAATCTGTAGTGTTAGAACAAGAGTGTGTCTCTCTGTATCTTCCTTGTCCAGGAAGCCAGGCTTCAATATCATATTGTTTATAATCTGTTCTTCCCATATCACCTGTGCAAATAAACATTACTCGATAAGGAATTTTAAGAAGTTGCATAATTTTTTCTTCTAAAGAAAGAAGAAATTGATGTTCTTCTTCTGATTTTTCTGGTAGAGTAAAACTAAACATTTCTATTTTTTCAAATTGATGCGTTCGAAGTATTCCTCTTACATCTTTACCATAACTTCCTGCTTCTCTTCGAAAACAAGGAGAAAAACCTAAATATCTTTTAGGAAGTTCATCTTCTTCCAAAATTTCTTCTGCATGATAAGGTCCAATAGTATGTTCGGCACTTCCTATAAGAAAAAGTTCATCTTTTTCTAAATAATACCTTTCTTCTCTATCAGCACCAGTAATTCTTCCCATACCTCGATAATATTTTTCTTTTATAAAATAAGGAGGAATAATAGGGATGAAACCATAAGGAAGCAAAGTATCAAAAACAAATTTTATTAAAGCGATTTCTAAAAGAACAGCTTCATTTTTTAAATAATAAAATCTTGAACCAGCAACTACACCGGCTTTTTCTGTATCGATAAGATCATATTCTTTACCTAAATCAACATGATCTTTAGGATTAAAATCAAATTGAGGAATTTCTCCCCAAACTCTTAAAACAACATTATCATTTTCATCTTTACCTCGAGGAACATCTGGTGCTGGCACATTAGGAATTAAATCTAACTTTTCATCTAAAATCTTTTGAAGAGAATCAAGTTCATATTCGATCTTTTTAATTTCTTCCTTTTTTTCTCTTAAAATTTTGATGGTTTCTTCATCAGGTTTAGTTTCAGAAGTTTTATTTATAAAAGCACGAAGATCGTCTCTTTTTTTTATTAATAAATTGATTTGATTTTTAATTTCTATAATTTCATCAATAATGCTAAGATCTTCATAACCTCTATCCTTTAAAGCATTTTTATATTTTTCGGGATTTTTCAGAAGATCTTTAATATCAATCATGAGATTTATTTTAAAATAAGTTTATGCGAAAAAGAAAAATTAAAAAGTTTAATTTTAATCCTTTTTTTATCTTAAATATTTTGATTTTACTTTCTTTTTTGGTCCTTATTTCTTTTAAAAAAATAGAAAATTTTAGCGTTGAACCTCCTGAAAGTTTATCTTTGGTAGAAAAATATTTTTTAAACAAACCTCTTATTTCCATACTTTTGAATCATCAAAAAGTTTTAAAAGAAAATCCAAATTTAGTCTCTTTAGAAATAAAACCATTAATTTATCCCTATGGGGTAAAAATAAAAGTTAAGGAAGGAAGAGTTATTGCTAAAATTATTGACATTAAGGAAAACAAAATTTATTTTTTAGATAGTTATGGAAGGGTAAATTCTCATTTCAAAACAAAGGAAAAAAACCTTTTAGAAATTATTTCCTATAAAAAAATTGAAGATAAATCTTATCTTAATAAAAAACTTTTCGATTTTCTTTTAAAAATATTACAATTTGCCAATCTTTATCTTATCAAAATAGATAAAATCATCGTTCATTCGAACTTCGATATAAGTCTTATCTTAGAAAATAACCAAGAATATCTTTTTGATTTAAGAAGAAACCAGGAAGAACAAATAAAAAAGCTTTACTTTTTCTTAGAATTTCAAAAGAAACAAAAAATTCAAGCCAGTCGAATTGATCTCAGAATACCAAAAAAGATATATTTCAAATAAAAAATTTTCTATCTTAATTCCTTAGGAGGAAGGCATTCTCTATGATAAACCGGTCTTCCTTTGCTAGGAATAAAAGGAAGCTCAGAAATAGGCTTACCACATTTAGCACAAACCCAAACTTCACCCTCCTTAGGCCTAAAAAGCCTTCTTTTAGTATTTTTCATTTTTCCCTTCTAATTT
>Ga0079996_136694_pt1 | contig 63198 bp, 59 predicted proteins | sample PerSpoAPS_AMetaG_FD_69199 | JGI IMG/M metagenome (GOLD analysis project Ga0079996, IMG submission 69199) | Thermal spring microbial communities from Yellowstone National Park, Wyoming, USA - Perpetual Spouter A (PS_A) MetaG (SPADES assembly)... | ecosystem: Environmental > Aquatic > Thermal... | reverse complement strand
CATGAGGGTTTTTGCTGATCTACATCTTCATTCGAAATATTCAAGAGGTTGTTCTAAAAATTTAGATTTGGAAAATTTAGTAAAGTTCTCTAAGCTTAAAGGTTTAAAACTTTTAATTACCGGTGATTTTACTCATCCTCTTTGGTTTAAAGAAATTAAAGAAAAATTAAAAGAAGCTGACGGTGCTTATAAAATAGATGAAGAAGATGTTTATTTTTTAATTGGTGGAGAAATTTCTTCTATTTTTTCAAGAAAAAATAAAGTTTATAAAATCCATTTTTTAGTTATTTTACCTAATTTAGAGATTGCAGAAAAATTAAATAAAAAACTTGCTCTTTATGGAAAACTTGAAAGTGATGGTAGGCCTACTTTTGGTTTAGATATTATTGATCTTTTAAAAATCATCTTAGACACTTATGATAAAACTATTATTATTCCTGCTCATGTTTGGACTCCTCATTTTTCTCTTTACGGTTCAAATTCAGGTTTTAATTCTATTTATGAAGCTTTCAATGATTTTGTAAAGTATATTTCTGCTGTAGAGACAGGGTTAAGCTCTGATCCTAATATGAATTGGCGTCTTCCTGAACTTGATAATATTTCTATTGTTTCTTTTTCCGATGCTCATTCTCCTTATACTTACAGAATAGGAAGAGAAGCTACTCTTTTTGAACTTGAAAAAATATCTTTTGAAAATCTCTATAAAGCCTTAAACTCACCTGATGAAAAAAATAAAATTTTAATGACAGTAGAATTTTTTCCTGAGGAAGGCAAATACCATTTTGATGGACATAGATTTTGTAAAGTTAGATTTTCTCCAGAGGAAAGCAAGAAAAACCATTATATTTGTCCTGTTTGTCAAAGAAGAGTTACCATTGGTGTTCTTTCAAGAGTAGAAGAGTTAGCCAAAAGACCTCCTGATTTTGTTGATCCCAAAAGGCCTCCCTTTAAAAAAACAGTACCTTTAGCAGAAATTTTAGCGCAAATATATGATGCTGATGTAAATTCAAAACTTGTAGAGGAAACCTATTTAAAAATAATTAAAAGTTTTGGCCCTGAGCTTGAAATTTTAACTTCAAATTATGACAAAGAGAAAATGAAAGAAAATTTTTACGAAGTCTATTTAGCTTTAGAAAAAATAGATAAAGGAGAAATTATTTTAGAACCAGGTTATGATGGCGAATATGGAAAAGTTATTATAAAATTAAATGGAGAAAAGAAAGAAGAAAATTCTTTTAGAAAAACAAAAACCCTCTTTTAAAGAAAAAAATGAAATACATTTTAAAATTAGCAGAAATTTTTTTCCTTGAAGATTTATATTTTTTCTTAGACTATTGGTTTAATCATTTGCCTAAAAACATCTTAAGAAAAACTATTGAATATATTTATTTTTTAGATCATGATTTAGGCTTTAGGAGAAATTTAAGAAATCTTTTTAGTCCTCTTATTTTCGAAAAAGGTGTTTTATCATTTTTTATAGGAAGACCTCTTGGCTTCATTTTACGTCTTTTTTTAATTTTCTTTTTAGGCTTCATATATACTTTAATCTTTTCTTTTTCTTTCATTCTCATTATCTTTATTTTTATTTTGCCTATCTTTCTTTTAATTCTTTCTTTACCTAAAACAAATGGAATTTTTATGGGAAAATAGTTATTTTTATTTTCCTCCTCTTATTAGATTTGTGATTAAAAAAATAAAAGAAAGTTTTGATATTTTTGTTTTTATTTGTTTAAATCTTGTTTTTTTATTTTCTTTTTATTGGCTTCTTAAAGGAGAAATCAAAAATCAAAATTTTTTCTTTTTACTTTTGCTTTTTTATTTCATCACTTTAGTAATTTTTTGGAAGAGAAAAAGAAGCAAAGAAGATTTAAGACTTTTAAAAGGTAGGGTTTTAGATTTTGATGATATTTTAAATAAAGAAGCGAAAGATTTTTTGATAGATTCTTTAACCTTGGCAGAAATTTTAAAACCCCAAAATTTTTATCTTTTTCTTTTAAAAAACATCATTAAAAAAAGAAAAATCAAAAAAATTCTTTTTAGATTAGAAACAGAAAAAAATTTAGATAAAAAAATTCAAATCATTTTTTATAAAAAGAAGGTTGACAAATTTTCTTTAAATTACTTTAAAGAAGTTTTAGAAATTTTAAAATTAGCCTACTTTTTCTCTTTAAAAATTAATTTTCCGGAAATAAATTTACCTATTTTATTTTATGCTCTCTCTCAAGTCGAAGATATAGAGGTTCAAAGATTTTTAGAAGAAAACAGATTAAACGCTAAATTAATTTTATCTTCTGTTCTTTTCGAAATTTACCAAAAAAAATTTTTGCCACGTTTTGAATATCAACCTCTTTCAGTTTTTCATCAAGAAATAGAAGAGAGAAGATTTTTACCTTTAAATCTTTTCAAAAAACCTACACCTTTTCTTGATAAATTCTGTATAGATCTAACTTATTATGCTTGTAAAAAAAATTTAGGTTTTCTCATAGGTCACGAAAATGAATTTAACCTTTTAATAGAAAAATTAAAAGAAAAAAAGAAACTGCTCCTTATAGGTAAGAAAAGAAGCGGTAAAAAAACAATTGTTTTTCACTTAGCTTGGAAAATTCATAACGAGCTTGTGCCTTCATATCTTTTAGATTACAGAGTTATCTTGCTTGATCTTCATCAAATCTTTGAAAAAAACAAAGAAAAATTTAGCGAGATAATTTCAAAAATTAAAGAAGAAATAAAAGAAAGTGAAAAATTAATAATTTTTATACCGGAGATAGATAAATTTTTAACAGAAACAGATTTTGATTTAAGCGAATTTTTTAACGTACCTCAAACAATATTTATCTTAAGCCTTTCTTATGAAGATTTACTTCTTTTAAATTCTAAAAGTCTTTTCTTAAAAGATTTTGAAAAAATAAAAATTGAAGAACTTAAAAAGGATGAGGCTTTATTCCTTTTAACATTAAAAGCGATTCTTTTAGAAAAGGAAAAGAAAGTTACTATTTCTCCTCGAGCTTTAGTTTCTGCTTTAGAAATAGCTTCTCTCTTTTATCAAGAAAAATATATTGTAGAAGCAGGAGAAGAAATTATTTTAAAGTGTCTTAATATTGTTAAAAAAAATAAAGGTAATTTTCTTTCAGAAGAAATTGTAAGAGAATTGTCTCTTTCTTTTAAAAAAGAAATAGAAGTTTTTGATGTTATTAATTTAGAATCCCTTCTTAAAGAAAAAATTGTCAACCAAGAATTTGCTTTAAACTTAATAGCCTCTTTGCTTAAAATAAAGCTTTCTGGCTTAGAAATCCAGTTTGGTCCTTTAGCGGTTTTTCTTTTCTTGGGTCCTGAAGGTGTTGGTAAGACGGAAACAGCAAAAACTTTAGCAAAAATCTTTTATGGTTCTGAAAAAAGTATTTACAAGTTAGATCTTAAAAAAACAGAAGAATTCGAAGATTTTTTAAATCATTTTTTTGTTAACCCTTACTCTTTGATCTTTTTAGAAGACCTGGAAGATATAGATGAAAAAATTTTGCCTATTTTCAAAAAGATTTTAAATGAAGGGGAGTTTGAAAAAAATGGAAGAAAATTTGATTTTAAAAAATCTATAGTCATTATTTTTTCAAAAACTCTTTCAAAAAAAGTTGTCGAACTTTTAGAGAATAAAGAAAATTTGTTTTCAATTAGAGAAAAAATTAAAAAGGAGGTTGAAGAAAATGAAATTTGGAAAGAATTAAAAATAGATGAAATAGTTATTTTTGACTATCTGACTTACGAAAAGTTTAAAGAAATAGCTAAAAATATTTTTAAAGATATAAAAACAGATTTTCTTTTAAAATATCAATTTGATATTAATTTAGAAGAAAGCGCTTTAGAAGAAATAGTTAAAAGATATGCTAGTAAAGAAAATGGCGCAGAGTTTTTAAAGGAAAACATAGAAAGAATAATAAAGAATAATTTAGCTAAACTCATTTTAGAGGGTAAAATAAAAAGAAATAGTAGAGTTTCTCTTTCTTTTGAGGGCGAATTTGTTTTAAAAGAATTATGAATTTAAGTTTTTATTTAAGATTTTTCATTATCTTTTTGTTCATTTCTTTTGCTTTTATTTATTTTTCTCCGGAAAAATTTGGTTTTTTGACTTTTAAAAAAGGATTAAGTTTTTCAGAAGAAAAGAAAGAATATAATATTTTACTTTTAGGGAAACCTGGTTACGGATACATAGGCAGTGAAAATACTGATAGCATTATTGCTCTCCATTTTTCCTTAAAGAATCCCAACAAAATTTATCTTATCCCTATTCCCCGTGATTTAATTGTTGCTGATAAAAATGGTGAATTAGAAAAAATTAATATGCTTTATAGCGAAAGAAAAATAAATTATCTTTTAAATAAAGTTTCTGAACTTACTGGATTAAAATTTGAAAAATATTTTGTTTATGATCTTCATTTTGTTTTAGGTTTAGCTGAAGTTTTAGGTGGTATAGAAGTAAATCTTGATGATTATGTAACTGATGCTGTAAGTTTATATACTATATCACCAGGAAGAAAAGTTTTAAGAGGTGATGATTTAGAGCTTGTTTTAAGATCGAGATATTTTCCTGAGGGTGATTTTAAAAGAATAAAAAATCAAATAGAAGTTATTAAAGGATTAAAAAATAAATTCTTTTCCCTTTCAAATAAGGAAAAAATTGAAATCTTAAAGTTTGCTTTAAAAAATAAAAACCATTGGGAAACTAATATGAGCTATGATGAAATCTATTTTCTTTTAAGTCAAAGCGAGAAATTTAAAAATGCACAAATTAAAACCATTTTCCTTTCTACTCAAAATGGTTTTTTTGCCTCTGGGTATTTTAAAATTAAAGGTATCGATGGAGTTTATGGTATTTACCCTAAATTAGGTTTGGAAAATTTTAGTGCCGTGAGAGAATATATTAGGTCAGAAATTAAAAAATAAAATTAAGTTTAATGAAAAGATTTCGAAAATTTTTGCCAAAATTTCTTATTAATTTTTATCATTTTCTTTGGTCATTTTTCTTTGCTTTAATTAATAAATTTCCTTCAAAAAGAATTATCGTGATAGGTATTACAGGAACAAAAGGAAAAAGTACTGTTTCCTATTTAACTTATTTTTTGCTTCAAAGACTTGGTTTTAAGACAGCTCTTTCATCATCTGATTTTCTTTTTATAAACGAAAAAGAAATAGAGAGAAAAGAAAGACTGACAATGCCAGGAAGAGGCTTTCTTCAAAAGTTTTTAAAAGAAGCTGAAGATGAAGGATGTGAAATTGCTGTGATTGAATGCACTTCAGAAGGACTTTGGCAAAATAGACATGCTTTTATCAATTTTGATATTGCTGTTTTTTTAAATTTACATCCTGAACATATTGAGCATCATGGAAGTTATGAAAATTATAGAAAAGCTAAAGGTAAGCTTTTTAAAGCTTTAGAAAAATCTAAAGAAAGGAAGGGTTTAAGAGGTTTTGATATTAAAAAAACAATTATTGTTAATTTAGATGATTTTGAAAGTGATTATTTTTTAAGTTTTAAAGCTGAACAAAAAATAGCTTTTTCTTTAGAGGCAACAAATTTTGACAAAAATTTTCTTTTAAAACCCGAAAGTTATAAAATTTCAAAAAATGGAATAAGTTTCAGATTAGAAGGTAAAGAATTTAATTCACCTCTTTTAGGCAAACCTAATCTTTATAACATTTTAGCTTCTCTTTCAATTTTAAAAGCTTTAGGCATTTCACTTAATTTAGCCGTAGAACCTCTTAAAGAATTTAAGGGTATTCCAGGAAGGATGGAAATTATTGAAGCTAAAGGCTTTAAAGTTGTTATTGATTATGCACATACTCCGGAATCCATAGAAATTCTTTACAAAACTCTTTTAGATCTTTTTAAACCAAAAAGGCTTCTTTGCCTTGTAAGCTCGGCTGGTGGTATAAGAGATAAATGGAAAAGACCAAAAATAGGTGAATTAGCAGCAAAATATTGTTCTCATATTGTGATTACCGATGAAGATCCATTTGATGAGCCCCCAGAAAATATTCATAAAGCTATAGAAATAGGAGCTATAAATTTTTTAAATGAGTATAATATAGAAAAGCCTATAGAAATTATTCCTGATAGAAAGGAGGCTATTTTAAGACTTATAGAAATTGCAGAAAAGGGTGATATTGTAGTTACTATCGGAAAAGGAAATGAAAAATATATAAATTATGGTGATAAAGTTTTGCCTTGGAATGAGAAAGAAGCAGTTTTATCAGCCTTAGAATCCTTGGGTAAAAATAAAAAAATCAAAAAATCACTCTAAAATTTCAACTAAAACATCTTTATAAATTCCAAAATTTAAGGCTGAATCTTTATCAGGAAACCAAATATCAATTACCCCTTTAATTCTAGAATTTAACCTGTCTTCTACTACAAAAATCTTATCTCCAAAAAGTGAAGGAATTTTAATTTTTGTACCTAAGGGAAGATCGTTGGAAGCAACAATTCCGTCTCTTACAATAGTATTCATCGCTGTAAGCCAAGGAGTATCATCAGTTTCATCAGGACTTGAAGAATAAGCAGTAATATTGAAATAAGAAAATTTCCTTTCTGGCTCAAGCCCTTTCAAAAAACTCTTCTCTTCTGAAATAATATTTTTCTCTGCTTCTGATGGTGAAAAAACTAAGTTAAAAGCAGAAAAAATAATTATGATAAGCAGGAATTTGCCTATCGAGGATGTACTCATTTTTTATTTTCAAATTAAAAGGCCCCATTTTGGGGCCATACATAAAAAAATTATAACATAAAAGGAAAGTTTTTTCAAAATGGGTTGTGGATTTTTTGTCTTGACAAATTTTTGTTTTGTTTTTAAAATGTTTTTTAATCTCAAATGGTCAAAAAATTAGGATTTTTTGGCTTTTATTTTTTGAGGCCTCCTAGGTAGGGAGGTAAATTTATGTTTTTTTAAAAAGGGCCTCCCTACCTGGGAGGTCTTTTTTAAACTTTAAATGAAAATTCTCTCTTTTGGCGAAGCAGTCATAGATGTAGTTTATTTAGTAAAAGATTTAAAGTTAGATAGAAAAAATGAAATTCTACTCAAGAAAATTTCCTTTGGCGGTCCTTCTCTTGTAGCTTCACTTTTTCTTTCTTTTTACGGCTTTAAACCATATTTCTTTACAAGTTTAGGAAGAGATAAAGAAGGGGTAAGATGTAAAAAATTTTTAGAAAGATGTGGCGTTAAGGTTATAAAATTAGGAAATAAAACTAAGAAAAATTTAGTTATTTTAAATAATGGCGTAAGAACAATTTTTAGAGAATCAGAAAGCGAAATAGATTTTTCCAAATTAAAAATAAGTTTTCTTAAAAATGCGAATTTAATTATTTTAGATAGACATTTTTCTTCTGTTTTCAAATTCTTAAAAAATTCTAAAGCAGAAATAATTTTTGATCCTTCAACTGAAATTTCTCAAAGAACTTTAGAAGTCTTAAAAAATATAAATTATCCTATAATTCCTATAGAAAGCTTAAAAAACTTTCACAAAGAAAGTCTTTATAAGGCTCTTAAAAAAGCTAAAAAACTAATAGGAGATCTAATTATTGTGACTTGTGGAAGATTTGGTTCTTTCATTTTAGAAAAAAATAAAATTTTGTTTTTTTCGTCATATAAAAGTAGAGCTATTGATCCAACTGGTGCAGGTGATGTTTTTAGATCAGCATTTGCTTATGGAATTTTAAAAAATTGGCCTCTTTACAAAACTATTGATTTTGCTAATTTTGTTTCTGCTCTCCATACAGAAAAATTAGGAAACGGAGATTCTCTTCCCCGACCTAAAGAAATTAAAACAAGTAAAAGAGGGAAGAATAATTTTAGATTTAAAGATGTGGTCGAATTTTACAAAAAAATAGAATGAATCCAGTAAGAATTATAGCTGGGCCTTGCTCAATTGACAAAGAAAACATTAAAGAAATTTATGAAATTGCAGAAATTAAAGTAAATGGAAGTTATGCTATCTGGGGAACAAGAATTGTTGGTTTAAAGTCAAGAACAAATTTTAATTCTTCTGGTGAGGGAATGGGAATTGATTTTAAAAGTTTCTTAAAAAATTTAGAAGGCGAAAATGAAATCCCTGAAAGCGTAAAAATAGCAGAAAAAATTGTCAAAGAAACAAATTTACTGGTAGCTACGGAGATTATGGATCCAATTCTTCAAATACCTTTTTATCAAAAAAGAATTCCTAAAGAAAAGCTTCTTTTATGGAATCCCGCGGTAAATCAACTTGGTTGGCCCGTCCTTATTATGAGTTATTTTGCTAAAAAAAATGATTGGTATATAGGACTCAAAAATCCCAAATGGTTAGGAGATTTTAAAAAGAAAGCAGACAGCTTAAGTTATAAAGGAAGAACTTCTATGGAAAAAACTTGGGAAGGTTTAGTTAGTTATGCTAATTTCTTTTTAGATAAAGAAAAAATTGTTCTTATTCATAGGGGGGTTGATATTCCAGAAAAAAGAAATTACAGAAATGCTCCTTTACATAATCTTGCTTCTAGAGTTAAAAGACATACAGGATGTCTTCTCTTTTTTGATCCTTCTCATTCTTATGGACCAAAAATGAGAGAAAAAATTCTTCCAGCAACTTTAAAAGCTATGAAAATAAAAATAAACGAAAATGAATTTTTGTATGATGGAATTTTAATTGAAGCAGGAACATCAAAAACCGATTCTGAGCAACATATTTCTATTAAAGAACTTAAAGAACTTGTTAAGGAATTAAGTAAATTTAGAAAGATTTTGGGAAGGGAATAAATAGCGGTGGGGGAGGGATTCGAACCCTCACGGCCTTAAAGGCCACCGGCTTTCGAGGCCGGCGCAATCCCAGTTCTGCCACCCCACCCTATATTTAAATTATAAACTTGAAAAACAAGCCTTTTTAAAATAAAATTAATCCATAATGATTACTAAGGAATATTTAAAAGAAAATACCAGATACAACCCATTTGAATTTGAAGAAAAAATATATAATTTCTGGATCCCTTATTTTAAAGCAAAAACTAAAAGTAAAAAAAATTTTATCATTCTTATTGCTCCTCCAAATGTAACTGGAAGCTTGCATATGGGACATACTTTGGAAAACATCATTTTAGATGTTGTCGCAAGATATAAAAGAATGCAAGGTTTTAATGTTGTTTGGCTTCCTGGAACAGATCATGCTGGCATTGCTACTCAAAATGTTGTTGAAAAAGAACTTAAAAAAGAGGGTTTAACAAGATTTGATTTAGGCAAAGAAAAATTTATTCAAAGAGTTTGGGAATGGACAAAAAAATATGGAGGCATTATTTTAGAGCAATTTAAAAAATTGGGGCTTTCTCTGGATTGGTCAAGAAAAAAATTCACTTTAGATAAAAAATATGTTGAATGGGTTCAAAGAGCTTTTATTACCTATTATAAAAAAGGTTTAATTTATAGAGATTTAAGACCTGTTAATTTTTGTCCGAGATGTCAAACTTCTCTTTCTGATTTGGAGGTTGAATATAAAGAAGTTCAAGGAAAACTTTATTACATTAAATATCCATTAAAAGATGGTGGTTTTGTGACTATTGCTACTACAAGGCCAGAAACAATGCTCGGCGACACAGCTTTAGCGGTTAATCCTAAAGATGAAAAGAATTTAAACCTTGTAGGTAAAACAGCTATTTTGCCAATTGTTTTAAGAGAACTTCCTATTGTTTCTGATTTAAAAGTTGATCCAAGTTTTGGTACAGGTATTTTAAAAATAACTCCAGCCCACTCAATTATTGACTACGAAATAGCACTTAACCATAAACTGCCTATGATCTCTGTAATTTCTTTTGATGCTAAAATGAATGAAAATGCTGGAGAATTTTCTGGACTTGATTTTCTAACTGCTAGAGAAAAAATTGTGGAAAGACTTCAAAAAGAAGGCCTTATAGAAAAAATTGAAGAAAAAACAATCTCTCTTCCTGTTTGCTCAAGATGCAGTACAGAGCTTCAAGTTGTTCCTTCTTACGAATGGTTCCTAAAAATGAAAAGTTTAGCTAAGTTAGCTATTGATGCGGTTAAAAAAGGAGAAGTTGAGATTTATCCTCATAAATTTAAAAAACCTTATTTTGATTGGTTAAATAATATTAAAGATTGGTGCATTTCAAGAAAAATTTGGTGGGGACAGCAAATTCCTGCTTGGAAATGTTCAAATTGTGGTGAGAAAAGTTGGCAAATTTCACTTAAAAAACCTAAAGTTAAATGTAAGTTTTGTAAACAAAAGAAATGGGAATTAACTAACGAAGTTTTTGATACTTGGTTTTCTTCTGCTCTTTGGCCTTTTGCTATTTTGTATACTAAGGAAGAAAAAAAATGGTATCCCGCTAACTTAGTTTCTTCAGCAAGGGATATTTTACATCTTTGGATTACAAGAATGATTTTTTCAGGTAAGTTCTTTATGAGGAAAAAACCTTTTGATTTTGCTTTTATCCATCCTACTGTCCTTACTAAAGAAGGAAAAAGAATGTCAAAAAGTTTAGGTACAGGAATCGATCCTCTTGATCTTATTCAAAAATATGGAACGGATGCAGTAAGATTTGGCGTTCTTTGGCAACTTAGTGCTCACCAAGATTTAAGATTTGACGAAACACCTTTGGAACAAGGAGCTAAGTTTTTAAATAAAATTTGGAACGCTTATAGATTTTATCTTTTAACTAAAGAAAATCAAAAACAAAATAAAAATAAACCATCAAAAGAAGATCAAAGAATATTAAAAGAGCTTCAAAAAACAAAAAAATTTGTCTTTGGTAAAATAGAAAAGTTTGAATTAGGATTAGCCTTAAAAGAAATTTATAGATTTTTCTGGCAAGAAGTTTGTGATAAATATTTAGAATCTTGGAAAGGTGAAACAAAAAATAGTTTGAAGGTTTTAGAAACAGTGATGTTTGAATCATTAAAACTTATGCATCCTTTTATCCCTCATTTAACTCAGCTTCTCTATATGGCTCTCTTTAAAAAAACTCCGCTTTTTAAAGAAAAATTATCTTAAAAATGACAGAAGTTATTTTACTTTCTTTTTTACTACCATTTTTTTGGGCTTATTATTTTATAAAAAAGGATTGTCATCCTGAACCTTGGTATTCTTTACTTTTTGCTTTTCTTTTAGGAATTTTTTCAGCTCTTCTTTCTATTTTCTTTGAAGGAATTTTAGAAAATCTGCATATTGTCGACTCTTTAACTTTGAAATTTTTGCTTTACTCTTTCATAGAAGAATTTTTTAAATTTTTAGTGATTTTTCTTTTAATCTTTCCTCTTAAAGTTTTTGATGAGCCAATTGATGCTATTATTTATATGAGCGTTTCTGCCTTAGGCTTTGCTTTTATAGAAAATGTCCTTTACATTTTAAAAACAGAAGCTGAGTTTTCTTCTTATTTAGTCCTTTTCCTTAGATTTTTAGCTCCTAATTTTTTACATGTTTTAGCTTCTTCGATTATAGGTTTTGGCTTTGCTTACTATATGAAAAAAAGAATTTTTCTTTTTGTCCCCTTATCTCTTTTCTTTGCTACCATTTTGCATTTTATTCACAATTATTTTATAATAAGATTAGAAGCCCAAGGTTATTTACTTATTGTTCCTATTTTATGGGGAGTTTTTGCTATTTTTATTTCTGAATTAGGTCTTGTCAGCGATAAAAATGAACTCGGAATTTCAAAACTTAAACCTTATGAAGAGCTCTGATGAAGTTCATTTAGAAGAAGGACTTTTAAGTGTTGATATTTACGTTAAAGATGGAGAACTTGTAATTGTTGCTCCTATTGCTGGTTCATCAAAAGAAAATATTGAAGTGATAGTCCAAGGTGATATTTTGATAATAAAAGGAGAAAGATTTCCTCCAGAAAATGTTGAAGAAGCATCTTATAAAAAGAAAGAGTGTTATTGGGGACCATTTTCAAGATCAATTGTTCTTCCAAGAGATGTTGATAAATCTAATATAAGAGCATTTTATGAAAATGGTATTTTAATGATAAGAATTCCTAAACTTTCTGGTTTTGAAGAAACAAAAAAAATAATTATTGAATAAAGCGTCCGTAGCTCAGCGGTAGAGCACCGTCCTTATAAGACGGGGGTCGCTGGTTCGAATCCAGCCGGACGCACAAAAATGAAAAAAGAACTCTTTTTTGTTTATTTAGTATTTTCCTTTTCACTTCTTATTCCTTATCTTACCCTTTCTTTTCACATCAAACTTGAAAGACAACCATTTGGAGGAGTAATAAAAAGCATAGAAAATTGTGAAAACGGAAAAATTATCACCTTAGAAAGTTACCACCAAAGAAGTTACCTTCAAAGACCTATAGAAAAAGTAGAAAAAACTTTTATGTTGAGTGAGGATCCAAATTTAAAACCAGAATCAGGAGAAAATAAAAGTTATGGAATAAAATCGAAATATTTAACCCCATCAAAACCTATTGAAACAGGAGTAATTTTTATAGGTACAGCAAAGCCAGAAGGAAGTTGTCTTGAAAAGAGAACAAGAGAAGTAACAAAAATTATTACCTTACCTGATGGAACCTCAACGACAACTACATCAACAGAAGAATATATTGCTGTTAGAAAAGATACTGACTATACCATTATTATTATGGGAAGAGTTCTTCCTTGCAGGTTAACTCACCTTAAAGAAATTTGTCCTTAAGGAAAAATAGCTCTAAAAAATTGATGAAGGGGCGGAACGATATTTTTGTATTCATCTAAATAGATATTTAATTTTTTTCTCACTTCCTCTTTGTCAACAAAAAAATCTTCAATAGGAATATCAAAACCCATTTTAAATCTTGAATGCGGAACTAAATAAACATAATCTCTTAGATGTGAAGAAAAAATTTCAAAACCGTCAAATTCATGCCATCCGTAAAGTTTGCCATCTATAGTTATACCTTCATTATTTATTTTTATTTCCATAAGCTTAGGATCATAAAAAACAGGATGAAAGAAAAAAATAAAAGAAAGTATACCCACAACCATTGCCCAATAGTCAGAGGTCAAAACAGAATATAAAATAAAAGCGCCAGCAAAAAAACCTGTAATTAAATGCCAAACCAAATCACCAAAAGGATGGGAAATAAAATTATAAGTAACCCATTTAATCTCAAACTTTTCTTCTTCCATTTTTACATTTTTTATTTTAAACAAATTTTGCTATAATTTTATGAAATAAAGATGAGGTTTAAAAACTATAACTTCAAAAAAATAGAAAAAAAGTGGCAAAAAAGGTGGTATAGAAATTATAAAAAGATTTGGAAAGCCGAAGATTTTTCTAAAAAACCTAAAATTTACATTTTAGATATGTTCCCCTATCCATCTGGTGAAGGACTTCATGTTGGTCATGTTGAAGGGTATACTGCTACTGATATTTTATCTCGTTACTTTAGAATGAAAGGTTATAACGTTCTTCATCCAATGGGTTGGGATGCTTTTGGTCTTCCTGCAGAAAACTATGCTCTCAAAGTCAAAAAAAATCCTATGACATTTGTACCCAAAAATATCCAAAACTTCAAAAGACAAGTAATTATGATGGGGTTTAGTTATGATTGGTCAAGAGAAATTTCTACCATTGATCCAGATTATTATAAATGGACGCAATGGCTTTTTCTTCAATTTTTTAAACACGGTTTAGCTTATGAAGCTGAAGCTCCTGTTAACTTCTGTCCTTCTTGTAAAACAGGCTTAGCTAATGAAGAAGTTGTTCAAGGAAGATGCGAAAGGTGTGGAAGTGAAGTAGAAACAAGAATGCTTAGACAATGGCATCTTAAAATAACTGCTTATGCTGAAAGGCTTCTTGAAGATTTAAAAGAACTTGATTGGCCAGAAAAAATTATTGAGATGCAAAAAAATTGGATAGGAAAAAGTGAAGGATGGGAGGTTGATTTTGCTTTAGAAGGTTTAGATATAAAAATACCAGTTTTTACAACAAGGCTCGATACTATTTATGGAGTTACCTTTTTAGCTCTTTCTTATAATCATCCTTTAGCTCTTAAAATAGCTAAATCTGATTTTTATGAACTTGTGGAAAACTATATTCAAAATGAAAAGAAAAAACCTGTATCAGTTAAAGCTTTAGAGAAAGAGATTACAGGTGTGTTTACTGGTTCTTATGCTCTTCATCCTTTAACTGGATTTAAAATTCCTATTTGGATTACCAATTACGTTCTTGAACATTACGGTACAGGTGCAGTTATGGGAGTTCCAGCCCATGACTCAAGAGATTATGAATTTTCGAAAAAGTTTAATTTACAAATAATTAGAGTTATAAAAGATCCTCAAGGCTCTGAAGAGCTTCCTTTTGAAGGAGAAGGCATTTTAATTAATTCAGAAAGATTTAATGGACTTTCAAGCTCTGAAGCAAGAGAAGAAATAGGTAAATTTTTAGAAAAAGAAGGTAAGGCTAGAAGAAGAGTTTATTATAAATTAAGAGACTGGATTTTCTCAAGACAAAGATATTGGGGTGAACCAATTCCTATAATTAAGTGTCCTAAGTGCGGAAATGTTCCTGTTCCTGAAAAAGATCTTCCTGTCAAACTTCCTAAAACAAACAAATTTGAACCTACAGGAACTGGTGAGTCGCCATTAAAAAACATAAAAAATTGGGTAAAAACTAAATGTCCAAACTGTAAAGGACCAGCTGAAAGAGAAACAAACACTATGCCTCAATGGGCTGGTTCTTGTTGGTATTATTTAAGATACATTGATCCTAAAAATAAAAAAGCTTTTGCTGATTTTAAGAAAATGAAATATTGGCTTCCTGTTGACCTTTATGTTGGCGGCGCTGAACATGCAGTTTTACATCTTCTTTATGCAAGGTTTTGGCATAAATTTTTATACGATCTTGGTTTAGTACCTACTAAAGAACCATTTCAAAAACTTTTTAACCAAGGTTTAATTTTAGGACCCGATGGACAAAAGATGTCTAAATCAAGAGGAAATGTAGTTAATCCTGATGAAGTAGCTAAAGAATATGGAGTTGATGCTTTAAGAATGTATGAAATGTTTATGGGACCATTAGAAGCAGAAAAGCCATGGAGCACAGAAGGAATTAAAGGAGTCTTTAGATTCTTAAATAGGATTTGGAAATTAGCGCAAATTATTAAAAACCAAAGAAAAATTAAAAAAGTTCCTGAAGATTTTGAAAAAGAGTTAAATAATTTAATTTATGAGACAACTGAAGGAATTGAAAAAATGAAATTTAATGTTGTTATTTCTAAAATGATGGTTTTTGAAGATTATTTAAGAAATAAATTAGAAGAAGGGTATAACATACCTAAAGAAGGATTTCTAACTTTCATAAAACTTCTTTTCCCTTTTGCACCTTACATTTCTCAAGAAATTTGGAGTGGAATTTTCAAGAAAAAAGGATTTTTAGATTTAGAAAAATGGCCAAAATATAATGAAAAATTAATTAAAAAAGAAGTTTTTACTTACATTGTTCAAGTTAATGGTAAAAAAAGAGGTGAATTTACTTACCATAAAGAAGATATAAGTGAAAATGAGGTTTTAGAAAAAGTAAAAAGTCTTCCTCTTTATGAAAAATATCTTCAAGGCAAAAAAATTAAAAAAATAATTATTGTTAAAGGAAGGTTAGTTAATTTTGTTATATGAAAACAAAGCTAAAAGGTTTTATTGGAGAAAAGATTGCTGAAAATTTTTTAATTAAAAAGGGTTATAAAATTTTAGCTAAAAATTTGAAACTCAAAAACCTAGGAGAAATAGATATTTTATGTGAAAAGGAAAATAAACTAAATTTTGTTGAAGTTAAAACTCTTTTCGAGAATAAAAATTTTCTTCCAGAATTTCATTTTAATTTTAGAAAAAGGAAAAGGATTGAACGTTTGGCTAATTTTTTTTGCTTAAAATTTAAAAAAGAAGATTATTTTATTTCTCTGATTGCCATTGAAGTAAAAAATGATAAAATTAAAATAAGATATTATGAAAACATTTAAATGAAGAAACAAATTTTAATCACTCTTTTTCTCTTTTTAGTTTTTTCTTTTCTTCTTTACGAGTATATAAACGAAAGAGAAAAAAATAGGCCTTACAGGGAATCTGCAGAAATTATAAGAAGAGAGATTATAAATAAAAGCAGTTTAAAAGCAAGTGCCAGCGATCATCCTTTAGAAATTGAAAAAGAAAAAAAAGAAAAATTTGCTGAAAGTTTAAAAGATGAAAAAATAATTCTTGTTTCTGATGAAATTTTAAATAATATAAATTTAGAATTTTTAAAGTAGGCCGGTGTAGCTCAGTGGTAGAGCGTCCCGCTCGTAACGGGAAGGTCGTGGGTTCAATCCCCACCACCGGCTCAAAAATTAAAAAAAATGAAGTAAAATTGAAAAATTAAAAAAAATGAAGTAAAATTGTATTTATAAAATGAGGAAAATAACTGTAATTTTACTTCTAATAAACCTTATCTTTGTTTCTTCAGCTCTTTCTTTTGCTCTTCCTGATGGAAGCGGGGGTTCTTATTATGGAGATATTTACAAAGCTCCTGATTATAGCTATTTAAATAAAGATTTAAATGAAATTATCAATGCTGTTCTTGAAGGGGTAGCTACAGCAACGCCGCCAGAAGAAGCGGTTCCTGTTTTTCCTTATGATCCTATTTTGTACTATCTTTTAATAAGAGGATTTGGTCTTGATGCTTCTATGCAACAAAGAGTTATTCAATATTTAAACAAATCCTTTTTAGAAAGCAAAAAAAATGAACTCTATAAAGAGGTTGGCAGCAGATATAATACTTACGAAATGATATCTTTTTTAAAATCAGCTTCTAACGTAAGCAATTTAAAAGATGAATTAAATCGAGGAATTATTAATGAACTTTTTGTACCTTCTGCACAAAAAAAAGTTGTTGTTGATGTTTGCGATAGTCTTTCGCGGATAATAAAATGTCGAGATTTAGATTTTGATCAAACAATAAATGGTTTTATAAGAAATGTAAGTGCACAGTATCAGTTAGGTACTTATTGCGGAATAAAATATGAAGAGATTCCATTTTGTGAAAATCAAACTCCACAAACTATAGTTTTATCTCCTCAAGGAAATAACTTGTTTGCCAACATCTTTAAAGCCTTTACAGGAAAAATAATGATTGCCCAAGTTGGCGGCGAAAATCAAACAAATCAAAACGAACTTCCACCATCAGTAGTAATTAGAGATAGATGGGATTATACAAAAAGAGACATAGAATCTTCACAAATTATTGAGCAAATTGCTGAAGGTTTTAAAGCAAGTTTGGAGTCTGCACCTGTTTTTAGATTAGGTGAGCCAGTAAGAGTTGTTCAATGCATAAGAGACGATATAGGTATTGTTTACCCTTATAGAGTTGAACCTATAAGTATTAGCTTAAATTTTTCTGGTTTTAGTTCCGGTATAGGATCTAATCCAGTTTCATTAAAAAATGATGAGATTTTAGATTTTAAAAATAGTGTAAGAAATATCTTCTTTAACGGGATTGACATATTTAATTTTGAAAATGCAGAGGAACTTTTCGAATATATTAACAATCAATGTTCTTCATTAAAAACAAGAATTTCTGATGATAATACTAACAGAACAAGTCCATATTCTGATTGTATGATTTCGAATTTAAGAATGTTTGTAGATTCTAATAATAGATCTGTTAAAGTTTTTAAAGATTTAAAAGAAAGGATTAATAATTTTTATTTACCAATTTGGACAAGAGTTTTAGATGAAGTTAAAGATCCAAATGTAAGCATTACTGGGAAGTTAAAAGATCAAATGAGTCTTTTAATTAATGTATATTATCAAAAAGGTTTAGTAGTAGACAATTTAAAAACTTTGAACATGCCAAAAGGTTTTTCAGGGTGCACAAGATTTATAAGTTGCCAAATTTATTGGGATACACTTGAAAAGTTAACAAATAACTTTAAGAATCTAAAAATACTTTTTGAAACCTTGGCCCCGTTACATCCTTATTCAGAAACTGCCGTCATTAATTATACATATTCTTATTTTCAAGTTGCCCATGATATTAAAACAAATTGCATTGATAGACCAGAAAATATAGTAAATTTAGGTACTTATGGTAAAGTCAATGAAAAATCAAAATTTGCTAACATTAAAAAAATAAAGATTGTTAAAAAAATAGAAACAAACAAATCTTTTAAAAACTTTATCGCCTCATTTTCAAACTTTATTACCAGCCTATTTAGTCCAAAAGAATTTACGATAAAAATAGAAAGATGAAAAGATTGCTTATTATTTTATTTTTCGCTCTAATCTTTGGGTTGTTTGTAAATATTAAAATATCCAACGCCGAAGATGATTTTGTTTTTTCTTGGAGTCCAAATATGATAGTATGTACATCCTATGACATTTTAGATGCCATTAAGAGTATAAAACCCCAAAGAGGATTTTATTTATTCTTATATGGATCATCTACTGACAGTACTTGCTCTTTAAAAGAAAGTTCTGGTATGTATGGTGGTGTTCTAGTATATTTTCCCAAAATCGACTTAAAAGCACGCATAATTAAGACAATAGATTTGGAGTTATCAGCCTCAGTTTCTTCTCCGTGTACAATACAAATTTACCTAAATCAACAAAAGCTAGTAATTAATTGCGCGAATGGTTTTAAAGTAGAGATGGATATTAATGTTAATCAGGATATTGGTCAAGAAGTTTGGATGGACATGATTGGGCTTTTGGAAAATCCTCAAAACATCCCTCTTACTAACATCGTCACTCCAATTGTCCAACAAAGAATTCAACAGTCTATTGGAACTTCTCCAGAAGAGTTACAGCAAGCTCAATCAGCTGGAACTTCTCCAGAAGAGTTACAGCAAGCTCAATCAGCTGGAACTTCTCCAGAAGAGTTACAGCAAGCTCAATCAGCCCTACCTGAAGATCCTTGTGCAAAAACTGGTGGACCGATTCAATGGAATAGTTTGTTTGGTAAGCGTGTTTTTAATATTGGAGGAATAGAAATTAGTGGACCAGCTATTGTTCCTGCTATAAATACTGAATGGTTAGCTTGTCAAATAGCAAAAGTAGGATTTGGTGTAACATCGGTTATTCTTGATTTTATTGCTTGGGTTGCTAGAAATCTTTTAACTGTTTTTATGGAGGCTGCTGTAACGATACAAATGGCCTTTAATAACGTTTTAGCAGGTGTGCTAAAATTTGTGGCTAATTTAGATCCGTTCAGTAGAGATGTTGGTATAGTTGTATGGAGAACTCTAAGAGATTTAGCTTATATTGTTTTAGTATTTTCAGCTTTATATGCTGGTTTTATATGGCTTTTTGAAGGAAAAGGAGCATCATTTCCATTAATATTTAATATTATCTTGGTAGCTCTCATTATTAATTTTTCTTATGCTTTTGTTAAATTAGTTTTCACTATTGCTTTTCAAATAGAAGATGGAATTTCTGGAGGAACAAAAGCTGATTTTGGTAAGTTTATTTTAGCAGCCTTATGGCAGGGTAATTTTATTGGAAGCTGGCACTCTAAGCTAAACGAAAATTGGTTAGTTAAAGAAGAGTCTATATCTTTGGGTTCTCAGATATTAGGTTCTTTAGATTTTGATCAAAATTTTATTAATTTTTTTATTTCCCAATTAGCCCAAAAAATTGTTGTTCATATTTTAAGAATAGCTAGCACTTTTGCTGTTCTTCTTATGCCACTTATGATTGCGATGGTAATAAGCGGTGCTTTAGCAATGATGATTTTTCTTTTTATGTATAGATTCATTACGATAATTCGTTTATTAATTACTTCTCCTTTAGCTATTCTTTCTTTAGCTTATCCAAATAAAGGGCCTTTAGGTAAATATCTTCCTCAATTTCCTTTCACTTTTGATAATTGGCTTTCAGAAATTGTTAAATGGGCTGTTGTCATTCCTATTTTTATGTTTATGGTTGTTTTAGGAGTAGTTTTTCAACAAAATTTTGTAAGTATGTCCCAAGCAAATGTTAGTATGGAAGATTTTATTTTTGTTTTTATCTTCCTTCTTTTCTGGTTTGTTTTTTCATTTAATGTTGCTTCAGGTTTAAGTGGCGTTTCTGCTGGCATAGCTAAAGCAGCAGCTGCCTTCCCCGGTTGGGCACTAGGTAAGTTATTAAAATTTGGTTATAGAAGAACACCTATGCCTTTCTGGTTTGGGGGTGGTTTAAGAATTGTTGGTGATTTTATAGAAAGAAGGCTAGGAAATGCTCGTATATTTGGTTGGGAGTTTAGGAAATTAGGAAGGTCTATGCAAAACTTAGGTAGCAAAGTTATGGAACAACATGTCTTAGTAAGCGGCAGAGAAGAAATAAGACGAGATTTAGATAGAGCCTGGGGTGCGTTTATTAATAATCCTAATCAAGAAACTTGGCGTGCTTTTAGAGATGCTTTTACAAGACTTCGTAATGTTCCTGCCTTTAGTGAAGATGTTAGAAATTTTGCAGAAAGATTAAGAGGAGCGGGGTTGGGGATACTTTTAAATCAGAATGAACAAGAAGTTAATCAAATTTTAGGCATAAGAGAGGTTAGGGAGGTTATTGATAAAAATTTAAACAACCTTGGAACTGCTTTGACTTCGCAAAATCCTCAAGAGAGAAGAGAATCCTTTATTAGATTTTTGTCAGAAACTAGTAGAATTGAGATCGAAAGAATATTAGAAAACCTAGATGACGGAGGATGGGCAAGATTTACTAATTTATTAGATGATTGTCGCGATCTTATTATTCAAAATACATCGATTCTGCCTAAAGTTGTAAGAATTGCTGCGAGTTTACAAAGAAACAATTTACGCCATTGGTTAAATGTAACAAATCAAACATATGGAGCAACCATGAGAAGCACAATGGAAATAGCTGAAGGTCGTCAGGGCGTTTTAGCTTTAGATACAGCTTTACAAAGACATTAAAATTTAAAAAATGGCACAAGATAAATACGATATTAAACAACTGTGGACACAAGCTACTCGTGCTATGAGGGATTTTTTATTTTCTTATGATTTCTTCGATTTTGTTCTAAAAATAGCTAAAATGATAGAGCTCCCAGAAGAAAAACATTTAAATCTTGTTGATTTCCTTCATATTCTCGCTCTTAAGGGTTTTCCTGTTGAGGAAGCAAGAGAAAGGCTTGATGATTTTTTACCTGATTTAACAGAGGAACAAAAAGAAATTATTATAAGAGAAATAGCTGTAGGATTTTTACCAATTTTGGAAGATCTTTGGAAAATAACACCTGAGGATGAAGAATATGAAGAAAAAGTAAAAAGATATCTAAGTATGATGGAGTTTTATTTAAGAAGGCCAACTGTAAGAAAAGAAACTGCTTTAGAAACTAAAACTAGTGAAGAAAAAGAAGAGAAAAATAAAATGGAAGCCGAGCAACCTCAAGCGCAAGTGAAGCTTCAAGCTCAAGAAACAAAAGAAGAAGCTGAGCAAGTAGTTTTACCTCAAGAAGAAAGGATTATTACTATAAGTTGGGAAGGAGAAAAGGTAGAAGATAAAAAAGAAGAAAAACAAGATGATTGGAACATACCAAAAATTGATTTTAAAATTAAAAAAGAGGAAATAAAAAGAGAAGAGCAGGAACCAATAGATTTATCGCAAATTTAAAATGCCACAAAAATTTTTTGTTCCTAAATACATAACAATAGAAGATAGACTTGAAGGTCTTATTACTATTAGGCAGCTTTTTGCTCTTCTTATTGCTTTTTTTATTTCTTATTTTTCCTTTAAAATTCACACCTATATTGGGATTCCTGCAGCTATTTTAAGTTTTGGCATTGCGGTTTTAGGTACTTTCTGGCAAGTAAATGGAAAACCGTTTTTAAATGTCCTACCTTCGGCTATAAAATCTCTTATGAATCAGGAAAAATATATATGGAAAAGAATTGAAAAAACAGCTTATAAAGAAATTGAAGTGCCTGAAGCAGAAGAAAAAGAATATTATCCTGAATTTATTGAACCAAGAAGAAAAAAACTTACTGAGCTTCCAAAAACTCTTGAAGTAGAAGTTTCAGCTCCAGAAATTGTTTCCAGTTTTAAAGAAAAAGTTAAAGTAGAACTTGACAAACCTTTGGCTTTGCAAAAAGAAGAATTTAAAAAACTAGGACATTCTCACGAAATTAATCCCCATAATCCTTATAGGCTTTTCCCTTACATTAAATTCACACAAAAAACAAAAATTTAAAAATGGTAAAGCCAACATACTATCTTATCAAAGTTAAGGAAATAAAAGATAACGTTTATATTTTAGAAAATGGAAATTTAAGAGCAGTTTTAGCTGTTCCAGGAGTCAATATTGAGCTTATGAATGAAGAAGATCAAAATATGCTTCTTTCTCAATTTAAATCTTTGCTTGACGGTTTAGACTTTCCTTTGCAAATTTTTGTTTATTCAAGATATGAAAATTTAGATAACTATTTGAAACTTATCCAAGCAAGATACGAAGAAGAAACAAATCCATTAATAAAATTTCAAATTGACGAGTATATTAAATTTTTAGAGGATTATTTAGAAAATCATAAAGTAATGAGAAAGATGTTTTTTGTAATCGTTCCTTATGACACTGCTACTTCAGAAATTCCTTTGCCAATCGCTCAAAAAGTTCCACAGGCAGAATCCTATCAAGAAATGCTTTTTCATTTAGAAACAAGAGTTGATTATGTTACTCAAATTCTTTCTAACATGGGACTTATGCCTGTAAGACTTAACAATCTTGAACTTTTGGAGCTTCTTTTTGAATGTTATAATCCAACCTTAAGATATGGTCAAATTCCAAAACAAATTATTGAGAAATTAACAGAATTTTTAGGATAATGATAAACTTAAATTTACCATTTTTTGGTAAGAAAGGAAAGATAAAAGTACCTATTCAAAAAGAATTGGAGGGTTTTGAAAAAATAAAAGAACTTATGGCGCCACCAGGAGCTAATTTTGCTTTAGATTATTTTCAAATAGGAGATATTTATGGAAGAACTCTTTTAGTTTTAGAATATCCATCTTATCTCATAGGCGCTTGGCTTAGCAAAGTTATTATTTTAGACGAACCATTTAATCTTTCCCTTTTCTTTTATCCTATTGACACTGGTGCCACTTTAAAAAGACTTGAAAAACAGCTGGCTAGAATTGAAGCACAAATAAGAGAAAGAGAAGAAAAAGGACAAGTAAGATCACCAGAGCTTGAAACTGCTTATAAAAACGTTGAAGAGTTAAGAGATTTGCTTGTTCAAGCAGAAGAAAGAATGCTTAAGGTTTCTCTTTATATCACTCTTTTTGCTAATGATAAAAAAGAACTTGATCTTAAAACAAAAAAACTTCTTAAAAACTTTGAAAGCTCCCTTATTTCTGCAAAACAAGTAATGTTTCAACAAAAAGAGGGTTTTATGTCTACTTTACCTCTTTGTCTTGATGAAATTAATACTTCTTATCATCTTAATTCTTCAACAGCTTCTTCTTTCTTTCCTTTTATTTCTACTGATATTGTTGATGAAAAGGGTATTTTTATGGGAATTAACCTTATTGATGGAGGAGTTGTTATTTTAGATAGATTCAAATATGAAAACCCACATCTTCTCATTTTAGCTCGTTCTGGTTCTGGTAAATCTTATACAGCTAAACTTGAAATTATGAGAAGTTTGATGATGAATATGGAAGTTATTGTTCTTGATCCAGAAAACGAATATAAATCAATTTGTGACGTTTATGGAGGAAGTTTTATACCTCTCTCCTTAAGAGCAGATCATAATTTAAATCCTTTTGATCTTCCAAATCTAATTTCAGATGAAAATCCTTATGACGTTTTTAAAGAACATATTTCTAATCTTATCATTTTGATTGAGCTTTTGATAGGAGAGAGACTTTCTTCTGAAGAATTAGCTTTAGTTGATAGAGCTTTAAATCAAACATATACTGCTTTTAACATTTTACCTGAAAGAGGCTGGGAAAAAGCAGAAATTTTTCCTACTTTAAATGATTTTGAAAAAGTTTTAAGAAGCACCGTAGGGGGAGAAAAAATTGCTGATAGACTTTATCCTTATGTAGAAGGAAGCTTTGCTGGATTTTTAAATAAACAAACTAATGTTGAAATAGATAATAGACTTGTTGTTTTTGGATTAAAAGATTTGCCTGAAGTTTTAAAACCATTAGGAATGTTTTTAGCTTTAAGCTTTATTATAAATAAAATAAAAAGAGAAATTAAAAGAAGACTTTTAATTATTGATGAAGCTTGGTGGATTATGAAGCAACCATTTGGAGCAGAATTTCTTTTAAATGTTATCAAAAGAGGTAGAAAATATCAGCTTGCTGTAACTAATATTACTCAAGACGTTGAAGATTTTCTAAATTCAGAATATGGAAAACCTATTATTACTAACTCTGCTATAATATTTTTAATGAAGCAATCAACAGCCACTGCTGATCTTCTCAAACAAATATTTTATCTTTCTGATGGTGAAAAAAATTTTCTTGTTCAAGCTGAAAGAGGAAATGGTATTTTAATTGCTGGAAACAAAAGAGTTCCTTTATATGTTTTAGCTTCTTATGCTGAAGACCAAATTATTAAAACCAGGCCGGATCAATTAATAGCTCTTGAAAAAGCAAAAGAAATAGGATTTTAAATGGAGTTTATATTTTTAATACCCTCAGCAATAGTCTTAGATGGTATAGAGATAGTTCTTGCTTTAACAGATGCTGGAACAGCTGGTTTAGGATTAGTTTTGCATATTTTACAAATTTTTCTTGATTTTCTCTTTACTTTTCTTCTAATTATTTTTGGTTTTAAAAGTCTTTTTCAAAAAGAAATTGCTTTTTCAAGACTTCTTATAAGAAGAATTTTGCCTATTTTCCTTCAAGGTATTGGTGAGATGATTCCAATTTTAGATTTTCTTCCTATAAGGACTTTAGCTACTATCTTTCTTTGGTTTGAGGTTTCAGGGACTTTAGATAAAATTATTTCAAAAATAGGAGGGGTTGTTTCTTCTCTTCTTTCAGTTTTGCCAGCTCCTTTAAGAGAAAAAATAGAATTTTTAGCAAAAAGAAGCCCTGTAGGTTCTATGCTTTTAAGGGTTAAGGAAAAAGTAGAAAAGAAAAGAAGGACTAAAGAGCCTCAAGTAGTATCAGAAGCAAAGAAAAGAGAAGGTGAAGAATATCGGGGTTTATTTGGAAGATTAATAAGTAAAGCAACGAAGGTAACTAAAAAAATAGCTGAACCCACTATAGTGGGTAAAGCTAAAATGTCCCCTCGAGGATTAACCCCTATTTTAATTCTTTTCATTTTCTTTCCATTTTTTGTTTTTGCTCAAACAAAAGACGTTTATTTCTTTTCTAAAAAATTAAATAATGGAGCAATTGTTTCTGTTGTTTTTGTCGATAAAAAAACAAAAGCGGTTTATTCCTATCCATCTCTTTCTAGATATGAATGGAAACTTCCTTTTTCAGAAACACCTGAAATTTTTTCAAATAAACCCTTTATAAAAATTGATCTTAATAAAAGATATTCAAGCGGAGATTTTAAGATAAGTCTTTCAATCAAAAATTTAGTAAATGGAAGTTTGCTTTCCTCTTTTGATGGTAACATCTATTTAGAAAAACCTGATGTTTCTATTATCTATCTTAAAAAGAATTATTTTGAAATTCCTTTTGTAGGCAATCCTTTAGAAAAAGAAGAAATAACCTTTAAAGCTTTTGGTTTTTCTTCAAATGATCTTACTTCTATTTGGAGACTTAACGGCAATTTTATTTCTAACGATAAAACTTTAAATCCTTATCTTTTAAGTGGAGGTTTTTTAAATTTAGAAGTAAGGAATAAACAAAACAGAAGCGAAAGTGCCTTTGCCGACGCCTTTTTAAGATAAAATGCCTTGGCTTAATCAAATTACTACTTGTTCAGATTTAGCAAGTTGTTTTCAAGCTATCTATAATTTAGGAATTGTAGTTTTGTTTTCTTTAGCTTTTTTAAATATGGTTTATGGAGCAGTGGAATATCTTTTTTCTGCAGGAAGCATTACCAGTAAAGAATCGGGAAAAAATAGGATTATGAACTCTATAGGAGCAATAATTATTGTTTTAGTTTTACCTCAAATTCTTCATATTATTAATCCAAGAATTTTTGAAGTGAAATTAAAAATACCTTATGTAGAAAAGGCAGGTGTTCCTAAATTTAAAGTTTACGAAGGTCTTCCAGATGAAGCTTATGAGTATCGCGTTGATCCTATTACAGCTACCACTTTCCCGCGTCTTAATTTAAATTATTTGGGAGAAAAATGGATGCCCTATATATGCACAGCCAGACAAAATTATGAAATTTATGCAAAAAACAAATATAATAATAAAATAGTAAGATATCGAGGAAAATTAATGAGAAGTGAAATCGTTGATGCTTTAACAAATTGTGTAGATAAGCAGATTGGTTCAAATAGTTATATTATTACTTGGGGTTATGATGAAGGTTATAAATACCCAGATTTATGTCATAAAGATGGAACCCGTTGGGCTAATTGTATAGATGTTATGCCAAATGGAATAAATTATCAAAGGCTTGCAGATGCTTTTTTAAATTGCGGTTTTCATATATTAAATGAAAGCGAAGAAGATATATATTGTACAGATGAGCACGGAGGAAAAATAGCAAAAAGTTGTCCTAAGCAAGGAGACACTTGTTATCACACGAGGCCCCATCTTCACATAATTTTAGATATTAATCCATAAAATGAATAGAAAAAATCTTTTTATATTAGGATTAGCTATTCTCATTATTATAACCTTGGTTTCTTTCTTAGGTTATTTTGTCACTAGAAAAAAAGAACTTCCTAAAGAACCAAAGATTGTAGAAGCACCTGAAGAAAAACCAGCTCCTCTTGAAATTCCTAAAGAAGAGCCCTCTTTAATTCCAGAAAAAAAAGAAACTTCTTCCAAAGAGCTTTCTCTTCCTACTTCAACTTTAGAAGAAAAAATTAAACCTCTTTTTGATTCTGAACTACTTTTTATTGATCTTATTTATCCCTATATTTACATTTATGATCCTCAAAATGGCATAGTTAAATACTTAAATCTAGATGATAAATCTTACAAAGAGCTTTATAAATCATTTTCAGTTTACTTTCCTTCTATATCTCCTACAAGAAAAAGACTTATTTTAAAAGATTATAATGAATGGAAAATTATCGATTTTTCTTTTGATGAAGTTAAAACCTTAAAGGAAGATATTGCTTTTTTCAAATGGAAAAACGATGATTTAATTTATTTTTATTTTGATGAAGAAAAGGGTGGGCGAATTTTAAGATTAAGTGATTTCAAAAAAGATCCTTTAGTTTTAGCTAATTTAAATCTTCCACAAGCAAAAATGGAAATTTTTGGAGATGATGTTTTTGTTTGGGCAGATCCTCTTATTTCACCTTCAACACCAATTTTTTCTTTAAATCTTAAAAATCCTAGCAAAATTAAACTTCTTTTTGATAAAAAATCTTGGCCTTCTTTACTTTCAAGCGATGATCAAAAATTTTTACTTTTTTCTTATGAAGAAAATGGTGTTTTAATTTCTAAGCTTTTAGATAAAAATCTAAAGGAAATTAAAAAATTTAGTTGGTGGGCTCCGTCAGAAAAATGTACTTTCAAAAAACTTCTTGTTTGTGGTGTTTCTTTAAATAATATTAACTATGAAGATTGGCTTAAGCTTAAAAAGGCATCTAAAGATAAAATTGTAATCTATGATCCACAAAATAAAGAAGAAAAAGAAATTATTTTAAATGGAAATTTTGATGTTCTTAGTCCACAAATTTCTCCTTTAGGACTTATTTTTTGGAACAGAAACGACGCTAAACTTTATGTTGTAAATCTCGAATAGCTTTCTTTCAATTATCATTAAAATAAGATTGCTTAACCAATAAAGAGTAAAAATTGCAGGAAACTGAATTATTATCAAAAAGATGAGAAGCAAAAAGAAAATTTGCATTTTTAAATTTTCTTTTTCTCCTTTAGTTTGCATTAAAAAATAAATTGCTTGAATTAAAATAGTTAAAATAATTAAAAAAATATTTTTAGAAGTTAGGTCGATAATTCCTAAGAAAAAGATTTTTTTATCTTCTTGAATAATTTTTTTTAAAACAAAGAAAATCGAAATTAAAATAGGTAAGGGCAAAAATTGCAAAAATAAAGTTAAAATAGGATTATATTTAAATTCTTCATAAACTTTGTTTAACTCTTCAATTTGTTTTAAAGGATCGCTTTTATATTTTTCCATTATTTCTTTTATTTTTGGTCTTATTTTTTTTAGCTTTATTTCTTCTCTAAAATTTAAAAAACTTAAAGGAAGCATTGCTAATCTTAAAATAAAAACAAAGCTCAAAAGAGCTAAACCGTAGTCTTTTGTTAAATCTAAGAGAAATTTAAAAAAACCGTAAAAATTGTTTTCTATAAAACTCATCTTTATATTTTATTTAACAAACTTAAAACTTCTGATTCTAATAAATCGAATTTTTCGTTAATTAATTCTTCTTTTAAAGGGAAAATAACAATATCAAACTTTTTATCCACAATTTTTCCCCAATTCTTTCTTATGATCTCATAAATTCTTCTTTTTAATTTATTCCTTTTAACTGCTTTTTTAAAAATCTTAGCATTAAATTTAATTGAAAATCTTGGAAAATCTAAATTGTTTTCTCTAAAAATTATCAAAAAATTTTTATTTTTTAAGGTTTTATTTTTTTGCATAAAAAAAACTTTTAAATCTTCTCCTTTTAATCTGTAAATTTTCTTAAGCATTAAATTAAGCTAGTCTCTTTCTTCCTTTTCTTCTTCGTCTTAAAAGAATTCTTCTTCCTGCTTTCGTTCTCTTTCTTATTAAAAATCCTGATGTTCTTTTTTTCTTTCTTTTTGTCATTTTTTATCTCTTGAACTCTTTTACACTTTATATTATAATACAAGATAAGAAATGACCTTAGAAACTTTTGAATCTCTTTGGAAAGAAATTCTAGAAGAAATCAAAAATTCTGTAGGAGAAAAAAGTTTTAACATTTGGTTTAACGAATTCCTGCCAAAAACTTATATACATAGTTCTTTAAAAATTTCTGTTCCTAGTAAATTTATCAAAAATTGGATCGAAAAAAACTATTTACCTCTTGTTTTTAAAATTATTAAAAATAAATTTCCTGAGGTTAAAAATATTGAAATAATAGTTGAAAATTCTCAGGAAAAAATAGCTATTTCTTCAAGAAAAACAGTTATTAAAAGGCTTCAAACCTTAGCTTTAAAAACCCCAAAGCTTTCTATTTTTGAAACTAATCCTCAAACAAACTTAAATCCTCGTTATAGGTTTGATAATTTTGTTGTTGGTAAGACAAATGAACTTGCTTTTGCTGCTTGTCAAGCGGTAAGCAAAAATCCGGGTGGCTTACATAATCCTCTTTTTATTTATGGTCCTGTAGGTGTTGGAAAAACTCATCTTCTTCAGGCTACAGGCAATGAAATTTGTAAAAACTTTAAAAATCTTAAAGTTAAGTACCTCACGACAGAAGAGTTTACCAATCTTTTTATAAATTCTATTAAAAATCATTCTACAGAAGAATTTAGATTAAGATTTCGAGATGTTGATGTTCTTATCTTAGATGATATTCATTTTCTCTCTGGCAAAATCAGCACTCAAGAAGAACTTTTTCATACTTTTAATTATCTTTATAATCTTTCTAAACAAATTATTTTCTCATCAGATAGACCACCTTCTCTTATTCAAGATATAGAAGCAAGACTAAGATCAAGATTTGAAGGTGGTTTAGTTATCGATATTAATCCTCCTGATTTTGAAACAAGAGTGGCTATTTTGAAAATGAAAGCTCAAGAAAAAGGTTTAGAACTTAGTGAAGAAATTTATGAATTTATTGCTGAAAAATTTGTGAATAACATTAGAGAACTTGAAGGAATTTTAACTGCTATCTATTTCGAGAGTCAATTTATAGAAAAAATAAGTTTAGAAACTGTTAAAGAGATTGTTAAAAGATTTTCAAAAGATTATTATAAAAAGGTTACCCCTAAAAAAGTTATCAGAGTTATCACTTCTCATTATGAAATAAAAGAAGAAGAACTTTTCAAAAAATTAAGGAATAAACATCTTACACAAATCAGAAAGCTTTTAGTTTATTTTTTGAGAGAATATAGTCAACTTTCTTATACATCAATTGCGGAAATTTTAAAAAAAGATCATACGACTGCTATTTATCTTTATGAAAAAACTGTGGAAGAGTTGAATAAAAACGAAGAGCTTAAAAAAGAAATAGAAATTATTAAAGCAAAACTTTTAGAAAGTTAACAATTTTTACACTTTTTTTAAATAAAAACAAAATGTTTTTAATTAAAATTTTAGATAAAATTTAAAAAGAATTAACATTTTTAAGATTACTAATATGATTATTACTATTTCAAAAGAAAAATTAAAAGAAATAATACAAGTAGTAAGAAGTGTTTGTCCAAAAAAGACAGATATCAATATTCTCAACTATTTTTATCTTGAAGCTAAAGATGGTGAATGTTTTATTGCTGCCACAGACTTAGAAATCAACTATCAAACAAAATTTCCTGTAAGAATTGAAAAGGAAGGAAAAATTCTTATTCCAGCTAAACAATTCGAAAACATTGTAGATAACCTTTATGAAGAAGATATTACTTTAGAAACAAAAGATGATACTCTTTACATTAGAGGAAAAAAATTCTTTCTTAATTTACCAGGACTTATTCAAGAAGATTACCCAACTTTTTCACCAGTTACTAAAGATAACTTTTTTGAAATAGATAACGAAATTTTTTTAGATGTTGTTGAAAAACTAAAACCAATTTTGAAAACTTCTGATATAAGACCTGAATATTCAGGAATTTATTTTGACTTGTCTGAAAACGGACTTAGTTTAGTTTCCACAGATTCTTTTAGATTAGGAGTAAAAAAAATAAAACCTGTTTTTTACGAAACAAATATAAGCGAAATTAAAGTTCTTTTACCTCAAAGAATTATTAAAGAATATACAAACATTAAAAAGAAAACAGGAAAATTAAGAATTTATTTCGAGGAGAACCAAGTTTCTTTTGAAATAGGGAACCATCTTTTAACCACTAAGATTCTATCATTAGATTATCCAAATTATAAAGATTTTGTCGAACCAACAAGCTTTCTTTTTACTTTAGAAGTAAATACAGAAGAAATGTTAAAAGCTTTAAAACTTAATAAGGTTTATACAACTGATTTAAAAGAACTTGATGTAATTTTTGATTTTAAAGAAAATAAAATTTATCTTATTTCAAAAAATGAACTTTTAGGCGAAGCAAAAAATGAAGTCGATTTCGAAATTAAAGAAAATAGTTACGGAGGAGATGAATTTAAAATTAAGTTTAACTTAGATTTCTTTTTCGATGGTTTTAGCGTTTATGATTCTGAAAAAGTATTTTTAAGCTTTTTTTCTGCAGGAGAAGAATCTTTTCCTCTTTATCTTAGCTCTCCTTTAGATGAGGACTTTATTTATGTTTCTATGCATCTTTAATGTTTAAAAGACTTGATTTTCATCTAAATGAAATTTATGAATTAGCCTATCTTTTAAAAAAACATTTTCCGGAAGCAAAAATAAAAATTAAATTAAAAAATAAAGTTATCGAAATTCATTTTTTAAACCCTGTTGATTTATATAAATTAGAAGAAATAAAACTTGATTTTCAAAGAAAATTTTCTAATTTTAAAATTCTTTATTTTCACCAAAAGATCTAAGCCAATTTTGAACACCCTCTTCCCAAAGCAAAAATTGCGGATCTTTTTCTGGATTTAAAGGAATAGGTCCTAAAGGATCAAAACGATCTACATAAAAAAGAATATCATGAATTCCGTAAGGTGTTATCCATTCACCGTTTAGCATAGGTTTATTTACTTCTCTTTTTTCTGGCGGATCAAATTTGTTTTCTGGAAGAACGCCTTCATCTATGAGTTTTTGCATAAAATCATGAAAAATAGGTAAAGCAGCGACAATACTTGCGGCTTGAGATTTAAGTCTTTGTCCATTAGTATTTCCTGTCCAAACTCCAACAACTAAATCTTTAGTATAGCCAAAAGTCCAGGCATCTTGATAAAACTGTGTTGTTCCTGTCTTTAAAGCCACCTCATAGAAACCAAAATCAGTTAGATAAAAACTTCTTTGAAAAAGCCCCCTTCTCGCCTCTTTGTCTTTTAAAATATCTGTTACCAAACGAGCTGTTTCCGAAGAAATTATTCTTTTTTCTTGAGGGAAATATTCGTAAATAATTTTACCTTCTTGAACAATTTTTAAAATTAAAGTTTGTGAAACCAAAATGCCATCATTGGCTAAAGCACCGTAAAATCTTATAAGGTCAGCCATTCTTACTTCTGCTGTTCCCAAACCAAAGGAAAGTCCATATTTTTTCCAATCATCAAGATATTCCATACCAGCTTCTTTAGCTAAAGTAATAACTCTTTCAGGAATAGCTAGATAAAAAACCTTTACAGAGGGAACATTCCTTGATTCTGCTAAAGCTTGTCTTAAATTTACCGGTCCTTTAAACTTACCATCAAAATTTTTAGGTTTATAATTTCCAAAATTTGTAGGAACATCAAAAACTATTGTTTTATCAGGATAACCTAATTCAAAAAGAGCAGAATAAACAAGTGGTTTAATAGCTGAACCAGGTTGTCTTTTTCTAAAAGGAACATTTACTTGACCGTCAATAGTTTCATCAAAAAAATCTTTAGAACCTACTAAAGCTAAAACCTCTCCTGTTTTAGGGTTAATAGCCATTAAAGCTCCGTTAGTACTTCCATATTTCTCCTTATTTTCTTTTACTCTTTTTTCGATAGTTTCTTCAGCAATTTTTTGAAGCTTTAAATCTAAAGTTGTTACCACCTTAAGATTAAGCTCCTCTAAATTCTTATTAGGAAATTTTTCTTTAAGAACGTTAATTACTTCCATAACAAAATGCGGCGCAATAATTCCAGCATACTTTCCTTTAACTAAAGGTATTTCTTCTTTTAAAGCTTTTTCATATTCTATTGAAGAAAGAAAACCGCTTTCATAAAGTTTTTTCAAAATAAAATCCCTTCTTTCTTTTAATCTTTTTAAATTTTCCGGAGAAGTTGGAGCATAAAGAGCTGGTGCTCGAGCAATACTAGCCAAAATAGCAGCTTCAGACCAGGAAACCCTTTGGATTTTTTTATCAAAATAATACTCACTAGCGGCCCCAACACCAATATTTCCTTCTCCTAAATAAATAGAATTTAAATAAAAAGTTAAAATTTCTTCTTTAGAATATTTTTTTTCAATTTTCCAAGCAAGAATAATCTCTCTAATTTTCCTTCCTAAAGTTTTTTCCTTAGTTAAAAAAAGATTTCTTGCAAGCTGTTGAGTAATCGTTGAGCCTCCGTAAGAAAATTCTCCTTTTTTTAAATTTAAATATATTGATCTTATAATCCCTCTTAAGCTTACACCTTTATGTTTAAAAAATTCAACATCTTCAGCTACTAAAAAAGATTTAATAACTTTGTCAGGAATTTCATTATAATCAACCCATTTTCTTCTAAATCCTATTTTGTAAAGAAGAACTGTTTCTGTTCTATCATAAATTTCTACGCCGCCACTGACTATTTTTTGTCCTAAAATGCTAGGTTCAGGAAGATCTTTTGAAAAATAGAAATAAAGAATTAAAAGCAAACTTGAAAAAACAAAAAAGAAAAAAAATAGAAGTTTGAAAAAAGATTTCATTTAATTTAAATTTTAAACCATCTTATAATATTCTTGATGATAGAGTGGGAAGAAATAAAAAGAAAAAAAAGAGAGCAAGAAGAATATTTGGCCCAAGTTTTAGCTTCGAGATTGGGTGTTCCTTATTTTAACCTTTCTCTTTTAAAACCAAAACCAGCAGCTTTAGAGACTATTTCTAAAGAAGAAGCTGAAAAATTTAAACTCATTCCTATAGAAGATGATGGCAGAAAAATTATTATCGGTATTGTTGATCCTCTGCTTCCAGGTCTTAAAGATTTTATGGAGAATTTAAAACAAAAAAGAAAGGAAGTTGTTTGGGGTATAATTTCTAATTCTAGTTTTTTAGAAGCTTTAGACGAATATAGCTTGATTAGACTTAAAAAACTTAAAATTTCTAAAAGTTTAGATTTAAGCCAAGAAGTGATTGAAAAAGTAAATAAAGAAATAACAAGAAAAGAGCTTTTACAAAATTTTTGTCAAGAGCTTTTAAAAGAAAATCCCTTTTTTATATTGGATACTATTATTGCCGGAGGGTTAAAATTTGATGCCTCTGATATTCATTTTGAACCTTATGAAGATAAAGTAATAGTTCGTTATCGTTTAGACGGTCTTCTTTATGATGTTATTTCTTTAGATAAAGAAAACTATGAGATTATTAAAAACAGAATAAAAATCATTTCTGGAATGATTTTAAATATCACTGATAAACCACAAGACGGCAGTTTTTCTGTAAATTTTGAAAAAAATAAAATAGATTTTCGTGTTTCTTCTTTACCAACAGGTTATGGTGAAGCCTTTGTTATTAGAATATTAAATTTTTCTAAAATCACAAAATCTTTAGAGGATTTAGGGCTTAGAGAAGATGATTATGAAATCTTAAATAAAATCATTTTCCTTCCTAATGGAATGATCCTTAATACTGGTCCTACAGGTTCAGGAAAAACAACAACTCTTTATTCTATTTTAATGAAACTCAAAAGACCCGAAGTAAAGATCATAACTATTGAAAATCCTATCGAATACAGAATTGAAGGGATAACTCAAGTAGAAATAGACGAAAAGAAAAATTTAACTTTTGCTTCAGCACTTAAAGCTTTTTTAAGACATGACCCCGATGTGATTTTAGTTGGTGAGATAAGAGATAAAGAAACAGCTAACACAGCCATTCAGGCTTCTTTGACAGGACACCTTGTTCTTTCAACCTTACACACTAACTCGTCTTTAGGAGCAATTCCTAGGCTTATAAGCTTAGAAGTTGATCCTAAACTTATTCCTTCAGCGTTAAGACTTGTGATCGCTCAAAGACTTGTAAGAAAAATTTGTGAAAATTGTAAAGAAGAATATGAGCCTGACGAAAAAACTAGAGAAAAAATAAAAAAAGAACTCCAAAACTTACCCAGTAGAGTAAATAAGGATTTTGATTTAGATAATTTCAAACTCGCTAAAGGTTTAGGTTGCAGTTTGTGTTTTAATACAGGTTATAAAGGAAGAATTGGCATTTTTGAACTATTTGTTTTAGAAGAAGAACTTCAACCCCTGATTTTAAAAAATCCTACAGAAGAAGAAATATATTTAGAAATCAAGGATAATTTTGTAAGTATGAAACAAGATGGCCTTATTAAAGCTTTAAAGAAAGTTACTACTTTAGAAGAAGTAGAAAGAGTAACAGGAATTTTATAAAAGTGGAGGTGGGGGGAGTCGAACCCCCATCGGAGGAAAAGAAATCATTGGCTCTCCTGGCGCAGTTTGTTTTTTAAATTTGACTTCTCGAAGGGAAACAAACAAACCTTCGAGAAGCAAAGGCTCTTTAATTTCGGTTTTAGGCTAGAGCCATCACCTAAAACCTAGCGGAGAAATTTTAACCCCTAAGAAGCTCCTCCGCTAAGCTTCTTAGAAGCCGCTCTTCTTTACGAAAGAGCGTAAGCTGGGACTCTGTTGGCACTTATTTAGCTGTTAAGGTTGCCAACCTGCCAGCTCCAATGATTTCTTTATTCCTCCTCGACCTCCATTCTCACCCCCTTAAAAATTTTTGAGGATTCTTTCTTTAACCCTTCTAAACTCTTTTTCTTTTAACTTTTCTCTTTTTTCGTATTTTTTAAGACCCCTGACCACAGCAATTTCTACTTTTATAAGTCTATTTTTATTATAAATCTTCAGCGGCAAAACAGTCAACCCCTTAGTTTTTATTTTAGAAATAAGATAATCAATTTCTTTCTTTTTTAAAAGAAGTCTTCTAGGTCTTAAAGGATCATATCCTTTAAAAACATTTTTTTCTTGATAAGGAGGTATATAAAAGTTAACTAAGAAAAGTTCTCTTCCTTTATAAGTGACATAACTTCCTTTTAAACTTCCTTTACCTACTAAAATAGACTTAACCTCAAAACCATAAAGTTCTATTCCTGCTTCAAATGTTTCTAAAATCTCGTAATTTCGGAAAATATCTTTGTTTTGAATAAGAACCATTGTTTTTTATAATTTTAATTGATGAAAAGAAATAATAAAAAAAATAAGATAAAACTTGAAGAAAAAATTTTTCAACTAATTAATTCAGAAAATTTTAAACCTTTTTTAGGCTGGTTTTTAGTTTTTTTATCTTTTATTCTCACTCTTTCTATTTTAAGTCCTAAGGGATTAATTACTTATAAACTATACGTCTTTTTACAAAAGCTTTTAGGATGGACTTTTTATTTTTCACCACCATTTTTAATCTTTCTTTCTTTTTTTCTTTTTAAAAAATTTTCTTGGTTTCAAATTCTTAAAAGAGCCTTTGGTTTAATTTTTATCTTCATTTTTATAGGTTTTTATATTGAATATTTTTTTGGAGAAAGTGGTTATTTAGGAAAGCTTCTTTATTTTAATGCTTACATTTTTGGACCCTTAGGAAGCTTTCTTTTTTATTTTCTTCTTTCAATTTTCGGTTTGTGGCTTATTTTAGAAGAAAAATTTTTCTTATTTTTTAAATCTTTATTTTTTAGTGCTAAGAAAGAAGTAGAAAAAACTTTACAAAAAGAAAAAATAGAAGAACCGCTTAAAGGAATAAAACAAGAATTAAAAGTTGAAACTAAAGCAAAACCGAAAAAAATAGAAAAACCAACTCCATCTTTACCTCTTAGAAAAATAATTCAAAAAAGCAAATGGGAGCTTCCTTCATTAGAGCTTCTTAAACAAGGAAAGGAAGAAGTTGTGGCCCCGGATGTTAATAAAACTTCTGAAATTATTATAAAAACATTAGAAAGTTTCGAAATAAAAGCAGAAATAGTCGGAGTAGAAATAGGACCAGCAGTAACAAGATTTTCTTTAAAACCAGGAGAAGGAGTAAAGCTTTCTAAAATTTTGAGTCTTCAAAATGATATTGCTTTAGCTTTAGGTGTTCCTAATTTAATTTTGGAAACTCCTATTCCAGGAAAGGCAGTTATAGGAATAGAAGTTCCTAATATAAAATCAGCAGTGGTTAGATTGGGTAACGTTTTGAATACTCCAGAATTTTTAAACTCTGACAACCTTCTCCTTTTTCCTGTAGGAAGAAAAATAAACGGCGAACCTTATTTTGCCGATCTAGCTGAAATGCCCCATCTTTTAATTGCTGGAACTACAGGTTCAGGAAAGTCTATTTTTATTCATAATATGCTTATTTCTTTTTTAATGAAGAATACGCCAGAAACTTTAAATCTTATTCTTATTGATCCTAAAAGAGTAGAACTTGTAAATTATCAATCTCTTCCTCATCTTCTTCTTGATCCTATTACTGATGTAAAGAAGACTTTAGCAGTTTTTAATTGGGTGGTAAACGAAATGGAGGAAAGATATAAAATTTTAGAAGCTACCAACTCTCGCGATATAGATAGCTATAACAAAAAACAGATTCAAAGAAAAGAAAAAATAATGCCAAGAATAGTTTTAGTTATTGACGAGATGGCAGATCTTATGGTAACTTACGGTTCTTCTGTAGAAACAATAATTATACGTTTAGCTCAAATGGCAAGAGCTACAGGCATACACCTTGTTTTAGCAACGCAAAGACCATCTGTTGATATTGTTACTGGTTTAATTAAAGCAAATATACCCAACAGGATATGTTTTAAGGTAGCTAGCCAAGTTGACTCGAGAACTGTTTTAGATACTGGAGGAGCAGAAAAACTTATTGGTTCTGGTGATGCTCTTTTTATTTCTACTCATCTTCATAGACCTTTAAGAGTTAAAGCTCCTTTTATAAGCGAAGAAGAAATAAATAAAATTGTAAAATTTTGGGTAAATCAATCGGAAAAAATTACTGAAGAAGAAATTAAAAAAATTTCTATAGAGGAAATAGAAAAAAGTTATCTTCCTGACCTTGAAGATGCTGAAGATGAAGAGCTTCTTAAAGAAGCTATAAAGATTGTTGTCAGTACCGGCAAAGCTTCGACATCTCTTCTTCAAAGAAAACTTAAAATAGGATATGCTCGAGCTGCAAGGCTTTTAGATTTGATGGAAGAAAAAGGAATCGTAGGACCACAAGAAGGATCTAAACCAAGAAGAGTTTTAATTTCGCCAGAAGAATTAGAAGAAATACTTAAAGAAGAAAATTAAGATCTTAAACCTTCAATAAGGTTTTTTAAGAGATTAGGTACAAAAAAAGAGCTTGCTAAAAGAATAATACCTAAGACTACATAAAGCAGCGTTTTGTGAAGCTCTTTAATATCACCTTTAGCAAAAATATATTTCACACCTAAAAAAAGTAAAACTAAACCAGATAAAAGCATTAAAGCTGAAAAAAGAAACATAATAATATTTCTTAAAATTCTAAAAACCTCATCTTGAATTTTTTGAAAACCATCTTCTTCGGCAAAGACAAAACCTAAAATGATTAAAAAAATTAAGCACAAAGAAAGAAATCTCATGAGTTTTATTTTAAAATATAAAAAGAGAAAAATGCCCCTATAGCTCAAAGGAAGAGCGTCTCCGTCCTAAGGAGAAGATGGAGGTTCGAGTCCTCCTAGGGGCAAATTTTAATGAAAGCTAATTTATATTTTTTTCTTTTGATTTTTTTAGCTTTTATAGTTTTTTTACTTAATTTCCAAAAAGAATCTCCAAATAATGAATTTTTAGTTATTTCTCATCCTCAAAAAATTCAAAATTACTACAAGGTAAAAGCCGTTAACTTAAAAAATAAAGGAAATTACTTTTTATATTTGAGGGAAAAGGTAAACTTAGGAGAAAAACTAATTTTTGATAATTTTGAAATTAAAGAAAATAGGATTTATTTTCCAAAAATTTTTCAAAAAGAAAAAGCTAATATTATTTTTAGAATTTCTTCTAAAGTAAGAAATTTTTATGATGAGAAAATAAAGAAAAACCTTCCTTGGCCAGAAGAAAATATTTTAAGAGGACTTATTTTTGGCGAGAATATTGAAGATAGGGATCTTTATAAAAATTTTCAAAAAGTAGGCATTTCTCATATTTTAGTTGCTTCAGGAAGTAATCTTGTTTTAATTTTTTCAATTTTTTTATCTTTTTTGAGAAATTTGAGGTTAAATTATAAAATTTCGCTTCTTATTTCAATTTTTATTTTACTTTTTTATTTATTTTTAGTTGGCTTTGAAGGAAGCATTTTAAGAGCCTTTATTTTCATTTTATTTTTAATTTTTATTAAGAGTTTTTCTGGAAGAATACCGCTAAAAAGAAATATTATTCTAACAGCGCTTATTATTATTCTTTTGATTTTTCCTAAAGAAATTTTTGAAATCGGAACAATACTTTCTTTTCTTTCTTTTTTAGGCATAATTTATATTTCTCCTTTTATTAAAGAAAAACTAAGTTTTTTAAAAAACGATTATTTAAAAGAAACTATTTCTCAGTCTTTTGCCTCTTTCATTTTAGTTTTTCCATTTCTTGGTTTTGCTTTTAACTCTTTAAATCCTTTTGGACTTTTCTTTAATCTTCCGGTGCTTTTTCTTCTGCCAACTATTTTTATTTTGGGAATTTTCATTTCTCCTCTTCCTTATTTTTCTTTTATTCTTTATCCACCCCTCCTTTTTATAAGAAAAATAGCAGAGTTAGGAAATTTTCTTCCAGAAATAAATCTTCTTTTGCCAAGCTATTTTTATTTAACTTTTTATTTCATAACTCTTTTTCTTATCTATAAAATTAATAAAAATGAAAACATTGAATTTAATTTTAATTTTCGCTAATATTTTTATCTATTATTCTATTTTTGTTTATCTAAATTCAGAAAATTTTCTTTTAGCTCCAGATATTGGCCAAGGAAAAAGTTTTATTTTAAAAGAAGGAAAAAATGTTGTTATGTACGATACAGGCAAAAATGATTTTAAAATATTAAAAGCCTTAAATAATAACTTGCCATTTTTTAAAAGAAATATAGATATAGTAATTATTTCCCATCCAGATGTTGATCATTATTTATCACTAAACTCTATAAGCGAGAAATATGAAATAAGACTTCTTCTTTTAAATAAAACCTCTTTAAATGATTATAGTTTTAAAGAACTTTTAAAAAATTTAGAAAAAAAGAAGATAAAAATCTTTTTTATAGAGAAAGGCGACAAAATAATTTTAAACAAAACAACCATTTTAGTTTTACATCCAGACAAATCTTATAAAAGAGATAATGATAATTCTTTAGTAATTTATGGTAAAAGAAAAGATTTTAGCTTTCTTCTTACAGGAGATATAGAAAAAGAAGGCATTGAAAAAAATTTAATGAAATACACAAATCTTTTAAAAAACCTTTCTCTTCTTGATTTTCCCCATCACGGCTCTAAATATTCTTTAGTTAAAGAATTTTTTGAATCCATAAATCCCAAAATTATTGTCATTCAATCTGGATTTAATAGATATGGACATCCACATAAAGAGGTTTTAAATTTCTTTAAAAATAAAAACTTATGGCTTACTCAAAAAAACGGAGATTTAAAAATCGTTTTTGAAAAAGAGTGGTATAATATTATAGGGAAGGATCGCTAATCGCTGGGATTTTTTCCAGAGGAAAGTCCGGGCACCCATTTAGGGAAACTCCGAAAAGGAGTTAGGGCGAAAGCCCTAGAAGAAAGCACAGAGACTATACTATCCAGGTTTTAAAACCTGGAGAAAGGTGAAAAGATGGAGGGTGTCAAAAGAGTCTTCTTTTGGCTACCTCCATACCTTATGAAGCAATTCATAAGGTTGCTTTCTTCTTCCTGGGTGCAAGGCCGTGCCCGGTTTAAAACCGGGAGTGCCGCATGAGCCCTTTGGCAACAAAGGGTTTAGACAGATGATTAGCTAAAACAGAACCCGGCTTATGATCCTTCCCAATTTTTATTTTTTATTCAAAAATGGCAGGACATTCACATTGGGCACAAATAAAAAGAAAGAAAGCGCTGCTTGATGCAAAGAAAAGCCAGCTTATTGGCAAGATTATAAATGCTATTACTGTAGCTGCTCGAGAAGGAAATAATCCTGAAACAAATCCAAAACTTAGAAATGCTATTGAAAGAGCTAAAGAATTTAAAGTTCCTTTGGAAAATATTGAGCGAGCTATTAAAAAAGCTGAAGATAAAAGTTTAAATTTAGAAGAAGTTTGGTATGAAGCATATTTTGAAAATGTTTCTCTTTTAATAAAAGCAATTACAGACAATAAAAATCGTACTTTAGGTAATATAAAAGCGATTCTTAATAAAAAAGGAGGTAAATTAGCTAATCCTGGATCAGTAAGATGGAGCTTTGAGGAAAAAGGCGTTGTTGAAATCTATAAAAAAAATGAAAATGATGTTTTAGAGTTTTTAGATATTATTGAAGATATTAGAGAAAAAGATAGTGAAACCCTTATGTTAATAACTAGTGTAAAAAATCTTAACGAATTAAAAAATAGAATTTTAAATAAAGGTATAGAAATTTTTGATTCTTATATTGAATTTTTCCCAATAAATCTTGTGGAAATTAAAGATGAAGAAACAAAAGAGAAACTTAAAAATTTAATAAATGAACTTTTAGATTTAGATGACGTTGACGAAGTTTTTACAAGCGCAGAAAATCTTGACTTTTAGAAAAAAAGATATGAAAATTTTTAAATAAAATGGTCGTAAATTAGAGAAGAAAAAAAGATGTTAAAGTTGTTAAACCCAGACTTGGAAGAGATTTTAAAAGTTTTGATGCAAGATGAGGAAGAAGGAGTGGAGGAAGAAGGTATTATTGAAGGAGAAGAAGGAGGAGAAGAAGAAGGATTTGAAGAATTAGGAGGATTAGGAGACAGAGATGAAGAAGAAGATGAAGAAGTATCTCCTGAGGAAGAGGAAGAATTAGAATTAGATGATGAATGGGAAGAAATTTATCTAGAAGAAGATGAAGAAGAGGAAGAAGATGAAGAGTGGTAATTAAAAGATAAATTTAAAAATGCACTCAAATCCCCTCCTTTTTGGAGGGGATTTTTTTAAAATAATAAATATGAAATTCGAAATTGAAAATTTAAAGGAATCTAAAAAACTTATTGATTTTATTTTTAAAAAAATACCCAAAGAAAGAATTTTTTTATTTATAGGAGATCTTGGAAGCGGTAAAACAACATATATCAAACTTTTAGCTAAAAGACTTAAAATAAAAGAAGTTCTTCAAAGCCCAACTTTTATTCTTTGGCAAAAATACGAGTTTTTCTTAAAAGGTAAAAAATATTATTTAAATCATCTGGATCTTTATAGAATAAAAAAAGCAAAAGAAATTCTTAAGCTTGATTTAAAAAAAGAAATAAAAGATAAGAAAAATATCTTTTTAATTGAATGGGGAGAAAAGATAGAAAATTATTTAAAAAGAAAAAAATTTAATTTTGTTAAAGTCACGATTAAAATAATTTCCTTTAAAAAAAGATTAGTAGAAATAAAATGAGAGTAGTTCTTATAGATGCTAATTCTCTTATTCATAGAGTTTATCATGCTCTTCCAAGGCTTACTGATTTTCAAGGAAGACCAACAAATGCTCTTTATGGTCTTTCAAATATTCTTTTAAAGTTTTTAAAAGATTATAAACCAGATTATATTTTTGCTCTTTATGACAGACCAGAACCAACCTTAAGACATCAGGTTTTTAAAGAGTATAAAGCCCAAAGGCAAAAAGCACCAGATGATCTTAAGATTCAAATTGGTCTTTCTAAAAAGATTTTTTTAGGCTTTAATATTCCTATTATTGAAAAAACAGGTTATGAAGCCGATGATCTTATTGCTTCTTTAAAAGAAAGATTTAAATCTTTTGCTAAAGAAATAGTGATTTTAACAGGAGACTTAGATACACTTCAGCTTGTTGATGAAAAAACGAAAATCCTTACTATGAAAAAGGGAATTTCAGAAATGAAAATTTATGACATTGAAGAGGTAAAAAATAAATTTGGTATTTTACCAGAAAAAGTTCCTGACTTTAAAGCCTTGGTTGGAGATAAATCAGATAATATCCCGGGAATTCCGGGAATAGGAGAAAAAACAGCTAGTCTTCTTATAAATAAATATGGTAACTTGGAAAAAATTATTGAAAAAGCAGAAAAGGGAAAATTAGATCCTTCATTTAGGAGCAAAATTTTAGAAAATAAAGAAAGATTGCTTTTTTTTAAAGAACTTGTTACTTTAAGAAAAGATATTTCTTTTGATTTTGAACCGGAAAAGATGAAATATGAAGGTTATAATGAAGAAAACCTTATAAAAGTTTTTGAAGAATTTTCTTTTAAATCTTTAATAGAAAGATTTAAAAAAGAAAAGCCAGGTCTTTTTTCTTTAAAAAAAAGAGAAGAAGTTAAAAAAGAAGAAGGTAAAATAGAAAGTTTAAATTCACCATTTTTTCTTTATTTAAATAAAGATATTTTAGAAGTTTATGACGGTTCTAATGTAAAAACCTTTCCTCTTTCTGAATTAAAAAATCTTCTTAGTTTGCCACACGAAAAAATTGTTTATGATTTCAAAGAGCTTGTTAAAATTACTTTAAAAGAAGACTTCTACTTTGATAAAAAAATTTCTTTAGAAAAAATTTTTGATTTAAAAATAGTTTTTTGGCTTTTAAACCCTGAAAGAAGCAATTTTACTTTTGAAGATAACTTAAGATACTATCTTAAAGAAAATTTTGAAAACATTTATTCATCTTCTCTTAAAGTTTACGAAATTTTAAAAAAAGAATTAGAAGAAAAAGAACTTAAAAATCTTTATTATGATTTAGAAATTAAAATCTCGCCTCTTTTAGCAAGAATGGAATTTAGAGGTATAAAGGTTGATTTAGAAAAGCTTGAGGAATTTAAAAAATTTTTGAAGAAAGAGATAGAAAAAATAGCAGAAGAAATTTATACTTTAGCAGGAAGAAGATTTAATTTAAATTCACCTCATGAGCTTAGTTTTATTCTTTTTGAAGTGTTAAAGCTACCTACGAAAAATATTACTAAAACAAAATCAGGAATTTATTCAACACAGGAAGCAGATCTTTTAAAAATAATAGATTCCCACCCTATTATAGAAAAAATTTTAAGTTACAGAGAATATACTAAACTTTTAAGAACTTATACTGAAGGCTTTTTAAAATATATTGATTTTAAAAATAAAAAAATTTATACTCTTTTTAATCAAACTAAAGCAGCAACAGGAAGAATCGTTTCTGAAAAACCTAATCTTCAAAACTTACCTTTAAAAGGAGATTTAGCAAAGGAGTTTAGAAAAATTTTTGTAAGCGAGGAAGGTTTTGTTTTAATAAGTGCCGACTATTCACAAATAGAATTAAGAATTTTAGCGCACCTTTCTCAAGACGAAAATCTTATTTTAGCTTTTAAAGAAGGTTGGGATATTCATAGTGAAGTAGCTAAGTATGTTTTTGGTAAAGAAGATCAGGAAACAAGAAGAAAGGCAAAAATTATTAATTTCGGTATTGTTTACGGTATTTCTCCTCGGGGCTTAGCAGAAAGATTAGGCGTGAGTTTAAATGAAGCTAAAAATTTGATGGAAAGATTTTTTAACTTTTATCCTAAAGTAAAAGAATATCAAAAAAGAAGTATAAATTTTGCCAAAGAAAAAGGTTATACAGAAACACTTTTAGGAAGAAAAAGATTTCTTCCAGAAATATATTCTCTTTCTTATAAAGAAAAAAACGAAGCAGAAAGAATAGCTATAAATATGCCTATTCAAGGCTTAGGAGCTGATATTTTAAAAAAAGCTCTTTTAGAAATAGAGAAAAAAATATTGGAAAACGGATGGCAAAATAATGCTTTTTTTGTTCTTACAATTCATGATGAAATTATTCTTGAAGTTAAAGAAGAAGTTAAAGAAGAAATTAAGGTTATAATTAAAGAAGTGATGGAAAATGTTATGCCGCTTTCTGTGCCACTTAAAGTAAACATTAGCGAAGGTAAAAATTTAGCCGACCTTATCAAATGAAACCAAAAGACATTTTAGAAAAAATAAGAAAAGATATTTATTTTTATTTTTTAATTTTTATAATCTTTTTTCTGTTTGTTTCCTTTTTTATCAAAGATTTTAATTTGCTTAAGATTTTTTTATTTTTAGCCATTCTTTTTAATCTTAATTTCCTTTTCTTAGATCTTTATCTTAAAAAAAAGCAGACTAAAGAAAAACCTTCTTTTTTTCCTTTTTTAGAAAAAATTTTAGGCAACCTTCAAGAAGGAATAGTTATTTATGATGAAAATTTGAAAATCTTTTATGCTAACGAAAAATTTGCTGAAATAGTTAATTTGAAAAGGGAAGATCTCAAAAATTTGGAAGTAGGTCAATGGATGATAAAAAATAAAACATACGAAATTTTAGGCAATCTCTTTTTCCCTTTTATTAACGGAGAAGAAATTCAAATTGTTTCTGAAAAACCATTGGAAATAATTGAAGTTAAATTTTCTTTTCCTGAAGAAAGATATTTTACTATTAGCTATTTTGATGAAGAAATAGATGGAAAAATATATAAATTTAGATTGATTATTGAAAAAACAAAAGATGTTATCGAAAGTAAAAAAAGAATTGAATTTATTCAAATTGTTTCTCATAACCTTTTGACTCCTCTTTCAGAAATAAGATGGCTTTTAGAAAGTTTAGATGAAGAAAAGCTTGATGAAGAAAATAAAAAAATAATAGAAAACATTTTAGATATTGTCACTACGACTATAGTTTTTTCTCAAAACATTCTTAATTTTATAAGAGCAGAAAAAGAATCTTTAAGTTTGAATTTAACTGAAGTTTATATTGATGAAATTTTTAAAAAGATATTAAAAATCCTAAAAAGAAAAATTGAAGAGAAGAAAATAAATGTCAATGTAGAAATTTATGAAAAAGCAAGAAAAATTTATGGAGACGAAAATCTTATTTTCCTTTGTCTTTTTACCATAACTGAAAATGCTGTTATTTATAATAAAGAATTTGGAGAAATAAATATTTTAGCAGAAAAAGTTGAAGGAAGGCCATATATCAAAATTGAAGTAAAAGATACAGGTATTGGTATGACAGAAAAAGATTTAAAAAATTTATTTAGAAAATATTATCGAGGGGAAAAAGCTAAAGAAAAAGAAGTTGGAGGTTTTGGTATAGGACTTTATCTCGCTAAAAAGATTATCGAACTTCATGGAGGAGAAATAAAAGTAGAATCAGAAGAAAATAAAGGTACAAAAGTAACCGTTACGCTTCCTTTAGAAAAAGAACTTATTCCTGGTATAATTTAGTTAATGATAAAACCAAGAGTTAGATTTGCTCCTTCACCAACTGGTTATTTACATATAGGAGGCGCCAGAACAGCTCTTTTCAATTTTCTTTTTGCCAAATCTCAAAAAGGAACTTTTATTTTAAGAATAGAAGACACAGACAAATCTCGCTCTTTACCTGAATATGAAGAAGATATTATTGAAAGTTTAAATTGGTTAGGACTATATCCAGATGAAGAAATAGTAAAGCAAAGTCAAAGATTAGATCTTTATGAAAAAGTTATAAAAACACTAATTGATAAAGGTTACGCTTACTATTGTTTTTGCACAAAAGAAGAGTTAGAAATCAGAAGACAAGAACAACTTACAAGAGGAGAACCTCCAAGATATTCTGGAAAATGTAAAAATTTGACTAAAGAAGAAGTAAACAAGAAACTTTCTCGAGGAGAGAGTTATGTTATTAGACTTAAAGTACCAGAAAAAATAATTACGTTTAAGGATTTTCTCAGGGGTGAAATAAAATTTGATTTCAGACTTTTAGGAGATTTTGTTATTGCTAAAAATGAAAGAGGTCCTCTTTATCTTTTAGCGGCACCCGTAGATGATCACTATCAAGGAATTACTCATGTTATTAGAGGCGAAGATCATATACCTAATACGCCTAAACAGCTTCTTATATTTAAATATATGGAATGGGAACCACCTATTTTTGTTCATTTGCCCTTAATTTTAGGTCCAGATGGCACAAAACTTTCTAAAAGACATGGTGCTAAAAGTATAAAAGAATATAGAAACGAAGGGTACCTTCCCGAAGCTTTAATAAATTTTATAGCTCTTTTAGGATGGCATCCGGAAGGAGACAGAGAAATAATTTCTTTAGAAGAAATGATTAAAGAATTTAAATTAGAAAAAATTAACACCTCTCCAGCAAGATTTAATATAAACAAATTGATTTTCTTTAATCGCTACTATCTTAGACAAAAAGATTCAAAAGATCTTTTAGAAATTATAAATTTTTCTCCTTACGGTGAATTTAAAGGAGACAATTTTTATGCTTTAAATGGGAATATTTATTCTAAAGAAAAAGTATTAAAAATAATAGAAATGGGCAAAGAAAGAGCAAACACTATCACGGAAATACTTCTAAGTGTAGAATTTTTCTTTAAAGATTTTGATTATGATAAAAACTTACTTTTATGGAAAAACGCTTCTTTTGAAGAAATTAAAAAAAATTTAGAAGAAATAAGAGATGAGTTTATAAAACTTAAAGAAGAAGATTTCAAAAGTGATAAAATAAAAGAAGTTCTTGATAAGCTTTCTCAAAATGAAAAAGGAAAATATTTCTGGCCACTTAGAGCAGCGCTAACAGGTAAAGAAGCTTCACCTCCGCCTTTTGAAATTGCTGAAGTTTTTGGAAAAGAAAAAACCATTTCACTTATTGATAAAGCTTTGGAAAAATTAAATGAATAAAATCTTTTCTTTTCTTTTTAAAATTTTAGTTTTCTTTTTAATTTTGGCATTAGTACCTAAAGATTTTCTTATTGATTTAAAAAATAAAATAGATTCTTTGAAAATAGTTCAAATTCTTAAAATTGGTTTTAATAATTTTTTAGCTTTTATAGACAAAAACTTCCCGCAATTTAAAATTGAAAAAATAGAGGAATATTTAATTAATTTTTTTCAAGTAATTTTTTAAAAATGAAGAAAAAAATTAATATTGTGTGTATTGGAGGAGGCACTGGTCTTTCACAGCTTTTATCAGCGTTAAAAGACGATGTTTATAAAAGAATTAAAAATTTATCTGCCTTAGTAACCACTTTTGATTCAGGAGGAAGTGCAGGTATTTTAAGAAAGATTTATGAAATTCCGGCTATAGGAGATATTAGAAACTGTCTTTTAGCACTTTCAGATATCGAAAACTATGTAAAAAAAGCTTTTCAGTATAGATTTAAAGGCAAAGGCTTAAAAAACCATCCTTTAGGCAATTTATTTTTAGTAGCCCTAATGGAAACTCAAGGCAATTTTGAAAAAGCAGTGAAAATAGCTTCAAAAATTTTAAAAATAAAAGGAGAAGTTATTCCTATAACTACAGAAAATATTCATCTTGGAGCCATCTTTGAAAATGGTAAAAAAATAATTGGAGAAGATAAAATTCCTGAATATACTTTGCAAAACAAAGTTAAAATAAAAAATCTTTTTTTATATCCTAAAAAACCGAAACCAACACCTTTAGCTCTTAAAAGAATAAGAGAAGCTAATTTTATTTTGATAGGTCCTGGAAGCTTATATACGAGTATTTTGCCTAATTTTTTAATAGAAAAAGTAAGTGAAGAAATAAACAAAAGTAAAGCTATTAAAATATTTATTTTAAATCTTTTAACGCAACCAGGAGAAACAGATTTTTTCAAAGCCAGCGATCATTTAAAAGAATTTTTAAGGATTTCAGGACTAAAAAAAATAGATATAGTTTTAGCAAGTAAAACTAAACCTAAAAAAGAATTTTTAAAGAAAATTAAAGAAGAAAATAAAGAGATTGTTGAAATTGATAAAAAGAATTTAGAAAAATTAGGTGTTAAAGTTATTGAAAAAGATTTAGCTTTGGTTAAGGATACTTATTTTAAACATTCTCCCAAAAAACTTAGAAAAGCACTTAGATTTATATTTAAGAAATTTATGTTATAATTAAACTAATGGCTAGTAAAAATAGAAGTTTGGTAAAAGTTAGATGTTCAGAATGTAATTCGATTAATTATTATTACTGGAAAAAGAAAGGAGCTGAATATAAGCTAAATTTTAGAAAATATTGTAAAAATTGCAGAAAACATACAGCACACAAAGAGGCAAAAAAATGAGGGGGAGTAGCTCCAATTGGTAGAGCGGCGGTCTCCAAAACCGCAGGTTGCAGGTTCGAATCCTGCCTCCCCCGCTAAAGACCTAGTTCATCGCTAATTTCTTGCATTGCTTTTAAAGCTATTTCTGCAAGTTCTTCTAATTTTAATCCTAACATTTCTTCTGCTTTTAAAATTATTTCTCGATTAACTCCTTTAGCAAAAGAAGGCTCTTTAAATTTACTTAAAATTCTTTCTACAGTCACTTCACTTAATTTTTTATTTGGCATAACCAAAGCTACAGCAACAATAAGCCCAGTAATTTCTTCACAAGTATATAAAGCTTTTTCTAAATTTGTTTCCGGAATCAAGCCTTGAAGATGATTATGTTTTTTAATAGCAGAGATGACTTCTTTTGGAAAACCTTCTTTTTCTAAAATTTCTACAGCAATAAGTGGATGTTTTTCTGGGGTTTCTTTTGTTATTTCCCAATCTAAGTCATGTAAAAGTCCTGCTAAAGCCCAAATTTCTTCATTTTCACCAAATCTTCTTGCTAAATGCCTCATTAAATTTTCTGTTGCTAAAAGATGTTTTTTTAAGTTTGGATTTTTGATGTATTCGTCAATTAATTCTAAAGCTCTTTTTCTTAAATCCATTTTTTTATCAAAATTAAATTCGACAAAATTTTTTATAATGAACTTAATGCTTGTTTATTTCTTATTATTTATTTTTTTTATACTTTTAATTTTGCTCTCTCTTTATATTTTAATATCATTTCTTTTTATTTACTACGATATAAAAAATAAAGTTTTCTTCGCTCCCTCGGAGAAAAGAATAATTGAAGAATTTTTTAAAATTTATCCTTTTGAAAAAGAGAAGATATTTTTTGATTTAGGTTCAGGTGATGGCAGAGTTGTTTTTTTGGCTGAAGAAAAAGGAATGAAAGCTTACGGAGTAGAAAACAATTTGATTCTTTATTTATTTTCAAAAATTCTTAAAAAGATTAAGAAAAGTAAAGCAAATTTTATAAGAAGCGATTTAAGAAAAATAGACCTTAAAGAATGTGACTACATTTATTTATATCTTTTGCCAAAATTCTTAGAAGAAATAGAAGAAGAAATTTTCGAAAAAATTAGTCCTAAAACTAAAATAATTAGCTATAAATTTAAATTTCCCAATAAAAAAGTAAAAGAAGTATATTTAGATAAGTTTTTTATTTATGAGAAGAATTTTTGATAAAATTAAATTAATGGCCCGGGTGGCGGAATTGGTAGACGCGCTGTCTTGAGGGGGCAGTGGCGATGAGCCGTGCGGGTTCGAATCCCGCCCCGGGCACAAAATGAAAATAGTTTATTATTTAAAAAATCTAAAAAATTTACCTCAAGACGTTATTAATTTTATAAAAAGAAAAAGCCAAAAACTTTCTTTTATAGAAAAGAAAGAAGGAGAAGGAATTTTAGAAGTAGAAATTAAAAAAGATAAAGAGGTTAGAGAAAAGAAAGGTCTTTATAAGGTCAAAATTATTTTTGATACTCCTAAAAGAACAGCTAATATTGCTTTTGGCTTAGGAAAAAACTTTTATCAAGCTATAAACGATGCCTTCAAAAAACTCATAAAAAGTATTAAAAAGTAATATCTTTGTCTATTTTTTGCCAAAAATCAATGACAAATTTTTGATAATCCAATTTATTTAAAGCAATCTCATCAAGTTTTTCTTCCATTAAAGCTGTAAATTTCAAATCAATAAATTCCGGATAGTTTTCTTTCAAAAATTGATAAACTTTATAACCAAGTTCTGTAGGCTTTAAAAAATTTTTTTCTTTAAGAGCATATTTTCTCTTTTTCAAAATTTCTATAGTTTGAACGTAAGTTGAAGGTCTCCCAATTCCCAAATCTTTCATTTTTTTAATTAAGCTTGCTTCAGTAAATCTTGAAGGTGGTTTGGTCTCAATTTTCTTAATTTCAAAATCTAAAACAGAAAAATTTTCTCCTTCTTTGACTTTAATTTTAGGTAAAAATTTTTCTTTAAGAGGGTAAATTTTACTGAAACCATCAAAAATTAAGCTTTTGTTTAGAGAAAGAAAATAAAAATTATTAGATGAAAAGATATATTTTGTTTCTAAATATTCTAAAGGTTTAAAATGACTTGAAAGAGTTATCATCAAAATAAGTTGCCATAACTTTAAAAAATCTCCAGTTAATTTTGGCTTTTCTAAAAATGTTGGTCTGATGGCTTCATGAGCCTCAAAACTAATTTTTTCCTTTTTATATCTTGGAAAAGAAAAATAATTTTCTCCGTAGTTTTGAATAATGAAATCTCTAATTTTTAAAGAAAAATTTCTATCAATATAGTGACTATCTGTTCGATGATAAGTAATAAAACCGGACTCAAATAATTTTTGGGCTATAAACATTGTCTTTTTTGGAGGAAATTTTAAAAACTTATAAGCTAATCTTTGTAAATTTTCAGTATCTAAAAGAAGCGGTGGATAAATTTTCTTTTCTTCTTCAATAAATTTTTCTAGCTTTAGTTCTTTAATTTGAAAAATTTCTTTTTTAATTTTATCTAACTCCTCTCTATGTAAGTTTAATGGTTTTAAATTTTTATCAGTTAAAACTGCTTTTAAAGGAAAATTTTCTAAAATGAGATAGATTTGAAAATATTCTTCTTTTTTAAAATTTTTGATTTCTTCTTCTCTTTCAATAATAATCCTTAAAGCAGCCGACTGTACTCTTCCAGCAGAAAGATTTTTTTCTATTTTCCATAAAAGCGGAGAAACTGTATAACCAAAAATTCTATCTAAATACCTTCTTCCTTTTTGGGCATTAACTAAATTTTCATTAATTGAAGATAAATTTTTTAAAGCCTTTAAAACGCTAAAAGGAGTAATTTCATGAATATAAACTCTTTTTATTTTTTTATGCTCCTTTTTTGGTAAAATCATTTCCACTTCTTTAGCAATCATTTCACCTTCTCTGTCAGGATCAGTGGCCAAGATTATTATTTCAGCCTTACTTCCAATTTCTTTGATCTTTTTAATAATTTTATTTTTGCCTTTTAAAGGAACATATTTAGCTTCTATTTGATTATTTTTTAAATAAATACCGAAAGAATTTGAAGGTAAATCTAAAAGATGCCCATAAGTAGCTAAAACAAAATAATCTTTCAAAAATTTTTTTATAGTTTTTGCTTTTGTAGGTGATTCAACAATTATAATTTTCATTTGAATAATATTTTCCTTCTTTAGCAAAAATTAAGTTTTTAATTTCTAAAGAAGTGATAATTTTTAAAATTTGAGAAACATCTAAACCTGATTCTTTTGTTAATTCTTCAATGCTTCTTGGTTTTTCTTTAATCATTTTATAAATTTTTTCTTCATCATCTTCTAATTCAACTATCATTTTGTTTTTTCTTATTCCAAAAATTTCAAGAACTTCTTCAGGTGAAATTAAAAGAAAAGCACCCTCTTGGATAAGTTTTAAGTTTCCTAAATAATTTTTTTCATAAATGCTTCCAGGCAAAGCGTAAACATCTTTACCGTATTCCAAAGCAAATTTAGCAGTAATTAAAGCGCCAGATTTTTCAGGAGCTTCAATAATGATTACTATTTTACTTAAAGCTGCTATAATTCTATTCCTTAAAGGAAAATGATAATTTAAAGGAGGAGTTTTTGGGGGATATTCGCTCACGATGCTTCCGCCAATTTCAATAATTTTTTCTACATATTTTTTTCTTGGGTCTTTTAAAATAAAATCAAAACCAGAGCCAATAACAGCAATATTTTCTTTTTTAGCTTCTAAACTTCCTAAATGAGCAGCTAAGTCTATACCATAAGCTAAACCGCTAACAATACAAAGGCCATTTTTTGCTAAAACGTAAGAAAAATTTTTAGCAGTTTTTTCTCCAATTTTTGTTGGTTTTCTTGTCCCAACAATAGCTACTTTTTCTTTGAATTTATTTAAATTAATTTCTCCCAAAACAAAAATACCTAAAACAAAAGTTTGGTTAAATTTAAGTTCTTCTGGAAAACTTTTTTCGTTTATTAAAAGAATCTCACCACCTAAGTTTTTAAGTTTTAAATATTCCTTTTCCCAATCAAGTTTAAATTTAAACTCGTTTTCTAAAAGTTGAAAAACTTTCGAAAAAGATTTATATTTTTTATAGAGAGATAAAACTTTTTTATTAGGAGGTTTAAAATTATAAGATAAAGCTAAGTAAGATATTTTTTCTTCCATGATTCAAGATTTATGGTTTTTTGATTTTCTTTCCCTTTTAATAGTGAGACTTTCTTTATCTTACTATTATTTTAAAGAGGCTTTAAAGCAAAACAAAGAAGACAAATATTTTCTTTCTCTTTTTTTAATTACTTCATCAATTTTTTTATCTTTAGGTTTTTACACTTCTTTTGTAAGTTTCTTTCTTTTATTTTACGAATTTTTTAATTTAACAAAAAAATTTTTAGAAAAAAATGATTTAACATTAGAAATTTTTAAAATTTCTTTAATATTAGTTTTAATTTTTATAGGTCCGGGAAAAATTTCTTTGGATAGGTTTTTAAATGTTAGATTTTAAGAAAATCTTTTTCTTTTTCTTTTTTCTTTCAAATTTAGTTTTCGCTAGTGATCTTTATATTTCTGAAATAATGTACAGTCCTGAAGGCAGTGATGAAGGAAGAGAATGGGTAGAAGTAGTTAATCTTTCTTCGGCATCCATAAAAATTTTTGGAGGTAAGAAAGGTTGGAGATTTAATGATGGAAGTAACCATCTTTTTGAGGAAACTGAAGTGATTTTAAATCCTAACGAAGTTTTAATTATCGCTCAAAATAAGCAAAAATTTTTGAGTGAATACCCTTCTTTTAGAGGAAAGATAATAGAAGTTAAAAATATGAGTTTAAGAAACGAAAAGGGTATTATAAGCATTTTTGATGAAAATAAAAATTTAAGGGCTTATAGAGAATATTCAAATACCTGCGGCGGAAATGGAAACAGCTATTCAATTATTTTTATAAATAACATTTGTTATGAAAATAGTCAAAAAGGTGGAAATCCCGGAGTTTATCCAGATGAAAGAAAATTGGAAATAAAAGAAAAAATTGAAGAGGATGTTAAAGAAAAAAATGCTTCTCAAAATAATGAAGAAAAAATTTCTTTAAAATCTTCATCGAGTGAAATTTCTACATCTAGTTTATTAAGTTTAATAAGTACGTCTACGATGTCTGAAGAAGATTTTTCTTGTCTTGTGATCAACGAATTTTTGCCTAATCCTGAAGGCAGGGATGAAAATAGAGAATTTATAGAACTTTATAATGAATGTGACAAAAAGTTAAATTTAGATGGCTTAACTTTAAAAGTAGGAAGATTTAAATTAAAACTTAGCGGAGAAATTAAGGAAAAAGAATTTAAAGTTTTAAGAAATAGTGACTATAGATTTTATATAAGAAATTCAGGAGAAGAAATTAGTCTTTTGAAAGATAAAGAAACTCTTTATAAAATTTCTTATTCAGGAAAAGCGCCAGAAGGTCTTTCTTTTTCAAGAAACGAAGAAGAATGGTTTTGGGCCTTGCCAACACCTGGAAGAGAAAACGAAAAAGAAAGCTATCAAGAAAATAATTTAAAAGTTGAAGAATCCAAAGAAGAAGTAAAAGCTAATAAGATCTCAAAAGAAGAAATTGAAACTAATGATTTTGATAAGTCAATTTTAAATAAAGGAAAAGCAGAAATTTATTCTTCTAACTCTAAAATAATTGAAATCTTTTTGCCACTTATTTTTATAACTTTAATTACTTTAGTTTTTACGATTCTTTTTAAAATTTAAATTTTAAAATATCAAACTTAAAATTCTTATAAGCTTCTATTAGTTTCTGTATATCTCCTTCTTCAAATTTTTTATTAACATTTTTTACTACTTCTAAAAGTTTTTCGCTTTCTATTTTAGTTCCCCAAAGAGAAGGTTCAAAAACGCCAAAGAAGTAACTTTCTCCTAAAATTATCTTTTCGCTTATAAGATAAGGAAGTTCATGATGGAGGTTTAAAGATTCTATAGCTAAAAGAGTATAAGAAGAAGTAAGAAGTTCTTTTTGATTTTGAGAAAGAAGATTTTCTGTTTCTAAAAATATCTTTAAAGTCGAAGCAAGCTCTTTTTCTTCTATTTTATAATTTTCAAAAATTTCGTGAAAAAGGTTATGCAGAGAGATATAAATTAAAGCCCATTTTTCTAAATCTTCTTTCTTTGCTTTTATTTCAAAATAAGGTAAAAGCTTAGGGAAATTTCTTAAAGCAGTAATAAAAACTTTTACCTCTTCTTGAGGCAAAAAATCAAAATTAGGAACGCTCTTGGCCTTAAGAACTTCGCTTATTTTTTCTCTTAAACCTGTTAATTCTGACATTTCTTCTTATAAAAGAAAAGACCCCCTTTCTGGGGGCCCTTTCTTTTTTATTTAATTTTTCTTTATTTTTTAAACACAAAAAAGAAAAGGCCCCCACTTTTTTGTGGTGACCTTTTGACAAATAAACAAATTAATATAGTTAAAAGAGGTAAGTTTCATAGCTTTTATATTTAACATTTTAAACCATGATTTTTTAAAAGTCAAGTGTTTATATTAACAATTTCGATTTTAAAATTTCAAATTTTCTTATTAAAATTTTTTTAAAGGTCGAATTAAGAAAAAAAATTATTCAAAAATTAAATGGCCAGCACTAATTTACTTGATGTTTTTAATTCCTTTTTACTTTCTTTATATCCAGTTTTTTTACAAAGTATAATCAATCTTACTTTGGCTCTTTTGGTTATTGTTGTTGGTTGGCTTATCAGTCAATTCTTTAAACTTTTAGTAGAACTTGTTGTTGAAAATTCAAAATTGGAAGAAGTACTCCGAAAAACAAAATTGGCAAGTTATTTTGAAGGTTTTTCTTTTGAAGAAAAAGCTTCAAAGGTTTTAGGAGAAGCAGTTTTTTGGTTTGTTTTTTTACTTTTCCTTATGACAGCTACAGATATTTTAGGTCTTAAATTAGTTACTAGTTTTCTTAAAGATCTTCTTTATTTCATACCCAAAGCTGTTACTTCAGCCTTTGTTGTTTTAGCTGGTTTTGTTTTTGGTGATTTAATGAAAAAAATTCTTTATGGAGTTTTTAGAGGCTTCGAAAAAAGAACAGCTGATTTTGCTTCTTCAATTATCAAGTGGTCAATTGTAGGTTTTTCATTTTTTACTGCTTTGAATGTTTTAGGTATAGCTACCGAACTTATTAATACTCTTCTTTTTGGTTTTATGCTTTTCTTTGGTTTAGCAGGCGGTTTAGCCTTTGGCTTGGGTGGACAAGATTTAGCCAAGGAAGTACTTGAAAATTTAAGAGGAAAATTTAAATAAAACTTTAATTTTTTGTATTGACTTCAAAGCTTTGGTTATAGTATAATAAATTTGAAAAGAAACTGGTGATTTAACATTTTTTATTTTTAATTTGTTTTTGGTGTTTTTGATTGTACCTTAAAAATTTCAAATAGAGAATGATTAGTGCTGAGGTGATAGTTAGAAGTTAGCTGAGGCGGTTTACAGGCTAAGGGTGGATGCCTTGGGAGGAGGTGGCGATGAAGGACGCGCCTAGGCTGCGATAAGCCAGGGGGAGGTGCCTAGGAACCCGTGATCCCTGGATTTCCGAATGGGGTAACCCATCCTGGGAGAACCCAGGATATCCAGAGGGTTAGCATCCTCTGGAGGCGTACCCGGGGAAGTGAAACATCTCAGTACCCGGAGGAAAAGATACCAATTGGTATTCCCTGAGTAGCGGCGAGCGAAAAGGGAAGAGCCCAAACCTAGATGCAACTATTTTGCATCTAGGGGTTAGAGGAATAAGGCGTTCCTCTTTTTAAATCTTGTAAGGTCCTGGTGCATGGGACCTAAGATTTAAAAAGAGGAGGTGAGGTTACAAAAGAGGTTTCTAGCCGAATGTCCCTGGAAAGGGCAGCCATAGAGGGTGAAAGCCCCGTAGGCGAAAGAAACCTCTCCTCACTGCCTTATTTCCTGAGTACCTCGAGGAATGATAACCTTGAGGGAAATTGCCTGAACCAACAGGCAAGGCTAAATACACCTCCTCACCGATAGTGCATTAGTACCGCGAGGGAAAGGTGAAAAGCAGGCCGGAAGGCCGGTGAAATAGAACCTGAAACCCTTAGCTTACAAAGAGTCGGAGCCCGAAAGGGTGACGGCGTGCCTATTGAAGAATGAGCCGGCGAGTTCGAGGCATTCGCTTGGTTAAGGCCGGTCAAGGCCGGAGCCATAGGGAAACCGAGTGGTCTTAAAAGGGCCACTTAAGGTGGATGCCTCGAGACCCGAAGCCAGACGATCTACCCGTGGCCAGGGTGAATCCCATCGAAAGATGGGAGGAGGCCCGAACCCGTGGGTGTCGCAAAACCCTGGGATGAGCTGCGGGTAGGAGTGAAAAGCTTATCGCGTCTGGGAATAGCTGGTTCTCCCCGAAATAGCTTTAGGGCTAGCGGCAGTAAATAGCCTTCAGGAGGTAGAGCACTGATAAGTTGGTAAAGGGCGAAAGCTCAGCCAACTTGTCAAACTCCGAATTCCTGAAGGTGTTCCTGCTAGTCAGTCTGTGGGGGATAAGCTCCATGGACAAGAGGGGAACAACCCAGACTCCCAGCTAAGGCCCCCAAATCCTGGCTAAGTAGGAAAGGCAGTGTCTTCCCTATGACAACTAGGAGGTTGGCTTAGAAGCAGCCATCCTTTAAAGAGTGCGTAACAGCTCACTAGTCGAGGGAAGATGCGCCGAAACATTTACGGGTTTAAGCCAGGTGCCGAAGCTGGAGACCCGTCTTTTTTTGGACGGGTGGTAGGGGAGCATTCTCTGCGCGATGAAGGTTCATCCGCGAGGAGGACTGGAGCGCAGAGAAGAGAGAATGCCGGCATGAGTAACCGCAAATCAGCTGAGATGGCTGATCGCCGTAAGGGCAAGGTTTCCTCGGCAATGGAAATCAGCCGAGGGTTAGGCGGGACCTAAGGTGAACCCGAAAGGGGTAGCCGATGGATAGCCGGTTAATATTCCGGCCCCACCTTTTGGCATCCGATGGGGTGACGAGGGATATAAGGAGAAGAGAGGTAGTGGTTACTCTTTCTCTCTGGACTAGACTGGAGATGGAGCAAATCTCCATCTCTCCTTTAAATAGGAACAGTCGACCAGAGAGAGAAGTCTCTTTTTAGAGACAACTTCTCCGAAGAGCCCTCCAAGAAAAGCCTCTAAGGGTTAAGCCAAAAGGTGCCCGTACCGGAATACCGACGCAGGTGCCCGAGGCGAGTAGCCTAAGGCGAACGGGTGATCCCTCCTCAAGGAACTCGGCAAAAAAGCGGGCGTAACTTCGGGAGAAGCCCTGCCTGCTTTAAGGCAGGCCGCAGCGAACGTCTCCCTGGCGACTGTTTACCAAAAACACAGCTCCCTGCTTAACTGGTTAACAGGAAGTATAGGGGGTGACGCCTGACCGATGCCGGAAGGTTAAAGCATCAAGGTTAATACTCGAGTAAGACTTTTCTTGCTCGAGTATTAGCTTATGATGCTAAGCCCCGGTCAATGTCGGCCCTAACCCTGAGGGTCCGAAGGTAGCGCAATTCCTTTCCGGGTAAGTTCCGGAGCGCATGAAAGGCGTAACGACTGGGGAACTGTCTCGAGGAGGGGCCCGGTGAAAATGCAATCCCCGTGAAGATGCGGGGTGCGGGCAACGGGACGAAAAGACCCCGGGAGCTTTACTGGGCTCACTCATTGGTTTTGGTTAAGTGATGCAGAGCGTAGTGGGGAGGCTGTGAAGCTCTGCTTCCGGGCAGAGTGGAGCCGTCAATGGAACACCCACCTTCACTTAGCTGGAACCTAACCTCGATCGCTAGCGAGGGACAGTGAGTGGGGGCCAGTTTCACTGGGGCGGTGGCCTCCTAAAAAGTAACGGAGGCGTCCAAAGGTCGGCTTGTCCTGGATGGAAACCAGGATGGAAGTGTAAAGGCATAAGCCGGCCTGACTGCAAGGCTGACAAGCCGCGCAGAGGCGAAAGCCGGGCTTAGTGACCCGACGGCCCTTTTTGGAAAGGCCGGAGACAACGGATAAAAGTTACCCCGGGGATAACAGGCTGGTGTGGCCCGAGAGTCCACATCGACGGCCACGCTCGGCACCTCGATGTCGGCTCACCCTAGCGCGGGGCTGAAGAAGGTCCCAAGCGTCGGGCTGTTCGCCCGTTAAAAGGGTACGTGAGCTGGGTTCAGACCGTCGTGAGACAGGTCGGTCTATATCTGTTGCCCGCGTTTGGAGGCTTGAGGGGAGCTGGTCCTAGTACGAGAGGACCGGACTGGGGCAGCCTCTGGTGTACCAGTTGTCCCTCCAGGGGCATAGCTGGGTAGCTATGCTGCCACCGGATAAGCGCTGAAAGCATCTAAGCGCGAAGCCGACCCCAAGATTAGGCCTCCTTAGAGCCCCCAGGAAGATCACCTGGTTGATAGGCCCCTACTGGAAGCTCGGTAACGGGTTAAGGTTAGGGGTACTAATGGGCCAAATGACTCAGCTAACTTCTAACTAATCACCTGAGCAGTGATCATTCGAAGTTTTTAAAATAAAATTTGCCCGGGTGGCTGTATATCCGGGTTGGAACCACCCCTTCACATTCCGAACAGTTGGGTGAAACGGCCCGGAGCCGATGGTAGTACCTAAGGGTGCGAGAGTAGGTGCTGCCCGGGCTTTTTATTTTAAAATTAAACTAATGTCAGAAAGGCTTTTAAAACAAATTAAAATTTTTTTAATTTTTGTTTCTCCTCTTTTAATCTTTTTATTTTTTTCTCTTTACAAATTTCTTTCTCCAAAACCTTCTTGTTTTGATAATATAAAAAATCAAGGAGAGTTAGATATTGATTGTGGTGGTCCTTGTCCTCCTTGCGAAGTCAAAAAATTAGAGCCTTTAAGAATTTCTTCTAAAAGATTTATTTCTTACAAAGACGGCAGTTATGATTTTGTTTTTAAAATTTTTAATCCTAATGAAAAATATGGTTTAGAAAAACTTTCATATTATTTTGAACTTTATGATAAAGAAGGTAAAAAAATTTTCGAAACACCAAAAGAAACTTCTTTTATTTATCCTAACGAAACAAGGTGGCTTATCATTCAAAACGTAAGAGCTCCAGAATTTGATGATTTTAAACCAAAAGTAGAAATAAATGACTATGATTGGAAAGAATTTGAAGAAAAATTTTCTTCTCGTGATCTTATTTATTATGAACCAAAAATAGAAAAACTAGAAATAGGAGGCTATCGGATTTCTTTTAATGTTTATAACAGTTCAATTTATGATTTTGATAAAATAGAAGCTATAATTTTTTTATACAATAAAGAAAACTCACTAATAGGACTAACCCGAACTTATTTTCAAATAAAATCAAAAGAAACACAAAAAGTTGAATCAATAATTGATTTTCTTTCTGAAGAGCCTGAGGCGGTAGAAATATTTTTTCAAGTGCAAAAATGAAAAAAAGAATTCTTACAGGTATAAAACCAACAGGAAAAGTCCATCTTGGAAATTATTTAGGAATGATAAGACAAGTGATTGATCTTCAAGAAAAAAACGAAGTATTTTTAATGATAGCTAATTTACATGCACAAACTGTTCCTTATGATCCCAAAGAACTCCAAGAATTAACATATGATTTAGTGACTTCTCTTTTAGCCTTAGGAATTGATCCTAAAAAAACGAGTCTTTTTCTTCAATCTGATAATCCATGGCATCCATACCTTTCATGGATTTTAGGTTGTTTTACCTATGTAGGAGAACTTCAAAGAATGCACGAATTTAAAGAACAAAGCGAGAAATATAAGAAAGAAGGAGTAGGTTCTGGTATTTTAATGTACCCTGTTTTAATGGCAGCTGATATTTTACTTTATAATGCAGATTTAGTTCCTGTAGGAGAAGATCAAAGACAACATCTTGAACTTACAAGAGAAATTGCTCGCAGGTTTAACTCCAGATTTGGAAAAATTTTCAAAATTCCTGAAGCACTTATTCCACAAGAAACTTATAAAATAATGAGTCTTTCTAATCCTTTAAAAAAAATGTCTAAATCTATGCCAGAAGGTTGTTTAGAAATTTTTGCTCCTGAAAAAGAAATTGAAGAAAAAATAATGAAAGCAGTTACAGATTCTGGAAGAGAAATAAGATATGATCCTGAAAATAAACCTGGAATAAGCAATTTGATGATAATTTATAAATATCTTACAAATAAACCGCTTCCAGAAATAGAAGAAGAATTTCGTGATATTTCCTATGCAGATTTTAAAAGAGAAGTTTATAAAAAATTTTTGGAACACTTTGCTTTGGCAAGAAAAAAGAAATCAAAATTAAAGAAAAAGGAAGTTTTAGAAATTTTAGAAAAAGGAAAAGAAAAAAGCATTAAAGCTTCGGAAGAGATTATTAAAAAAGTTATAAAAGTTACTGGCTTAAAAATTTGACTTCAAATAAATTTTGCCTTATAATTTTTATTAATTAAGCCTGAGAAAAGAGGGGCCAAAAGGCTTAAATCCTTTTAAGGAACCCTCTCGAGGCAAAATGAAAAAAACAAAAAAAGAAAAATCAAAAATTATTGAGAGTTTAAAAACAAAATTTAAAAAAAATCCTGGTTATGTGATTTTTAGTTTACTTAATTTGGATGGAGAAACTCTTCAAACTTTACGCCTCCAAGTTAAAGAAAAAAGAGGCTTGATTGAAGTTGCTAAAAAAACTTTGATTTATAGAAGTAATCCTGAATTTCCTTTCAGTGAAGAAGAACTCAAAGAACCATTTGGTTTTCTTTGGCTTTTAGATGAAAATTTATCTGCTTTAAAAACTCTTAAAGATTATAAGAAAGAAGAAAAGATAAAAGTTTTAGGTGGATATTTTAGAGGTAAAAAACTTTCTTCTCGAGATATTTGGGAACTTGTTGATCTTCCATCAAGAGAAGAACTTATTTACAAACTTATTTTCTCTCTTTCTTTGCCGCTTCAAAGATTAACTTACGATTTAAAAATGCCATTTTCTAAATTATTATTAATTTTGTCGGCAATTAAAAAATAATAATTAAAAACAATGTCAGAAAAAATTGAACAAATCATTAAAATGATCGAAGAATTAACAGTTGTCGAACTTAATGAACTTGTTAAAGCTTTAGAAGAAAAATTTAATATTAGCCCTATGCAATTTACTTTTTCTGTTCCTCAAGCTCCTTCACAAACTCAAGAAACACAAACTTCTTCTCTTGTCGATGTTATTTTGGTTGATTCAGGAGCTAACAAGATTAATGTTATTAAAGTCTTAAGAGAAATCAACCCTAACTTGTCTTTGAAAGATGCTAAAGATATGGTTGATAATCCACCGCAAATAGTTGCTTCTCAAATAGAAAAAGCAAAGGCAGAAGAATTAAAGAAAAAATTCGAACAAGCAGGAGCTAAAGTAGAAATCAAATAAAAATTAGTTTCTTTTAACGAGTTTTTTTAATAAGAAAAAAATGACAGTCGTTACAGAAAAGATCTTTTGGTGGAACATAAGCAATATCTCTTCCGGAAGGATCATTAATAATAAAACCTTGAGAAGGATCATAACCTACAATTAGCATATAATGACCTACATAACCTAGATGATTTCCAACGTGATAAATAATTGGTCCTAAACGAAAAAGATTGCTATTTACATTACCATCTGGAAAAACAATATCTGTGTATTCTAACTGTTGGGATTCTAAACCATATTTTCCTAAAATATCATTTTTTCCCCAAGCATCGAAATGAGTTCCTTCATCTCCAATATAACCTTTAAAATCCTTTATTAAACTTTTAAGTAAATTGGCAAATTCCTCTTTCTCTTTATCATCTATTTTGCCATCAGAACAAAAATTCGTCCTTTCATGCCACAACTTAGCCATAGCTAAAGAAACCATTCCGCAACCACTTGGGCCAACAAAACCATCACCAAAAGGAATACTATAAAAATAACTATCAATTTGTTTCATTACAGGAACAAAAGTTTCTCCAG
>Ga0079996_107296_pt1 | contig 63686 bp, 66 predicted proteins | sample PerSpoAPS_AMetaG_FD_69199 | JGI IMG/M metagenome (GOLD analysis project Ga0079996, IMG submission 69199) | Thermal spring microbial communities from Yellowstone National Park, Wyoming, USA - Perpetual Spouter A (PS_A) MetaG (SPADES assembly)... | ecosystem: Environmental > Aquatic > Thermal... | reverse complement strand
TGCACTATATAGAGTTATAGCCCACTATATAAGCTTAATGAGTAGAAAGGATCTTGGGTGGATCTTGTGAGGAGGATCTCGGGAGAGATCTTATCTCAACACAGATCAGAGGATCTTCTAGAGCTGCTGAAAAACCCCAGCAGATTCGTGAGATGCATACCAGGTGTTATAAGCTATGAGAATCTAGAAGATAGAAGTATAAGGGCTAGGACCAGGCTCGACATATCAGATGCTGGTATACCTGAGATGAGCAGCATAACATCAACGCTAACCATAACCCTAGCATCGATAGAAGGTAATATGGCAAGATATAGGATTAGCGGGAAAGCTGCTGGATCTAGCTATGAGGCAGATCTAACTATAAGGATCGAGCCTTTAGATAGCGGTAGCAAGGTGATCTGGCAAGCAGATGTATCCCTAGGTAAACTTCTGGAGATTCTAGATAGGTTTGTAGGCGTAGAGGAGATTGCGAAGAGGATAGCTTCTCTAGCAGTTAAAGGTGCTGAGAAGTGCTTAAAAACATAGGATCTGAGATGCTGAGCATATAAATCAATAACCTCTATAATATCATTAACTTACCCTCGCGAGCGCCAAGCTCTAGAACACCCCTCCTCCCAGAGTATTTTTTAAGCTCTGAGATATCGAGACCAAGTGCCTCTCCGAGGGGTATGTTGCTTATCACACACCCACTTATAACTATCTCATCAGCCTTGGCAACAACCATAGCTGCAGGAGCAACCCCGCCCTTCCAAGCAGAATATATTATGTAAGGAGCCACTGTAGAGCCTCTTGAGCCTCTAAACACCAGGATCTTACCCGCCACCTCCACACCTTCGTAACCCTTTTTCCTCAGAACACCTCTCCTCGGATCTAACTCTCCTAGAAAAGATATATAGTCATCAACAACCACTATAGGAGCCTCCACACGGCCTTCAACAATGCTTCTCAATCTGATCGAGATCTCCACAGATCCAGATACTTTCTCCAACACACATACCTACTATATAACTTGGCTACTACGGAGTAATTAATCTCTAAAGCCGCTGATTAAAAACACAAACCAGCTGTTGCTCTACTGAAGGCTAGGGAATATGGTGTGCCAATATTGATGGTTGATCCCAGAAACACATCTAAGATCTGCCCAATACACAATGCCTCGATAGAATATGGAGAGGATAGAATAGGGATCTGTAGCAAAGGTGGTGAGAAATGGCATAGAGAGGTAGTTGCCTTGATCAATATCTATTTTAAAGCCCTCGAAGCCTTATATGAGGGCTCTGCCCAGAAGGGCTGGGTTTTTAATCTTAGACCTAGATGGGAGCCCGGTGCTGCTGGACTCAACAGCGCTCATGAACCCATAGAGATCCCAAGATCTCTGAGAGGAGGTGGAAATCCCCGATGCCACAGGGCAAGAAACCCTGTGGATCAAGAGATAAAGCAACACAAACAAATGAATATCAATGACAACCAACAACCATCGGGGGACAAGCGGTCATATATTAGGGGAGAAGGCAAAGCCGGAAACCCCTAGATCCGGAGAGGGCTAAGAAGTTTATAGAGAAAATCCGATCCCTATAGCGATGCAAATTTTACCTCTCTACCAAAATTAGATATGAGGGCTCAATATGATCATATATGTCCTCATACAAACCCAAGCCGGTAGAGTAGGGGATGTGCTGGACAGGGTCAAAGCATTAAAAGGGGTAGTGGAGGCCCACTCCGTTACTGGTGAATACGATATTATTTGCAAGATAGAGACTCGGGATCTGGAGGAGGTTAGGAGGATAGTGGTGGAGGGGATCCACAAGATAGAGGGTGTTGTGAGAACGGTGACTCTTATAGCTGTTGAGTAGATATCGTATCGGCTAGTTCTCTCAGAATCTTTTTTAGTGATGATAGTCTCTCCCTCCCCTCTCTCAATGCGTTGTTGAGTATATCCACTATTGGTTTGATCTCGGATCTATCTATAAGGATCCTATCAGCTGTTTTGATCGGAATATCTATCCAGATACCCGTGACCAGCTCTACTAGGTATCCCCTTCTACTCGATGCTAGCAGCCCGCTGTGTTTAAACCCCGCCTCTCTAGCTTTCTTCAGCAATGTGAGAGCGTGTCTAGGTGTTCTAGCCATTATATGGAATATGGGGCCGCTCGCTATTAGCCATAGTATATTTATCACTGGGATCTCCAATAGCTCTTCAAGCTCTTCAACTCTGATCTCAGAGTGCTTCTTCATAACCACATGGGAATCCCTCCTCCTCCATGGTGTTAGAGCATCTATAGCCAAGATCCTCCCTATGCACGAGCTTGTCGGGTAGTATTCATCTATCCTGAATAGATCTTCTAATATATCCCTCACACCTGGATCTAGATAGCCTATATATAGATCTCTGATCATCCTTCTATAAGCCCTATCCCTATCTCGAGCCCATATAGACGGATCAATCATTGGTGGCACCCTGCACCTCCGTATTAGGTGGGAAAGCAACTCTATATTGCTTCTAAGCCTATATCACTAGGTAGGGATGCCGCTCTGCACGATATGTGGCTCTAGAGAGGCCGTTGTATATCAGCCCCATACCGGCTATAGGCTCTGTAGATCTTGCTTTATATCGAATATAGTTGCCAGAGTTGCTAGAGAGATCTTTAGGTATGGCATGATTAGCTATGGAGAGAAAATCCTTGTGGGGATCTCAGGTGGGAAGGACAGCTTTGTACTTTTAGATATATTATCCCAGATCTACGATCCCTCTAAGCTGGGAGGGGTAACCGTTGTAGAGGGTATAGAGGGGTATAACAGGGCTGAGCATTTAGAGGATATCAAGAGATATGCGTCTGAAAGGAAGGTTGAGATCCACATAGTCTCTATAAAAGATCTCTGGGGAGCCTCAGTGGATGAAATGGTTAGAAGATCAATTGTGAGTGGCGTTAGAATATCGCCCTGCACATACTGTGGGATCCATAGGAGGAAGAGTATAAATATAGTTGCAAGAGAGCTAGGATACGATAAGGTCGCCACAGCCCATAATCTAGATGATGAGGCACAGACTGTATTAATAAACATTATGAGAGGGGATATAGAGAGGCTCTACATGAATCACCCCCTTAGACCAAGGCTATCTAAGCTATTCATACCAAAAATAAAGCCTCTGAGGAAGATCTACGAGTGGGAGACAGCTAAATATGCATATTTAGCAGGCTATAAACCGCAGGAGGTGGAATGCCCATACCTAGAGTATTTCCCCTCCCTCAGGGTTAGGATACGAGATATGATCTATGAGATAGAGTCGAGGAAGCCAGGGACAATGCTAAGGCTACTAGAGTGGTTTGACATAACATTCAACCCCTCAAAGATAGAGAGAAAAATCGAACTAGGGGAATGCAGCATATGTGGTGAGCCAACATCGCCTGGGAGAACCATATGCAAGTCATGCGAGCTACAGCTAAAAACCCTTGGAGATGCTAGAGCCGCGACTCTATTGAGGATCAGAGAGTCTAGCCCTGTGAATAAAGATCAGCTAACTCCCTAGCCCTTTTAAAGATCTTCACAAGCATGTTATGGGAGAGCCTCCCAGTCCTCATATTCCTCGGGCTCGGGTGATAAGAAGCTATGAGCCACACACCACCCCTTAGCCTGGTTTCAACCATATACTCGGCTCCATGGTGGAAACTATAGCTTGGGATAGATGCTCCTAGCGCGATGCCCACTGCATGTTTTAGAGAATCCCAGGCGATCCTTCCGAGAGCTATGAAAACCCTGGATCTCCCTAGAACCCTTATCTCTTCTACTAGATAGTTAGAGCAGTTCAAGATCTCCTTCCTAGCAGGTCTATTTTCCGGAGGGACACACTTGACAGAGGCTGTTAAATATATATCTCTGAGGATAAGCCCATCATCTCTCGAGATTGAGTAGGGCTGGTTCGCATAACCAGTTTCATATAGCGCTCTCATAAGATTATTGCTGGTTTCATCCCCTGTGAAAACCCTTCCAGTTCTATTTCCACCTCTAGCTGCTGGTGCTAACCCAACCACAAAAATCCTGGCCATTGGATCTCCATATCCCGGCACTGGCTTGGACCAAAAGCTTTTATCACTATATTTCTTTGCAACCTCTACCCTATATCTAGAGAGTCTTGGACATAGCGAGCAGCCTATGATCCTCCTTGCGAGAATCTCTATAGGTTTTTCACCATCCACAGCTAGATCCCGTTGGGGCTACCTATGTTTTCTTCCTAACCTCTAGGAGGAATCCCTTCTTACCTATAACCACTATGGGATCTCCAGCCTTAATGGGCTCCTTAGATACTGCTCTCCAGAGCTCTCCTTCGACAAGGACATAGCCCTCTCTGCCTGGCTCTATATCCTCTTTAGCCACACCCTCCTTACCCACTATCTCGAAGATCTCGGATCTCTTCCTCCTAAGCACAACAAGCTGCCAAGCAACTATACCTCCAACAGTTGCCGAGGCTATCCCCACGCCTAGGGAGAAACCATATATAGTGGTTAGAAAGCCGCTTGACCCCCCTATAAGGATCTCCCTCCCAGCGACTGGTAGCAAGGCCGCTCCAAGAGCTATCATAACAGCTCCAGCAGTCATCAGGATCCCACCGTCTGCATGTCCTATTGCGAAGCCCGCTACTATGAATGAAGCGCCTATCAAGATCAAAGCCATGGTTAGCAAATCAACTTGGAGCCCTGCACCAACCAGCCCCAGTATTATAAATACTAGGGCTACTGGGAGAGCTATTAAGTGGCCGGAAGATATTGCAAATATAGCGCTGAATATCCCTATGGTGAGCATTATGCTACTGACAGTTGGGTCTGAGAAGAAGCTCAGGATCCTACAGCTGAAGCAGTCTCCAGCCTGTGAGATGCTCTCTATCTCCAGCCTATAGCTTCCAGCTGTTGTGTTCACAACCCTACCCCTTATCTTTTCAACAAGCTCGTTTAGACTCCCGGCTGTCAGATCTGCGAAGTGTAGCTTAACGGCCTCCTCCCCATTGACTACAGTGGCATTGAGTATGAACATTGCGACTAGAGTAGCGTTTCTACCCCTCTGGGATGCGTAGTCTGTGAACTTCTTAACCAGAGGATTAACTATTTTGGGCTCCGTAATAGGCACAAGCCTCCCAGTCTGATCTATGGTCACCGGCTGGGCATCTCCAACAAGGGCTCTGGGGTTTACGGCGAGGATATGTACTGGGATCAATATCAAGGTTGCCCCGCTGAAGCTATCGCCCGAGGCATATCCGATCACAGGTGCCTTTGAATTGAATATAACATCAGCTATATCCATCGTATCCCCTAAAAAGCCCCCGGGAGATTGGATATCCAGTATTAGGGCGGCGTTCTCTCTGTAAGCCCTATCTATTAGATCCTGAATATATCTCTTCATACCCTGATCCACAGTTCCCCTTAAAGTGGCTACGATAGCCTCTCTAACAACATACTGCCCATCCTGGGGTTGGGTGCTACCCACTATGGCTTGTAAGGCTAGTGCTATGAACATAAGTGCGATTAAAGCTGGGTAAAAAGCCTTATATTGTAGGAGAGAGGATTCCCTCTTCATGGTTGCTTGCCCTGCTCCTGCATACCTTTCCCTAGTGATACTGCTGCAAGCTGGTATGCTAGACTCGAGAGATCGGATCTCAGAGTATCTGCTATGAGAACCATGTTTTTCTCCTTAGCAACCTCTACAAGTGTTTGGAGCTCTCTAAGTCTAATCGCTATAGGATTGTTAGCGTAGATCTTTGCCGCCTCAGCTATTATAGCCGCAGCCTGTCTTTCCCCCTCAGACTCTATGATCCTAGCCCTCCTAATCCTCTCAGCCTGGGCCTGCATAGATATTGCCCTCACAAGATCCTCTGGGAGGACTATATCCTTTATAGTTACAGCGACAATCTTAATTCCCCATGGCTCTGTGACCTCATCAACAATCCTCTGGATCCTCTTGCTAATCTCCTCCCTATGTGCAAGGAGCTCGTCAAGCTCCACAGTTCCTATTACATCCCTCAAAGTCGTCATAGCCAGCTGAATCACTGCGTAGTTGTAGTTAGCAACCTTAACCACAGCCTTAACAGGATCCTCAACCCTGTAGTAGACAACAGCATCAACCAGGATACTCACATTATCCTTGGTAATTACGTTCTGCTTTGGGAAATCAACAGTGTTTATCCTAAGATCCACTTTGAATAGCTTATCAACAATGGGTATTATAAAGAATATGCCTGGACCGGCAGCCCCCTTAAGCCTGCCAAGCCTGAAGATCACGGCCCTCTCATATTCCCTCACAATCTTGATAGATGCTGCAAGAAACGGTAGAACTATTATCAATATAGCAACTATAAACGCTATCATAGCACCGTCCATATCGATCCCTCAATATAATATACTCTCAGAGCTAATAAAAGGGGCTTTCCCATCAACCCTCTACTCAATTTAACAAAGACAGGTCTCTCAGCTATAGGGCTATTATTGCTAGGATATGCTGGCTAGACAGATAATAGTTGGGGTTCGGGTTTCATTGGGCTTAGTGTTTGCCAAGCCCTCTTCCCTTGGCTTCAAAGCCCTCAGGAACCCTTTTCATCGGGATCCATATCGCTGGGCTCCTCCCGCTCGGGGTGACCCCTACCCACAGCTCAACCTTCATAGAGATCTCTGGTTCATTGCCGTGGGGATACCCCCGCATCCCGGCTCTCCTCTTCCCTCTCCTCTTTCCTTCCAGGTATCTCCTCCTAATGTTTATAGATGCAGCCTTATGCCTGTTCATCTTTAATCCACATCTGGGGATTCTCTAGATGTGTTCCTCGGATCTATATAAGCTGTTAATGCCGCCTCTGACATTCTTCTATGTATTCTTTTCCATGGTGTTCTATAGTTCCTCTTCCTCCTCTTCCTTTCCACCCTCTTCCTGCTAACGAGATCCTCCTTATCAAGATCCTCAAAAGACGTGGACTGTGTTTGGGAATAGCATTCTCAATCCTGCTGAGGGCTTGTTTATAGAGTCCTTCTCCCTATTCCTCTCCCTTCTAACATACTTCTCATATAATTCTCTTCTACCCTTTGCTCTGTGCTATAGCCTTTTTTACACTCATAGGTGATCTTAATGCTCTGGAGAGGCTTTAGATCTACATGTATAAAACCTATACAGGGCTCGTAGCCGTCCAGTGATGGCTAGTTGCTATCCCATCCAATAACCCTTCTAACATAGATCTGCTTAGAGCCCTTGAAGGGGATAACCACTCTATCGTCGAAGATTATAGCCTCGTCTACAATCCAATCTCTAACTCTGTGCTCAAACCATGTTGATCTCTGGGATATAATCAAATATTCTCCTCGCCTTAGAGTTATCATAAGGCTATGGTTCTAGCCTGGTAATCTATCTTCATAAGCGTTGTCTTGCATCTAGCGAATCTCCTCCTAATCCTCGGCTTTACCTTCCTAGCCCTCCCCCTTAGATATCTCTTCCTCCAGGATTCCATAATCGAGTAGGCTGTCCTGATAACAGAGTCTATCCAATGCTGCGTAGGGGTTATCCTTCATAAGCTCATCTCTAAGCCTTTTCTTAAAAGCCCTATCCCTCGGAATTATTGGGATCCTCACCTTCAAACCTCTGATCACTACTAGCTTTTTACCTTTTCTAGCGATCTTTGGGAAGCTGTATCTCCACTCAATATTATCTCAGATCATATCTATAGCATTCTGAAGAGCCTCGACATACCATGTTATAAGCTTCGAGACCCTATTACCCCTGATGGGCACAGAGCATGATCTCACAAGCTCAAGGATCCTCAGCAAAACCGCTCCATAAAATGATATATCAACCCCCATAAACTTTTATGAAACCCAAAACAGTTTCTTGAGGCTAGCAGGGTTATGTATTTAAGGATGTTTTATATATATATTATTATATCTAAGTTATCTACAATATCTCTATATCTATTTCTTATCGTCACCTCAGATATTCCAAGAAGATCTGCCATCGCTTTTTGAGACCTCTTGTTTTCTAGGATTATAGAAGCTAGATATACTGAGGCCGCCGCTGTTCCCTCAGGGTTTTTTCCGGATGCAGATGTTGGATCGACCTTCTTGAGCACATCGAGAATCCTTTTTGATAGAATCACTATATTGTCGCTTAGACCTAGAGAGCCAGCGATCTTCGGTATATATGTTGCAGGCGACATAGGCGATCTCGAGTCTAGATCCCCCCTCTCTCTGCTCTTCTTCTTAAGCTCGTTGAATATCCCAGCCCAGGATAGCTTCTTGGTTGCATTGTGGAGGCTCTTCTCATCTATCCTCAGAGTCTCTTTAAGTCTCCTCATCTCGAGGGGTATACCATAGATTCTGCATACCTCAGCTATCATCGCCCCCACTATCGCGGCTATCATGTTTTTCCTCAGAAGATTCTCCTTAGAGGCCTCCTTGATCATCATACCAACTGTCTCGGCAACGAAGTTTGGGAGCCCCAGCTTTGCTACTGCGTCATTCATGATCATCTTAGCCTCAACCTCCTTCCTAGCTCTATAGTCAGAAGGCTTCCTAGTAGCTGTGTTAAGCCTGCTATATTTCCTCCCAATAGAGCCTCTGGGATCTATATAGCTTGTGAGCCCCGCATCGTGGACCTTATTTGTGAGCTGAGGTCCAACCCTGCTCCTTGCCATCTTATCCTCTGGGCTATATTCTCTCCACTCTTTGCCAAGGGATATAACGCCCTCCTCTATCACAAGACCTGTCCTAACATCTATATACTCGCCCCTATCATGGTCATATATAACTTCCCCCCTAGCTATCATCTCACTAAGATCTATTGTGCTTGTGCTCTCTATGTCAGTGCTCATCTAGATCTCCTCCTGACCTCATATAGAATCTCGTCTCCAACCGCTACGGAGGCGCCTTTGCTAAGCTTGATCACAGCATATGGAGAGGATACAGGGCCTATAACGTCATTTACAACACCTATAACCTTTCCCGACAACTTATGAACAGCTCTAGCACCTATAGAGGGTATTTTAAGAGGATCCCTTATCCTCACAACCACTTGATCCCTGACTATAGATGTAACCTCGCCCAAATTGGTGAGCTCCAAGCGATACACCAATTTGGAATTACATAGATATTACTTATATAAGGATGCTTATCAAAGGGGATTACATTGATGTTCAGAGATCCTCCTCAATACAGGGTAATCCCAGCCAAAGAAAGTACCTAAATACAGACATAATCACCTTATAAGCCAGATATATACTAGAAGATCTTACTTATACAAATGCATAGAAATATATAGAGATATATAGGAAGAACACACTAAAACATCTACCCCCAGTCGATTTCACAACCCCCTATATAACATAGGCTCAAACCTAGTCTATAAGGTTTGATGATGGGCTGGAGATGCATATCCCGATAACTCTACTAGAGCATTCTAGAGGCGACTACTATATTGCTTTACTTAGACCTTATAGGATCTATGTCTCAGTAACATAGAAACCGCGTCTCCATATCTTTGTGGGAGACTGTGAAGCTAAATCCTCTGAACCGCTACGAATCTAATCCTAGTCCAACTCTATGAAAATCGAATAGTTTGAAGAACCTCTCCGTAACTCATCCAATAGAATTCGCCAAATCACGAAACTGTATATTTGAAAATCGACAGCCAGCACACTGTTAATGGGATAAAGCTTCTCAGATCCACTATTGCCTCAACACTCTTAGCAATAATGTTAATAACGATATAGGGAGCGTTGATCATGTCTCTGAAAAGCCAACTACGCATTTTAGATCATCCTTAGAAACATGGGCGAAGACCCTAAAAAATAGCAAAGCCAACTCACATAAACTCCCTTTTCATTCTCTCCACATAGGCATGATATAAAAGGCTGTTGATCCATAGAAAGACTGTAAGCTCTGGGTGAGCCAGAACGACTTTCAGAATATGTCATATATTTCACTACCTTATAACTATGAGAAGAGAGTATAAAGTTCTAATAACCATCAGACCCGGAGTAACCAGAGCAAGCGCATAAAGCTCACAGGTCTTGATACTTTCTCTTAGCAAAGACCCCTAGGCCCAGCACTCACTCCTTAACATATTTTAATTAAGGATACCTAAATCTAAATATCCCAAAATCCATACGATATACCTCCAGACGATAGGGGAGAACGATTGAAAAATAAGGAGAGGTTTTAAATATATATTTAATGCTTAGGATAAAAAAGATATTTTTAATATTTAGAATTATCATAGCTAAATCTGCTTAGCTATATATAAATTAGGTCATCTTTTTCATTTATTATCGTTTTCCTTTTATGTTAAATAACTACTATTGAGTATATAATAATATATAATGATATATTAAATAAATCAAAGGAAAGAAATACTTTTTAACCGAGATAATGGGGATAGATGTATGGTATTTGTATGCAATTGCTTTACCCAATACTATGCTGTGTCTAGATTTCCTATGATAAGTATTAATCTGAAAAATATAAAAGCTGGATTTGTGAATTGGCTTGTATGTAATAAACGGGTTCTTCTGCTAAAGCTAGTAAGGGGTCAATCTTCAGCGGCGTCTATCCTAATTGAATCCTTTATGGTATAGAATGCAGCTTATATCCCCTTTTAACATGATCCTGTTTAGGAGGAGCCCTGTGGAGGGTGGTTATGAAGGTATATATAATCTCTGCGTAGGAGTGGGGATCAAGCCCGTGCCATCCTCCATAGGGCTTTTCAGATGTGAGGTGTTTACAAGCAAAGATTTGAATATAGTTCTTTATCTAGGTCTGTTTTACCTTTTATCAGAGATGCTGATCTCCGTTGTATCGGCTCTGAGAGGGGGTGGGTGCTTTAGAGGAGTTGCTTAGAGAGCTTGAGAGAAGGGCTGCTGCGGTTTCTGAGGCTATGAGGAAGAGAGGTATTGACTACATAGCTTTGACGTCCTCTCCTAATTTTAGATATCTAACCGGCTTCTCGGAGGAGAGCTACGATAGATTAATGCTCTTTCTAATGAACTCCGAGGGGGAGAGGATCCTTCTAGCGCCTAGGCTAGCTAACATACCTAGCTGGGTTGGTAGACATATGGATATATCTATATGGAGTGATTCCGACGATGTCAGTGCTTTTGTTGAGAGGGCTGCTAGGAGACTTAGAATACATGGTAGGAGGGGTGCTTTTGAAGATACAATGGATCTCAAGATCTACCTCTTCCTCAAAGAAATACTATCACCGGCGTCTACACATCTAGCATCAGAGATCCTGAGAGATCTAAGGGCGAGAAAATCCCTGTACGAGGTAGGTGTTATAAAGAAGGCTGTAAATGCTGCTGAAAACGTCTTCGAGGAGATCTACAGAATCCTTGCTCCAGGCTTGACAGAGAGGTTTCTAGCGTCACAGATATCGAGTGTAATAGCTTCGATGGGCTTTGACGAGGCATTTAAAGCAATAGTAGCTTTTGGCGAGAACACAGCGAATCCCCATCACATCCCAGGTGATAAGAGGCTGGCATATGGAGATCTAGTTTTAATAGATCTAGGTGTTTCCGTGGAAGGCTATATATCAGATCTCACAAGGCTCTACCATCTAGGCCCGATCCCTGAAAAGGTTAGAGAGAGGTTTTCACAGCTCTCAACATGCTTCTCAGAAGCTATATCAATGATCTCCCCGGGTGTGAAGGCCTCTGAAGTGGATCTCAGGGTGAGGAGCTGCCTAGCAGAATATGGGTTAAAGGAGAACATCCTCCATAGAACAGGACATGGGATAGGGATAGAGGTGCACGAGCCACCATATCTATCGATAAACTCAAGCGATATCCTTGAAAAGGGCAATGTATTCACAGTAGAGCCGGGGATATATTTCAAAGGTATATTCGGGTTGAGGGTTGAGAGCGATATAGCGATCCTAGATAATGGCGATGTGATTATACTGGACAAAATATCTAGAGACATAATTCAGATATAAAGATCATTTTAGACGATCAAATCAACCCATTCGAGTCCGAAACGCTGATCTTTGCCCTGAGATGGCTGGAGATTCAAGTATTCTGATTTCACCCTGGTTTATAACATATAAAGAAAGCTATAGCTCTAGCACTTCTAGCATCTCTTTATTGCTTAGCTTAGCCACTTTGAAGTATCTAGAGCTTATCCTCCTGAGATCGGGGTTTTCCCCCATAACCATGACTGTTATCAGCCTTAGATTGTTCTCCTTTAGATGTCTCCTAACCATGTTCTCAGCTATCCTATCCTCCCCATCTGTTATCAATATGAGCTCTCCGAGGCCCTTCATCTTCAGCTCTGACACGTCTTGGCAAGCAGCTATTATAGATCTCGTTATATCGGTCCCCCCACCACTCTTAATCCTCGCTAGATAGTCCATCAGCCTGAGGGTTTCACCGGGCTTGCTAGATCTGGACACCTTTATAAGGCTATATGGGGCTGAGTCGAAGAATCTTATCAGGAAGGGCCTGCCCTCCCTCTTAGCCCTCATGAAAAGGGCTATAGCTGTTGCCTTTGCCCATCTTATCTTCTCCCCATCCATAGATCCTGATTTGTCTAGAAGGACATAGAGGGGTCCGTAATCCTGTCTCACAACCTTCTCATAGAGGATAAGCTTACCAGTTGCCCACTTATATAGCAGAACCCAGCTCGCCTCGCTATCCTCGAAAAGGGCTAGCTCAGATCTAGATGCCCTCTGTATGTGGGAGCCTCTCATATACCCTATGACCTCTCCCTTGGGGGATTTAATAGTTTTCTTTCTAAATCGGAGGGTCATATCCTCTATGAAACTAAGGCTATCTAGGAGCTTCTGAACATCTGTGTTTCTAGCAAGCCTGATGATATCGCTGGAGTTTTCGATCATCTCAAGCAGAGATCCTGTGCCAGCCTGGGTTCCCATGGAGAGGTGCTCCAATTTGGAGATGTTTTCAAGCTCGCTTCCAATCTTTCTAAGAGCATTTCTAATAGCATCTCTAATGCTAGACCCCCTTTTATCTCTATCACCACCCCTCTCCCCCTCCCCTTGATCCCTGTTCTCGCTCTCACCACCACCCTCTCCCCCTCCCTGCTGTGGGCTTAGCTCGTTTAGCAAATGCTCTAAGAAGCTGGCGCCCACTATTATCGATCTACCGCTGTGGGCTATTGTATAATATCTTATCTTCCTAGCCTCCTCGCTGCTTAGAATCTCCCTTGCAATCATGTATCTAAGCATTGTCCACGGATCCTGTTCACCCCTCTTGGGGGGAACCAATATGGGGAATGGGAGGTAGAAGAGATAGAAAACATCTATCCCAAGATCTGTGTTGATCGCATCAGCCCTCTTAGATCTGGAGAGCTTTTTAACAATCTCTACCAGCTTGTCCCCTCTATACCTCACAAGAGGATCATCATACCTTATACCAGCAAGCACACCTGGCATTATATCACTACTCTATTCTCTTCCTTATCTTCTCCATAGCGGTGCTTATAAGTTCAATCACCCTCTTCCCAGATGTCTCGACATTCTTATCCCCACTCTCTATTATTATAGCCGACACCCTTTCCCTGAGAGCCTCAAGATCTCTGTAGATCTCGTTGAGCCTTTCCTCGTAGAACCTAGACAGCGTACTCCTAGCCCCAGGGGCGAAGGGCTCTGCATAACCATAGCTTGCTTGGAAAGAGCTTATATAGTTCATCAGCTCCTTAACATTTCTCTCGATATCCTCCAGCTCTCTTAAATACATATACGGAGTTTTAAGCTCCTCGTGGAGGATCACATTTACCTTCTCAAACTCATCTATATCTCTCGGTGCAACATATTTGAGGACTAGCAGATCCTCCTCTAAAGCCTTAGTCCTACCATTGAGGATGGTGTTCGCAGCGATCACCTTGAGGGTTTTACCCTTCCTCCTATCTGTTATATGTATGCCTTTGGATTCGAGTATTGCGAAGAGCTTTATCAGCTTTGGCTTAACCCCCTCGAGATCTACCTTGAATACCTCATCCCTTATACTCACAAGATCCTGCATTAGAAGGACAGGCTCCACATCAACAATATCGTCTCTTCTCTCGTTCTCCCACTCCTGGTTTAGGAGATCCTTCCAGAGATCGTCTGGCACAGGCTTGACATGGTGTCTCAAAAGCATTCTATCATATATCGCAGCAAGCTCCGGATCGTCTGGAACCTCGTTTGAAGCTGCGAACAAGCTCCACAGAGGAACCCTTATCGCTGTGCCAGCCTCATAGTATATCCTCTCATTTATAATCGATAATATGCTGTTGAGGATGCTGGAGCTCGCCTTGAAGATCTCGTCTAGGAATGCTATCTCAGCATCAAGCAGGGTTCTCGTGATCACCCTCCTAAACCTCTTCTCATCGATAAACACTTTTATATCCACCGGGCCGAAGATCTCATCGGGCTCTGTGAACTTAGTTAGGAGATAGGAGAAGAACCTAGCGTTTAGAAGGGCAGCTGCCCTCCTTATAAGGGCGCTCTTGGCCGTTCCAGGCTCTCCTATCAATAGAGCATGCTCCCTAGTCATAAGGGCGAGGGTGACTACCCTGGCCTCTTCATCTCTACCCACGAACGGCTTTACAAGCTCTCTGTGAAATCTATTTATCTTCTCAGTCAGCTCTTCAAACTTTGGAATTTTTCAAACCCCCTTAATCACTTTATCCGCGTTCCAGCCTAATATCTCTTCTGATCCATTGCCCATAGCTATACCTGCATAAGCCTCTTCTTCTGGAGATATGCCTCTGCACATTCCCTGCCGTGGAAGGTCTTTATCCCGTCTCCCAGCTCAAGCACATATGGGGATCCTATTATAACGCCGCCGCAGAATCCACATCTATATATAATAGATATACCCGGCTTCTCGGGTATCCATGGCTTCTCATAGATCTGGTTAACATCTATGATCTCAGCCTCCGGAACCTCCCTCTTAACCATATCGATAACCTCTCTAGCACCCTCGCCACCCACACCCCTTATAAGGGCTACTATGGTGTCACCAGCCCTCGATATATAGACCCTCTCCACAGCTGGATGCCTATAAAGGGATTCGGCAAGCTTGGCAGATCCCCTATGCCTGATCAGCACAAGGCTCGATGATACCCCTTCAAGCATAGACATGTCAACCCTTGCAACACATCCCCTTATAATGCCTAGCTTCTCCATAATCTCGATCCTCTTCCTAACCATGGGGGAGCTCAGACCAACCTTAGAGGCTATATCCTCGAGCTTCTCCCTACAGTTGCTAGAGAGTATCTTCAGAATCTCTATATCCATCGCATCGAGACTTTTTTTAACTCTAACCAAATTATCCCCAAAATATATTTCACAAATATAGATATATTAATACAACGCACATAGACCAAGAGATATTAACACAGACCACAGATCTTCTAGCAACCTCTTCTAAAAAGCTGGGTCTCCAGATACAAACCCTTTTAATAGTCTCTGAAGCTCTAAAGATGGAGAGGTTATAAGATCCCTGGGCTTGAAGGGCTATTTAAACACACTCTCTATAGCCTCTACAGCCTTTGAAATGCTAACATTAAAACCCATATCCCTTAAACCCCTCGCAAGGGCTATATATGCTTGGACTAGATGCCCTTTAGAAGCCTGGACACCCATATGACCGATTCTTATGACCTTCCCCTCTAGCCTACCCCAGCTTCCGGCTAGCATAACGCCATATCTATTCCATATATGCATCCTCAGCCTGGCCTCCTCAACACCCTTGGGAACAAGCAAGGCTGTCACAGTTGGTGATGTATCATCTATAGAGATTGGAAACGGCTCGAGACTGAGGGAGAATGCGGCTTCCCAAGAGGCTCTTCTGGCAAGCTCATGTCTTCTAAACACATTTTCAAGGCCCTCCTCGAATAGGATATTTAGAGCCTCATCGAGAGCATAGATCAGGGGGTCGCTCATTGTATATGGGAAAACCCACTTGCCATCAAGCATTTCTCTCCATAATTTGAGGGAGAGGTATATGCCTCTATAGCCGGTTCTCTCAATCCTATCCCAAGCCCTCTTGGAGATAGCCATTATAGTTACCCCTGTTGGCGCATTTAGAGCCTTCTGGGAGCCTGCGATGAGAACATCGATCCCCCAGTCGTCGAATTTAACCTCGACACCCCCAACGCTTGAAACAGCATCTACAACTAGATATGTGCCTCTATCCCTTGCAACCTTAGCCACACCTCTTAGATCGTTAAGAAGTGCCGAGGGGGTATCGCAGTGCACGAGGGTTATAAGATCCGCTTCTCTGTTCTTTTCAAGGCTTCTCTCAAGCTCCCCAAGATCAACAGATCTCCTCCAATCGTTAGAGGCAACTAGAATAGGTTCTCCACCATATGCTCTAACAATATCGGCGAAACCCTCTCCATATACGCCATTAGCTATTACAACAACCCTATCACCCTTTCTAACCATGTTGGCAATGGCTATCTCAAGCCCCATTAGAGCCTCCCCAACCATTAAATATACATCAGATCTCTGGGCGGATATGAGATCCTTAACCTTCCCCCTAACACGATTATAGAAGCTAAGAAAATCTGGATCTAGATCTGGATTAGTCGTCTCTCTAGCCATTTGCAAGCCTAACCCTATAGGGGATCTCTGTAGGCCCTGGCGTAATAATATACCTATCAGTATAGATCCTCATTGCAAGCACCATAAAGTTATTGTTAAAAGGGCTTAAAGATAATTATGATCTATATCTCTAGGTATCTAGCATCGATCAAGCTGTTTTTCACAAGGCTAGATACTATATTCAACTCCTAGCCATACTAGAAAAGCAGGGCTATCGGTTATAAAAAATATAGAGCACCTAGGATATATCAATAATGATGATGAGCTGTCGCTCGGTGAGAGATGATCTAATGAACCTCCGCTGATTATCTAAAGCAATATAGCTTTCTCCGCAGCATTGTTAAGAGGAGACACATAAACTGCTAATATTTATTAAGATAATTTTAAAACAGCTAGACTTAGTACACGATGAGATTGAAAGGAGAGATAGTTGTTCATCCGATATATGTAGCTTGTAAACCTTCCTGCTCAGCTATCTTAGCTAATTTCTTATGACCCCTCCCCTTTCAATTCTATAGTAGATCATCTTATTTATGCTGGGGTCTCGGGTATTAGCCCTCTGGTGGGGGATTAATGGCTCTACCTCAATGATCATCGGGCTGGGGATACGCTTCGGGGTCTCCCCCCATAGGGACATCGGGGCACGCTAACGGGGTGCCCATCCGAGGCACCAACCTCCAAACTCTCAAAGAAATAACCTCATCACGCCGTAGATATCTACCTAGAAAGCTTAAAAACACAAACATACCCTGCTCTAAAGGACGAGGCTTGCCCTGTTGTTACTTAAAGACCTACCCTCACTTAAAGACGCTCTTTTAACCTCACCGAGAAGACCCCTCACACTCAAAGACAACTTCCTCTTAGACATCATCACACCGTACACGTATGTACATATAGAGGTATATAAATCTTATTTATCTTAATATGCGTAGATACAATCGAGCTCCTCAGAATACGTACTGTGAAAATAAAATAACTATACTGGAGGAAGTCCGCAATGTCGCGCTTTTACTCAATCATTAGAGTAGCCTATGATCATTAATTTTACAACTGAAAGCCCAGTCCTTAGGAGGAAGTCAGAGCTTTAACCCCTACAGTTAGGGTCTCTACCATCAATGGGGTAGTCCTTTAACACCTCCTAGGAGGTTTGTATAGCTTATCCATAGTATTGCTAAAATGGCTTCCGGCCTTATTAACTTATATGTTTTCATAGGTGCTCTTTGAAGCACCTATACATATTTAGCTCGCTGTGTATCTCTACTCGGTGAATGCATTGCGATCATGCGATAAAATGATTTTTATACACATATCAGACGCTATGAAGGGCAGGGATAGAAAATGCCCGATATGCTATCTTTTAGATAATCTTGAAAATAGATATTATGAGAACCTTCTCTATGAGAACGTCAACGATCCTTCGGTGAGAGAGAATATTAGAAGAAGCCTAGGCTTCTGCCCCTACCTCGCGTTTAAGCTGGTTAGCTATGTGAAGAGATCTCCTGGGATAGATGGGCTTGGCTCTACATTAATATATATCGATATGCTTAATCAGTATATAGAACACTTAAGCGCTAGCAGATATGCTCCTACACAGCTCCAAGAGCCAGGGAGACTATGGGCTAGCTGTAGTCTCTGCAGCTACATACGTGAGTTCGAACTAATATATGTGGATATATTCTCAAAATGTTTCGAGGAATCTGTTGCTATATATTCTACCTCATCATCGATCCTCTGCTATAAGCACCTATATATGATCATGAATATCATCGATAGTCAGAGTATGGGGAAATTGATAGATATTCAGGCAGTAAAGCTAAATACTATACTTAAAAATGCTGAGAGATTTGTTGAGAAGCATGATTACCTTTATAGAGGATCTATATTTGAGGATGAAGCTAGGGCGTGGCAGGACGCTATAGAGGTTCTAAAAGGATCTATATCTTCTCAGATAGCCTTAATATCCTCTTACAGAGACCTAGCAATAAGCAATATAAGCCATAAGCTGTGGGGTTTGATACATAGATTATATAGTCGCCATAGGCTATCTAGGAAAAGGGTTGGTGTGTCGGATGAATGATCCTAGGGAGAATATTCTGAGGATGATAGAGGAGAAGAGGAGGAGTATAGAGGATCTAAGGAGAAGGCTAGATGAGGTTGAAAGAGATCTCGAAACAATATATTCCCTCCAGGAGGTCTTTAGAAAATGCATAGAGAGATAGAGGGTCGGGGAGAGAATATAGAGGATCTCTTAAAAAAGCTCCTAGAGCTATCCTCAATAGAAGCATCACTCCACTTCAAACTTGCAACAAAACTCGATGAAGCTAGGACGGAGGTGATCAGACTCTCAGGGCTCCTCTCAATGTGCGAACTAAAAGAAAAGAATCTAAATAGATATAGAGCCATAGTTGAAGAAATGATCAATAAATATGTTATGGAAATTAAACATAATAATAGCTAGAATAGCCGATAGATGAGATAAATATCGAGGCATCCTCTCCTATACAAGGTATTTTAAATACTGTATCTATAATTAGGCAATAGTTGTTGGCGCCTTGAGAGATGCCGGGACGCTACTTCATATTTTGCCCCAGCGCCCTTATAATCTCCTCGGCTATAGCCCTTGCTAGCGGTGGGGGTACTGCCTCCCCAACTTGATTGTACTGCTCGTCTCTGCCGCCTAAGAATATATGGTTATCTGGGAAGCCCATGAGCCTTGCCTGCTCTCTAACAGTTAATAGCCTATCTTCATATGGATGAATGAATCTCGAGGAGCCCATGACTGTCGGAGCTATATCGTTTGGATCTATCCTTATATAGTTTGGAAATCTCCTACCGCCGGCCCCCTCAAATAAATATAGAGAGTCGCCTCTCCTTATCCTCGCTATCCTCTTGGATTTCCTAGATGATAGGCTTACATATTCGTGGTTAGGGATTCCGGAGCCTGGGGGTGGGAGGTTTGAGAGGGTCTCGCCAGCTGTTGGAGGTCTTCTCTTTCTAGGCTTTATCTTTATATTAGATATAAATACCCTCGTCCTCCTACTAGGTGTTCCATGATCCTCTGCTCTGAGGATGTTGAAATAGACCTCTTTGTACCCAGCCTTCTTAAATAGATCCTCTATAACCCCGTCCAACGGAGGCTCCATGATTCCTGGGACGTTCTCCATAACAAATACTACTGGCTCTAGCTCTGAGACGATTCTTATGAAGTGGATCACAAGCCTCCCAATAGGATCTCTATAGAGCCTGTCAAGGGGATCTCTCATCCTCTCGGGGTTAGCTCCTGTGAATGCCTCGCATGGTGGGCCTCCAATCACTATTAGAGGTCTCCCACCTAGTATTGATACTATATCCTCTCCCCCTAACTCCTGGATATCCTCTTGGAGGGCCACAGCCTCTGGGAAGTTGGCCTTATAGGATCTTATAGCGCTTCTATCGCTATCAACCCCCATCAATATTTCGAAGCCGGCTTCGGAGAACCCTCTTGAAAACCCACCAGCACCTGAGAAGAGATCAACGACCCCTGCTATATAGCCTCTTCTCATCCCTCTCCACTCCTGATCTTATAAGCTCTATAAGCTCCTTAAGCCTCTTAATAATCAGCGAGTTATCAATAGGAGATAGTGGGGCGCCACAGTGGGGGCATTTAAAGTCATTTGAAAGGGCATCGTCGAACGAAAACCTCTCGCTGTTCTTACATCCCGGGCATGTGAAGACATATGTCTCCTCATATCTAAGCCTAGAGATCAGCCTATTCATAACAAGCTTCTTCCTTGCAATTAGTATCTGGGGGAGATACTCGATATTGGCCCTCCAGAAATACACATAATAGCCAGTCTCCCTATCCCTTATCCTCCTAGAGGTTACAAACCCGTGCTCCGCAAGCTTGTAGAGGATCCTCCTCACCTCATTCACATGAAGCCCGCTTATAGAGGCGATCTCCTCATCCTGCACCTCCCTATTAACCCTTAAAAGGATCTCGAAAACCTGTCTAGAAGACTCGCCAAAAGTACTCCTAATAATCTCCATAACCACATTCAGCCCAACGCCGGTGGAATTCCCCGTTGACATGCTGTTTAGCAACACCACAATATAGATCCCCTAGGAAAGTAATATATCCATACAAATGTTGATCCTGTCTATCTGGAGATGGAAAATCTTCATCAATCTATCTCCTCTAGGATAAGTCTCAGCTATAGTCCTCTATAACACATAGCCACATAATCGTAGCTTTGCTTTATTAAATAAAGAACCGATGTGGATTAGATCTCGTCTACCTACAGGATCCTATCCTTGTAAGGTTGCTTATAACCAAATGAGACATATGGATGGAAAAAGATAATATATGGCTGGAGGATTAAGTGATCTAAGTAGAGCGGGATTTATACCTCACTTTCCCCCATGGCTCTTTAGGCGCCCAGAGACCTGTTCTGAGCGCTGTTAGCTCTATCACCTGTGTATGATCTATGAATAGGTTTACATCCCTGCCGAATGTGTATATATACCATCTGAATACAGATCTCTCGGCTGCTTCGAACATGAGTTTCTCCAGGCCATATTTCTTTATAAGCGTGTCCACGATATCTGTTCTCCATTTTCTAACTCCTTCCGTTATCCCCTCTGATTCGATCATTATTTTCCAGGCTCCAGCGGATAGATATATATCTATATCTCTCAGCATATGGTCATAGGGCATATTCTCTGTCTCCCATATCTCGTGCGCTCCTCCAGCACCTTTTACAAGAGATACCTCTGGCTTTGGCTTCAGCCCAGCCCTTTTAACTGCTTTCACAAGCTCTACCTTATCCTCATCCTCTATATCTATATACCCGCTTGAGATCTCCACTATATCGAACTCTAGGGAGGATGCCTCTTCTAGATATTTATCGAAAGCCTCTGGGCCCTGGATCAAGACCCTCTCTGTGAAGCCCCCTGTTGAAACCAATATCCCATAATCATGGCATAGCCTGTTGATCCTAAGCACGACCTCCCTCGGGTGGAGCCTCATAGAGCCGCCTGAATACTTGTATATATCTATATAGTCCCCCGCTATCTCGAAAAGCTCTCTAAGATATGTGGGTGTAACAACAATATAGTAGCTACCCCTTATCTCTGTTAAACCCCTATCTCTGGGCTTTGGTGGAAGCTCCTCTATCTTTATAAATTCAAAGGCCTTCATATTCCTACCATATTATCTAGGCTTGGGGGTTTATAACGGGGTTTGGCTAGCTATTTCTAGCAGCCCTCGCCTTAGAGGATCTATATTCCTGTATAAGCCTCTCCAGATCTTCCTCTGATATGCCCATAGGAGTGGGTATAGATTCATATATAGATCTATATTGGTCCTTGATTTTCTCAAGACTCTCTCCATCTATAAGCACATATCTACTCGATATCGCAACCGCATTTTCCCTGGGCATCTCGACACAAACTACATGACTCGATCTATCTCCTATATATTTCACACCACATTGTGGGGTAACCACTATGACCCTCTTAAGCCTCTCCCTAAGATATTCTATATCCCCCCTTCCCATATTTGAAAAGTCATCTACATATATCATATATATCATGTCCTCTAACCCCCCGCGCCTCTCGATATCCTCTATGTCTGGGCTATCTATTGGCTGGTATATCCTGGGCATCTTTTTATATCCCCTCTCCTCATACTCCAAAACTATTCTCTTAAGCTTCTCTAGATCCTTTTTAAGCTCTTCAAAACCCTCCTCAAGAGATCTATAGGATTCCTGGCATATCCTCAGCCTCTCCATGAGAGATGATGCGAGCCTATCCCTCTCAATCTCCAGCCTAACCCTCTTTTTAAACTCCTCATACTCATTTACAACCCTTCTAAGCTCCGCCTCAAGCTCTCTAGCCCTGTCTATCAGGGATTGTCTCTCAGAGAGGAGGGCTGAGATCCTTGCCTCAAGCTTTCTAGCCCTGCTCTCCTCCTCTATAACTCCTCTAACGATCCTCTGGATAACCCCTATCTCTCTGCTGAGGTCCTCTTCCATCTCGAGTAGGAGATCCTCGATCGCAGATTCGATCGCAGAAGCTATAGTAGACCCCCTTATAATCTCGGCCTTAACCCTGTAGGATGGGATCTTTATCTCGAGGGATTCTAGGATCCTCTCAACCTGTTCAAACTTTCTAGAATACTCCTTATATGCTAGGAGACATGCTGCCAAGGCATCCCTCTCATGGATAGACCCAACATGGTGGCCTGTGAAAGCCACTAACGAGCTTTTCTCCGAGTCGCTCACAACGTATCCAGGCTCATATAGCTTTGCGTTGAAGGCAGCTGCGACCCTTCTAACAGCGTCTGGTATGGGTTTCTTATCACTTGCGACCAGCACCGGTGTGCCGTACTTTATAATAGATGATATTGCCTGATATACATCACCTCCCTTTATAGTCTCTGTAGCTATAACCCTGCCATCTAGATCCATCACAGCTATGCCATAGGCAGCTCCAGGGTCAACACCAACTATCACTGGTTTTAATCTCTTCTCAACATCCTCAGAGACCATGATCTTCGTCCTAGCTATCGGTTTAACTCTGACAGTAACATACCTTCCCCTCTTACTCCTAACAATCCCTGCAAGTCTCTCCCTAGGAGCATCTACTATGAAGACAGCTCTATCCAACCCTCCCTCGGATTTTCTATAGGATAGCTGGTATGGTATCCTCTCCCTATCAAGGGCCTCCTTGATCTTCCTAACATATCTCAGCACAGCAGCCCTGAGACTCCTCAGATATCTATCTTCAGAGCTACCCCCAGCCCTCCCAGACCTCCCCTTGGAAACAATTATCTTTGTCCTCTCCTCCCAAACCCTTATAGCCTGTCCAATACCCTTCTGACCAAGCATGGCCAGGATCCTAGCGGTGGTCTGTGGATCTGGTTTTCTCTTTATATCTAGAAGCCCGTGCTCAGCAGCAACCTCCCTGAGATCCCTATATCCTGTCGCCATATCGAATGTTGCTAGGAGTATCTGGCTTTTATAGGGGAAGAGGGATAGGATCTTAACCAGCTCTCTCTTAGATCTTGCAAGCTCATAGAGATTGTCGAGCACAATATAGTCTGGCTTATACTCGAGAGCTAGCCTGATAACCTTTGCAAGGGGTATATCTGAGGCCTCATACACGACCCCACCATTTCTCACAATCGATATAGCATATGTTGCTTTGAGCTTAGAAGCGGGGCTCCCCTTATATAGATCTATTCCCATAGAAACTAGCTCTCTTTCACTGCTCGTCGTAATCACCTACAATCCTTTTAACCAGCTCTCCTGCCTCTATCTCTAATCCAAATCTCTTTCTGAAGAACTCTGCTATATATCCCAGATCCCTCTCGAGAATCTCTATAGCGTTATCCTCACTTGATTTAATCCACTGTGGCCAGTCGATCACATATGGCTCCTCTCCATCGCTAGATACTATAACATTATATGGGCTTAGATCCCCATGTACTATGCCCGCCTCTTGATATGCTTTTCTAGCCGTCTCCACTATTCCCTCTAGAACAGCCTGCGGATCTTTTAGATCCTTAGCCCTATATAGATCTATACCCTCTATATAGCTGGTAACAACAGCATTATACTCCCTCCCAAACACCCTGGGGACGCTTGCCCCCAGCTTCCACATAGTCTCCAAAGCCCTATACTCCCTCTCAGCAGAGACAATACTCCTAGCACCCCACCAGAGCTCGTTAAAGCGGGGGCCATAGCTCCTCACCCTAACTATATGTCTAAAGCTTGTAATACCTATTCTGTGGAATTTAACGGCTAGAGACTCTCCACCCTTTGTTGCGAGATATACAAGGCTCTCCTTGCCAAGCCCTATCCTCTCACCAATGCTGTCTATAAGCCCCCTTCTCAGTAAGCCGTGTAGGGAGGCTATGTTAAGCCCTGTGAATGTCAGCCTATACATCGTCGAATAGCTTTTATGGGGGACGACCAGCTTGTCATCAACCAGGTTTCTCAAACTTCTATAGAGGATCGAATCTGGTATGCCGGTCCTAGCCCTTATAACCTCTGCTGGTACAAATTCATATAGTTTTGCAACTGAAGCCATACTCCTCAGAACAAGGATCTCCTCCCTGCTAAGCCTTGAGTATATCTTCCAGAGCAGGGTTCACCCTCCAGCTATGTAAGCCCCTTCTCACCATATTCAGTAGATATATAGAGGATCTGGCTACCCCTAATCAAGATCTTCCCAAATTTCGTTGCAGGCTCGTTGCTACCCTCCTTAACCTGTACAGCATCGCTGAGAACCACATTCATCGTGCCATCTGTGATGTCTAGTCTTCCTATGAATTCAGAGCCGTCCTTCAGCTTAACCATTACAGTCTTCGAGGTGGCTGATCTCAACACCTTAATAGGGCTCTCAGGCTTCTGCTGAGCTGGCAAAACATATCCCATCTAGATATAAGAACGAGACATTAATAAAGCTTAACTCCGTGCAACTGTTTATTACCAGAGTTTCGAGCTATATCTAAGCCTCCTCAGATCCTCATCCTGCAAGGGTTTCCTAAGTATATATAGCTTCTCATGGTAGATTAAGAGGAAATCCCTGTTCCTCAGCTTCTTCCAAATCTCTCTTGTTGTCTTCATCTTATGCTGGATCTTCACCACTTCCTCTCTCAATATAAACCCTCTTCTAAGTAGGATCTGGAGGACGTGGTGTGATATTGGAACGTAGTGCTTATGGATCCTTGTATCGCCTATGAGGATGCCTAGATAGCCTCCTGGCTTTAAAACCCTATATATCTCCCTAGCAATTTGATCCATAAGCTCTAAATATTCCTCGAGGCTCTTGGAGCATGAGAGATCACCCTCTACACAGTCCTCCCCATATCCTATTATTTTCCAATATGGTGGATGTGTGGCAACAAGATCTACGGAGTTGTTGTTTAAAAGGGACAGCCCCCTAGCGTCTCCATAATATATCTTCGACCAGCTTCTAGCTATATTAGCAGATACAGGAGATCCCTTGAACCTCTCCTCAGCAACCCTCTCAAGCCAGTATAGCCTGTGAAGAGATAGGATAACAGCGCCATAGCTTATATCAACGCCAATACAATTTCTTCCAAGAAGCCTAGCCTCTATACATGTTGTACCAGAGCCAACCATAGGATCTAGAACGAGATCCCCCGGCTCTGTATACATCTCAATTAAAGCCCTAGCCATCTGGGGAGCCCAGTTACCCCTATAATCACCCCTATGGGTAGCCCAAGAACCCCTAGTAGGAAAACTCCAAACAGTTGTAGATATATCTGTGAGCTCCTCATCAACGGGCACAAGCCTCTTAACCTCTATAGGTTCCAAAAGAACCTCTTGATCCTCAACAACAACCCTTCTATTCCTAGATATATATTCGAGATACTCGCTATAGCTAGCCTCCTTCATGGATAAGACCCCATCCTACCTATGATCCGTATATGCTTCAAAGAATATCTATAATAGCCATAGCAACAAAATAGCAACTCCTCCAACTTGTTCAAATTAATTCGCCCTCTACGATCTTTTAAAGGAAGATAAACCAGAAATATACCTTATATATTATATCATACGATTTCCCCTGAAACATTTTCACAGCTTGAAGCCTTTACCCTCTTAGGACATGATTAAATTTATAAGCTATGTACCCTCTAGCATTTTCAATGATGTTGATCTATGTGGGCCTCGGGGGCCATCTTCTAGCAATAACTGGTGGAAATGCTGGGCATGCTAGGATACATCCATGCCTCCGATGCTATGATAGTATCCATAGCCCCGAGTCCCCACAAGGGAGATAGGAGTAACAGGGCAGAAACCCGGCCCAGGGCTAAACCCTTTAAAAGGAGGTATAGCCCAAATCTCCTTACCCTAAAGGGAACCCCCGCCCTGAAGGGCGGGGAGGAGGACAGATAGTAGGGAGCAAATCTTCAGTACTTTCTTCCCAGAATAAGTACTATCCCTAGCTCCTCTGCCCTCTTTTTAAGGTGCTCAGCCACTTCTTCGGGAGCTACCTCAACGGCTATTAACTTGGCATAATGCTTTGTGCCGTGAATCTTCTCTATAGCATTTACATTCTCGAGTAGCTTTCTTATCTCATCCTCGGCCTCTTCTACAGTTCTGATTGTTGTTGTAACCTCTCCAATCACAAGAGGTTCTAAACAGAGTATATCAACTTCTCTCGGCTTATCGGCGAAGACAGTAGCTCTTGTCTTGATCTCACACTTAAATCCTCTCTCTTCAAGCCATCTAGAGAGCCATACGGATGTATAGTCCTCTAGAGTAGCCCCAACAGCAGATTTCAACTCATTGACAGCATTCATCAAATACTTAACGTTGTTTTCAAGTGTTGATAACCTTCTATCGATCTGCTCAAACCTATTATCGATAGCCTTGAACCTTCTATCGATCTGCTTAAATCTCCTATCTACTTGCTTGAAACGATCGTCAATTTTATTGAAACGATCATCTATTTGCTTGAACCTTCTATCGATCTGCTTAAATCTCCTATCTATTTGCTTGAAACGATCGTCAATTTTATTGAAACGATCATCTATTTGCTTGAAACGATCGTCAATTTTATTGAAACGATCATCTATTTGCTTGAAACGATCGTCAATTTTATTGAAACGATCATCTATTTGCTTGAAACGATCGTCAAAGATCTTGAAACCTTCTCTAATATAGTCTGCCATTACCTTGATAGCCTCGGCTAAGATCTTTAGATCTTCGCTTCTAGTCTCCGCTAGAGCCCTTCTAACAGCCCTTTCAACAGTTTCTTCAAGTATTTTCAGATCTACTGACATGTAGCCTCATCATTATAATACATTCAAACAAAAATATTTATATATAGCAGGCCCAATATATAGATCTCCCTCTAATCGAAACACCATAGATGCGTCTATTATGTTAAGCGATATCGATAAACGCGATCATAGATCTGTCTCACATTACATTTGAAGGTCTCCTCATTTAATATAGGGATCTTATTTATCGTCTCTCCATACTCTTGATCTCATTTGAGCGAGCTCTATAGCCTCTGAGGATAATGAGCTAACTCTTTCAATGCTATTATGGATAAACCTGAGCCCAGAACCATAAAGCTTCTAAACAAATGCAGATTGATCCTTAGCTATGCTATAAACAAGATCCTAAGCCTAAATCTAAAAACTATCAGGAAGGTGCACAGAGAACTCTACAGAGAGCTCAGAGCTGATTTGGATCGCCCTCTAGAGAAGCACTTGCAGGTGCAAGGGCTTTTAGGAGGAACCCTTATAGAGGTAAGAGGTCGAGGGTTAAAAATCCTGGTATGGTGCGATATCCAGAAAAGGGATATATAAATCAAAACGGTTGTGAGGAGATCATATGCGGGATCAAACTCAAGATCAATAAGACGGATAGGATGTATGACCGGTATAAAAACAGAGAAACAAGGCTCGCCTATAAAGAGGGAAAGATTATCCTATAGATATAAAAGAAGATCCATAGACCTAAGTCTTGTCAACCTAGAAACGTTATAGTGATCGATATCAATAAGAAGAAAATAGCGTATTAGGATGACAGGATAAAAATCGAGATAAAAGCCTACCAATAGGGTTTAGGATTTAGAGTTGAAAATCCACGGAGATCCTGTGGAGGTTCACGAGAGGATCTAAGAGAGTTAGTATCTATATGGGTATGGGGATCCCCAGCTAGGTTAAGACCACAGCCAGCAGACTCGGCAACATTGTTGACAAGCTATGACCTCTCCCCACTCTGGAAAGGCAGAGCTCTTAGTTGTAAAATCCCTGTATGATCAAACATGATCAAATTTGAAATATAATAGATCCAGTGTATCCTCTAGATAGGATCGCTAGGATATAAACTTCGATAAAGCTTAAGAGTGTATGCAATGAATAGACCTAACTGGAGGATCTTCTGCGGAGTAGAGCAAATATGGAGAGAGCTATAGCGGCTAGGAATATAGGTGCTAGGGGGATGTGAAGGATAACCGGGTAATAAGGGGCCCATTGATGCGGTAGGTGCCACACAAGTAACCAGTATAGAAGATCTTCTATAGCCCCTCCAAGCATGGCCATGGAAATGGCCCTGAGAACCCCTTGATCTAGAAATGGGGATATAAGGATCATTGACATGCCGACTATATAGAATAGCCTGGAGGAGACTATATATGAGAAGGGTGGCTCGTAATAGCCTAGCGACACATGTGAGGAAGCCTCGATGATAGCCAGGCCTGTGGATACCAAGATCAGCCTCAAAGCCCATGGGGACTTCATAGTGTTTAGCCATATTATTTAACCCAGAGATATTTATTAACACTTACCCCCCTTACTGCCCCTCAAATGACAGATGTAAACCCGAATAGATGGGGGGAACAATGAACCGCCCCGAAGGGAACCATCGCCCTTCAGGGCGGGGAGGAGGTCAGCCGCAGATCTTTTGATGATTATTATATCTTCTAAGAGGTAAGAGGATCCCCCATCTATGGTGCTGGCTCTGCTGATCTAGCTTTTCACATTACTAGCTTCCATCTTTTCTCCGTTGCATCATAGATCAGGTTTGCAGATTCCTTCAGCCTTTCGAATAGCTCTAGTTCTTTCCTATCGCTCATAACAGATCTTATTGCCTCTTCGCTATCACCCCTTATCCTTGAGATCTTAGATGTGAAGCCCTCCCAGAAATCCTTGTCAATAGCTATCCTCTCCCTCTCTGTGTTAATTATAATAGCTCCTTCTCTTTCAAGTTTCTGGAAGAACTTATCCCTATTCTTTATCTTACCATAGATCGATGATTCGTAGAACACCTTCTGCTGCTTCAGAATCTCTATAGCAGTTGCCTTTCTAGCCTGCTGGGCCTGTCTCTCCATCGGAGTCTCCCTCTCGCCTGCCCTCTCCATCTCCTGGAGTTTGCCCTCTATTTCTTGGATCTTTGATTTGATCTCCTCAAAATCCTCATAGAGAGAAGCTATCTTGGAGGCCAGCTCTTCAATCTTAGAGGTATAGGCGTTGAGAATATCAGAGAGCTTTCTCTCAGATCTAGATGCATATTTAGCAACAAGATCCTCTATATATCTCCCCAGATCCAGACCCTGAGAAGATAGGGCAGAGACTATGAGACGTAAAAGATATTCATAAGGATCCTTATAACCCTCTCTAGAAGCCCTCTCCAAAATAGCTTTATACAAATCCTCGGGGATATTCAGTATAATCTGAGGCAAGAACCTCTCCAAAGAGAGATACGCAAGGAAGTATATAACAAGCCTTAACTAAAGCGTTTCTCCATCCTGGGTTCTACAGCAATACCCCAACCTCCTCACTAAAATCCCCTTTAGACTAAAGATCTTGGGAATCAGAGATCTCGAGAGGATTATATAGCTAGAATTTATAATCATTTCTACAGCCATCAAACTATTTCAGTCCTTTAAACGCTAGAAATATCCAGCATCCTCGCCCTTCAAGGCACGCTATCAGCTATAGCAATTTTTGAAGATCTCGAATGTTATGGGATCAATATATCCCTAAAGATCATCGATATAATCTGAGAAAAATCATGTGATTATCATATAAAAACTGCATCTTATAACTGAAAGTCTCGCTTTTCAAGGCAGGAGTAGTCGTTGCCAACCTCCTCCCCGCCCTTCATGATAGGCTGTATCCTTTTTCATGGTAGTGGAGATGCTTTTATATTTGTTCTCCTGCTTAAGCTTATAAGAATCAGTTCATAGTTGTTTTGATGATGAGGTGATATCTCTGCCAGATCTTGGGAGACCTCGAGATGCTATGATGCCCAGAGCACCCGAGACCGAGGCTCTAGATGAGGGCACCGTGCCGCTGGACTCGACTGCCCTTCCGAGAAGCCTCCTAGGGCATATAGCCCGGGAGGTGGAGTGGGGGAAGCCCCTGATGCCACAGGATCAAAACCCGTGGATCAAGAAGCAAAGCAACACAAACAAATTAATACCAGCGACAATCAACAACTATCGGGGGACAAGCGGTTCCCCACCTGCCAGAGTAGGAAAATTTGGAGCTACATGTTCCTGCTGAAGATCTAGCTCTGGCCGGGTCTCAAGCACATTACAACTGAAAGCCTCGCCCTTCAGGGCGGGGATGAAAATTTACAAGCCTTCTTAGGGTTTAATCTTTATGAAGCCCGGGATAATGGGCTCCTGGGGGATCTCTGGCCACCCCGACTGCCCCCCAGATGACAGATGTAAACCCGAATAGATGGGGGGAACCTATGAGCCGCCTGAAAGGAATGACGATCAATGACGACCTGAAGGCGGGAGAGGAGGTCAGCTCTCCATATAGGGATACGATTTCAATCTATTGAGAACCTGCGATGGAATAGATATGCCTAATAATAGGCAAGTCTATCTATGAGCTGAGAGGTAGAGTTGAAGGGGATATTATGGTTAAAACATATTAGTCTAGCCATATCAAATGAGTATGATGGGTTGACCAGAGTAGTTAAAGTGAGATCTGAGAAAGGACGTGTTAAAGCCCTTAGAGCCGTTAGACCTTAGGGAAGGAGAGGAAATTCTAGTAGAGATTAAAGAGGATACTATAAGAATATGCCAGACGTATCCGTAAACTCAGCAACACAAGAGAGGAGGAGCCCTCCGAGGCCTTGTCCAATGAAAGGGAAGGATTTTGACCTTAGCTGCAGGTTGAGGATTATCATCGACACTTCGGTATATATCGATTTATTTTCAGAAAGAAACGAAAAGAGGGTGCAGCTTGCAGAAAAGCTGTTTAACTATATAAAATCCAAGGGGAATAGTGTCAGACTATATGGGCCAAGATTACTCCTTATCGAGCTTGCCGGTGTGCTCATCAGATATACTCTTCCAAGGGTGGTTAGTAATATTATTTGAAAAAGATGAAGATAGAGGTAGTTTTCCTAGATGATGGGGTTCGAGTTTCATTGAATTTGATGTGTTTTAACATCAAGCCCTCTTCCCTTGGCTTCATCGCATCGGGCAGGGCTTTCACTGCCCCATCACATTATCTGTATCTACCCACTTTGAGGAACCTCAATCCCAGCTATGAACCAGGGTCTTCGATGATGACGAAGCCATGGGTTGGGATCGCATTCAAGCAAGTTAGTACAGACTATGTGGTGGGGCGAAAGTTTCTATCTCCCCTCTCTCACCCACCGGGTATTTCACATATCTGTTGTATCTATATAGTAATACCTCCATAGTGTTGATTGGTGGGTGTGCTGCATCTAAGCTGTGTTAAAGCTATAGATTGTCTTTTAGAGCCTTTAGAGCCTGGGTGGATTGTTGAGTTCTATGGAGCCTGGGATCTTATCTATCTGCTTGCCCATAGATCTATAGCTTGTCTCTCTGCTATGGATGATGTTTATGTATATATTAACCAGCTATTCGGAGGTCTTGATCCTTTTTTGTTGAGGAGACTTACAAAGATCTTGGGCGGGGATCTCTCGAGGATATACTTCTCTAGGGGGTTAAAGCTAGAGGATCTCGAGAGCTTTTCACAGAATTACTCCTTAGAGGGCTATCTAATAGTTATAGATCCCTATCTTCACTCTAACCCAAATTCCACGGGCTTCGAGATCTATACGAAGATCACTTCGTGGATCAGAAGAATGGGTATTTCGAAAAACATAGTTGTTTTTAACAGGGTGACAAGATACGGCTCCCAAAAGCCTGAGGGAGGGAGTTTCCACCACCATAGTGTTCACATAATGATGAGGATCTCAAGGAGGAGGTTTGGAATATATGGTGAGCTAATTAAACACCCAGCTAGGCCGAATGCGAGGGCTGCGTTCACAATCGAGGATCTCTATGGGGGTGGGGGAAGATGGGTAGGACGGCGCCATCTCTTAGAATGGGCGTTGAGGGCGAGCTAGATAGGCTTAGAAAGATCTTCTCCTCAATAGAGGATCCAGAGCTTAGAGAGGCCGCCCTAGAAGGCCTTGAAAGCGCTGTGAAGCTATACAATGCCTTTCAGAGATCTCCATCGTCAGATCCCTTGGAGGTGATTCTCTTCTCCTTAATTGTGGAACTATATAGGAGGCTTAGAAAGAGTTGTGGGCGCTAGACGCGTCTCTAGAAAGAGGCAGGATCTTACTTAGGATGCTTAGAGGAGATGGTAGAGGACTTGAAAATATATATGTAGATGCTAGATATAGAGGCTATATAGATCCCAAGATAGATGCTGAGAAACTCTTATCAAAGATCGAGGAGCACCCATCTATAGAGAAAGCCTGGATAGAGGAGTGGCTCCAACCACCTTATTATAGATCATGGAGGAAGATTATAGCCTTTGAAGTAAGAGATCCGAGGAGAATCAACGAGATCCACTCTAGAGTTGAGATACTCGGGCTAGGCGTTAGGGTTAACACTTATCCAGGACTTGTTCAGTCAACACTACACAGACTCGGAATACCTGTTCTCACCAGACTTAGAAGAGATCTAGGCGTTGATGAGGATATGAAAGATCCTCTCTATCAGCCACCACCTATTAAATGGGCTTGGGTGAGACTCTTGGCATGGTACGGAGAGGCCCTTTCAAGGAAGTCTAGGGTAGTTGGTTTCGAGATAGAATCTCCCGAGGGCGTCTCGAGAGGATCTATTGATAAGCTATTCGAAGCCGTAGAGGATCTAAACCCCCATATGATCCTATATAGGGGGCCCTTCGAAGAAATCATAGATAGAATCGCTAGATCCAAGGGATCTATTTTCGTACATATGAAAGGAGTTCCCATAGGCGTCTATGGCCTGTTAGAGTGGTGTAGAATAAGTTATACAATCCCGAGGATCGCAGGGAGATACTCGATAGGAAGGGTATTAACGTCCATCGAAGCTTTGAGAGCCTTTGAGAAGAGATATCTAGTCCCTCACAGACCCGCTGGATATGCAGAGACTATGAGAAGGGTTGAGTCTCTACCACTATTCGATAGGGGAGGCTATGTTATGAAGCCAGAGCCTGGGATCTACTTCGGGGTTGTACAAATTGATTTCTCATCACTTTATCCCTCGATAATATCTAGATATAACATCTCACCCGAAACAGTTAACGATCCCAGCTGCTCTAACTACATAGAGGTGCCTGAGGCGATGCATCGGATCTGTATGGAGAGGAGAGGTCTCGTAGCTGAGGTTATAGAAGATCTAGTAGCGAGAAGGCAGGAGATTAAAAGGGCCTTAGACGGTGTCAACCCCCATCTCAGGAGGATCTTGGATGAGAGACAGGAGGCTATAAAGTGGATCCTTGTAGCATCCTTCGGATATCTAGGATATAGAAATGCCAGGTTTGGAAGAATAGATAGCTATGAGTGTGTCACAGCATATGCTAGGGAGATTGCGTGGAGGGCTATGGATATTGTGAGGAGTATGGGATATAAAGTGATCCACTATATAATTGACTCGGCATTCATAGAAACAGGGAGGGTAGATAGGGTAGAGGCTGAAGATATAGCGAGAATTATCGAAAGGGCTACAGGGTTTAGGGCTAGGGTAGAGGCTATATATAGGTGGCTCATAATCCCACCAACTGCTAGGGGTGGCGGAGCCTCTAACAGATATATAGGCAAGCTCCTAGACGGCTCCACAAAGATCAAAGGTGTAGAGCTTATTAGAAGGGACACCCCTCCAATAGTGAAGAAAGCATGGATCAAGGCTATAGAAGCACTATCAAAGGCAGATACGGAGAAAGAGCTGAGAGAAAGAGCCATAGAAGCTCTAGAAGAGTTCAAAACCGTCGAGAAAACCATACTAAGCGGATCAGCACCCCTAGAAGAGCTAGTAATCACCAGAACAAAGGAAGAGGAGATTACCCAGGTGATCAGGCACAGGAGATTCTATCCAGCCACGTCCAAGAGAGGATATAGCCCGAGATATTATCTAAAAAGGCTGGAAAGCCTTAAAAAACTCTTACTATATATTACACAGCCCATCTAACAGAGGCTGCCGACCTAGAGGCGAAGGGTATACTGAACCGCTACTTTTACTCCATATTTATGGTTTTCCCGATCCCAGAAAGCCTTTTAAACATTACACTAGCGGAGTTCTGCTGCGTGTTACACAGAAATGTTGAGAGGATCGAGCAGTAGATGTGGGTATGTCGTGGAGACCCAAGAAGCAATGAACCTGAGGAAGCTATGAGGGTGGAGCTGTGGGCCGGGGTCACCCTGAGCGGGTGAAGCCAGCGATATGGATCCCGATGAAAAGGGATCCCGAGGGCTTTGAAGCCAAGGGAAAAGAGCTAGGCAAGAACCAAGCCCAGTGAAACCCGAACCCCGTTAGGAGGTTAGATATATTAGCTTTGCAGTGTATCTATTTAGGCGGCTATGTGGAGTAGCATTTATAGAGATTTTGAGAGGCTCTGGATATGGGAGAGGCTCAGTAATAGGCTTGGCTGGTATCTAGGGGTTTCTATTAATAGATATCCAGCTAAATATAATATCGCCAATAGAGTTGCAGTGCCTGCCAATAGCTTTGATGAGATAGGCTCTATTGAGGAGGGGCTTTCGATATATGAGAGGGCTACAGAGGATTTTCTAAGGCTTTGGAGGGATGTTAGATATGGAGGCGAGGATATAACTAGGCTTGAGAGACCTAGATATAGCTTGTTAGACCTCGCCAGGAGCCTTGTTAGAGTTATTGTTAAGAAATGTGTTTTTTGCAGGTGGAGATGTGGTGTTGACAGAGCTAAAGGTGATAGGCTAGGGGCATGTATGCTCACCACAGAGAGCAGGGTTGGCTCCTACTTCCACCACTTCGGTGAGGAGCTTGTCTTTAGAGGGACACACGGCTCTGGAACAATATTCTTCACTTCATGCAACATGAGGTGTCTCTTCTGTCAGAACAGCGATATCTCTAGAGATAGATTCAATGGTGTTCCCTACACCCCAAGAGAGCTTGCCCAGATAGCCTTCCTCCTCAGGATCGAGGGCTGCCACAATATAAACTGGGTTGGTGGGGAGCCAACTGTGCATCTCCACTCCATAGTAGAGGCTATGTGGTATCTAGCGAATGAGGGTTTCAAGCTAATGCCTAGAGACGGGGAGCTTGAGAAGCTCCTCCTAACAAAGGCAGACAGCTATATACCATATCCCATGGACAAGAGGTTCGGATCATATAAGGGTCTCTTCAACGTCCCAATGCTGTTTAACACAAACATGTTCCTCTCAAGGGAATCCATGATCCTTTTAAGACCCCTCATAGATATATGGCTACCTGACTTCAAATTCGGTCCAGGGAGATGCGCTATAAGGCTATCCAGAACCCCGTGGTACTATGAGACGGTTGCTAACAACATCAAAACACTCTATGAATGGGGCGAGGAAATGGTTATAAGACATCTCGTGATGCCAAACCATGTCGAGTGCTGCACAAAATCAGTTCTAGAGTGGATTGCTAAGAATATACCGGGCACCCCAGTAAACGTTATGGATCAATATAGGCCTGAGGCATACGCAGATCCAAGTTCGCCCAGCTTCAGCCCGGACGCATTCGACATAGCTAGAAGACCAACGAGAGAGGAGATATTAAGAGCATGGAGATATGCAGAAGAGCTCGGACTAAACTACAGAGAAATAACGTTTGAGAAGAAGCTATCGATAAGATCTGTAGAGGGTTTACTAGAAACACTTATAGAACACTAAGCCCCAAGCCCCAATACATCCTTCTAGAGATAGCAGCCTGCCTGGCATCTCCCCAGAGAATAGATATCCACACATATAATGACTAAGATTAATTTAGATTGTTGTTATATATAAAGCGTTTCTAGCGAATTTTATATATCTCGCAAGTAGTTCTTGTTTGGTGATGCTCAATGGTTAAAAGGCTCTCAATAAAACCCGGCTCAAGATGTGAGGATGAGCCTGATATATGTCACAACAGGTGGCATCCCGATATTAAGCCGGCTATAGAGGTAGATCCTGGAGAGGTTGTTGAGGTTGAAACGAGAGATGCCTTCGATGGCCAGATATTAAATAGGCCAGGTGTTGATGATGTCTCCAACGCTGATCTCAACTTTGTACATCCACTCACGGGCCCAATCTATATAAGGAGTGCGAGGCCAGGGGATCTCTTGGTTGTCGAGGTTCTAGATATAGAGCCAGATGCCTTTGGATTCTCAGTTATAGTTCCTGGCTTCGGCTTTCTAAGAGATCTATTTCCCAAGCCATACAAAGTTAGGTGGAGCATTAGTGGGGGCTACGCTTCCTCACAGGATCTGCCTAATATAAGGATCCCTGAGGATCCGTTCTTCGGGGTCATGGGTGTTGCTCCATCCAGACCGCTTCTAGAGGCTATTAGGAAGAGGGAGGAGGATCTAAGGGCTAGGGGCGGCTTCGTCCTACCCCCAGACCCTAGGGGAGCTGTCCCCAAGAAAGAGCCAATAGCCACAGAGGGGCTGAGGACCATACCTCCGAGGGAGAACGGCGGGAATCTTGATGTGAGACATTTCAGCCCAGGATCCAAAATATATTTCCCTGTATTTGTAGATGGAGCTCTATTCTCTTTAGGGGATGCTCACTTCGCCCAAGGAGATGGCGAGGTATGCGGTACAGCTGTAGAGATGAGGGCAAAGGCAAGGCTGAGGTTCTACGTAGTTAGAGAAGGTGCGAGGAAATATAATATAAATTCTCCTATCTTCAAACCCTCTGATAGCTCTTTGAGGAGATTCTCGTGGTCTAAAACACTCGCTATAACGGGCTTCGGGATTTTTAATGGGAGAAATGAGTCTGAGAATGCAACGCTATCAGCCAGACATGCTCTTCTAAACGTTATAAATATTCTCGAAAAGATCGGTTATTCGAGGGAGCAGGCATATATAATAGCAAGTGTAGCTATAGATCTCAGGCTAAGCCAGCTTGTTGATGTACCCAACTTCACGGTAACAGCTTTCCTACCGCTAGATATATTCGTAGATCCGCCTAGAGAGCTTCTCGAACTAGTTCTTTAACCTCTAACCTCTTCCCGCAATTCTAGCTTGCCTTCAATAGTTTTTATGAATAAGGAGCATTAATTCGGTGTGAAGGCTTTCCAATTTGTATTAATAAGATAGCTATATATTCTATCTACTTGGTAGGTGCTTGTATCGGATGAGTGAGGGGGAGGAGATCGAAGAGATTGCTGAGGAGGTTGAAGGGGAGGAGGTTGCTGGTGAGGCAGTTGCTGAGGAGGTTGAGTCTGAGGCTGAGGTATCTGATCTTCTTTTAAGCCTTGATCAGATTAACACAATGATCCAGGTGACGGAACTCTGGGACTCAATAGTCTCTGGAAAGATAGGTATAGACGAGGCTAGGAAGATGTTGGACAGGCTCTCAGGCTATGGCAGGAGACAGACTTTGGAGACAGAGGTGGAGGAGGAAGAAGCCGAAGAGGAGGAGGAAAAGCCTAAAAAAGTTAGATCTTCTAAACAGCCTGGTAAGAAGAAGTCCAAGGGATCTAAGGAGTAGAGCTTGAGGAGCGATGTGGTTGGAGATATGGAAGGTGATGTTTTCTCACTCCTACATCCAAGGCTTAGAAAAGCCATTCAGAAGCTTGGGTATATAAGGCCAACAAGGATCCAGAGGCTCGCCATACCAAAACTGCTTAATATAGATAGGAACGCCTTGATAATAGCCCCAACCGGTAGTGGTAAAACTGAAGCTGCCCTCTTCCCGATACTCTCTAGAATCCTTAGCAATGGCGGCGAGGATCCCAGAATACTGTACGTCACACCCCTCAGAGCCCTTAACAGAGATCTCATGGCAAGGCTGGAAACGCTTTTCGAGGAATTGGATCTAAGGTTAGGGGTTTGGCATGGAGACACGCCTAGAAGTGCTAAAAAGAAGATGACGGGGAAGCCTCCTACAATGGTTATAACTACACCAGAATCTCTTCAATATCTAATCGTGAATAGGGATCTTATCCCCAAGCTCTCAAATATCGATTATGTAGTCGTCGACGAAATTCACGAGCTATTGCCGAGCGAAAGAGGTTCCGAGCTTGTCGCGGCCCTAGAGAGACTCAGAAGATATGCGGGTTCCTTCATAAGAATAGGGATCTCTGGAACCGTTGGGAACCCATTGGAGGCTGCACGTTTCCTTGCAGGATCCCATATTGGTGTTGAGATTATAATGGATAGATCTAGCAAGCCATATAGTACAAAGGTCTATAGCCCCCTCCCAATATATGTTTCTGAGCGGAGTGGAGATCTAGATCCCTTCTTCGAGGCCAGGATTTCGAAGATAGAGGAGATCCTTAGAGACTCCAGGGGATCCGCTATAATATTCACCAACACAAGGGATCAGGCTGAGAGGCTCGGGGCAGAGCTGAGGAGAAGAGGTCTTCTAGTCGGTGTTCACCACGGATCCCTCTCAAGAGATGCTAGGGAGGATATTGAGAGAAGCCTCAGGGAGGGGAGGATCCCGGCTATAGTGGCTACATCGAGCCTCGAGCTGGGGATAGATGTGGGGAGCGTCGAGATCGTTATCCAATATATGTCGCCTAGACAGGCTATGAAGATGCTCCAGAGAATGGGTAGGAGTGGGCATAGAGAGGATGCACCATCTATAGGCTATATAATTGCTAGCGAAAACATCTACGATATAGCTGAGAGCGCTGTTATAGCTAGGAGGGCATGCTCTCAGGAGCCCTATAAGGAGATCGAGAGACCTTCCCCTCGAGAGCTACCCCTAGATGTTCTTGCCCACCAGCTAGCAGGGTTAGTTCTTGAAAGAGAGCCGATCTCCGTGGAAGAGGTGGTTGAGATACTCTCGAAGGCCTATCCATTCAGAAGTCTCACACAACAGGTTGTTGAAAGGGTTGCTGAGTTCCTCTCCAACATAGGGGTTATAAGGATATCTGAGGAAAACAGCGTAAAGATCCTGTTAAGGGGTAGGAGGGCTAAGCAGTATTACTACCGGGCAACTATGATTGTTGATACCAAGAGCTACAGGGTTGTCGATATAGCCTCTAACAGATCTATAGGGGAGCTGGATGAGAGGTTTGTCGCCAAGGAGTTGTCTCCAGGAGCTATAATAGTCCTCGGAGGATCTCTCTGGAGGGTTTTAGAGGTCGAGGATGATCACATCTATGTTGAGGCTGTAGATAGTGCAGAGGGATCTGTGCCCAGATGGATTGGACAGCAGATCCCAGTTGATAGGAGGGTCGCTAGAGAGGTGTGTATGATGCTGAGAGCCCTATCCATGGATCCAGGGAAGACCGTGGAGAGATACCCTGTTGACGCTGATGCTATGAAAAGGGTTTTGGAGGTCGTTGAGAGACATATATCTAGTGGCTATCCAATCCCAGGGGATGACCTAGTGTTGATAGAGAGTTGGAGAGACTCCGGTGTTAGCATCGCCATCATACATGCCTGTATAGGTTCTAAGGCGAGTGAGGCTCTAGGGCTATATATATCTAGCTATCTAGGCTCCTCAGCATCTTATAGAGCTACACCATATGGCGTTGTAGTGGCTATACAGGGTAATGTCGGAGCTAGGGATCTTGAGAAGATTCTATCCTCTTGGAGAGATCCTGGCGAGATAGAGGCGAGGGTTCTAGGGGCTGCAAGGGCTAGCGGAGCTTATAGATGGCACCTAGTAGCGGTTGCGAAGAAGATGGGGGCTGTAGATAGGGATTACCCCTTCGAGGAGGCTTTGAAACATACAAGGCTCTTCGAAGACACGATTGTGGGTGAGGAAGCTTTAAGAGACATGCTCTATGAGGAGATTGATCTAGATGGGCTGAGAGATCTTCTATTAAGGGTTAAGGATGGGAGGGCTAGGATTATTGCTCTAGATCTGAGGGAGCCAACACCGCTTGGAGGTGAGCTCTATAAGGGTATATCGGGCTTTGAAAGGGTTAGAAGCCAGTCTATACCTAGGAGCTTACTTGCAGAGCTTGTGAGGAGGAGGCTTGAGGAGAAAGACGCATTGCTAGTATGCATTATGTGTGGCTATACATATACGTCAAAGGTAAAGGATCTGCCCCAGAAGATTGAATGCTCAGCATGCGGATCTGTGTTCGTCGGTGTGAACAAATATGGCTATCCATCTGCGAGAGAGCTTGTCAGAAGGATTGCTAAGAATCCAGAGATCCTAAGAGATCCAAAGGCTTTGAGAGATGATGAGAAGGAGGCTCTCTCAATGCTTGTAGGGACAGCTAACCTTGTTGCCAGCTATGGTAGAAAGGCTGTGCTTGTCCTCATGGGAAGAGGGGTTGGGCCGGAGAGCGCAGCTAGCATTATAGCTTCTTCACAGGATGACGAGGATCTCTATATAAAGATCTTGGAAAGAGAGAAAAAATACATGTCCACAAAAAAATATTGGGATTAACCCGATCAGATCTATAGCATTTAGAATAATATGGATCTTCGGATATCCATGAAAATGGATAGCCGCTTCATGCCTATGGTGATACCCATGTTAGGTTTTCGAGGAACCTAAGTCTCTTAGGTATTGGTGGGTGTGTTGCTAGGATCTCCTCTATTGGTGAATACTCAGACCTCATGATCCTCTCGATATCAGCTCTCGTTACCCTGTAGAAAGGCTCTGCAGCAGCGTCTATTAGTGCGTATATGAATAGAGCCCTCAGCTTGCTCTCCCCAACACTCTGATGAATCTCCGGGTTTCTTCTATAGAATATATGTATCTTTGCCAGTGCAGCCTGCATAGCACTCCTCCCAGCCGCTTTGGCTCCCTCGAGGTCTGCGTAGTATTCTCTCAGCCTGCTGAATGCTAGTATTAGTATTTGGAGCACGAATGACACTATCACAGCTGCTATTCCTACCAGCACCAATATAGCTGGGCTCGAGCCATTTCTCCTATTACTACCGCCTCCCCAAAGCCCTAGATGTACTAAGCTTACACCTAGATAGTATATCACAGACGGGAGTATCCCTAGGAAGAGCATTATAGCATTATCTCTGTGCTTGTGGTGCCCTATCTCATGCCCTACAACAGCCTCTAACTCCCTCTCATCTACGAGCCCTAGCATGCCCTCTGTAACCGCTACATACCTTCCAAGGAATATGTTTCCATATGCAAATGCGTTGGGGGGGCCTCTAACCCTCACAGCCTTAGGAGGCTTCACACCGAGTCTTGAGGCAACTCTATTCACTATCTCCTGGAGCCTTGGATCTGGTGTTGCTCCATAGAATAGGTTTATCATCAGCGGTGAGAGTATATATGTGAATAGGTTTGCTATAATTACGAAGAGCATTATGGGGAGTATAAACCCGGTCACGATCCCCGGGTCGCTGAGGTTTATAGGAGCCCCTCTCCACGCTTGGATAGCATATACTATACCAAAGAGGGTTCCAGTAAATACTAGGATGATTAGAATTAGGGTGAGAACCATAGAGGTGTATAGGGAGAAAGCCCCTGAGAGTCTGCCAGCAACTTTAGGAGCTATTGTTGATGCTAGCATAAACATCACTATATATCCTAGAACCATTAGAGCCAATGCTATTGGGTCGAAGAAGAGGAACACCTGGTCTCACCTATATATATTATACATATGTAAGCATAATAAGCGTTTCCATATGCATCTAATTCACAGAGTTTCGGAAAAGCTAAAAAGCCCCGATGAGTTATATAGAGATGGCCGGGGTAGCTCAGCTGGTAGAGCGCCGGGCTGTTAACCCGGTGGTCGGAGGTTCGAATCCTCCCCCCGGCGCCAGAGCAAGGATCCCTAACATAGCTGCTAGCCATTGTCCAACCTACCCATAATCTAAAGGTAGATATGTGAATAGTTCTTGGAATGAGAGATCAACATTATTATATGGGTAGTAAGCAAATACCTTCGATAATAGATCATCATTATTTAGCTTTCTTATTAGTTCTTAATCTCTTAGCTCTACCGGTAATTAGATGACTAGCTGGCTCGATGTCCTGATTAGCGTGGTAGTAGCTATTCTCCAGATAGCTGTGGGTGTCGGGCTAGCCCTTTTTAGCGTGACACTATCTCTAAATCTTTTGAATAGACTTACGAGGGGACTGGATGAGATGGCCGAGCTGAGGAAGGGTAATGTCGCTGTTGGCGTCTACATAGCTGGAATACTTATTGCTGTCTCCAGTGTTATTGGTCAAGGCGCATCTGGAATCGCCAGATCTTTCCTAGGTGGCAAGGGAGCTCTCGAGGCTCTCATAGCTGGCTTGATACAGCTTTTCATAGGGTTGCCCCTAGCTATATTTTCAATCACATTGGCCCAGAATGCTGTATATAGATTTATGGTTGCAAGGCTAGCCGGCAAGGTTCAAGCACCGTCTATCGCTGAGGAGCTGAGTAGAGGTAATATTGCTATAGCCGCAATACTCTTCGGAGCCTTCTTTGCAACGTCAACCGTTATAAGCCAGTCCATAGGATTCTTAGCACAGCCAATAGCGCAAGCCCTTGGAGTAGCGGTAAGCAGCTAAAACACCCTAACAATAATTTCTAATAATTACATTTCTTTGATGCCCATGGTGGCTAGCAAGGGGACTAGAGATCTGAAGGCTGAGATAAGGGCTGGGATTTGGAGGCTTCTTGAGGAGAGAGGTGTTTCGAAACCCCCCAAGCCCATCTATGGGAGAATACCTAACTTCGATGGTGCTGAGCTAGCGTGTGAGAGGGTCTCAGAGCTTCCTGAGTTCCGCGGAGCCTCTGTCATCAAGATCAACCCTGATTCTCCTCAGATGAGGTCTAGATATATAGCACTATTATTGGGTAAGATAGTGATAATGCCTATGCCGAGGCTTAGAGAAGGGTTCCTGATATTAGATCCAAGATCTATACCTAGGAACAGGATCTCTGAAGCGGCAACGATAAGGGGATCCTTTATATGGGGTTCTAAGATATCGATTAAGGAGATCCCAAAGGTAGATCTGCTGATAGTCGGCTCGGTAGCTGTGAATACAAAGGGAGCTAGGATTGGAAAGGGAGGGGGCTACGCTGATCTAGAATATAGTATATTGAGAGAGCTAGGGCTTGTAGATGAGGACACACCTGTTATAACAACAGTCCACGATCTACAGATCATAGACCAAGAGATACCCATGGAGGAGCACGACCTGCCGGTAGACATCATAGTAACCCCCATGAGGATAATAAGGATCGAGAGAGCATATAGAAAGCCAAAAGGAATATACTGGGATAGGATAGATAGGGAAAAATTAAAAGAAATTCCAATACTAGCTGAGATCCTCAGAGAAAGGACGGAACAAAAGAGGAAAACGTGATGCTGAAGATCTCTAGACTAAGAAATATAGGGAGCTCTTTAGCTTTCCTTAATATAAATGAAATATCCAGAGTATATAGTGTATATTATACTATTCTAGCTAAGCTTCTGGGCAATTTCCAAACTCTTAACAATTTAATTAGATGCTTAGATCGCTTATTCCTCGGCTATATTCCAACTCCACTAGCGCTTGATCTACAAGCCTTTATAGCAGAGATAACCTTCCTATTCACAGGATCGGTTGTCATAGTATTATAGCCGAATTAATATCGAGACTCCCTAAATAACATATGCCGTGACCCTCGTCACTTTTAATTGTTTTAGTCATGGCAGGTAGGAATCGCTAACATAGATCCTAAGGACAGGGTTTTAAATGTGTCAAAGCAATCCTCTTAGCCGTTGCCTCTCTGATCCAGGGTGACGACCTCCTCTCAGCCTTAAATGAGGCTTTTAGCTGTGAAGGGATATAGCTTTTGACTAGCAATGACCATTGAGATCTGGGTTATAGAGCCCAAACCGGTGTTGATATTGCATATGTTATTAATAGGTTTATTGTTGAGTAGAGAGCTGTTACCCTGTAGATCTCTTTTGCCTTTAGCTTTGCACCTGTTTCTCTCTCTAGTATTCTGAACGCTACATATAGTGCTGGTGCTCCCGCAGCTGTGTAGTTGCTTCCAAGCGTTCCTGACCATAGTAGGGACCATGCGAAGGGCCATGGGTTCTCGATCCCAGCGTCTTTTATGCTCTTCAGCATTACAAGTATATATGCGTCGTGCTCTACGAATGCCACTATGGGTGCTGAGATCCAATATATTGCTGTATAGCCTATAAAGGCATTACTTAGAGTATTTGACAGCCATTCCGAGATAGGCTCTAAGCCTCCCCACTTCTCGAGAGAGCCGACTAGTATGAATAGTGATATATAGAATAGAATAGCGCTCCAATCTATCCCCCTCTCAACTGTTTCTCTAAATTCCGAGCGGTATAGCTTTTCAGCGATTATAGATCCTATTACAGCTACGGCTAAGGGGAAGATGCCTAGAGGTATCTCCCTTCCTAGATAAATGCTTATTTCCCTCCTAAGACTCATAAGAGCTATCGCTGCTGAGAACATAGCCATTGAGAGATAGAGATACCCCCTAGATGTCAATCCATCATCTAACCTCCGCTCAGCGTGCTGGGGTACCTTTATTGGTATAACTGGCACGAGGATCTTCGAAGATATATAGAGAGTGGCTAGAATAGATATCATTAATATCGGGAAGCTTGAGGGTTTCCCATGCATGTATATGAAATCAGTGAACTCAGCCCCAAACACACTGTGGAGAAGCTGTGGGGGCAGATCTCCTAGGAGGAGCGCTGTGCCCGTCGCATTGGCTGTTAGAGCCGCTAGAAGAGCTATTGGAAGCGGGTTTACACTACATGCCCTTGCTATCGAAATAGCTATAGGGGTTATCAACATAACCACTAGCACGTTGTCAACCACGGTGCTTATCAAGCCAGCTATGAAAGAGAGAATCAAAGCAATATCCCTAGAACTCCTCATAAACCTCGAGAAGTAGGAGACCACAAGCTCTGGAAAACCAGCTCTTGTAAGGTGAAACGATATAATCCACATACCGAGCAATATCGCAATGATATTCCAATCAACAAAAGAGCCGAAGGCCTCGCCAAGACCTACATAGCCTGCCAAGAGCAGCACTGCAACACCTAATAGCCCTGCTAGAGATTCCTCAACCCTTCTAGACACTATAAGAGCTATCGAAACAGCAAAAACCAGCCACACAACGATAAAGCCCTCCAAAGCCACCAAATCCACCCCAGCCCTCTATGATTAGACCCTAAAGACAATAAGGCTTCGCAGGAGAACCCACAGCCAGGAAACTATCATCACACACCCCTACCCGCTTGTCCCTCAATGATTGTTGATTATCTCTGATATTAATTTGTTTGTGTTGCTGCTTTTTGATCCACAGGTTTTGATCCTGTGGCATTGAGGCCCCCCACAGGGTTTTGGATACCCCTGTGGTTTCATGGGTGGCTGTTGAGCCCCCGCGGCATGGGGCTCCCATCTAGGGCTAGGCTTGGAACCCCGAAGCCCTTCTGGGCAATGCCCTCATAAAGGGCTTCGGCCTCGGGTGCTCTGGGCATCATAGCATCCCGAGGTCTCTCTACGCCCAGATCTAGCGCAGATATCACCTCATCATCAAAATAATTATAGATTGGATTCTTATAAGTTTAGGCCCGGACAACAAATGAATATAAAAGCATTCCCACTACCATAAAAAAGATACAGCCCACCTCTTAGCCAATCATGGATAATATATATTTTTTATAATTGAAATCCTATCCTTTATAGTGGGGAGGAGGTCAGCTAGCACAATTCTTACTTCTCTCTATTTCAAAGGAGTCTTCCAGCTGTAAAAATTTATATGCTGGTTGAAAGGATCTGTTTTAAATCTATGACAACTCCTTATATATCTCCTGTACTTTCGCTTAGCAATGGTATTGTGAAGGGTATTACTAGGGTTTGGGCTATAGTGATCGCTTTAATAGTAGTTATCGCAGCAATAGCTGGGATAATATCGATTCAGATGCTTAGTCCTGGAAGAGCTCCTCAACAGGCGATAACTACACAATTCCCAACACCTCTAACAACCCAGTAGTCCTCGCCATTACCGACTCAGGCTACTACTCCTCTACAGCTTATAGAGCCGTCTGACCCCTAACTAGGGATAGCTATAGCTGGTAATAATAAGAATAAGGCCATTTCAGCTTTAATAAAAAATCTTCTGTACGAAGATTGTTAAGAGCAAGTCTCTATATATTTTATTTAAAGGAGAGAAGGTCACTCCGCCCTGTGGATCATATGTTTAGATAGTGTAGCAATGCTATATGGAGACACTATTATATTAGAAAGTTAATCGATTCTGTTGCAGCTAAAAGCTCCGCCCTCTAGAGCGGGGAGAAGGTCAGATTCTATCTAAATAGCTGGACCTCTACCCTATTCTAAAGGCTTTTCAACAATAACTCTTCACCTATAACCGCTAGGATCTCCCCTAAGGAAATCAAGAATATTTCCTATGAAGGTCGCCTACAGATGTGATGTTTCATAATGTTTATGGTGGTTGATTTCGAGATTCTTATTATCATGTCATCGTAATTGATGATAGTCTTGCCTATCTCTCAGAGATCCCACCAAATATATGTTACCCTATAACATATATTACCCAGATTATGGATCATTAGATTTTGTTTATAGTCAATTATATTAGTTTAAACGCGGAGTATTATTCCTATAACATGTCCCATGGATCTATTATGTAAAATATCCATATATTAGGCCATCGTAGATCTTTTAGAATCCCTCTAAGTTTTTATATATTTGAAAAGCTATTTCCCATGGCTATGCTGAAGATTGCTAGAAGCCATTTCGATGGGTTATCAAGGATCCTCATTTTGGAGAGTGATTCGATGAGACTATATATCATAGATCACTATGAGATCCTACCTAGCAAGCCTGGGAGGAAGCTATGCTCAGAGACACTCGAGGTTGGCGAAGCCATACTCTGCTACCTAGAGCTAGGAGGATCGTGTAGAGCCCTTATCTTAATAGTTGGCGAAAGGGCTGAGGTTATAAGCCTTAGACTACTAACAGCGATAGACAGCGATCCAGCAGATGGTTCTCCCAAAGCTGCAAGAGAACATTGCATTAAAATGCTTCATAGTATTCGACAATACTTGCTTAAGAACTATCATTCCCGCTGATACTTACCCTAGAGAGGAGGAACGGCGAGTCATTATGCTGCCCGTAGGCCTCCTCACCGCAGCAGTTCATCCCCAGTCGTCTGGGGGTCTCGACCCCATGGTTCTTGGAAACCTGCGGTCACTGCTATACTCATTACTCTGAGCCTTATATACATAGTCTCAGCATATCTCATAGCAACTAGGAGTGATTAAAAGCCATTAGAAGTAACAGAAAATATCAAGAAAAAGAAACAGCCTTTAATGTTTCTTAGGCTCCTCGCTCGAGATATTCTCTTACCCATCCAACTATATCCTCAATCTTGATTCTTATCTGTTCTCTAGTATCTCTGAATCTTATGGTCACAGTCCCATCTTCAAGTGTTCTGCCATCAACAGTGATCCCTAGGGGAACACCGATCTCGTCTGCCCTGGCATATCTCCTCCCAATGCTCCCGCTCTCATCATATAGCACATAAAACCCTGCTTTAACCAGGTCTTGATATATCTTTCTAGCTATTCTGATCATGTTTTCATCCTCGATGAGGGGGTATACACCAGCCGTTATTGGTGCTAATCTCGGGGGTATCTTCAGCACGACCCTCTCACCCTCCTCGCTATATGCCCTGTCGAGCACAACGTATACGAGTCTCTCAGCACCGAATGAGGGCTCCACAACATGTGGGTAGAATTTTTCGCCATGGATAATCTCTTCAATTTCTTCAACCTTGAATACCTCTTTACTTACCCTCACACCTCCTATCTCTATCTCGCTGCTTGAGAGATCTAGGCTATCTAGATCTATTTTTGAAAGGGCTCTGAAGATCTCTGGAGCCTTCTCACCATAGATCCTGAGGACAGCTTGTTTATCCACTCTAACTCTCCTTCTTCTAACCTGGACAGGCTTCTCATATCTCTTATAGACAGCTAGGTCTGCCCCGCTAAATAGAGCATGCCTACTCAGATCGAAGTCCGTTCTATTAGCATGTCCCGAAACCTCTATCCACCCCCATCTAGAGACCCTGACAAGCTGGTCGAAAACCTGGGATGCATAATGAGCCCTTTCATGGGGTAGCTTCTCCTCGAAATATGTATCCGAAGGCGGGATTCCAAGGGATTCTATATATTCGGATGCAACAGCCATCCAATATGCATGCCACTCGTTCCCAACTATCTTCTCTCTGACAAGCTCCTCAATCCTATACTCAGATGGCTCATCCCTTCCATCATTTCTATCGCTCGCCGTGAGTATCCTGAGCCTCCTATCTCTAACCCTGTCTAAAAGGGGGCATGAGGGGTTTTTGGGGTCGAAGAAGAATTCTATCTCCATTATGGTGAACTCCCTAAGCCTTATCATCCCCTGTCTAGGGGAGATCTCATTTCTAGCAACCCTACCTATCTGGGCGATCCCAAGGGGTAGCCTCTCCCTCATAGCCTCATAAACCCTTTTAAAGGCTGTGAACATGCCCTGAGCAGCTTCAGGCCTTAGATAACCTATCGAATCCGCGTAGGGGCCTATAGTTGTTTTGAAGAGGAGGTTGAATAGTCTCACCTCTCCCAAAGGACCTCCGCAGTATGGACATTTAATATCTCTCTCCATAATGATTCTCGTGAGATCCTCTGGCTTCATACCCTCCGTCTTAATAGATATAGAGGATTCTATAAGATGATCAGCTCTATATTTCCTTCCACACTTAGTACACTCAACAATAGGATCTGTAAAGCTCTCAACATGTCCTGAGGCCTCGAAAACCCTTGAAGGAGCTATGACAGGGGTCTCGATCTCAATAACATATTCCTGGTGCCTCTGGACAAAGACTCTTCTCCACTCCTCAACAATATTCCTCTTAAGCAGAAAACCCAGAGGCCCTAGATCATATAGCCCTGAAACACCTCCGTAGATCTCATAGGAGGGCCAGAAAAACCCCCTTCTAACTGCCAGCTCAACTATCTTCTCATATCTGTCCTCCGCCATCCACTCCAGCCTATCACAGACTCTAAAAACTCAAAAACTTATATCCATCATTCATTTCCGTCTCCAATTCCACAGTAGATCGTCAAATCCTGCATATCCAAATAGCTAGATCCAAAAGACAAGATCAAATTATCAAATTATATAGTTATTGTATAGCTAGTGAAAAAAGATCAGGGAAAAGTATGGATATATATATCCAGAGTCTAGCCAAAATAGCATAGCTAAGCTCTCGATCTAGGGCTTAGTCTAAACATGTTTTGAAGTAATATATCTATATTATTACTGTGGGATACTATCTTGGGAATCACCTTTGAAAGTGGCCATCGTCACAGGGGCTTCCTCGGGGATTGGGAGGGATCTTGCGATTCTCCTTGCTAGAAACGGGTATTCAGTTATGCTAGCCTCTAGAAGGGTTGATGCGTTGGAAAGGGTTGCTGAGATGATCAGGAGTGCTGGAGGTTCTGCTGAGATCTTTAAGGTGGATCTCTCAAATGTTGGTGAGGCAGATAAGCTGGTGGTATCTGTTGTTGATAAGATGGGGAGACTCGATCTATTAGTTAATAATGCTGGCTATGGTGTTTATGGGCCTATAGATGAAGTCTCTACAGAAGAGATCCATAGGATCTTTGCCGTAAATGCTATATCACCAGCTATACTGATCAGCAGGGCTGCGGGGTATATGAAGAAGTTTGGAGGGGGATGTATTGTGAATATATCCACCATGGCTATTTACACCCCCATCCCATGGCTATCACTCTACGACGCATCGAAAGCAGCCCTCAAAACTTTAACGGATACGCTTAGAGTGGAGCTGAAGCCATATGGGATAAGGGTTATAGGGGTTTATCCGGGCTATGTCGATACGGAGTTCCACAGGAATGTCGTGCTTACGGAGACATCTAGGAAGAGTGGGTGGAACTCTGGAGTCTCTAGATTTGCACCAATTATGAGGAGCGATCAGGTTGCTAGGGAGATTGTGAAGAGAATAATGGATCCAGAGTTTAACGGGGATATAGTGATAGGGTTTAACTATAAATTGTTAAAAGGGCTCTCACAACATCTCGGCTGGTTAGTTAATAAGGCTCTTGAGAGGATGTATATCGCTAACCTCGAGAGACTGGGGTTAATAAGGAGGAAGAGCTGATCCGCAGGATCCGCTGTTATTTAAAACACCAGCATCATATATAGATCGATACATAGTAGAGATTCAAAGCTATATCTTGAATATTATTATTAAAACCCTATACATCAATAATCGTGGTGTCTAGATTGATTGAGAGAAGGGTTTTTGGATGGACAGGAGAGAAGATCTCTCCCCTCATCCTTGGATCCTGGGAGTATGGAGCCCCATCGATAGCCTCTGAGGAGCAGGCTATGAAGATTATCAGAAAGGCTATCGAACTCGGGATAAACGCTATAGATACTGCTGAGAGCTATGGTGCTGGTTTATCGGAGAAAATTATTGGGAGAGCTATCAAGGGTTTTAGGAGGGACGAACTATTTATAATAACAAAGGTTTCATATGATCATCTGAGATATGATGATGTCATAAAGGCTGCCGAGGCTAGTCTAAAGAGGCTTGAGACAAGCTATATAGATCTCTATCTAATCCACTGGCCACACCACTATGTACCCCTCAGAGAGACTCTAAAGGCTATGGAGAGACTTTGGAGCGAGGGAAAGATAAGATATATAGGTGTTAGCAACTTCCCACTACCAATGCTCAGAGCTGCTAGAGAATATCTATCGAGAACAGATATAGCTACTAACCAGGTTCACTACAACATGCTATATAGGGAGGTTGAGAAAGAGCTCCTACCATATATGGTTCAGGAGAACATAGCACTTCAAGCCTACGATCCATTAGCCCTTGGATTCCTAATCGGTAGAAAGGAGATTAGGGAGGAGTATAGATGGTATAGACTTGCAAAACCCGAGGTTATAGAGGCAATACAGCCTCTGGTAAATGAGGTGAGGGCGATAGCAGCAGAGCTGGGTAAAACCCCGGCACAGGTTGTCCTCAACTGGCTATTAATCAAGGAGAACGTCTTTCCAGTATTCAATACAACTAAGGAAGAGCATCTAATAGATAACATAGGTAGTCTCGGCTGGAGGCTCTCGAAGGAACATCTAGATAGGATCGATAGGGTGTGGGTCTCAATAAAGCTAGAGAGTATATAGGGATTAGATGCTCATGAAGCTCTATATTTTTTATCTATCCTCGTCCTGATATCCCATATCTCCTCTCTACACTATTACGGGAATCAATCTCTCCCTTAAGGATGTGGAGAGTTCGTTAAGCAGCTTCCTCTCATATTATATCGCTTACCCTATGGCAATGGTGTTGAATACAAAAGGTTATCAGTATATACTCATGAACCTATATGAAACTCAGACGGCAGGCAAACGATAGGAAGAAGAAAGATCTATATTAGATCTCTCATAGAATGGGATTTTCGACTGGAAATTAGTCTTTTTCCCTCGCTATGCTATAGTTGATGCTTATAGGAATTGATATTATTATTAAGTGGTTAGAATGGAGCTCGAGCTAGCTGGGGTTCTAGCTCTAGGAGTATCTATAACCTTTTTCGGGGGTCTTCTCTTCGTAAATGCAATCGAGTATATAGGGTATAGGGCTAGGTGGACAGGATCTTTCACAGGCGCAGTTGTGTCTCCCCTCTTCACATCCATACCAGAGCTGTTGATGTTCCTAGTAGCACTCTATATCTATGGCGGTGTATCTGGAGAGAAGATAGGCATTGGTACTGTGTTGGGCCAACCCTTTATGGCTGCCACAATTATATTTCCAGTGATATTCCTAGTCGCTTTGATAGGATATATAGCTGGGAGGAGGGTTGATATGGTTTTAGATGTTGAGAGGAATCTCGTGATCCCCTATATACTCTTTACAGCTGTATATCCAATAGTGCTTCTCCCAATGGTGCCGAGTCTAGGTAGTGGTAAGTATGTGGCTGGCATGGTTCTCTTAGTACTATATTTTATATATACTTATATAATGTATAGATCTAGATCGCTTGCCATGCTAGAAGCCGAGGAAGCATATCTAGCCAGGATTTTGAGGGCTGATAGCGGGCTATTAAAGCTCTCACTTGCCTCTATACAGCTTCTAATAGCTGTTTTACTAATCATGATAGGATCTAGAATGCTTGTAGCAGGCGTTGACGAGGTCTCTAAGGCTCTAGAGGCTAGCCCAATAGCGTTAGCAATACTTATAACACCTCTAGCCGGAGTTCTGCCAGAGTCCATAATAGCTATTATATGGGCTTATAAGGGCTGTTTCGTAGTTGATGGCTAGGGGTTAGATTTATAAGTTTTGATTTTGTTTATTATAAAATGATGGTTGAAGTGAAAGTTTAGAAGCAAAGAGAGGTCTATGGATAAGTCTAGGATGAAAAAGAGGGATAAGAGGTGGATGTGGGTTGCAAAGCCAGGAGATAAGATAGTTGTTAGTAGAACCGCTGCTATACCCTCAAAGCAGATATCTAGGAGGGATTTCAGGGCATTGGAAGAGATCCTCAATATATATGGCAGGATGCTTGGAGATGTGCTTCCCCACGCATCTAGGAATATAATCGAGAGCTACTACAGGCTTAAGAATGAGAAGTACCACGAGCTAAGGAATATCTATCCAGATATCCCATCCCACTACATACATGGGGTTTGTCAAGATGCTGTTGAAAGGGTATCCTCTCTCAGGAGGAACAGGGCTAGGCAATACTCTAGAGAGATCTTTGATGAATTGGTTAAGCATCTAGATCTGGGGAAAAAGGATCTTAGGAGTAAGAGGCTCGTGAGATATCTCTGGAGGAGATCTTGGGAAATAGCTAGGCATCAAGTTGATCTAGAGATGAAAGAAGGAATACTAGTTCCGAGGATCAATAGTGTTAGCCTATGGCTAGTTGATGATCACGTGTGGAAACCAATAGATGCTATGAAGATCAGGATCAATGGCTTTAAGCATATTTTCTTCACAAGTGTTGCCATTAACACCAATAGGGGTTGGGTGCATCTCGATCTAGAGCCTTCTAAGGAATTCTACAAGCTACTGGCTAGAGGCTTTAAGCCTACATCCCACGCTAAGATCAAGCTTGATAGAAGGAATAGAAGGGTATTCTTCCACCTATCCCTTGAAAAGGAGGTCGAGATCTACAGGCCAGGGAATATTAGGCCTGTCGATGTTAATGAGAACTTCGTAGCAACCCTATACGGGGCATTCGCAGCAATCCTAGAAACAGATCTTACCAAGACTACACTAGGCTATAGCTATAGGAAGAAAAGCATCCAGAAGAGAAATGGATCTAGTAGCAGAGAGACTAGAAAGGCTATGAAAAAGCTTAAGGAGGGAAAAAAGAAGAGGGACTATAGGATGAAGACAGCTAATCTGATAGTGAGAGATGCACTGAGGATGAGAGGAGTGATAGTTATTGAGAGGATCTCAGGGGACAATATAAGGGTTATGATCGCTAGGTATAGGAATAAGCAATTAAGACATAGGATATATCAGAATGCATTGAAGGGAGAGCTGAATGCGATAATAGATAAGGCTAGGGAGTACGGTGTGCCAGTATTGATGGTTGATCCCAGGAATACATCTAAGATCTGCCCGATACACAATGCTATAATAGAATATGGGGAGGATAGGATAGGGATCTGCAGCAAGGGAGATGAGAGATGGCATAGAGAGGTAGTAGCATTGATAAATATCTATTTAAAAGCCCTCGAAGCCCTTTATGAGGGCTATGCCCAGAGGGGCTTCGGGGTTTTAAGTCTAGATAGGAGCCCAGTGCCGCTGGGCTCAACAGCCACCAGTGAACCCATAGAGATCCCAAGATCTCTATGGGGGAGGTGGAAGTCTCTCGATAACCACAGGGATGCTATAACATCCCTGTGGATCAAGAAGCAAAGCAACCCAAACAAAAGAATACCAGCGATAATCAACAACCATCGAGGGACAAGCGGTGGTGACGTCTGGATAAGCTGAGAGTTGCGGTGATAGGTGTTGGTGGTCATGGAAGGAATAGACATCTAATACACTATTATAAACTCCCTAATGTGGAGGTCGTAGCTGTAGCTGATGTAGATAGAGAGAGACTTGAGAGGATCTCGGGGGAGTTCAAGGTTAAGGGGTATCTAGATTATAGGGAGATGCTAGATAGGGAGAGACCAGACGCTGTCAGTGTTGTAACTCCGACGGGGCTTCACGCTGAGGTAGCGCTTGAAGCTATTAGGAGAGGGGCGCATGTTCTGGTCGACAAGCCCCTAGCCCATAATCTTGAGGAAGCAGCTAAAGTCGTCTCTGAAGCTAAGAATAGGAGGAGGATCCTTATGGTGGGATATTGGTCGAGATTCTCTCCAGCGCTTGACTATGCAATAGAGCTGAGAGAGGGAGGGTGGCTGGGAGATATCTATGTAGCCTATGCTTATCTAGTGAGGAGGAGGGGTATACCGGGGAAACCCACATTTATAGATAAAAGGTTAAGCGGTGGGGGAGGAGCTCTACTCGATATAGGCTGCTATGCTATCGATAACGTGCTCTCTATAATGGGTTTTCCAACGCCAGTAGCGGTCTCAGGAGCTGTTTATACTAAGTTTGGGAGGAATCCTGAAGAGGTTAGGTTTAATTGGGGCTCCTGGGATCCCAGTTCCTTCGAATTAGAGGACTACGCAGTGGGATTCGTTAGGTTCAGCAATGGTGCTTCAATGCTTATTGAGGTTGGCTGGGCAGCCAACGTGCAATATCCTGGGGAAGAGATGAGGCTCAGGATCCTCGGAGATAGAGGGGGCATTGAGGCCAGGGGCCACGAAGCAATTATTGAGGTAAGCTATCATAGCAGGACTAAGAGACATCTCTACGATGCAAAGCCTGTGCTGAGAACACCTTCTCCAGAAGAAATGAGCTTCGAGATGGTCAAAACCTTTGTCGAGTCTGTGGTAAGCGGTAGAGAACCCCCTGTTACAGGGGAACAAAGCTTGTTGATCCACGCGATAATAGATGGGATATATGAATCAGCTAGAAAAGGGGAGGAGATTAAAGTAAAGCCCCCAACCATATAATTCTGGAATCTATATGTAAGGTTTGAGACTGAGTAGCTATGCCCTTTTTCTCGCATATGGCGGTATGTAATCCTCAACCTGTGCTGGGTCAAACCTTATCTTAGCACCCTTTTCTGCTGAGAGATATGCGTGCATCATTAGCTGGACTACCATATATCCATCGTACCAGTTCTCTATGGGCATCTTACCTGCTAGGAATGAGTCTACCATATATTTATCTTCTGCATGGTATCCATATGTTATAGATTCATCAGGCAAAACCGGCATTAAGCCCTGCTCTGCATTCTGCTTCTCCACAAATTCCTCTGTAGGCGGGATCTTTATGCTCCTGCTTATGAATGTGAAGAGCTCTGGCTGCAGAGTATTTACATAGAGACTATATTCTGGGCCTAGAACCTCGAACGAGAGCCTCAGGCCAGCCCCAACAAATGCCCAGGAGGTTCTAGTCTCTGTCAAAACCACGTTTCCCTCTTCATCCTCGTATGTCACTATCGCTAGTGCGTAGTCCTCTGCATACTCTTTCTCGAAGTCTACCCCGAATCTGTTTCTTAGATCCTCCACATATTTTTTCTTAAGCCATTTTAGGGTGGCTGTCTCCCCATATACATATCTGGGCTTTAGGCTGTCCTTCCCCTTATTAGGGTCGTAGAGGACATATCTTGAAGCTTCCAGGCTATGGCACATCATATCTAGTAGCGCGCCCCCACCCGAGATGGTGGGTCTCCAGAACCAAGCATTGTGAGGCCCACTATGCTCTTCGGCTGCCCTCGCTAGATATGGTCTTCCTGAATACTTAGCCCCGATACCCCATACGATCTCCTTTCCCCGCATAATGGAAGGCATGAAAACCTGGTTCTCTAGATAACCGTGGAGGAGGCTTGATTTTTCGATTGCGCTTACCATCTCCTTAGCTTCTCTGATGTTTCTTGCAAGGGGCTTCTCAATAGCGACGCCGACTAGATTCCCTTTACCTTGCCTAGCTTCTTCAGCGACATATTTAGCATATGTAGCGTGGGTGTCATTTGGAGTCAATATCCAGACCGCATTAACCTTGGGATCTCTAAGCAGATCCCACACATCGCTGTATATGGTAGGTCTTTTCATGCCAAGCTGCTCAGCATATGAGGCAAGCTCTTTAGCTCTATCAATAGTCCTAGAATATATCGCAACAACATCAGCATTCCTCACATTTGCAAAAGCTCTCAGGTGAAACCTTGCAACAAACCCAGCTCCAATTAAGCCTACGCCCAGCCTGTCCATCTAAGAACACCCGATAATACTATGTAGTACAGACTTTAAATATTTCTATACTTTAATGATGAATAAGCGCTTTACAACTAAATTTCTATATAAACATATATTGGAAAGCAAAGCAGAAGCTTCAGGAGAGATCGTCTCTTACGGTTTGTGGGAGGGGGTTAGCCCTCGGTGTGGATTCGCTGACTTCACCTAACTCTCATGGTGCCATGTCGAGCCTAACACCATTGAACTCCTATCTATGTTTGGATCCGCATCTCACCGCATAGAGGATCATCGGTGCACCATGTTTTAAAACAATTATGCTATGATGTATTAAACCTAGTCGTTTCGTTAAATGAGATACAATAGGCTCGCAAGTCTTCGTAACCCGATACCCCAAGAAATATCAAAAATAAATAAATAATGTTTAGGTGTGCTGTTAAATCCGAAACATTCTATTCATGGAATATACAGGGCTATCTTAAAAATCTATAAATGTTATTTTTTAAAGACGATTTTTATAGCTATACAGTGTTTTGAAGAACTTCTTGGTATCTTTATCTTTAGGCCTTCAGATTCTACGCGCCACTCAACAGCCTCCTTGGATCCTAAAACCTCTATAAAGTAGATCTCTTTTCCAAGCCTCAGGTGACCCCCTAGAGATCTTATAACTATTTCCTCTCCTTCCCTTGGTGTGGTCATGGTTATAGCGTAGAGGATCTCTCCATACGGATAGACGTCTTTAGCTGTGAATCTTATGTCTTGCTGTGTGTAAGAAGGTTCTTTATCCTCTATAAATTGTCCTGACAGCGATTTTGTGGGGCCTTCTCCATATACTCTCCAAGGTTTAGAGGAGTAGACTGCCTCGCCATTTATGGTTAGCCATTCACCTAGATTCAGAAGGATCTTCTTGGCCTCTTCTGGGATCTCCCCATCTGACCTTGGGCCTATGTTGAGAAGTAGGTTCCCATTCTTGCTGACTATGTCAACGAGATCTCTTATCACATCCTCTGGAGCTTTGTACTTTGCATTCCTTATGTATCCCCATGAAAGATAGTCGACAGATGTGTCAGTTTGCCATGGATATGGGTGAATGTCGCCTAGCTTACCCCGCTCAATATCGAGTACCGCGGTTCCCTCAGGAAATGCTCTATTTTTATATGTTACAACCACACCCATATCCCATTTCTCTGCCTTGTTGTAGTAATAGGCTGTGAAGAACCTTAGATAGGGTTCGAAGGCTGGATTCTCTATCCACCAGTCAAAGTAAAATAGCTGTGGTCTATATCTTTCTACGAGTTCCACAGCTCTGAGGAGCCAATCGTCTAAGAACTCCTTATCGGGATATATGTTTTCCGGACCCGGAGGATCCCTTGGATTAAGCGATGCTTTCTTCGCAGGACCATATAGATCCCAATATCTGGGATCCTTCACATCCGAATCTATCCTAGTACCAGGCTCGAAGAACCACCAGCGTTCAGCCCTATGGTAGGACACTCCAAATATAAGGCCCCTCCTCCTAACCGCTTCCGCTAGCTCTCCCACGATATCCCTTTTAGGGCCCATCAGAGTTGAGTTCCACCTGCTATAAAAGGTATTCCAAAGGGCAAACCCATCATGATGTTCGGCGACTAACACAACATACCGAGCCCCTGCCCTTTCAAAAAGTTTGGCCCATTCATCAGGGTCCCAATTTTCAGCTGTAAACATGGGTATGAAGTCCTTATATCCAAACCTCTCAGGCGTTCCAAAATTTTTTACATGGTACTCATATTCAGGACGACCAGGCATGTACATATGTCTAGGATACCACTCGCTACCAAAAGCAGGTACAGAGTATACACCCCAATGAATAAATATACCCAGCTTAGCATCAGTAAACCACTTTGGCACTATATACTTTTTAAGGGACGACCAGCTTGGCTCGTAAGACCCCTTGGGGAGTGATATGGGCATCTTTTTCGTAATGTCCTCGTTATCATTGCTCAAGATTATTCCCTCAAATATCTCCCTAACAAATATATTTAATCCTATATCTCTTTAAAGTCGATTATGGAAATGGCTCAGAGCTGATTTGCATGTAAATAGAAAGGGTCGGCAAACTTTCACTTCTAGACTCTGTTAAGATCTTCAACATCACTAACACATTTATGAAACTTTTCAAATATCATATTAGACTTATAAGAGTTGGCAGTAGTTTATCTCTTCGTCGAGAGTGGAGCCTTATAGCTGTTAAAGGAGGTATCTATGAATGTAGAGCCGCGTACAAGAGACGTTCAAAGCATGTATGTGCAGATAATACAGTAGACTATGGAAATACTGTCCGGTTCTATGTTATACGAGCTATACCTATCTAAGAGTTATTAGAAGAAAATAGAATATAGGAACTTCTTCAAGATAGTTACTTAGGAGCTTTCTTATGTAGATTTTCCTAATGAGTTTAAGAGCTTCTTTTTGTAGAGGGAGATAGTTAGATATTTATTCCTTGCTGCTTCAATGAACTTGGTGGCTTCATGGGTATTAAGCTATCAAAGGGATTTCTCTTCGGCTTCTCTACAGCAGGGTTTCAGCATGAGATGGGCTTTGCAGGTTCTGAATATGATAGTGATTGGTTCAGATGGGTTCACGACCCTGAGAATATATTGGCTGGTATAGTTAGCGGTGATATGCCGGAAAACGGCCCTGGATACTGGGATCTATTTAAGAGCGATCATGACATGGCGTGGAGCCTTGGTATGAGAGCAGCTAGGATAGGGATAGAGTGGGCCAGGATCTTCCCGAAGCCAACTATCCAGGTCAAGGTCCAGGTTGAGGAGGATGCAGATGGTGTCAGGAGGGTTGTTGTGGAGGAGAGGGATCTAAGGAGTTTGGATGAGCTGGCGAATAGATCTGCTATCGAGAGGTATAGACAGATCCTTGGGGATTGGAAGGCAAGAGGAGGTTTTCTGATAGTTAATCTGTATCATTGGCCCCTCCCCCTTTGGATCCACGATCCTATAGCTGTGAGGAAGAAGGGCCCTGAAGCAGCTCCGCCAGGCTGGGTTAGCAGGTCAACCGTGGTTGAGTTTGCTAAGTATGCTGCATATATAGCGTGGAAGCTAGATGATCTGGTTGATATGTGGAGCACCATGAATGAGCCTAATGTTGTTTGGAGCGCCGGCTATTTCTGGATAAGATCCGGCTTTCCACCAGGCTATCTGGACCTTAGATCTATGATGAACGCTAGGAAGAACCTGTTAGAAGCACATGCTAGAGCCTATGAGAACATAAAAGCATATTCTAAGAAACCTGTAGGGGTGATCTATGCGGTCTCTGATGTCCAGCCTCTTAGGCATGATGACGCCAAGGTAGCGGAGGAATATGAGAGGTTTACAACACACTACTTCTTTGAAGCACTAACAAGAGGAGTCTTTGACGGCTTATCTAGGGATGATTTGAAGGGTAAGATCGATTGGATCGGGATAAATTATTATTCAAGGACAGTTGTTACTAAGAGGAAGGTTCTCGAAGGATATCCAGAAGCATCGGTGGTTCCAGGCTATGGGTTTTCTTGCCAGCCTAACAGTAGATCTATCGATGGGAGGCCGACTAGCGATTTTGGCTGGGAGATCTATCCCGAAGGTCTCTACAATGTTCTTTCAAAGTTCAGAAGACTCTATGGTCTTCCGATGATGGTGACGGAGAACGGTATAGCAGATGAGAAGGATCTTTGGAGACCTTGGTATATTGTAGCACATATAGCCCAGATAGCGAGAGCCGTATCTGAAGGTGCCGATGTTAGGGGATATCTCCACTGGAATCTTATAGATAATTATGAGTGGGCCTCAGGCTTTAAGATGAGGTTCGGCCTAGCATATGTAGATTATGCAAGCAAGAAGAGGTATTTAAGACCAAGCGCTTTAGTATTCAGAGAGATAGCTACCCAATACGAGATCCCAGACTATCTAGAGCATCTAACAGCATCTCCTAGATTATGAGGATAGATATATGGTTGAGGATAGAGTATCTAGAACAGCTGGGGGAGCTGTAGCGAAACTCGATAACGGGTTTATAAGGATCCTTGTTTATGCCCCCAACATATTAAGAATCACGTTTTCCCCTGACGGCTCCTTCTGGGATCAAAGTCCCATTGTTATAGCGAAACCCGTTAAAGGAGGCTACACCATTGAAGAGCATAGGGATACGTTATCGATATCGGCAGGAGAGGTGGAAGCTCGACTGGATATTGGAACTGGGATTCTCAGGATAAGAACTTCCGAGACCGTCATCAGCGATATAGCCAGAGATTGGAAGAAGATCGAGCTAAGGGGGTATGAGAGCTATAGCTTCAACCATAAGCTCGAGATCTCAAAAGACGAAGAGCTCTATGGCAGTGGCCAGCATGCTGGCTACTCTGCCCACGGAGGCTTTGGCTTGGTGGGGAGAACAGTATATCTTGCCCAGAGGAACACCGACATAGCGATTCCAATGGTGATCTCTAGTAAGGGGTATGGGATCCTGTGGGATATGCATAGCTTCGGAATACTAAGCATAAGGGGAGGCGAGCTAAGAGCCTGGTTTGAAGCTGGCAAGAATCTCGATTATTACCTGATTAGCGGGCCAGATCTTGATAAGGTGATCTCAGGCTATAGATTCCTCACAGGTGCCGCCCCCCTACTCCCTAAATGGGCTTTTGGCTATTGGCAATCGAAGGAGAGATATGCATCTCAAGATGAGATTATCTCAGTTGCGAGAGAGTTCGTACGCAGAGGCATCCCCATAGATGTAATAGTGCTGGACTGGAGGTACTGGGGGAAATATGGTTGGAACGCCTTTAAATTTGATGAAAAAGACTTCCCAGATCCTGAGGCCATGGTTAGGGAGCTCCATAGCATGGGGATAAAGGTGGCGATCTCTATATGGCCTATATTTGGGAAGGATACTGAGATCTATAGGGAGATGGAGGAGAAGGGATGCGTGTTCCAGGGTACGGGGCTTCTTAACGCATTTAAGAGAGAATGTGGCGAGCTATTCTGGAGGAAAATAGAGGAGGTCTTTGCATCGAAAGGCTTTGACGCGTGGTGGCTAGATGCATCTGAGCCTGAGATAGAGCCAAGACTGATCTACACAACATGGCAGCACGACCTCTTCCCAGAAGATCTCAATCTATACCCCCTCTTCGAAACAGAAGCAGTATATAGGGGTCAGAGGAGTTCTAGCTCTAAGAGGGTTGTGATCCTCACTAGATCTGCTTTTGCGGGACAGCAGAGGAATTCCGCGATAAACTGGTCTGGCGATGTAACAGGTGATTGGACTACTCTTAGAACGCAGATATGGGCAGGGCTAAATCTCGCAGCCTCGGGAATCCCCTACTGGACCACCGATATCGGAGGCTTCTTCAGCGGAAACCCTGAGACGGAGGGCTATAGAGAGCTCTTCGTAAGATGGTTCCAATTCGGCGTTTTTTGCCCAATCTTTAGGGTTCACGGTACATACTATCCTAAAGAGCCATGGAGGTTTGGGGAAAAGGTTGAGGAGATCTTAAAGAAATATATAAAACTAAGATATAGATTGATCCCATATATATACTCTTTGGCGTGGAAGGTCTATAGCGAGGGTTACAACCTGAAAGCCTCGCCCCTTTAGGGCGGGGATGGTTTTAATAGCTCTCAAGATATTTGTTTTTGGAGGGGCTCTATGGCCTCTGGCAGTGAAGGTTTGCTAACCATCTCTATTGGGGTGATGGTTAGTCCCGAGCCTGGGGCTATAGAGCTCCTCAGGAGATATAATGTGGCCCTGAACTATGCTATAAACAAGATTCTGAGGCTGGATCTGAGGAGCATTGGGAGTGTTCACAACGCTCTATATAGAGAGCTCAAAGAATGGTTTGGTCTCCCACCTAGGGCAGCTATTGACTGCTATAGGGATGCCCTTGCAAATGCAAATGCCTGGAGGAATAATCCTAAGAAGGGGAGAAAGCCTAGGGTTAGGAAGCTGAGCATGTTGTTACATCCAGGGCAGAGCTACTGGGTCAGAGACGGCTACGTAGAAATTGCAGGCGGGATAAAGCTTAGTATCATCGGCTGGGACAGGAGGTATGATGGCTATGAGAATGGGGAGGCAAGGCTAGTCTATAGAGATGGAAAGATGATGCTTTGGATATCCAAGAAGATATCCAAGCCACAGCCTTACAAGCCTAGGGATGCTATAGCTGTTGATATCAATGAGAGGAAGATAGTGTATGGAGATGATGGGATAAACAAGGAGAGGGACACCGAGATCGATGAAGCCCATATATGGAAACTCCTAGCGGAGAGCCTCCAGAAGAGATACTCATCAGCTAGGTACCCAGCTTGGAGGAGGAGGAAAGCTATACTAAATAGAATAAGATCATATCATAGGAAGGCTAGGAACATTCTTGAGGACTGGGCTAGGAAAACATCTCTGAGGATCGTGGGGCTAGCTAAGAGGCTTGGATACGCAGTTGCTAGAGAGGATCTCAAGGGGCTGGTAAATTCTCTGAGGAAGATCGAGAGCAAGGATCATAGGAAAAAGCTGATCATGATGGGCTATAAAAGACTGGGGAAGTGGATTGATTGGAATGCTAAGAAACAAGGGGTGCCATTAGCAATAGTAAATCCAAGTGGGACATCGTCTAAGTGTCCTAAATGTGATTCCAAGGGATTAAAAGAGGTTGATTATAGAAGGCTTAGATGCCCAAGATGCGGCTTTGAGGGAGATAGGGACGTTATAGGAAAGCTAAACATAAGGAAGAGAGCATTGAAAAAGCTAAAGATCAAACCAAGCTTCGGGGGAGTTCTGGCCCCCCTCACTGCCCCCCAGATGACAGATGTAAACCCGAATAGATGGGGGAACCTATGATCCGCCCACAAAGGGGCGGAGAACCCCGCCCTTTCAAGGCGGGGAGGAGGTCAG